>SXGQ01206035.1_pt1 | contig 22198 bp, 12 predicted proteins | sample 3178371 | NCBI WGS metagenome assembly SXGQ01 (sample SAMN11356859, study PRJNA531348) | freshwater metagenome | isolation source: freshwater sample F1-20 | place: China: Fuxian Lake, Yuxi | collected 2017-12-25 | reverse complement strand
GGTCAATGCACTGCCTTCAACATCCGAACCGGAAAGTGCTCCAGTGTAAGTCGTGTCTTCGTTCGTTGTGATCGTCTGCGCATTCGCCACAGGCGCATCATTCACCGGCGTGATATTCACAGTTACGGTACCCGTCGTGCTATCCAAACTCCCGTCATTCACCTTGAAAGTAAAACTATCTGAACCATTTGCATTGGCACTCGGAACATAGGTGAATGCACCTGTTGCCGGGTTCGTAATCGTCACCACGCCCCTGGCACCTTGTGTTACCACGGAGTAAGTCAATGCACCACCTTCAACATCCGAACCGGAAAGTGCTCCAGTGTAAGTCGTGTCTTCGTTTGTTGTGATCGTCTGCGCATTCGCCACAGGGGCATCATTCACCGCTGTGACTTTCAAAGTCACTGTGGAAGCCGTGCTGTCCGAAATTCCATCATTGACCACAAAAGATACCACGCGATTGCTGGTAATTGGCGTGTCCGATGTGTTCGTATAAGTGACAGATCGCAATGCAGCCTGCCATTGGGCCAGAGTTGCGGTTGCCCCAGCAGATGTCAACGCAAGCACACCTGTTGAAGTACTAAAGCTGCCGGCGATCTGACCGTAATTCTGTGTATTACTTACAAACCCAAGAACATCCTCATTATTCCTGAAGCCATTACTTATGGAGACAGTAGCAGAAGCTAATGTGGGATTATCCAAATCAGCGAGGGTTAAACCACCATTAAGAATCGTGGGATTCTGTTCCAATGCCTCCACAGGAGCGATAACACTGGAGATGTTTAAATTATCAACACTGTGCTTGTTCGTTGCTCCACCAGTTCTACTAGCAAACCCAAATTGCCAAGAGGCTTTATTAGCATTGCCATAGGCAGATCCCAAATCCAAATTAGATACAACCGGCATTCCACCAATAGACAATGAAAGCTTGTTGGAACCATCAACATTTACAATGATTCGTTGATAATTAGGATTTAGAAGAGTGAAATTTGATGATTGAAGGAGGGCACCATTAAACTTTACCTCCACCCTCTGGGAACCGTATTCAATAAAAGATACTACCAATCCTGAATTGGTAATTCCGTATTCATAAAGATTTCCAAGGCCATTAATGGGACCATAATTAAAACTAGTTCCATCGGCCCCAGATCCATCGGCAACCCGGTAATCAAACTGTGCGGAAAACGCGGTGGGATTGGATGGAAGGGTGTTGAACAACAAATAACCATTTTGGCCGCCTATTGCGGGAGTTAAAACACATTCACCATTGGAAATAGTAGCAGAGCCAGAAAGGGTTGAATTGGCAGGCGCAGTCGTGAAATCAGTGGAGATATAGTTGACGACCGCATCAATGCCACCGATAACGGGCGCATCATTCACCGAAGTTATGGTGTGATTTACGGAAACAGTCTGTTGGGAGTAAGAAGAAGTGCTACCAATAGCATTACTTAGATTAACCACGGCACCACTAGTGATTGCCGCACCCCCGGTTTCAATAATATTGGCGGAAAGTGCGGTTGACTGTCCATTGTAATTTGCAGCAGGGACAAATCGAAGATAATCAGTCGCCCTCAAGGTTATGGCGGCACTGCTGGTCGCAGATGACAGATTCGACCAGGTGCTGGAATCTGTCGAATATTGCCAATTGCCCTTGGAGGTGTCGACTGTGTACGAGGAAATTGCAATCCCTGCAAGGGAGGCCACCCCATTGTCCAATGAGTCATCCATAACATATATAAATAAATCAGACACCCTTGCCCCAGGTGCTGCATTTCCGACATCTTCCAAAACCGAAGCAAGTGTAACCGTGGACGAAGTAAGCCGGGGAGCATCATTGACCGGAGTTATGGTATTACTAACTGCCACTGTGCTTTGGGAATAAACCGTGGAGGCACTAAGGTTAACAGTGGCACCGCTGATAATTGCCGAACCGCCAGATTCAATCAGATTGGCGGAAAGTGCGGTTGCCTGACCATTGTAATTTGCCGCAGGTAAAAATCTAAGATAATCAGCAGGCCTGAGAGTCACAGCGGAGCTTGCGGTAGTAGTTGGCAGGTTTGACCAATTTGATGCGTCCGAGGAATATTGCCAGTTGCCCTTGGAGGCATCCGCCGTGTAATTGGAAATGGCAACACCTGCAAAAGTGTTTGCAATACTGCCATCACCGATAGAAATGCCACTGTTGAAATTGTCTATTCCCCAGGATTCATCATCAGCCCCTTGATTCAAAGTCGAATTAAGCCGAAGGGTAAGACTAGCCACACCGGAAGGCACATTTAGTGTGACAAGAAATTTTTGATCATCCCAACCGGCGTTGGATTTGTATCCGTAGTCAACAGGGGTCATTGTCCAAGTGTAACCGGATACGGACCCAGATAATGTGGATGTGATCTGCTGGTTGCAAAAAAGCGGTTGCTCGATAATTAAAGAATTATTTGCATACAGCCTGAAAGATTCACCATCCCAAGAATCAATACGCATAAATTCAAAACTAATCGTGGTGGAGTTACCACCCGTGGCAAAGGTCTTGCTGATTTCTGAGTTCATACCATATCTACCCAGAAAACTTCCCCAATCTTGGGAACTATCAAGCATTCCATTAGTCCACCCACCCGTGGAACTAGAAAAAGTTTCGGTGACAGGAAGTTGCCTCTGGTTATCAGCGGAATCAGAAAAGAGAGAACCAAAAAGACTTTGAACCGTAGCACCAGAAGGATTCACACTGTCTTCGACAATAGATGCAAGGGTGACACTGGAAGAAGATGTGACTGGCGAATCATTCACCGCGGAGACATTAACAGGGACCTGTATCGCAGTGGAAGATGCAAGGAAACCATCAAATGCCTTAACGCTAAATGCATTAAGTGTGCCATTTGCGTTTGCAGCAGGAGTCCAAACCAGAGTTTCACCCGGGTTAAGCGTAGTTGTACCTGCAAACACCGCCAAGTTATTCTTGGTTAATGTCCCACTGATTACGGCTTCAATACGGAAAGAAATTGAATTTCCTTCCATATCAGCCTCATTTGCAGCCCCCAATAAGGCATTGTAGGTGATGGTATATGATGAATCTTCGGTTGCACCGGAAAGATCACTGATAGTAGTAAGGGTTGGAGCTGTGTTATCCGTACCCAAAAGAATGCTGATATTGTTAGAGCTAAAATTGGAGACAACAATATCGGGTTTACTATCATTGTTAAAATCCGCGGATGCCACGGTGAATGGATTCGAACCCACTGCAAAGGTCATAGGCGATTTGAAAGCACCATCACCATTACCCATCATCACCGAAATCGTATCGGAATTAAATTGCGGGAGCTGAAGATCAAGTGCTCCATCGCCATTAAGGTCGGTCGCTAAAATAGATGCTCCAACGCCAGTGGCTGAAAAAGCCTGCGCAGCCTTAAAGGTGGCGTTACCATTGCCTAAAAGCACCTGGACAACATTGGTTCCAGTTCCAGCGATGTCGGCAAAACCATCCCTGTTAAAATCTGCAACGACAAGTTCGCCCATGATGGCGATTGTTGAATTCGAAGTGAAGCTGCCGGTACCGGTGCCTAAAAAAAGAGTGTTAGTGGGCACATTTCCAGGATTACTGTGAACCACCATATCCGGTTTGCCATCGCTGTTGAAATCTCCCAGCACGATACGATTGGGAATAGCGGATGTCGATAATAGGGTGGGATTTTGAAAAGTACCATCACCCCTGCCAATAAAGATGCTCACATTACTACTGTTTTGATTAGTAGTGAGAACATCAATTTTACCATCACCATTCACATCGCCAGTGGTGATAAAAGAAGGAGAGATGGAACCACCCGCATTAGTCACATCCTGCCTATTAAATGTACCATCACCCCTGCCAAGAAGGATTGTGATATTTTCACCACAGTAATTTGGAGTGACAAAATCAACTTTGCCATCACCATTAAAATCGCCTGAACCAAGCCAGTTGGAGTAGGAACCTGTGGCAGTATCTTTTCTAGACTCAAAGGTTCCATCACCCTTTCCAAGGAACACGGAAACAAAGTCATGTCTGGGGCCAGCATTAGGTTCTCCGTACCCGATGTTTTGAACTACAACATCCTGTTTGCCATCATTGTTTACATCTGTGGTAATAACCTTGCCACCTTTATTCCAAGTGGCGTAGTTGGTTTGCACCTTAAAGTAAAGAGGAGGGATGTATTGGGAGTTTACAGTCACTATTACTGGAGAGCTATAGGAAAACCCATCATAAACACGGAATGAAAATGAGTCTGCCCCGTTTGCATTTTGGTTAGGTACATAAGTGAAAGCACCAGAAGCAGAGTCGGTTATTGTTACAACACCATTCGCCCCCTGTCCAGCCAAGATATATGTCAGGGCATTTCCTTCAGCATCAGAACCCGTGAGAGTGCCTTTATAGGCTATATCCCCAAGTACCGAAATCGACTGTGAATTGGCAACGGGGGCAGTATTGTTGACAACAAGATTAACCGAAGAACTAACAAGATTATAATTTAAAGAGGACGGGCTTGTAGCTGTTAACGTATGTGTTCCCGGGCTAAGTATTGCCCCAGTAGAAAGATTATAAACGAGAGTCATCCCGCCATTGTTGGATGAAGCTGCACTCAACTGCAATGAAGACAAGGGGGTTCCGTAACTAATTGCCGCTGGCGTGTTGTAAGTTATTGAAGGAGTTGCCTTATTTACAACAAGCGAGACCGAGGCAGTCGCTGCATTGTAATTTGTAGTTGCTGGACTAGTTGCGGTGAGTGTGTAAGTCCCAGAATTAAGAACTGAGCCTAAAGTGTAATTATACTGGAGAGCAGTCCCCCCATTATTGGAAGAACTGGCGCTTAGCTGAGTGGCAGACAAAGGTGTGCCATATGTAATCGCCCCTGGGGTAGAATAGCCTATTGTGGGATTAAGCTTATTTATATTGAAAGTTACAGACTGACTATCACTGGAAAATCCGTTCGTAACATTTATTGTGGAATAATAAGTCCCAGCTATTTGAGGGGTACCGAATACCACCCCATTGGTTGAATCAATAGATAGGCCTGCGGGTAAATTAGTGGCCGACCATTGCCTTGTAGCTGTGCCAGTGGAATCATAATTAATACCCACTGACCCATTCAACGGCTTTAAAACATCAGAAGCAACAGAAGCAGGCCCTACAACAATAGAGACCCCATCAATCACCTTGTTTACATATCCAGAAGTCTGCCAGGTTGCGTCATTGCTGTATGGACTCAACCTAAACTTATTATCTCCAACATCAAATTTCCCAGTATACCTAAAAATCCTTCCATTAGCATCAGTGATATTTGATTTTGAATCTACAAGTGATCCATTACGGAACAAATAAAGCGTTTGAGCACCATTCAAATCATTAACATCATATTTGATATCTATTGTGCCAGTTCCATTTTGATTATTCCAAAAATTATCAATGGACTCATTGCTTGTTACCAAAGCCAACCCTTCAGCTTCATAATCCGACAAAGAAGCAGAAAAGAGGTGGGTTATCACACCAGATGAATATTCCAATCCAATATCACCACCCATCCCGGTGGTATTGGAACTTGCAGCAACATCGGCATCCGTCAAAGATGCCAACCTATTTACAAACGCCTTGCCCGAATCCGTGTTTGCAACCGAACAACCATAGAGAAGAATATCCGCATCTGTTGCCAGCGATTTTCCCCATGATGCAACCTGCATCGCACTGGAAGTTAAATCTGTCGCATCAAACGCCTGATTTCCAAACCATAGCACACCATCACTTCCGTGGCTGATGATTCTAAGCACGGGCACATTGGAAAGGCCTTCAAGCGCGGTTGTAAACTGACTGACCACATCGCGGTTGCCATAGATTGAAACAACCAAAGAGCCTTTTAATTCGTCAGCGGGAATGGTCGCGATCAGGGAAGAGTCGATCAATACAACCCCTTTGGTCGAGGCGGCCTGCATTGCAATCGCATCAAACTTATTCACAGTTTGCAGAGGGGCATGACCCGAGGAATCATTGGAACAAAGAAAAATCTGGCTGGCGCGGCAATCAGGCAAGTTTTGCTGGTATGAATTATCATCGATGAGGGCGATTGCATCCGAGGCAGATTTGTTTTCAGTCATGCCCATTCCAAGATTTTGGAAGGCAGGCAAGATTTTGGCATCGGGGGTCAATCTGACTTCAAGGGGTTCGACAGAAAGTCGGCCCGCCCTGGGGTGCTTTGACCGCGATAGAGATTCAAAATCGAACAGCGACTTGAACCATTGTTTTATTTTAAACTTTTGCACAAAGATCCCAACTTAATTGGAGCAAAATTAAAAATTACAGCATAACCAAATCAATGAATTTATCTTTATAATTTTCCACTATCTTAAATAAATTCATGAGATACATTCTCCACTTTTTGTAAGCAGAATGCGATACCAAAAGCAAATATTAATAATAAAACTGCGTATATCATTTCAGCTAATTATCGACCAATTCCGCAAGCATGAAAAACCCAATTGGAACTATTACGCATGGAAGCTTGGAAAAGATCGGGTAAAGTCAAAAAATATTAACAATCATTCTTGAAAAGTAGCTTATTTAATGGTTCGAAAAGGAAAAAATTCATCAAAAGCTGAATATTTTTTAAAGAATTGAAATAAAATCATGAAGTTATTGGACTTATCGACAAAAAAATCACAAAACCCAACACGATAGTGAACAAAAAGACACAATGATTTAAGGTGGATTTTTATCAAAACCCTTTATTTTTTAGGAACAGGAGCATATTTCGACTGCAGCGCCTTGAAGTCCCCCTCTTTTTTCAACGAATCAAATGAATCATCTGAACTTACCGCTTGGGCCCACACCCCCTGCCTTTGACCTTCAGGAAATGCCTCAATCGCCTTTTTTAGCAACTCAATAGCTTTTTTCTTATAACTTTCCGACTGCGCCTTAAGTTCCGGCTTGGCATCGGAATCCAATTCAAGCTTGCCTCCGGATATCGAATATACACCAGCTGCATTAAGCACCGTTTGCACTGATGGATTGGGATTTTTACCCAGTGCAGCCTCCGCATCCTCGATGGCTCCCTTCACATTATTCTGCATGGCCCGCAAATAACCGCGCATGGTCAACGCCTCGATTATCTGCCCCGGCTCGGCATCCTTGCTTGCAAGCACCATCGTGAAATCATCCTGTGCCAGGTCTTTCCAGGCACTCACCAAAAGCATGGCCCTGCGCACCCGCGACTGGGTGTCATCGGGAAGCAAAGCCGCGCTGCGACTCAAGTCAGAAAGGGCAGGCCCAAGCAAATTCAAGGCACGCTGGCAGATGCCACGCCCCTTGTAAGCCTGCGGGTCCAGGGGGAGATCTTTTTTGGGATCATGCTTGGAAAAATAATCATCAAAGGCAGCTTTACTCTCTGCGAACTTGTTAAGCTCCAGCAGGATCTTCGCCTTTAAAAGATAAGAAAGACTGTTGTTGGGGTTCAACTTGAGGGCAAGCTCGCAAAGGGGCAGCGCCTTCTCAAAATTCTTGGTGGAATAATAAAGCTCGGAGACAATGAGAAAATCCTCGACCTTGTCTTGTGGAAGATAACGGAGATTACCGGCCTGGGTGAAATCCTCGATGGCTTTTTGAATCTCCTTGGGTTGCAAATCAAGGTAAGCAAGGCCCCGCCAATGATAGGAATCACCATTGATTGGATTCGCCTTGATGTTCCGGGTGAACAATTCAATGGCCTCGATGTTTTTACCCTCCTTGCGATAGCAAAGGGCAAGATTGTTTATCCCCCTTGGATCATTGGGGCTCAACTTGACGGCTTCCTCAAAATTTTTCTGGGCATCCTTGTAGTTGCCCATTTCGAAGTACAAATTCCCTTGGTTGACAAGGACATCAAACCTGGGAATCCCAAATTCCTCAGCTTTTTTGAAATCATCCAAAGCCTCGGCGTAATCGGAATCAGTGTTGGCATTTTTTCCGCGCATCAACTTTCCATCAACGATGCCACGCACCAGATAAGCTGGCCCCAGCTTTGGCCTGCCTGCGATGCAGGAGGTCAAAGAAGCGCGGGCTGCGGCCCATTGCTCCTGCCTGACCTGGCAGACCGCGGTAAGGAAGTTGGCCCAGAATAAATCCGGGTCCTTGCGAAGGGCCTTTTCAAAGTAGGATTGGGCAAGGTCATATTTTGTCTGGTTGAATGCCCCCATCCCCAGGAAAAAGAACTCGGATGCCCTTTCCGGCTTGATGGAGTTGGATTTTTCAAGCTCCGCACGGGCCTCAGGCAACTGCCCAAGCTTTTCATACAAATCCGCCTTGATCAGATGGTAAATGTGATTGGCTTCCGCAAACCCCAAAGTCTTTTCCATCACCTCAAGCGATTCCAAGTTACGCTTTTTGAACTCTTCAGGGGCAAGCTCAGGCAAAGGCATCGCATTCCTGCGAGCGATAATGATCAATAGCTCGAGCGCCTCTTCCCTCAGGTGTTTTTTTTCCTCAGCGGAAAGATGGTCGGGCAAATTGATAGAATATTTGGCATCTTTTTTATAATCAATTCCAACAATCGCCAGCCCCTTCGAGGCCTCATCCATTGATTTCTCCCTGCCCTCCACCCGGTTTCCCATCGCGTCGGAGGATTGGAAAAGCGCCTCATCGTAATGCCTTGAAAAATTCTCGAGGTCATTGGTGGCTTTTATCCTGTCGCCGGTATCATCAAGAAGCTTCCTTGCGGGGTCGTAAATTTCCTTGAGGGCATCCTTTTGCGCAGTCTTGGCGACAACGGTGGAAAGGATATCCTTGGCCTGCTCGAACTTCTTCTCATCAAAGAGATTCTTCGCGCTGATCAAGGCTGGCGAGGTTTCCTTGCGAATCCCATCAAGTTCAAGCGCGATCGCCTGCTCCCTGGCAAGCTCTTTCTTGGCCATGAACATCAGGGCGATGCTGCCAAGGAAAATGGTGACTGCAGCCACCGAGGAAACAGCAATCAAGGCGGCCTTTGCCTGGTTGCGTTTGGCCCATTTCACCGCCTTGGTATACATGCCGACCGGCCGGGCAAGTATGGGCTCGCCCTTGATGTAACGATCAATGTCATCCGCAAGTTCATCAGCGGTCGTGTAGCGTTTTGATTTATCTTTTTCGAGGCATTTCAAACAGATGGTTTGCAAGTCGATTGGAACACTTTGAACGAGCACATTAGGCGCGATTGGCTCCTTATTGCGGACATCCTCTAGGGTTTGAAGAAGCGTTGTCCCCCTGAAAGGCGGTCTACCTGTGAGGAATTCGTAGAACATGGCGCCCAGGGAATAAATATCAGCAAGGGGCCCGATATCCGCGGTGTCCCCGCTTGCCTGCTCGGGAGGCATGTAACTTGGCGTTCCCATGATGGAGCCTGCCCGGGTTTTACCATCATCCGCGTCCATTTTCTTGGCAAGGCCGAAATCCGCGATTTTCCCGATGCCATCCTTGGTAACCAGCACATTCGCGGGCTTCAAATCGCGATGGATGATTTGTTTGCTATGGGCGTAGGCCATGCCGCGGGATAATTGAAGCATCATCTGGGCGCACCATTCCGCGGGCTGTGGTTCGCTTTTTAATTTGGAGTCCAGAGGCCCGCCATCCACAAACTCAAGCGAGAAATAGGGAAGGCCATTGAATTCGCTTACTTCATAAACCTGCACGATGTTGGGGTGGGTCATCGAGCCCACTGCCTTCGCCTCAAGCTCAAAACGCGCGACATCCTCAGGGTTTAAATTTCCCCCACCCAGAATCATCTTAAGGGCGACCATACGCCCCAGGCCCCTTTGTTTGGCACGGTAGACAACACCCATGCCGCCACGCCCAAGTTCTCCCAGAATGTCGTAGCCTGGAACATTTGGGAAATTTTTGCCCCCGGTATTTGGCTTGATAGAACCAACATTGACTGCGGTGTTACCAGTTTTACTTTCCTGCCCCGGAGCCATGGTGGCACCATTAGGATCATAACTTGACCCCATGGATGGTGGCATCGTCGCATTATTGGGATCATAACTTGATCCTCCTGAGGGAGGCATCGTCGCACCGTTGGGATCAAAAACTGATCCGCCAGAGGGAGGCATTGTCGCGCTATTTGGATCATAACTTGATCCCCCTGAGGGAGGCATCGTCGCACTGCTAGGATCATACTCCGCAGGTTTACCTGAGAGCGGCAATGTTGTTCCGTTAGGGTCGTTGACCGAACCAGAAGTATTCAATTTGATCGTGCTATCATCCAAAGACTTTCGGGAGGGCGCGGCACCCAGAGTGACATCAGGCTCGGTCCCGGTGGAAGCCTTTTGCAAGGGCGCGATAGTTTCGGATCCGAAGTCCTCAGCAATTTGATCCAAAGCTTTTTTATGCTCCGGCCCCATGGAAACTTCCGAAGCCGAGGTCGGGGGCATCGTGGCCATGGATGCATCATCGACTTTTATTTCTGCCTTAGGATTATTACCGGGCGCCAGAGTCTGGTCATCTTCAGGTTTTGCAGCCATCATAAATCTCTTTTATAAAACTAAAAACAAGTGTTGCTTATCGATCAACCCGGCCTATGACCAGGTTACGCACATTCATTTCATAATATTTCGAAGTGGCATAAACACTCCAACTATGCCCAATAGGAATGCCTTTTTCATTGGTGAAAACCCTGTACATTCCTTTGCCGAGACCCTCGCGGTATTTGCCCGATTCAATCCTCCTGGAATCATTGGGGCCATGCCCTGATGATGAGCAATCAATGATCTCGATCTCATATTGAATGGAATTTTTGACCACGGGCTCGGTTGCGGCACGCTTCGTTGGTTGGGCAACGACAAGCATCACATGACCTGTATTTCCCGAACCAGGCGGATACTTGATGGCAATGATATCTCCCGGACGCACCTCCTCAATACTGGTAATCTCCTTAAAACCACGATGATGAATGATGGCATCATGGTAGTGTTTGGCAAGAGGTCGGGCTGCCCCAAGGTGTTTTTTAAGATCCTCCTCGGAAAAATAGCCTGAATGCAGCAATAGCGCGTTCAGCAACGCGCTGCAATCAGCATGACAAACTGCTTTGCCATCATTCCCCCAGGAAACCGCGACATTCTTGTGAATATAACTGGTGTCTTCAGGCTTTACCGCCTTGACCAGGGCGTGGGCATCGGAAACAATTTTGTTTCCATCCTGTTCAGCGGAAATCCCATTGACTTGAAAAATCGAAGCCAGCAATAAAAACAAAACCGCCACCATCGATGATCGAGCACCAAGAATTTTAAATTTCATCAGGCCCACCTTTGTATATTCATCACATTCAAAACCCATGATTTCATGATGGATATGATACCGCAATTACTCATATTTTTGTAAACATTTGCTGCAAATTTTCACTATACATCCCAGTTAATAAGATGAAGAAGTGTTTGATCATGATCCACTTTGGAGGTAAACGCATGGAAACAGGTCATCCTTTGTTTGTACCCATCGCAATCGCATCAGGCACGCTGTTGTTCATAGCGATGGTGGCGATCATCACCAGGACCTTTCCACCGAAAAAACCCGATAATGTGGGAAAACCCGGGACTTTATCCATGTGCGGATACAAACCAAACTGTGTCTGCTCTTTTGAAAATCGCCCAAACCACATGATCGCGCCCCTCGAATGGAACAGAACCGAAGCCGAGGGAATTGAAAAAATTGAAACCCTGATTCGCTCGCTACCAAGGGTTCGTGTGATTACCAGGACTGACAACTACCTCCATGCGGAGTTTACGACATTGATCTTTGGATTTGTGGATGATGTTGAATTTTTGGCGGATGAAAAATCAAGGACAATCCATCTTCGATCCGCATCCAGGCTAGGCTACAGTGACTTGGGAGCCAATCGATCCAGGCTGGAAAATCTGAGGAATCTCTTGTCTGGTAATCAAGTAAATTGATTTTTCCAAGCCTAGAAGTTCAATTATGGATAAAACGACTTATAGGCGTAGAGAAATTCGCCCCACGGAGATGATCATGGTTGGTTTTGACGCGAAGAAATACGGGGCAACGGTTGAGGAGTTACTGATTCCACGCCGGGTCGCACCATTGGACCCGGGCAGGCCCAATGTTTCCGTAAGGGCGCTTTTGCAGGCCTTATCTGAAAACCCTGATTTCCTGGGAAAGCCGATCAGGGACAAGTTGATGGCAAATGCCTGCATCTCCGGGCTTTGGCTCTACCATGATTTTCTTGAGGAGTCCCATGCTGTCAGCCAGGAAATCTCAAGTTCCGCAGGCAGTTACTGGCATGGCATATTGCACAGGCGCGAACCGGACTTTCCCAACAGCGGATATTGGTTCCGCAGGGTTGGAAATTTCGCCACTTTCGATGAACTAAAGCAAGCAGCAATTTCAATCCTCGGGGAAGACCCGCCCGAATGGTCAAGGTTCATGCTGGGTGAGAAACGGTGGGATCCATTCGCATTCATTGACTTATGCGAACGAGCGCTGGGAGGAAATGTAAACGCCATCCCGATATGCCAGCGCATCGCGCAAATTGAATGGGAACTACTTTTTGATTATTGCTACAGGGCCGCGGTAGGTTACGAATAATCCAAGGTGAACAAAAATGGAAACTAAACCAGACCCTTTCAAACTGCTAAAACCCAGACGCAAGATCAAAGGCTACTCCGCGATTCTTCTACCCTTTTTGGAAAACGGGAACATAGATTGGAATGGTTTTTGTGACCATGTGAAACGCACCCACGACAATGGACTGGTCCCCGCCGTCAATATGGACACGGGCTATGGCAACCTTATTGATGAAACCACGAAGGAAGAGGTGTTGAAACAAACAAGGGCGATTGTGGGCAGCAGTGATTTTGTGGCAGGGGCGTTTGTCTTGGACCAACCCGGAGCCATGTTCAACTCTCCCGCCTATCGCTCCGCAATCGAGCAGATCCATCGCCATCAGGGCATCCCCGTTATTTTTCAATCCTACGGTCTAACATCCTCAGGCAATAAGGGGATCATAAACGCCTACAGGGAAATCGAAAAGTTCGCACCCCGCTTTGTTGGATTTGAACTAAGCACGCAATTCGCACCCTTTGGAAAAATATACGATCTGGATACCTATGGCGAGCTCATGCAAATCCCGGGCTGCCTGGGTGCAAAGCATTCCTCCCTCAATCGCATGCTTGAATGGCAAAGGCTGAAACTCCGCGATCAAACCAGGCCTGAGTTCATGGTATTTACCGGCAACGACCTTGGGATAGACATGGTGATGTATGGCAGCGACTATCTACTGGGCCTTAGCACCTTCGCCCCGGATGCATTTTCAGTACGCGACAAGATGTGGGAAATGGGCGACCCAAGATTCTACGAGTTAAATGATCTGTTGCAATATCTTGGCTTTCTCACTTTCCGCAATCCCGTGCCAGCATACAAGCATAGCGCCGCCCAATTCCTTAAGCTCAAGGGTTGGATCAAAACCAACAAGACCCACTCCAAAAGTCCCGAGAGGCCCGAAAGCGATATCCCATTATTGCAGGATATAGCAAATAGAATCGATGTTTTCATCAAGGAGGCTTTATGAGCAGCATAACCAGGGTGAATACCCTTAAAACCGAAGCGGAATTCCACGATTACCTCCAAAAAGTAGGCGCTCAAATTCCATTTGATGAGCAACTTTCACCGGGGCACACCTCACCCTTGGGCAAGCCTTTTGTCGCAGGCAATAAAACCGTGGGCAATCGCTTCGCAATCCTACCGATGGAAGGCTGGGATGCTGAAAATGATGGCAAGCCAAACGATCTTGTGCGCAGACGATGGCGCAGGTTCGGCCTGAGTGGCGCCAAGCTTATCTGGGGGGGCGAAGCTGTCGCTGTCAGGCATGATGGCCGGGCGAATCCAAACCAGCTTGTCATGCAGGAAAAGTATCTTGCTGACTTCAGTTCCCTGCGTGAGGAAATTCTTCAGGGTCATAAGGAGGCCGGGCAGAGCACATCTGACCTTCTCATCGGCCTTCAACTCACACACTCGGGAAGATTCGCCCGACCCAATGATAAAAAGAAACTTGAACCCCGCATCCTTTACAGGCACCCCATCGTTGAAAAACGCTATCCAATCGAGGGCGACCACCTGCTGTTTTCCGATGATGAACTATCAATCCTGATTGATGATTTCATCGCCGCCGCGAAACTGGCACAAAAAGCAGGTTTTGACTTCGTCGACATCAAGCATTGTCATGGTTATCTTGGACATGAATTCCTTGGCGCAGTTGATCGCAAGGGAAAATTTGGTGGAAGTTTTGAAAACCGCACGAGATTTCTGAAAGAGGTGGTTGCGGGTATCAATACGGTTGCTCCCGGGCTTATGATCGGAGTGAGACTTAGTGCATTCGACACCATACCTTTCCGACCAGGTAAAGATGGAATCGGCGAGCCAGAAACCTGGAACAACGGGCCCTATCCATACGCCTGGGGTGGTGATGGCTCCATCCAAGGCGTCAAACTGGAAGAACCAGTCGCATTTCTCAAACTATGCCTCCAACTCGGAATACCATTGGTTTGCACCACTTTTGCAAGCCCATATTACAATCCCCATGTTCAACGCCCCGCTCTTTTCCCGCCCTCTGACGGCTACCTACCCCCTGAGGACCCGCTTGTTGGTGTTGCAAGGCACATAACCATCAACAAGGCATTGAAGGACGCGGTGCCCGAAATGATGATCGTGGGTTCGGGATTTTCCTATCTTCAAGACTGGTTGCCCAAGGTCGCACAGGCTGTCGTGGGACGGGGCATGGTTGATTCCATCGGCTTGGGCAGAATGGTGTTAAGCTACCCCGACATGCCTCTTGATATTCTTTCTGGAAAGCCCCTTGATCGCAAACGAATCTGCAGAACATTCAGCGATTGCACAACCGGCCCCAGGAACGGTTTGATTTCCGGATGTTTTCCACTTGACCCGTTTTATAAAAATTCAGAGGCGGGCAAAATGCTCGCACTCATCAAAAAAGGAAAGGACTGAACGCCATGCTTCACCGCAGAAGTTTCCTGCAATCACTATCGATCGCACCGGTCGCCACCGCCTGCTTTGCAAACAGTGTCATGTCGCAGGAAAAAAATGACAGGATCGCCCTATCAACCTGGTCTTTTCACAACTATTTCCCAAACACCCGTTATGGTAAGCCCGAGTTCGAGCTTGCGGAATGGAAACTGGAAAAGGTCATGGACACAGCGCAGTCCCAAATCGGCATATCCAACTTTGAGCTTTCCAGCGCCCACCTTGCAAGCCTTGAGAATGATTACCTCCTTGGCCTTAAAAAACTCGCCAAGGAAAAAGGCTACAAATACATCCACCTCAGCGACAACATGAAAGGTGTGAACCTAGCCCGGGCGGATGAGGCCAAAAGAGCGGAGGATTTCAAGCGATTTGTGGAATTGATCAGCGTTGCTGAAAAACTTGGCATACCCTCAATGCGCGTGAATACAGGCACCCCAGAAAAACCCGATTGGGATATCGCCACCACAATCGGACAATACAAAAAACTGGCTGCGATCGGCAAAGACAAAGGAGTTGAGATAATCATTGAAAACCATTTTGGAATCAGTGCGGACCCAATGAAAGTAGCAAGGATCATCGAGGAGGTTGGGGAAAACATAAGCTCCTGCCCGGACTTCGGACTTTTTAAAAGTGAACAAGAGCGCACCGCTGGGCTTCCGACCATGTTCAAGCATGCCAAAAGGGTTTGTAGCGCCAAGTTTCATGGATTCGATGACCAAGGCAAACCAAAAGACTTTGACCTGGAGAATTGCTACAAAGTGCTCAAAGCCAGCAATTACAAGGGATGGGTCTCGCTGGAATACGAGGGGCCAAAGGAACCCATCGCAATGCTTATAAAGATGAAATCCCTGGCGCAGAAATGGCTTGTTTAAAATGATTTAAAGAATGTAATTGGAAAAGAACCAGTGATATCGAGTAGATACTTCATTCGAAGATCACTGCTTGGGCATTTTCCAACAGCGGGGCCTTACCACCTTTTTGGCCAACCCAACGCACTCAAAACCCCGAATAACCCACCAAGAAAGGTCAAACTCATACCAAAGGTGACCATGGGAGGCCGACATTTGCTCGGCATGGTGGTTGTTGTGCCATCCTTCCCCGTGAGAAATAAGTGTGACCAGCCAATTATTACGACTGTTGTCGGTGGTTTTATAATTTCTATAGCCCCAAAGATGGGAAATTGAATTTACAGCCCAAGTGCTGTGAAGCACGAAGATCGTGCGAACAAAAACACCCCAGACCAATAGACTAAGGCCCATCTGCAACGATCCTTCCCAGGTTCCCGTGATGAACCAGCCTATCAAATATCCCGCGAACAAAAACAACAAGGCATGCAGGACATAAATCCCCAACCAAAGGGATTTTCGTTCAAGTTTCATATAAAAAGGATCACGCAAAAGGTCACGCACATAACACTCAAAATTCCTGACCTTGTGAAACTCACGATTACGAACAAAAAGCCAACCGATATGCCCCCAATAAGCACTTACCAGGGGTGAGTGAGGATCTTCCTGCTCATCGGAGTCCCTGTGATGTAATCGATGAATGGCAACCCAACGAGCGGGGGAATCCTGCAAAGTGCAGATTCCAAGAATAGCCAGTGTATGCTCCAACCATTTGGGGCAGGTAAACCCCCGGTGCGTCAATAATCGGTGATAACCAATGTTAATACCCATCATTGCAAAAACAAAAACTCCCGCGATGCCAGCGACAAGGCCCGTCAAGCTGAAAAACCATGGTATAAAAGCAAGCAGAGCGAAGCAATGGACAAGGCCAAGGGCAAAAACATACCGTTTATCAATCTTAATTGGTTGTGCCGACTTGGGAATTTCCAGACGCCCCGTCTGCTCTTCAATGGCAATGACAACTTCATTAACTGGTTCAGATACGGTTGATTGGGAAAGCACCGGAATATGCGATTCATTTAAAATATTAATCATCGACCTCATAATTCTTGTTTTGACTTACCATGTAACCACAAAAAAACAATCGTTGGGTGAAATATGGCTACGGACTCTAAATTCATGAATAACTGCCAGCAAGAATGATCACCTTCCTGAGTTTTAATGTCAGGGCATTATCACACAACCAAAATTGATTAACAAGTGTTTGAAAGCGGATAACCCCGAAAAAACAAAAGAGCAGGTCCATCAAAAGCAGTTAATCCCTGACATCTGGAAAAGATTGCCCAAGTTAATCCGATAGCCCAAACAACAAGTTCACCAAATTAAATATATAACAGAGTTTAATAATAATATTTTTGTATCTGCGTGAGTTTCGCAGTTCAATTCGGGCATATCGTTCGTGTTAAAGGGATATGGAAAAGCAGGCATGAAAAATATTTTTATTTCTGGGAAGAAAATGCTTGCGGTGGAAATTAAAACAAATATAGTGGGGGACTGTGGAGCCAAGTGGAGCTTGGTGGGAAAAGGCAAGGATGCCTCTTTTATTGCTAAAACAGCAATGAATTGAGTGAAACAAGCCCATGTTATTAACCGGAACGCACGAACGCAGCTTGGATGACAAAAAGCGTTTGGCGTTACCCCGCAAAGTGCGGGATGTTATGCAAAACCCGGAAATGGTGTTTGTTACTCCAGGACCCGACAAGTGCCTTTGGTTGTACACGCAAAGTGGACTGGAAACCCTGGCCGAACGAATGGACTCAGTACCCGCAACGGATAGCGAAGGCCGGGTTTTCAGGAGACTGTATTTTGCCCAGACCGAATCAGTCGAAATTGACAAGTCAGGCAGAATGTTAATTCCGGAAAGATTGGTCCAGTTTGCAGGCCTTGATCGCGAAGTGGTGCTCATTGGTGTCCGAGACCATCTGGAACTTTGGGATCTGGCCCGATGGAAACAGTACCTGACGGAAAATTCCCCTCGCTTTGATAGCGTGGCAGAAGGGGCATTCCAAGGAAAATAGAAAAAATGCGATTTTTGAATGGAGTCAGTACCTTGAGGAAAGATTTCGGCCCGTAGCAGCGGGCCAAGCGCGTCGGGCGGACCTCCCAGCCTGCCTTATTGCCCTATAATTCTATTCCTCAACATCAGCAGCCCTTCTTGCTCTTCCCCAGCGCACAGAAGGGCTGTTTTTTTTTCCCAACACAGGTTAGCATCCCGCCCCGATACCTGCTTTTTATTTCCAGCAGGCCTTTATTCAGGATGTTTGACTTGGACAGGGATCTTCCGATTAACCAACCTTCCGAACCCATCGCTAGTAGGCATGCCAGCGTGCTTCCTGCTGAGGTAATTCATTGGCTCGATCCTCAACCCGGCCAAATCATCGTGGATGCGACTTTGGGCGCGGGTGGCCATACCAGGCTTATTGCCGAAAAAATCAGTCCCTCGGGCCGGGTAATTTCCCTCGACTGTGACCCATCCATGATCGAGGCCACAAAAAAACGAATCACAAATTCAATCATCACATTTGTCCATGCATCCTTTGACCAACTTCGCCAAGTCCTTGATGAGCTGAAAATCCAGACAGTTGATGGCGTACTTGCGGACCTAGGCATTTGCTCCGACCAACTTGACGACTCACAAAGAGGGCTCAGCTTTCAAAGAGAGGGCCCGCTGGACATGCGCCTGGACCCTACTCGTGGAATGCCTGCCTCCGCTCTGGTGGCGCAACTCGATGAACGCAGCCTGGCGGATATTATTTTCCAACTCGGCGAGGAAAGGCTTAGCAGAAGAATTGCAAAGGCGATTGTCCTCCAACGAAAAGTTTCACCCATCCGCACCACCACCGATCTTGCGGAACTGGTGCGCAGGTGCGTTCCACGCTCAGGTAAAATCGACCCCGCAACCCGAACTTTTCAAGCTTTCCGAATCGCGGTCAATTGCGAGATGGAATCACTTGATAGTTTCCTGAAAATGCTTCCAAGTTGCCTCAAACCGGGTGGACGGGTTGTGATCATCAGTTTTCACTCACTTGAGGATCGCAAGGTGAAGGCAGCGTTCAGGGATTCCAGCATCTTTGTCGCACTTACAAAAAAGCCCGTCCAGGCGGGCACTGAGGAAGAATTTCAAAATGCGAGATCACGCAGCGCAAAGCTGCGGGCCGCGATGAGAGTTTAAGTTTTCTTTTTTTGACTTTGGGATGGAAGGTGGATCATGTTGAAACTGGTTTGGTTGGGACTCGCGGGAACCATGATTGTATGCGCGTCAGGATTGATGCTAAGAAAAAACAGCTTCAGTCATGCAGCCACACCCCCAAGGCATGACCACGCCAGACGGATCACAACGCTGTTTCTGCAGGAGCAAGGCCACCTGCCCACTCCATCAATGGGTCAGAAAAAAACAGGTGAAAGCAAAACCTCCAATGTTCTTCTGGAAGAATCCAAGGAACCCCCGTTACTTCAAAAAGAAGAAATCAAGCCTGTGCAATTTCAGCCCATGAAGGAAGAACTCACGCTTCCCTTGTTTCCCCCAGCACCAAACCCGGCCCCAAGTCTGATCCCACCAATCGAGGACAATAAAAAACCTGTTGTTGAAGATAAAAAAGAAACCCCTGCAAAGCTTCCCGTGCAAATTCAAGACGATGTAATAACCACCGCACCCGGGTCCTCCCAGCCAATAGACCTGCCAAGGGTCATCGAGGGAATCCTGGGCGGAATCAAATCAGCAAACATCAGGCAGGATGAACCGAAGAATGGCAGCATCACCATGGGATTTGAGGTCGGAAGTCTAAAACCTCCATTCATCAAATTCGAAGTAAACAGCCGGCTTAAAACCAACAAAAGTTCGAATGCCACAACTAAGGATACCCAGACGGATGCTCCCAAGTTGTACCTGGTTCGGTTTGATTCTGAAAACTTCCAGGAAATAGCAAAAAAGACCTTGGGGAATGAGGATCGATGGCGTGAGATCGCCCTGCTGAATCCGACATTAAAAGCTGAAGACCCACTGGAAAAAGGCTCTGTCGTAAAGGTTCCCGCAGATGCAAGCCTGCAGACTGAACCAAGTTCTTCCACGGTGCAACCGCTGCCCGAGGCCAGACCAAAACTTCCCGAAGCGAAATCTAAAATCATCATCACTCTCACGGGAACCTATCCATGTGTGCTCCAGGATAAAAAAAGCCTGGTGCTCCCAGCGGAAGTTTTCGACCAGTTGGGGAATTGCAACCAAGTGCTTATTTCACCTGGTCCTGATCCATGCCTATGGCTTACAAGCGTGGACCACCTTGAAAAACTCAGCGAGAGACTCGAACATTCGCCCGCCAGCGAAAAGGATGTCCGCGTATTCCGCAGATTATTCTTCGGTCAGATTGAAAAAATCCCCGTACAGGACGGAAAGATTGTAATCCCTGAAAGAATGGCCCAGTTTGGCAACCTTGAAAAAGAGATTGCGATCGTGGGCGTCGAGGATCATTTTGAAATCTGGGACCTTGAGCGATGGCGCAAATACACCCAGAAAATGAGTTCCCTCGAAAAGAAGTAGTGGTTTGGTTTCCTGCAACTTTTTCAGTTGTATGGATTTTAAGGGTTCAAGGTATGGAATGTCCCGATCTTAAGGACAGCACCATGCACGCAACGGTTGAATTTATCGGACATAATTAAAGGGCAAGGTAGGTTTTGCCGACATTGCCCGCCTAACTTGTAAGGAGCTGGTTCAATGAATCGAGAAACCAAGGCTGGATTAGTGGTGACTGCATCCTTCGTCGGGTTGCTTTCCGCGGTGATCATCAAGAAATACATGGATCCATCCGTAAAGCCCGGAGACAAAGCATCCGAGACTGCTGTTGCCTCGCTTGATCCAAAGGAAAAAACCAACACACAGGGAATTGTTCCAGTTGTAACCCCAGCCAGCATGGACCTGGTGCCAGTTCCTGGAAATGAAATCAAACTGACAACCGCGGAAGAAAACAAAACCGCGCCGGTGACTGAGCCAAGTTCTATTCCGCCTGTGCCTCCGATTCCCCCAATACCAGACCTCGGGGGAAAAAGCGGTGGCCTGCCACCATTGCCTGGTGAAAACACCAAATCAGAGATACCTCCACCATCAACACCAAGCATTCCGCCGATTGCATCACCAACCATTCCACCCCCCGCACCCGCATCCTCTGGAATACCTCCTCTTCCCGGAGCGCCAGGCAACAGCATTCCTCCAATAAGTCCACCGCCCCCTGTGAGCCCTCCGCCTCCAACCTCTGTCACACCACCCCCACCTTCATCGGGTGTACCACCTCTTCCAGGCACAGGAACACCTGAACCGGTTTCCGCGCCACTGACAGCACCTGTTTCGCCACCCCCACCACCTTCATCACCCGTGGGTTTGCCATCCGTTCCTGCAATTGCGCCAATATCGCCACCACCTCCTTCAAATGGTGGCGGTCTACCTCCATTGCCAGGAAGTTCGATTCCGTTATCCCCATCAGCAGGCACAATCACGCCACCCCCTCCTCCTCCACCAGCACCAGGGTTCGGCGCGACATCAACGCCACCTTTAAGTTCAACATCGCCCATGCCTCCAACCAGGAGTAGTAATGCAATTCAATTTAATGTGAATGAAGGCCCTGCTAGAAGGACGGAGTTCACTCCTGCTGATCCAAGTGGAAAAATCTCACCCGTAGGCGCGATTCCGATGGGAAATAATGGTGGTTACATCGCACCAGTCGCCCCCACTGACCCTGCAACACAAATTCCTCAAAAGCCGCTTGGGCCAAACGAGATTATTTCCGCGCCACCAATCAATGGAAGTAGCCCGACCAATGGCACCAACCCCGGAGCTGGCGCCGTTTTGACCATTCCATCCAACAATAACGCCCCGATCATGCCGGTTCCACCGCCAGGCACCGTGAGCACCGCCTCAAACCAGTTGTTTTCCCCCACACCGGTAACCCCTGTTGCCCCGGCTTCCGCAGTGCTTAGCGCCCCGCGGGTTGATAGCTGGACCGAGCAAGCATATGTTTGCAAACCAGGTGAAACCTATGCAAGCATCAGCCAGAAAATTTATGGCAATCCTGAATATTCTAAAGCATTGCAAATGTGGAATGAAAATCACCCCAGGGCCAGGATCGATGCCCCTAAAAGCGGATTATTGCTTCCCGGCCAGGAGATTTATTATCCACCCACCCAGGAACTCGCCCGAAGGTATGGCAACTTCATGCCCAAGGTTTCCCAGACAGGATTGTCAGAAACTGCTAACCCCGGGGTTCAACGCGCGAACTGATGATCTAAGTTTTAAAGT
>SXGQ01575594.1_pt1 | contig 22199 bp, 19 predicted proteins | sample 3178371 | NCBI WGS metagenome assembly SXGQ01 (sample SAMN11356859, study PRJNA531348) | freshwater metagenome | isolation source: freshwater sample F1-20 | place: China: Fuxian Lake, Yuxi | collected 2017-12-25 | reverse complement strand
TCAAGCGTTGGTACGGACAATGGAATCAGCAAAAAACCCGCGATTTGCCGAGCGTTGATCGAGTCCACGATGAACTCATGTTGCGCATCCCCGAACAAGGTCCAGCGACCTTAGTTCATGGTGATTATCGCCTCGACAACTGCATGATTGACTCCAGTGGCCAAGTCATTGCGGTTCTGGATTGGGAGATTTGCACATTAGGTGACCCGATGGCTGATCTTGGATTGCTGATGGTCTATTGGTCTGGACCCGGTGACCTTGATGCAGTACTGACTGGCATGTCCTCAACTGCGCCTGGCTTTCTTGACCGTAATGATATGGCGCGGCGCTACGGCGAAGTCAGCGGTCGCGATATTTCACAACTTGATTTCTACGTCGCATTTGCTTATTGGAAGTTGGTCTGCATTCTTGAGGGCGTGTACTCGCGCTACCTCGGCGGTGCCTTGGGTCAACGTGATCCAGCAGAACTGGAGCCTTTTAATCAGCAGGTTCTCTCGTCAGCGCAAAAAGCTGAAGAGATGTTGAGCCGATTGCGATGAGTGGTCCAATCCGTGATGTTGAGTTGCACGGCGAGTTGCCAAAACTCAATAGACCAATTTTGATAGTGATGTTGCAAGGCTGGATCGACGCCGCAGGTGCCGCGAATGACACCATGTCGTTGATTGAGAGACAAATTGACCCGCTCCCTGTAGCAACTTTTGATCCCGATGTTTTCATTGACTATCGAGCGCGACGACCCACAATGGAAATTCGAGAAGGCCGCAACAACGCTCTTGATTGGCCATCAATTGATGTGTACTCGGGACATGACGCCAATGGTCGCGATCTATTGATACTCAGAGGTCACGAGCCAGACGCAGCATGGAATCGTTTTTCGGCTGCGGTTCGCGAGTTGTGCCTGCGGATGGATGTGTCAATGATGGTTGGTCTAGGCGCCTACCCCTTCCCCACCCCTCATACCCGAGCGATCAATCTCTCCTGCACAACTCCGACTGTGGAACTTTTAGAAAAAGCTCCTTTTCTACGCAGCACAGTCGACGTTCCTGCCGGCATGGTCGCGGTGCTTGAACAGGTTCTTCATGACAGTGGAATTCCCTCCATCAGCGTGTGGGCCCAGGTTCCGCAATATCTGCCTGGCATGACGTACCCAGCAGCCTCATCAGCACTTTTGCGGGGATTAGTCTCGGTTGCAGATCTCCATTTTGATGGTTCCAAACTTGATCAGGAAGCAGTGATCCAACACGAACGTCTGGACCGCTTGGTGGCCCGCAACTCCGAACACGCTGAGATGGTCGCCAAACTTGAAGCCGCCTATGACGCCCTGGTTGGAGCGCCAACCAATTCCAACAATCAGAGCCAACTCACCGAAAGTGATATCCCTTCAATTGAGGAACTTTCCGCCGAGCTTGATGCATTTCTTCGCGACGCCAACCCCGAGTAGTTTATGTAAATGTCATTTGGCCTAGATGTGCCAAGCGTGAGAAAGCATGAGGAGTCGTTATGAAAGTTGACGGTGGTATTAGTTCCAACCTGCACGAGGCAATTGACAGTGCCAAAGATGCTGAAGCCGCTGGCTATAGCGGGGCATGGACTGCTGAAACCAGTCATGATCCATTTCTTCCGTTGTTGATGGCTGCCGAACACACCACCACGCTCGAAATCGGAACCTCTATCGCTGTGGCTTTTGCGCGTAGTCCGATGACGCTGGCCAACACCGCCTGGGATCTTCAGGCTTATTCGCAGGGTCGCTTTATACTCGGTCTCGGTAGTCAGATTCAGCCACACATTACTAAGCGTTTCAGCATGCCGTGGAGTAAGCCAGCGCTTCGAATGCGCGAAATGATTTTGGCTATTCATGCCATCTGGGATGCTTGGCTCACTGGTGAACGACTTGAATTTCGCGGTGAGTTTTATACGCACACTTTGATGACCCCCATGTTCAGTCCAGCAGCATCCGATATGGGCTCATTTGGCCCACCAAAAATCTTTCTTGCTGGAGTCGGCGAGCTCATGACTGAAGTGGCCGGTGAGGTGTGTGATGGATTCATCTGTCACGGCTTTACAACTGAAAAATACCTCCGTGAAGTGACGATTCCCGCGCTTGAGCGGGGTCGTGCCAAGGCTGGTAAGACAATGGATGGCTTTGAAATCGTTGGTCCAAGTTTCGTCGTCAGCGGTAACGACGAGCGCGAGCTTGACCGCGCCTCCGTTGGCACACGCAAACAAATCGCTTTCTATGGTTCGACTCCCGCCTATCGCCCAGTGCTTGAACTCCATGGTTGGGGAGATTTGCAAGATCGCCTCAATGCGCTATCAAAACAGGGTCAATGGGATGAGATGGGAACTCTGATTACCGATGAAGTACTCAACACTTTTGCCGTGGTCGGTGAACCCGAGCGCATTGCTCCAGAATTGACAAGGCGATACGGAGATGTCATCCAGCGCATCTCGTTTTACGCCCCCTACAAATCTGATCCAGAGCGCTGGAGCAAGGTGATGGCCGACCTGCAGTCGTCCTAATTCACGGTTCAATTATTCGCCGAGTAATTCAAGTTCCCCAGCAAGATACGACTCGCGACATTTCGCGCGCTGCAATTTGCCACTACTTGTCTTCGGCAAAGTTCCAGGACGAACCAGCATGATGTCACGAGGTGGTAGACCAGAAACCTCCAATGCCGAATGGTGAATGGCCCGCCGAACTGCAGTGAGATCTTCGGCCTTCACTTCGGCGACGACAATCACTGTTTCTTTACCCTTGTATCCGTCCACACCAAAAGCGATGACATTGCCTGCCCGCACTCCGTCCAATTCACCGACGGCGCGTTCAATATCTTCGGGGAAGACATTGCGGCCGCCAACGATAATGACATCTTTCAGCCGACCGCAGATAACCAACTCTCCGTTGAGCAAATACGCCAAATCGCCAGTGCACAACCAACCTTCATGGAACATACTTGCCGTTGCCTCGGGACGCTTGTAATAACCCGGGGTGACACTCGTTCCTCGCAAGAACAATTCACCGACGACGCGTTCTGGAAGCGTCTCACGAGTCATCGGATCCACGATTTTCATTTCTAGTCCAGGAACCGCGTGACCCAACAAAGGCAAGCGTCGTACTGTGACCTCGTCTTGATGAGGTCCATTGACGACAACGGGAACAGCGATGCGGTCGCGCTCCATAGCAATGCGGTCCACCGTGTCACAGACGAGACCGCGATACCGCGGTGGGAACGCTCCACCGATGGCAACCTCCGCCATGCCAAAAGCTGGGAAGATACTTCCGGCTGATAACCCGAAAGGTTCGGCGGCACGCACAAAGGCCTCAACCGCCTCTGGGTCGACTGGTTCAGCACCGGACAAAGCCAAAGTCAAAGATGAGAGGTCGAGGCCACTCATGCGTTTGAGGGCCCGCGTCGCTAAGACCCAAGCAAAGTTAGGTCCAGCCGTAGCTGTACCTTTCCAATGACTGATCCACTCCATCCAATGTCCCGGATGAGCCATAAAATCTTGGGGAGCAGCTTGCACTAAGTGCACTCCGTTCATCATTGGCAATGCCAAAAAACCAACTAAGCCCATGTCGTGATATAGAGGCAGCCATGAGACCATCACTTCGTTGGCATCAAGTTCAGCGGCAGCGCAACTAGCGTCAATATTGGCGGTCAGAACACGGTCAGGAATCATCACACCTTTGGGCTCGGAAGTTGAACCACTTGTGTATTGCAAAATCACTAGGCGTTCGGGATCATGATCTGGTATCTCCAGTCGATCTCCGTTGGGCTTTCCTTTTCCAGGCATGACTGCGCCCATCGGCAGGGTGGGTGGATCGCCCGGAATCGTTTGATAAAAGTCTGCCAACTGATCGTCAATCAACACCAACTTGGCTTCACCGTGACGAATACGGCTCCGCGTGCTATCCACAAAAGCATCAAGCGATGCCATCCGCATCGGTAGTGGTAAAACCATGCTGGCAATACCGGCCATCCAACATCCGCGCGCAATCGTCATCAGTTCGCGACTCGTTGGTCCCAAGATTGCTACGTGATCACCGGGAATCAGACCCAACGCCTGTAGCGCCGCTCCAACTGCTCGGGCATCATCGTGAATTTCGCGCCAAGAGATGAATGCTGGTCCCGTCGTGGGAGCGATGGACTGACCAACGAAGCGCACTCCTGTGGGCGCATCGGCCGACTGTTCAAGACGCTCAATCACCGAGCCTTGGGGCAACGAGCGCTTGATCGCCGATTGGCGCGCTTGGCGGGGATCAGCGAAAGAACTGGGGAGATCATGGGACGTGCTCATGGAGACACCTTGAAATTAGTTGCCAGCGCAACGAAAAATCGGATTCAAGCGATCAGAGTGTGTGAAACAGTTCGCGATAGACCTGTGTGGCATAAGATTTAACTGATATGTCCCCCAACTCAGCCGAACACAACCCTTCTGAATCGGCTCATGGTGCTGACATTCCTCGCTTGCGTTACAACGCCGCCCTAGCCCTTGACATTGAGCAACGCTGGCAAGACCGCTGGGAGGCCGAAGGCACCTTCGAGGCACCCAATCCTGCTGGGCCACTAGGTGAACCTGACAAGGTAGCCGGTCGACCGAAACTTTTTGTCCTCGATATGTTCCCCTATCCGAGTGGATCTGGATTGCATGTTGGTCATCCCCTCGGTTATATCGCCACCGATGTTTACGCTCGCTTTAAGCGAATGACGGGTTACAACGTGTTGCACGCTTTGGGCTACGACAGTTTCGGACTTCCCGCCGAGCAACATGCCATTGCTACTGGCGTGCACCCGCAAGTCAATACTGAAGCCAATGTCGCCAATATGCGTCGCCAACTTCGTCGACTCGGACTTGGGCATGACGCTCGACGCAGTGTCAGCACAACAGATGAAGATTTTTATCGCTGGACCCAATGGATATTTCTTCAAGTCTTTAACAGTTGGTACGACGAGGTCGAACAGCGCGCCCGACCCATCGCCGAACTTGAACAGGCATATGCCAATGGTTCAATCGCAACCCCTAATGGTCAACCTTGGAACGAACACAATAAACACGAGCGCCGTCAGGCAATCGATGCGCGACGGTTGGCTTATCTTTCCGAAGCGCCCGTCAATTGGTGCCCAGGTCTCGGAACTATTTTGGCCAATGAAGAAGTCACCGCCGATGGTCGCAGCGATATTGGCAACTATCCCGTTTTTAAAAAGAGTATGCGCCAATGGACAATGCGCATTACTACTTATGCGGATCGCCTATTACAAGATCTTGATCGTCTTGATTGGCCAGAACCTATCAAGTTGATGCAGCGCAACTGGATCGGTCGTAGCGAAGGAGCGCTAGTTGACTTCACTACTCCGGCAGGAGTTCTGAGCGTCTTTACTACTCGCCCAGATACCTTATTTGGGGCATCATTTATGGTTATCTCGCCCGAACACCCCTTGGTCAATGCGTTGACAACCAGCGCTAACAAAGCGGCAGTTGAGGCATACTGCATAGTTGCTGCCAGCAAAAATCAAATTGATCGCCAAGATGACACACGTGAAAAAACGGGTGTCTTTACTGGTACGTTCGCCACGAATCCTGTCAATGGGCAAGAGATACCGGTGTGGGTAGCCGACTATGTCTTAATGGGCTACGGCACTGGAGCGATCATGGCTGTGCCATGTGGTGATCAACGTGACTTCCAATTTGCTCGCCGTTTTCATCTTGCTGTGCCCGCTATTCAACAACCTCCGAGCCAATGGTTCACAGCGCACGACCTTGAACCACAACATGGTGATGGCGTTGATACATCAACGTGGAGCGAGGCCTTCGTCGGTAATGGTGCGTACATCAATTCATCAAGTGCCAGATTGAGTCTAAATGGTCTTGTCGAAGTTCATGAAGGCGTCAAGGTGATGAATAGCTGGCTTGAAGAAAATGGTTTCGGCTTAGCGACTGTCAACTTCAAACTCCGTGATTGGCTTTTCAGTCGCCAACGGTATTGGGGCGAGCCCTTCCCCATTGTTTACGATGAGGATGATCAGCCTGTTTCGTTGCCAGACTCAATGCTTCCTGTATTGCTGCCGCAATTAGAAGATTTCAAACCTCAAGCCCTTGACCCCGATGATGATGTCACGGATCCAATTCCGCCTTTGGCGCGCAGTGCTCAATGGCGCGAAGTTGTTCTCGACTTGGGTGATGGTCCTAAGAAATATCGCCGCGAAATTAACGTCATGCCCCAGTGGGCTGGCTCATGTTGGTATGAACTGCGCTACCTCGACCCAACAAATACAGAATTTTTCGTCGACCCAACCGTGGAAAAATACTGGATGGGTCCAGCCGATGGAGGCGACGGAAAAACTGGTCACACTGGTGGCGTTGATCTGTATGTCGGCGGCGTTGAACACGCCGTCCTGCATCTTTTGTACGCCCGTTTTTGGCACAAGGTTTTATTTGACTTGGGTCATCTTTCGAGTTCAGAACCTTTTCACCGCCTTTTCAATCAGGGCTACATTCAGGCCTTTGCATATCGCGATCCGCGCGGTCAACCAGTGACCTCTAGCGATGTTGAAGAACGCGATGGCACCTATTGGTATGCAGGCGAAGAGGTGCAACGCGAATATGGAAAAATGGGCAAGAGTCTGAAGAACATCGTCACTCCCGATGAAATGTACGACGAATACGGCGCAGACACCTTTCGCCTATACGAAATGAGTTCTGGTCCTCTTGAAGCCAGTCGTCCTTGGAATACCCGCGATGTGATCGGCATGCAGCGCTTCTTGCAACGCGTGTGGCGCAACATGGTTGATGAAGATACGGGTTCCTCACGAGTTGTTGATACTCCAGCGACCCCCGAACTCCGCAAGCTCTTACATCGCATGATTGAAGGAATTCGCTCCGATATGGATGGGTTGCGTTTCAATACCGCTATCGCCAAATTGATTGAGTTGAATAATGCGCTCACTCAAGAGGCAGCTGCAACGGGTTCCACCCCACTCGAGATTGCATCCCCGATGATCCACATGTTGGCTCCGCTATGTCCACATATGGCCGAAGAACTATGGGGACGCCTCGGTCACAGCCACACTCTCACCTTTGAACCATTTCCAGTGTTTGATCCACAATTCCTCATTGACGACACATTTGAGTATCCGGTGCAGATCAACGGCAAGGTTCGTTCACGTTTGGTCGTTCCCACTGGTACCGATTTGGCAACTGTGCAGGCGCTGGTCCTGTCAGATCCAAAGGTTGTTGCCGCTTTAGGCGGACAGACACCCAAAAAGGTCCTTGTCGTGCCTGGCCGTATGGTCAACTTGGTGTTATGAAAAAGCCCTCAATCACCAAATACATCTCCGTCGCTCTCATGCTCGCAAGCACAACTGCTCTGGTTGGTTGCGGTAGCGATGAATCCTCAAGTCCGAGTTCAGGTGCCGAGACGACTGCACCGGGCACTGAGGCCCCAACCACGGAAGTGCCGGTGACGCAAGCCCCGATTACTTTGCCACCTCTCCCCACGCCAGCGGCCTCGACCGTGACTGATCTATTGGCGCTCGGTCGCCCAATCGTTCTCGCTCATGCCAGCGGTGAGATGACTCATCCACACTCAAGTCTGTTTGGCTTCAGTGAAGCGGCACGGATGGGTGTTGACGTCCTTGACATGGACGTGCAGTCGACCAGCGATGGGGTCCTTGTGGTCCATCACGATCTCGATACCGGCAAAACCGCTAGCGAAGATTTTGTTCTTCTTGAGCACACCTACGATGAACTGCACGCTCTTGATAACGCCTACTGGTTTACGGCTCGTTGCACATGCACCGATCAACCCGAAGCCGATTACATCTACCGCGGCGTTCGTACCGGTGACAAACCTGCGCCCGCTGGTTATGTCGCCGAAGATTTCGCGATCAACTCATTGGAAACATTGATGCAGTTGTACCCCGATTATGTGCTGAATATCGAAATCAAAGATAAAGGTGATGCCGCCAAAGCATCTGCTGATGCATTGATTCAACTGCTGACAAAGTACGACGCGTTTGACCGCGTGGTTGTGGCCAGTTTTGACGACACGGTTGTGGATTATTTCCATGAAAAACAACCCAATGTCGTCATGTCACCGGGCCAAGCTGCCATGGTTTCATTTTTTCTCGGCGGGGTATCGTTGCCTGACTGGCTGTACATCGTGCAAATTCCGCCGACCTACGAAGGTCTGACTTTGTTCACACCCGAGTATGTAACACGAGCCAAGTCAGAAGGCATCGTGACCTGGGTGTGGCCCAACGGTGGCGAAACACTTGAGTTGTATCGCGAGTTGTTGGCCATCGGAGCTGACGGCATTAACGCCGCATCACCGCCTCAAGCGATGACCGCCCTCAACGAGTTCATGGGTGTCTCGTAATCTCGCGCTGATGAGAAAAGATATCTCATGATCGCAGGCATCATTGAAGGATTTTATGGTCCTCCGTGGACACATCAAGAACGCCTGCGAAACATTGATCTACTCGCCGAGCACGGTGGCAACACCTATGTCTGGGCAGCGAAATTAGAACCTCGACATCGTCAATTGTGGCGAGATCCATTCACCGAATTAGAGCTCACCGAGTTTGCCGAGTTGTCAATTCGTCAGAAGACAGTGCAAGTTCTGATTGGGCTGACTCCTGGGGCTGATGCAACGACCGAGCAGGTGATCAACAAACTGCAACGGGCTATCGATCACGGTTGCCACGGCGTCGTCCTGAGCTTTGACGATCTACCGGCCTTAGATGCTGCGACAAAGCATCAAGAAATCGCCAATGCTCTGATCAAAGACTTGAAGACTCAAGTGTGGCTCGTCCCCACTCATTACGCAGGCATCACCTCATCGCCATACCTTGAACAGTTGATTGAGGGCCTCCACCCAGAGGTGTTAGTGATGTGGACAGGCGTCCATGTCGTTAACGATTCCATTGATGCACACGAAGCGCGTCAACGCACTCAGGCATGTCGTGGGCGCAAACCATTATTGTGGGATAACACGCCCGTTAATGACGCCATGATGAGCGAGGCTCTACATCTCGGCCCATACGCTGGACGCGAACCAGCGTTGCGTTCGGAGATAACAGGATTGCTGATCAATCCCATGGAGTTCGCCACTGCGTCGCAGCCAACTTTGGTCAGCGCTTTAGCGTGGGTGAATGATGGTGAGCCGTACTCGGCGTGGTTGAACTTTGTTGATCAACATGGATGGACCGAGTTTGCCTGCTGCACGGCGTTTCCTGATGATCCACATTGGCCAGGTGCCCGTCCAACAGATGACTGGTGGCAGGCAGTTGTCGACATGAATCCACTCGGTCTCGAGGCGGGTTGTGAACCCTGGGTTGACACTGCCAAGCAAGGCGCTCAATTGGTTCTTGATGCGCGCCGACTACTAGATCCAGCCATACCCCATTCACAGAGCACGGTCTTAAGGAAAATTACTTTGGCAATGCGCTGGCGCTCGTGGCAGAGACTTCCCGTTTTACTGTACGGCGGAGGCCCACGTCTTCGACCCGTCATTATCAATGATGAACACGGCGAATTTGTCTACCGACATGGATCAGTCATTGCCACAACGTGTCTCGTTGATGATGAAGTCATGCGGTGCCTCAACACTGACTAACTTTTCCAGTCAGATTTCCGCCGATGCTGCACATTTTGCACGGGACCATTCGTTCTTTCGTATATGACCACTGAAAAGCCAAGCGTTCCCCCACAACCTGAAACCGCCCCCGTACGAATTTGGGTGCTCGTTGATTCCTCTGGATCGATGGAATCTCTGCAACTCAATGTTGTGGAGAGCCTCAATGCTTTTGTCGCCGAACAGGCCGCTACCGATCCCGCAACGACCATCAGCATTCACACCTTTCCCAGCGTTCCGTACTCTCGCAAGGCTGATGGCGTGATCACTGTTTTGGTGGACGATGTTGCCGCCGGCGCCCTTGTCTCTTTTACCCCTGATGATTACTCCCCAAACGGCAATACTCCGCTGTACGACAGCCTCGGCGAGCTATTACGACGCGCCGAAACAGACAACAACGAACGAATCGGTCAGGGGTTCCCTTGCCAAGACCCACTCGTCGTGATCATCACTGATGGACAAGAAAACGCCTCACGCTGGCATCACAGAGAGTCTGTTTTTCAGCATATTGAACGTCTGCAAGCCGATGGATGGGCCTTCATTTTCCTCGGCAGTAATCAGGAGGCCTGGACTGAGGCAGCCAAAATAGGAATCACTCGCGGCGACAGTTTGACCTTTGAATCTTCACCTACTGGTCTTCGAGATGCGCTCAAGTCGGCATCCAAAAGCGTCAGTGCATATCGCTCCATGACCCGACCGCTGCGGTCTGAAAAAAGAAATTCAATGATGCACATTTTTGAACCTCATGATCGTTAGTACTTCTGAAGAGCAAAACAACCGACAAACAAAAGGAAAATCATGACCAAGACAAAGACCCAAAAACTGCCCGATACCGCAACCGTCCTGCAGGACACTTTCATCTCGATAGTCGCTGATGCCAGCGGTTCAATGAGTCACCTCCATGCCACTGTGATCACAGGACTCAATGACTTCATCGCCGAACAGGCCAAGTCACCAGCTGTCTCGAAGGTCAGCATCGTTCAGTTCCCAGCCAGCGCCGACGACGCCGCCGGTATCCGCAGCATTTTGAAGCTGACCGATGTCAAAAAGGCCCGTCCCATCACCCCAGAGGACTACATCATTAACGGATGCACTCCTTTGTACGATGCGATTGGACTCGTCATTGACAAAGCTGACACCCGCATCGCCAAGCGTGTCGCTTTTGGTAAAACCCCAGAGTCGCAAGTCATCGTGATCTTTACCGATGGAGGCGAGAACGCCAGTCGCCGATACAGCCAAAAAGACATTTTCAATCTGATTGACGAGCGCAAAGCCCAAGGCTGGGTTTTCGTATTCTTAGGGGCGAATCAAGACTCCTTTGAAACCGGCGGCGGACTTTCCTTTGAGAAAGGCAACACCATGAATTTCGAGGCCTCAAAAGAGGGCATGGCTTACGCCCTGTCAACCGCCTCCCATTCCCTTCGTCTCCTGAGTGTGCTGCCGCCCATGGAGCGCTTGGCGGTTCGGAACTCAATTTTCACCCTGGGAAATAATGACGCCGATGAAGCCTGAGGCAACTGCAGCAATGGGTCACCGAGTGATCTCGCTCGGTGGCCCGACAGCAACAGATTCCGAGACACGAGCATCTACTCCCACACTGGAACATGGCACATCAAGAAAGGGACCATCCATGACGAAACCCACCCGAGCCACAGTCAAACCTAAAGAGCAAGGTCTAGAACTTCCACAGTGCTGGCAAGACGTCAACGACGCCCTCGCCGCTGGCATTGATCGCTTGATTTTGTTCGGGCCTCCAGGAACTGGCAAGACCTTTGCTGGGCTCAACGTCGGCGATGTCGAAGGTGGCGCGTTTCGTCTGATATGCAACGAGGACATGACTGCTGCCGATGTCACTGGCCACTTCATGCCGACAGCTAACGGAACATGGAAATGGCTTGACGGAAGTGTGCTCAAAGCTTGGCAAGGAGATGGCCTTCGTGGTGGTCGGATCGTCGCTGACGAAATCGATCGTGCCGCAGGTGATGTGCTCTCTCTATTGCTGAACATGTTCGACAACCGCGAAAGTGCTTCGTGGCAACATCCGGATTCCGGCAAAGTCTTCAAACCCCTGCGCGGCTTCTCAGTGATCATGACGACGAATATTGAAAATATGCGCGACCTACCAGTTGCTCTGCGTGATCGTTTCCCGATCGCCATTCGTATCAACCGACCCCACCCTGGAGCACTGACACAACTCTCCCCATACCTACGAGCCCCAGCAGCGGCAGCTGTTGATGCAGATAAGGAACGTCGCTTTAGCGTTCGCTCATTCATGGCATTTGACCAATTGGTCAAGCAGGGATTCACCATGGAGCGAGCGGCCGGCCTGGTTTTCGGCAAACTTGCCACGGACATATTGGATGCATTGCTCATTGACAAGGTCTCGGTCACAGCAGCGAAGGCATCCTGATGGACTTGCGTCATGCCATGCCCGAGTGGCTGACGCGCCTCGACCGCGATGCTGCCCCTTGGGTTGTTATCGCTGGAAAGGCGCAACGAGGCGAAGCATTCACTGATTTGGTGGCGCATCGTATGCAGGTGCCCATGGGAGCAGATGAAACATCGCGTTGCATCCGTGCTCACGAAATGATGCACGCCAAGGTCAGTCCAACAGCGATGACCGTGCCTAGCGATCTCAGTCATCTATCGCCAAGTACTTTGATTGTGGCCGAAGAGTTTCGAGTCAATATGTTGGTCGGAGCAGCAGGCTTTCCCGTCATGAAATATTTGGCTGATGGGAGCGAAAAACGCACGGGTGAACGTCTCGCCGTCAACAGAGATTGGAACGAAACTGTCCATATGTTGGCTGCGACGTCGGGTACGAAAGCATTCTCTGGTCTGCTCGCGGGCGTCAGGTCGGTGCAACCTCTTTGGATTCCAACATTGAGTGAACTCAATCGCCAATTACAAAAATTGTGGAGGAAACATACTCGGGACGGCACCGCTACGGTTGCTTCGACTGAACCTGAAGATGACGCGACCGAGGGATGGGGCTTCACGATTTTGGCAGCCCAACTGATCCATCGAGCGCTGATTACTGAAACATCAGACGACCCAGTACCACCCGATCCGTCCCGCTTGGGCGGTGCAGGCGCATCCGAAGTGGGCAAGTTCGCTGTCATGCTTGAACTGCATCTTGACCGACCAAATCGCGTCAACGGCTTTCTTGGTCGGCGCAAGCGAGCTTCGAATATTGGACGTCACCCGCGGCATCTTGAAAGACTCCTGACCGATCCCGACAGGCGCATCTTTGATCGACGAGAGCGATGCTCGGGCGGCGTTGTACTGATTGACCAATCTGGCTCCATGGAACTCACCGAGGATGATCTGTGGAGAATCATCAATGCTGCTCCTGGCTGTGTCATCATCGGCTACAGCCACGCACCCGGCACTGTCGCGACCCCAAATATTTGGGTTTTAGCGGACCGTGGGGCCGTCACTGACAAAGTTCCGCCTGGCAATAGGGGCAATGGCGTGGATGGACCAGCGCTTGAGTTCGCCCTCAGGAAGCGCAAGAACCGCGAATCAATGATTTGGATTTGCGATGGCCATGTCACCGATGGAGCCGACCAATGCAGATCGGATTTGACAGAAGAGTGCGGTCGCTTAGTAGCCCTCCACGACATACATCAAGTCGCAGATCTAGAAACAGCGATACACGCACTGACCCTCGCTGCACGCGGCAAAAGACTTATGGCCGCAGCTGTTGGTCCGATAGCGGCAACCAAGGCTTGGCGGACGACCCATAGCTGACTAGAAAACTTCCAGATGCAACGCACAAAATAATTCCCACCAATCGTTAGGAGAATATGAGCAAAAAACAAACCCCACAAATGCCTGCTGTTTCATTCAAAATAACGGCCGCAGAATTTGAGTTACTGGCGGCGTTCATGGCCCCACTTCGGTTTGACGAATCCGAAGGAGAGTCAATCTGGGTGACATCGATGGGTGGATCACGACGTGAGTGGATCGTCGCCACTGCGGGCGTCACCGTCGTTGTCAGCAGCCGTGAAGCCGAGGTGCAACGTTGGGGCATGACCTCGGATCAAAGTTGGGCGTTCCCGATCCCCGAGCACGTTTTGGTCACCATGGGTAAATTTATTCAAACTTCGCAAGAGCTGACAGTCACCCTCAGCGATCAGCGAGTCACTTTGAGCAGCGATCTGTTTTCGATGAACGTCTCTCAGAACCCACTGGCGACTCGCCCGCCTCTCGTACCAACGACCGAGTCTCTTTGTATAGCAACTGTTGACGCAGTGGGATTATGGACAATGCTCTCAGCCGCCCGAGTGTGGCCGACGGGCGCCAAAGCCGAAGGCATGAATACTCCGTTGCGTTGCCATCTCGATTTCACGACTCATCAACTCGTCTTTAATGCCGATTGGACAATCGTTGAGGCAGGTGTTCATGAGTACCGCATGCCTGCCGAATTCGGCCCAGTCAGTGCAGGGGTGCATCTAGCGCCGTTCAATATCCCGCATACGGCGATTCTCAGTGTCTTGCGAAATCCCACAACGCTCGCAGAGATCGGCAATATTGAATTCCATGTTGCCCCTGAGGGCGTCGCGGATCTCATGATCTGTGGCGAAAACTGGAGTCTGTATTTCCCAACAATCGCCAACGTTGAACAATGGGGTCATGACCTTGATGAGGTCATCGGCGACATCGCATATGTTTGGAAAGACTGCAGTCTGATCAAAATGTTTTACCCAGATCTTGAACAGGGCGAAATCTCCCTCAGTGCTCTTCCCAATGAATCCCGCTATGGGTTATACAAATATCGCGTCTCCTACCAGGTATTGGACGATGTGGTGCCCACGCTTGCCCTCTACAGCGAACTCGACGCCATTAATGAGGTTTCGGCTGGATGCCGCGTCGTGATTGAAGGTACGCGAGTCCTCGCCGTTGCCGATCTCACACAAGAGAACTATCTTCATTTGAACTCGCACATCGAAGCATTTGCTCACAATGTTGCCGGACTCGGCCCAATTTTGTCGGCCATTTCGCTGTCGTAGTTCGGATAGGTCGGTTCAAAAGACTGCATTTCACCTGTTCACAAGGTTTTTTGATGGTATCCACCACCCTGTGCCAGAGGTCTCATAGGTTGCCGTTTGCCGCCGCAAGACGGCACTACTGAAGGAGAAATTATGTATACCGTTGCAATTCTGATTGTTATGGCGGTGCTGCTTGAAGCAGTGATGACCGTACTTCATTCCGTCCTAGGCACCGTTGGTCTTGGCGACACCATCAAGAAGCTCCCGATCATCGGAGCGAACCTCACACTGGGCATTTCAATCCTCATCGTGTGGTTGCTTGAGGCGTATCCATTGGGAACTTGGGGTGCCTCATGGGCTGACGACTGGAAGAACATCGTCGTTAACGGAGCCGTCATTTGCGGCATGATTCCGCTCAAAGACGCAGTGTTCGGTGCAATTTCAAAGGGCATGCGGGCTTAAGCCCTCACCCACAGTTTTCATTACTGAGACGCAGGGGTCGGCTGACGGGAAACCGGAAACCGGCCCCTGTTTCGCGTCTCGGGTCAGTGCATTGAGCAGATATGACCAACGCTGGGATCAACTCGACCAGCCAGCAGTTCTTGGAATAAGGCTTCAACCCCAGACGGTCCAGAAGTCGGTACAACCTGCAACCACGGCGCAGTCCCTTCCGAGAAACGGTTCCACGCTTCACTCACCCGTTGATCAAGTCCTGCGCGACCCCACTCTTTATTTCGTAGGGCGATTTGGGACGGAGCGAAAAAGGGCTGAGGTTTGGGACCAGCCAGCGACCTCCCTGGGACTCGGGCTCGAGCATCCCAATGTGTTCCGCCGACCGCCAGGCTGTACGCCAAATCATCTCCATAATGCTCGTGTACTCCCCATGTCACAGCACTATCTCCGGCGACATCAACATAGGCGCAGAGATCAGCCGCAGTCCCAGAAGGTAAATCACTCATCATGTCGTACGTCACCACTCGGTGATAACAGTCCAAGGACCGAACAAAATCAGCATTTTTTGACGATGTCAACCCGACAACGCTCACTCCAGGACGACGTGCCAAAAGATGCGCCGATCCGATAGCGGTCTTGCTTGAAGCGCTGGAAATCACCACCGCTGAAACGCTACTCGGATCGCTTTCCAGCACATCTTGCCCCAAGACATCATCCACCATAAACGAAGTCATAAATAATGGCCACAACACCATGTGCTGAGCCTCACGGTCGGGGTGATAAATCGGATCTTGATCAGTGGATACATAACGGTTGTAGGCCGCAGCCATAGGGGCACGATGCTGCGACATATCAACAAAACCCCGCTCGTCAAGACGACCTGCCTTGACGATAAATTGAGTACTCATCGGGAGAAAACCGTAGATTCGCCGCCCAACTGGCAGGTTCAACACACGAGTTTCAATGACCTCAGCAAAACCCCATACAGGAATCCGCCCCCAAGGGGTCTCGGCATCTGGTGCACATGGAAAGAAATTCCAATATCCCATTGCGTCGCCGAATACGCCGTACGTGATGTTGTTGCTTGTTAGCGCAAAGGCCTCGACGCGCAGTCGAACTTCGCCATCTTGAAGTACAACTTCGGGCTCTGAGCGGATACGCGATCTACTGATGTGCCGACGATCAACTTCAATAGTGGTAACAGACATCGCAGTAGTATCCCACAGATTAAATGGTGTCGGGGCGGCGCTCACGTGCTGCGGGCATCCAGTTCGGGCCGGCGGTGACGTCAATGCGGCCCAGCAACCTTTCACCGATGGGTTCAACGAGATCCAAGAACCGCTCCGTGTTCGTTAATCCCAACGTTTCCCATGCCCGCTGACAGATTTCATTGGTGCGTTCTTCGATCAATTCGCGTACCGCTAATCCCGCCGCGGAAACAACTCCGTGATCAGCCAGACCTCTGTTTTCAAGATCGGCCAAAGCATGCGTGAGCGCATCAGCATCGGCGCCGCGACTTTGAGCGATCCACCCGCCGTAGTTGAGATGGGCATCATGCAAGATTCCAGCCTGAACACGCGAAATATCTTCCGAAGTCAAAATGGCGAAGTGGGTGTCACCGCGCCATTCTCGAATGCAATTCACAGCCAACCACGCCGAGACCAAAGGATCTTCAACTCGTGGGGCTTGACGATGCGCAGCGAAGCACACGCGCCCCGATTCAGGGAGGCCATCGGCGACTCGCCACAGATCACCATCGAGGGCAGCGAGACCTTCGCAAATTTCTGGCACATACTGACGTAAGCCCTCACCTACTGCTTGATTACGAACCGCGAAAATCTCTTGCCAGGATGTGTGCTGATTCGCCAAAGTCACCGCAAACTCAATGAAATCAGCCCGAATCGAATAAAAGGCAGCGGATATAGCCTGATGCCCAGCGGGCAACAAGGGCGCTCCGCGACTCGCCACGTAATACCCGACCCCATTGGGTATCCCTAGGCTCGCGTATAACTCAATCGCTCGAGGATCCCAATAGATCCAGCCGATGAGACGGTGCGATGCGAATGCACTTCGCCGAGTGAGTTCTATCCAATCCGTTGTCACCCAATAAGCATGACATAGAGATTGCTAGATCAAGTTGTCTGAACCTTACGCTTGCGCATCTTGGCAATACCCTTTTGACTGGCCAAGGAAACTGCAATGATCAGCGTCGTACCTTGGAACATCGGGTTCACCCAATACGAGTCGGTTCCAACAACAAGTTGCAGACCCTTGATACCAAAGGCCAAGGCATACAGAGCAATGAATGTGCCGGCCACATTCGGGCGACCCTTCAGTTGTGACGCACCAAAGAACACGGCGGCGATCGCTGGGAACAAATAGTTAGGCCCAGTCGCTGCAGTAAACAGACCAACTTTGGCGCTAAAGACAATGCCCGCAACTCCTGCCAAGAAAGACGAGGCGATCAGCGAGCCCCAGACCATGCGGTCTGTCTTCACCCCTGCCAAACGCGCTGCCTCTGGGTTGCCGCCAGTGGCGTATATGAAACGTCCGACTGGCGTGTGTTCCAGTACATACCAAATGATGATTCCAGCGACGGCGAGGTAGAAAAAGACCACGGGAATACCGAAGTATTGATTGCGTCCGAATTTCTCAAAGGTGTCTGAGAAGACGTCCGTGATCTGGCGATTGAAGGAAATCTTTAAAACCAGCGCACTAATCACTTGACCCAGGCCCAGAGTGGCAATAAATGAGTTCACCTTGAGCTTGACAACGATAAAGCCAGAAACAACGCCAATCAAAGTACACACCGCGAGGGTAATGACCGCTGCCACACCGACCGGCATATTAAATGAGCGTGATTTCTCATCGGACAAGAAACACATTGTCACAACCGACATTGACATCACAGCACCGATTGACAAGTCAAACGTTGCGGCACAAAACGGCACCAGGAAAGCCAGAGCCAAAATACCTGTGCTGACATTCTCGCCCAAGACCAACTTGGCACTCGTCATACTTAAAAAGGTGTCAGGTTTCCATAATCCAAAAATAATCATGAATGCTCCCCAAAGATATAAAGCGCTAAAGCGATCCAACCCAAGGCGGTTTAATAAAGATCTTTTCGGGGCCGACAACGGTACTGCTTCATTAGTTGACATATGTCTTCCTTTCACTTCACATTTTGTTTGGGACGAATATCAATCATTCACTGCTTGCCAGACTTGAACCTGCCAGCAAAACCTTGTCGATACTTTGAGCCATTGACCCCTCGCCGCGCACAATCGTGTCCACGATCTGACCACGATGCATCACAATGACACGGTCACACAGGCGGGCTAACTCAGCAGAGTCCGTCGAAGCGATCACCACAGCGGAACCTCTCGCCGCCGCCGCATCTACGAAAGCGTGAATCTCTTCTTTGGCCCCGATATCGACGCCTTGCGTGGGTTCATCAAGTAACAAGACTTTTGGATCTAAGCGAAAGCTTCGTGCCATCATCACTTTTTGTTGGTTGCCGCCCGACAAGGTTGAAATTGGCGCCTCACTGCTGGTCGTCACGACCGAGAGCTGCGAAATCCAATCCCGAGTTTCAGCACGTTCCTTTTTGTGATTCAGTCGCAACCCTGTCTGATTACGAGCCACATTGGCGATCGTTGTATTTGAACGCACACTCATCATTGAGATGACACCATTACGCAAACGATCAGCAGGCACGAAAGCAAGTCCCGCGGCGATCGCCGCACTCGGCTTACCCGCACCAATTGTCACTCCATCAATCGAGACATCTCCGAGACGCTCCATCGCTCCCGACAACATCGGAATTAATGTGTCTCGCCCCGAACCAGTCAATCCCGCCACGCCTAATACCTCTCCCGGGCGAACCTCGAGACTGACATCGTTCATCCCTAGACCCCATAAATCTGTCACCCGTAAGCGCGGTGCAAGGCTTTGATCAATGGAGCGATTCACTGTCGCTGCAGTCACCTTGCGACCAACGATCAATTCAATGAGAGATGACATGTCCAATGCACTGGCTTCAACAGTGGCGACTACCTTGGCGTCCCGCAGAACAGTGACTCGATCGGCGATTTCAAAGACTTCCTCAAGATGATGCGACACAAAGACGACTGCGATGCCACGAGTCTTCAGACGACGAATGGCGTTGAATAGTCTGTCCACATCTGCCCCAGGCAAGGAAGCCGTGGGTTCATCAAGAACCAAAATCGAAATATTTCGCTCGGATTCTTGTAAAGCCCGAGCAATTGCCACACCTGTTCGTGCTGCGCCACCGAGAGCGGCAACTGGAACGCGAACATCAATATCGAAGCCAAGATTGAGCAGAGCTTGTTTGGTCTTCGTTGTTTCTTTCTTCCAGTTAATGCGACGGCCAAAACCAGTTTGATAGCCAAAACCAAGAGCCATGTTCTCTACTGCGCTCACGGCCTCCACGAGACCCAGATCCTGATGCACGAAACGGATACCTGCACGATGGGCCGCCGCCGCATCACCGATGTCAAAGATCTCGTCGCGCATCGTGACGTTGTGACCGGGGTCTGGCTGGTGAAAGCCCGCAAGCACTTTGATGAGGGTCGATTTACCGGAGCCATTTTGACCCACGAGGGCATGAACTTCACCCTCCTCAACATCGAAAGTGGCATCTTGCAGGGCAACCTGTCCAGGAAACGACTTTGAGAGCGACCAAATGTGAAGAATTTTTGCCATGTTTCTTTGTCTCCCCCCCTGAATGATGCACGCGAATTTTTTGCTAGTTCGCAAACGATCCTTAATTTACTATATGATCAATTTGTTCTGATCACCAAACTAAACGTGAACAGTGATGAGAGCGATCGAGATTGGAGTCCTTCCACTCGATCATCACCAATCAAAAGGGGAAATAATGCGTAAGGGAACTCACAGAGTTGTCGCTGCCATTTTTGCTTTGGGTCTGATTGCCGCTTCTTGCGGTAGCGATGACCCAGGCACCGATGCACCAACGACCGAAGCACCAAGCACCGAAGCACCAAGCACCGAAGCACCAAGCACCGAAGCACCAGCGACTGACGCTGCGGCTGAAACTGCTGCCGCACAGGCGCTTGTCGACACCTACATGACTGTACCGACAGAAATCGGCGTCACTGTTGGGCCATCAGCTGCAGTACCGACCGGCAAGAAGGTTGCTTGGCTCGCTTGCGAACTCCCAAGCTGCGCCGAAGTTGGCGAAGACTGGGGCAAAATTACTGACGCACTCGGCTGGGAACTGAAGACGATCAACGTTGAAAGTGCAAGTCCAGGAGCGGGCGTACAAGAGGCCATTGACTGGGGCGCCAACTACATCGCGATCTCTGGTTCGCCTGTTGCTGCATTCGCCGAGCAGTTCGCTGCAGCCGTAGCCGCTGGTATCAAGTTCAGTTTTGCCTACAACGGTGAAGCACCAGCAGACGGCATCTTGACCTCCATCAGTGGCAACGATGCCGTTTATGCCGCTGGAGCAAGAATAGCTAACTACATCATCGCTGACAGTGGCGCTGCCGCCAATGTGTTGATGGTCAACATTCAACTCTTCCCTGTGCTCGTCGCAGAAGAAGAGGGCATGAGGGACACTTTCGCAGCCGGTTGCGCCGCATGTACGTTTGACGTACTGCCAGTTCAAATCGCTGACATTGGCGTCAACATTCCAGGCTTGGTGGCTTCATACCTCCAAGAGAACCCAGAGACAAACTACGTTTCCTATGCCTTCTCGGCCTTGCCGATCGGTGTAACAGCAGGTCTAGAGGCTGCTGGCGTGCCCTTGCCTAGCCAGGTTGGAGTCGACTTTGACTTGACCGGTTTGAGCGAGATTGTGGCTGGAACTCACACGGCTTGGACTTCGAACCCGAAGGCCTACGCCTCATGGGTTATGGCACACGCCATGGCTCTTGATGCCGTCGGCGACGAGTTCACCGAGCGTGCCGCTGCCGAAGATTTGCCAAACTTCATCTTGGACGATGCAACACTCGCACAAGAGATCATTGACAGCAGCCCAATGAGTAACTGGAAGGGACCAGAAGGCTTCGCCGACCAGTTCCTCGCTCTTTGGGGCGTTGCCTGATTTAGGTAGTACTCCACCGCAAGGTGTGAAAGGGGCGGGTGCGAAAGCACCCGCCCCTTTCGCGTCCCTGCTACGCGACGATCGTGTGAGCGCATATAGTGTCACCCATGGTGTCAAAAAAATTTGTCCGGGCTTGCGCTCTTGCCTTGGCTCTGTCCTCATGTTCATCTGATAGTTCGTCATCTCCCACGACGGTGGCAGACGTGAGCACGACATCGAGCAGTACCCCTGCGGTCACGACAACCATAAATCCGGCCTCACTCAATATGCACGGAAAACGCTATTGCGAAATCTTGTTATTGAATCTTGAGGGCGACGGCATTCACGCTGAAGTTTTCAACACCTATCCCCTCAACGATTGCCCGCAAGCGCAATGGGAAGCCATTGATACGGCCGCTATCGCCAAAGATGAAGGCGTTGTTTTTGCCTCGCCCAATGGACCGCGCTACTGGGCCATGGATTCAGTTGTGAAGTCAGATATGGCCGAAGTTTTTATGAAGAGTTTTGGTGGCATGGAAATGAATCGTTATGCCAGCGTCTTTGTGGGTACGTCGCCAGCTGATCTCATGCTGCCGTATAGCCCCCATGCGGTGAATCGCAAAGCAGCATTCACTTTCAATGCCGGAACTACCGTGTATGTGTTGCATGACGCTGAAGGAAAGACCTACGTGATGCAAAGTTGGAGCCAGCAGATTGACTCGGGGCTCACCGAAAAGGACTTGTTGACTCTTGCTGATCGTCTACAGCTTCCCGAAGGTTGGACGTACGACTACAAAACGTTAGAAGAAGACTTTGTCGTTGAAACTCGCGCCCAAGACGCACAAGTTTTGGGAGATGACTTGCGCAACTCTTATTCATATGTTGCGATCGCCCCCTAAGGCTCAGTACCTAACAAAGAGTCCCAGGCCCGTGGCCTGGGACTCTTTGTACGTAGAGCTGAGCCTTAGGGGGCGATCGCAACATATGAATAAGAGTTGCGCAAGTCATCTCCCAAAACTTGTGCGTCTTGGGCGCGAGTTTCAACGAC
>SXGQ01390330.1_pt1 | contig 22199 bp, 17 predicted proteins | sample 3178371 | NCBI WGS metagenome assembly SXGQ01 (sample SAMN11356859, study PRJNA531348) | freshwater metagenome | isolation source: freshwater sample F1-20 | place: China: Fuxian Lake, Yuxi | collected 2017-12-25 | reverse complement strand
GGTCTTGGCCCTTTTCTTGATGATGGCAAACATCAGCTCTTGCTTGCGCATGCGGCCGACGTTTTCGATCTCAAGGGCCTCGGCCTGCTTGAGCACTTCAGACACATGCTGTGCCTTGAGTTCCTTCAAATGCATGGGTTTTCCTGCGTCAGAGGCGATCCCCAGAGGGGACAAATAGAAGATCGGGGAGGGGTAGGGGGCAGAACGCTGCGGGGCCGTTTGGGCCTTTCCCCGAATCTCTGGCTCAATGAGCCGAGCTGGTTTTGAGACAGATTATGACAGACAAATGGGCCGAGCTCAAAATGGCCCGTACAAAAACAAGGGCCGCCAGTTGCGGCCCCCGACTGCCAGAGCCTGAGCCCTCAAGCGAGTTGCTGGTCGATGAAGGCGGTCAGCTGCGCCTTGCTCAAGGCGCCTACTTTCGTGGCCGCGAGTTGCCCGTTCTTGAAAAGCATCAGAGTGGGGATTCCGCGAATGCCGAATTTGGCCGGAATGTCCTGGTTCTCGTCGACGTTCATTTTGGCGATCTGCAACTTGCCGTTGTAGCCAGTGGCCACCTCATCGAGGATGGGGGCAATCATCCGACATGGGCCACACCATTCGGCCCAGTAGTCGACCAGCACCGGTTGGCTCGATTGCAGGACGTCGGTCTCGAAGGTGGCGTCGGTGACATGCTTGATCAGCTCGCTGGCCATGATGGGCTTCCTTTCCTGGGCGCAGAGTTCGGGATACAGTGAAGCAAATTGTGGCAGAAACTCACGCCGCGCGTATTGTTGGGCATGGGCAACCCGCCTGGCTCTGTGAATCACGCCGAACCATCCGATCATTCGTCTCGCTGTGTCTGAATCCATTTTTCAAACGCATTTCAACGCCAAGCGCTGGCGCACACTGATTGAGGAGATTGAACGCCTGATGGCCGAGCGCGCATGCCATCCATCACGATGCGTGGTCCTCGTGCCTTATGCACAACTGATGGCGATCGCTCGGCAAGCGTGGGTGCAGCGAGCCAGCCCGCAGCCCAGTGCATTCCTGCCCAGGATAGAGACCACCGAGAACTGGGCCCGAGGTCTGTGGGCGAGCCGGGGAGGGTATAGGCCTTCGCCACAAGACTTGCATCAGGACGCCGCACGCGATTTACTGACGGCAGCCAGTTGGTTAAATGACGCGGGTTTGGCTGGGCAAAGCGAGGTTTTGGCGCCCAGGTTGACCGAGGCGGCCTACTGCCTGGCGCGCCGAGTGGCATCGATACCGCCAGATCAGCGCTCGCAGTGGCGCCAACATCTGAGCGCTGAGCTGACCGACGCGCAGGTCGTGGCTGCCCTCAAATACGAGGCTGCCGTGGCCCAACTGGCGCTGGCGTGGGCGGGCAGTTCTGGCTACCTGACCGACATCTTGTTTCAGGCGCAGCCCGATTTGCTGGTGGTCTTGGGCGGCTGGCAGGCCGACCCGTTGGCGCAAGCGCTGCAAAATCATCTGGGACCGAAGGCAGTGACTTTGGATTTGGCGGGCCCGCCGCAGCCTCGCGGCAAGATTGACCTGCATGGTGCCGCAGATCGGGAGGACGAGGCCCAGCGTGCTGCCGCGTGCGTCTTGCACCGGTTGCAGCAAGGTCTCGAGCCGGTGGGCCTGATCGCGCAAGACCGCGCACTCACGCGACGCATTGCGGCTTTGCTGGCAAGCCGTCAGGTGGCTGTGCGCGACGAGACCGGCTGGACCCTTTCGACCACCCGTGCGGCAGCCAGCCTCATGGCCCTGCTTCGTGCCGCATCTACGGCTGCGACCTGTGACGAGGTGATGGCTTGGGTCAAGCAGTTGCCTCGGATCGACGCCGATGCGGTGCTCGATGCCGAGGCTCAATTGCGGCGAGCCGGATTGCGGCGCTGGAGTGACATTGGTGGGGCGCAAGACAAGGCCTGGGCACTGGCGTGCAGCGTCAATGGCTGGCTCGCCCAGCTGCGCACGGCGCGTGATCTGGGGCGCTGGCTGCAGGACTTGCGCGCGGTGTTGCGACAGTGCGGTTTTTGGGAGCAGTTGGTCGGCGATGTGGCCGGCCAAGCCTTGCTCGATGCGCTGCACTTGCATGACGAAGAGCCTCCCGACTGGGCGCAATCGTCCCAGCCCTGGTCTGCCCACACCTTTGTGAAATGGGTGGGTCAGTGTCTGGAGGCGGCCACGTTTTCTCCCGTTCATCCGGCTGCGGCGCAGGTGGTGTTGTTGCCCATGGCACAGCTGCTCGGACGGTCCTTGGCTGCCCTGGTGTTGCCTGGAGCCGATGAAGTTCAGATGCCTGCATGGCCGCAGCCTCCCGGGCCTTGGACCGCGCGCCAGCGCCAGTTGCTCGGCCTGCCCTGCGGGCAGGACTTGGCTGACAGCGCTCGACGGGCTTGGGAGCAGGTCCTACAGCACGAGCAAGTGGATGTGCTGTGGCGACAGGGCGAGGGCGGCGAACGCCGCATGGCGGCCCCATGGGTTCAGCAGCTCATGCTGGCCGGTCTTGAGTCCTGCGGGCCAGATCCCCGGGTCTTGCGCGTCCTCGACGCCGCGCCAGTGCAAGCCGCGCAAGCCTTCGGTGGTCTGATGGCTGTTGATCGTTTGTCGGCATCGGCGTATGACGATCTTCGAACCTGCCCTTATCGCTTCTTTGTATTGCGTCAATTGAACCTCTCGCCAGTCGAGGAAATCGATGCAGAGATCGATCGACGCGATTTTGGCATCTGGCTGCATGCCACCTTGTTCTTATTCCACGAGTCCCTGCGGTCGCAGGCAGCGTCTGAAACTGTTGACAGAGCGCGCCTGTTCGATCTGGCGGCGCAGCAGGCACGGGTCCAATCGGGGCTGAGCGGGGCGGATTTCTTACCCTATGAGGCCAGCGTGCCGGCTTTGCGGGAGGGCTACCTGCAATGGTTGGCGACCCATGAGCGGTCAGGGCACCGGCTGGAGCAGGCCGAGCAGTGGCTCGAGCGGGATCTCGGCTGGGTCAAGCTGGTGGGCAAGATCGACCGCATCGACCGCAACTCGGAGGGCCAGGCGCTGCTCATCGACTACAAAAGCGAGTCTGTGGACAAGACGCGCGAGCGGATCAAGCGCCCCGACGAGGACACCCAACTGGCGTTTTATGCTGCATTGCTTGGCCAAGAGGCCGTGAAGGCCGCCTATCTCAATGTGGGGGAGCGCGGTCAGACCAAGGACTATGCACAAGACGATGTGGAGATCTGGCGCGAACAGGTGATCGCGGGCGCGCGGGCCGATTTGTCGCGACTGGCCGGCGGCGAGCCACTGCGCGCTCTGGGAAATGGGCGCTCTTGCGACCACTGTCAGGCCCGGGGCCTGTGTCGTCGCGACTTTGTGCAGGAGGCGCCGTGAGCCTGTCCCAGGTCAGTGCCTTGAAAGTCGACGGTCATCGCGCTGACGCTGCGCGCTTTTACGCCATTGCCTGTGATCCAGGGCTCAGTGTGGCAGTGGAGGCCTGTGCGGGCGCTGGGAAAACCTGGATGCTGGTTTCTCGCATGCTCAGGGCTCTTTTGTCCGACACCGGCTCTGGCGCCTGTCAACCGCATGAAATCCTGGCCATCACCTTCACCCGCAAGGCCGCCGGGGAAATGCGCGAGCGCCTCTACGAATGGCTGCAAGAGTTTGCTCACGCCGATCAAGACCGCTTGATGCAGGGCCTGCGCGAGCGCGGTGTACCGGGTCTGGAGCATCCGGACGTGGCGGCAGCACTTTGCGTGCGATTGCGGGGCCTGTATGGCAGCTTGCTGGCCAGCGGGCGTACGGTGCAGATACGCACCTTTCATGGCTGGTTTTCGTCGCTGCTGCGCATGGCACCGGTGGCCCTGTTGCAGCAGCTCAAATTGCCTGTGCACTACGAGTTGCTTGAGGATGACACCCAGGCCAAAGATCTGGCTTGGCGAAGGTTTCTGGCCGCCCTGATCGAACACCCTGCAGCCAAGGCCGACTTCCAGGCCCTGGTTCAAACCCATGGTCGGTCGCAGGCCCAAAAGGCCTTGCTGCTGGCCTTGGACAAGCGCGTGGAGTTTGAGTTGGCCGATGCCGCCGGCACCGTGCAAACCTCGGTGCGCACCATCGATCAGCAATTCGCTCGCTGCGCGGGGCTCGGTACGGTGCGTGAGCTGCTTTTTCGCTCGACCGAGGCCCAGCTCTTGATGCAAGCTGCAAAGGTATTGCAGGGCCTGCGTGCCAAGACATTTTCGGCACTCGGGGCCGATCTGGAGCGTGCGCTCGTTGCTGGCGACCTCGAGGGCGTGATCGATTCATTGCTCACGGGCCAGAGCAGCGGACGCGGACCGCGGGCTTTCGGCCAAGCTGGCTCGAACGAGGCGGTGCGTCAGGCACAGGGCCTGGCGCAGGAGTTGCTGCAGATGCAGCGTCAGGAGCAGGCTTGGGCGCACCAGCAGCGCATGACCCGGCTGACCCGCGTGCTCATTGGTCAGTTTCGTGCACTCAAGCTCGAGCGTGGCTGGATGGACATGAATGACATTGAGCAGGCAGCGGTGCACCTGCTCAGCGATGACGTCCTGTCGGGATGGGTGCAGGAGCGACTCGACGCGCAGGTGCGCCACCTTCTGGTGGACGAGTTTCAGGACACCAATCCGATGCAGTGGCAGGCTTTGCGCTCCTGGCTGCAAAGCTACGCCGGGGCCGGTCGCGCGCCCAGCGTGTTCATTGTGGGTGATCCCAAGCAGAGCATTTACCGATTTCGTCGCGCCGAGCCGCAGGTGTTTCGAGACGCACAGCAATTTGTCCGGTCCGCCCTGGGCGGCGCCTTGCTGAGCTGTGATCACACGCGCCGCAACGCCCGGCAGGTGATCGAGGTGGTCAATGCCGTCATGGCCGATGCCCAGTCGAGCGACAACTATGCGGGTTTTGGTGAGCACACCACGCAATCAGAGCAGACCGGCCAGGTGGTCAGCCTGCCGGCCGTGGACCGGCCGATCAAGGCCGATGCCGTGTCGGCAGCCGAGAGGCCCTGGCGCGACAGTTTGACCCAGCCCCGCTGGTTGCCAGAGGAGAGGCAACGTGATCTGGAGGCGGCCCAGGCAGCAGCGTGGATTGCCCAGCAGATCAGCGACCGAAAGATCTGTGCCAATGACGTGATGGTGCTGTCTCGAAAGCGTGACAGCCTCGAGCCCATGCAATTGGCTCTGCGTGCCCGGGGGGTTCCGGCATCCATCGGCGAAAAGATTGCGCTCATGGATTGCTGCGAGGTGCAGGACCTGGTGGCCTTGATGGATGTGCTGGTGTCGCCCAGACACAACCTGTCGCTGGCGCGGGTGCTGCGCTCGCCGCTGTTTGGTTTGGATACGTCTGCCCTGGTGCCGCTGGCTCAGGCGGCCGAGCGCACAGGTCGGTCCTGGCTGAGCGTGCTGCAAGACGGCGCCAGCGTTGCTGAGTTCGATCAGACGAAGGCCCTGGTACTGCAGCCACTGGGCGCGATCCTGACGCGCTGGCAGGGCTGGTTGCGGGCCTTGCCGCCGCACGACGCCTTGCAGGCCATTTACGACGATGGCGATGTGCTGGCGCGTTACGCTGCGGCCGCCCCCGACTTGCTGCGCGATTCGGTGCTCAGCCATTTGCGCGCTTTGCTCGAGGTGGCGCTCGGTCACGACGGTGGACGTTACCTCACTGCCTACGCTCTGGTGCGGGCGCTCAGGGCTGGCACCATCGAGGTGCCGGCCACTTTGAGATCAGATGCCGTGCGCCTGCTGACCATCCATGGCGCCAAAGGGCTGGAAGCCGATACCGTGCTGATGCTCGATACCGATGCTGCACCACGCAACCCGGACAATATGTCGGTGTTGGTCGACTGGCCCGGGCAATTGCCGCATCCCAGGACTTTTGTTTTTCTTGAAAGTGAAAGCCGACCACCGCCCTGTGCAGTGGGCACTTTGGCGGCCGACTTGCAGGCGCGATCGCGCGAAGAACTCAATGCGCTTTATGTGGCCATGACTCGGGCTCGAAAAGTGCTGGCGGTGTCAGCCTGCGTCCCTTTTCGAGACAGCGGCCGAAGCTGGCGCAAGCGGCTCGATCCGTGGACGCTGGCCCTGGAGGGGGTCGGGCCCGCGAGCCCTGGCGCAGCCAGCGCACAGGATCGGGCGACGCCTGCCCGGGTATTGTTGCCGTCTCTTCCCGAGTGGGTTCGGGTCGACTCAAGGCCCGAGGCCGGCCAGAGACCTGAGGCGCCCAGCCCCCTGGCGCGCATAGGCCTGGCCATGCATCGCTTGCTCGAATGGGGCGCGGCGAGCCCTGAACATCTGCGTCTGGCGGCCCGCGAGTTTCGCCTCGATCCAGACCAGAGACGCGAAGCTGGCGAGGCGGCCCAGCGAATTTTGCAGGGCCAGGGCGCCTGGATCTGGAGCAGCACAGAGATCGTTTGGCAGGGCAGCGAGGTCGAGCTCATCCACCAGGGGCGATTGCTTAGGCTCGATAGACTGGTTCAGCACCGTGACGGCACATGGTGGGTGCTTGATTTCAAGTCGCACGCGCAGCCCCAGGTGCAAGACGCAATGGTTCAGCAACTGAGCGACTATGCCCAGGCTGTGCGCGCGCTGCATCCGGGCCAGAGGGTGCGTGCCGCGTTTTTGACGGCTCAGGGGCAGGTGCGCGAAATCGCTCCTGCGTCATGATGGATAGCCAGGCGCTCGACTTGCCTGAGCCGGTGGCTGTCATCGGGGGAGGCCCCGCCGGCCTGATGGCCGCCCAGGTCTTGGCCGCTGGTGGCGCCCCGGTGCGTGTCTATGACGCCATGGCTTCTGTGGGGCGCAAGTTTTTGCTGGCCGGTCGTGGCGGTCTGAATTTGACGCACAGTGAGCCGGCGGCTCAATTCGTGGCCCGATATGGCCCGCAAGCAGAGGCGATCGGTCGGTGGCTGAGCGAGTTTGGCCCGCAAGACGTCACGCTCTGGGCACAGTCCCTGGGCATAGAAACTTTTGTCGGTTCATCGGGACGGATTTTCCCGCGTGACATGAAGGCAGCGCCGCTCTTGCGCGCATGGCTGCAGGTCTTGCGGCGTGCCGGTGTCCAGTTTTCCATGCGCCACCGCTGGCAGGGGTGGGACTCAGATGGCCAGCTGATCTTTGAGACTCCCGCCGGTTTCAAGCCGGCCGACGCCCGGGTGGTGGTGCTGGCTTTGGGGGGTGCAAGCTGGGCCCGGCTGGGCTCTGATGGCCGATGGATGGACCTGCTGGCGCCCCTGGGCGTCTGTCTGGCGCCTTTGCAGCCGGCCAATTGCGGCTTTGACGTGTCGGGTGCTCAGGGCAGGGGATGGTCCGATTATTTTCGCAAGCACCATGCGGGCCAGCCCTTCAAGTCGGTGGCGATTTCTTTCACCGACGCCAAGGGTCAACGCTTTGACCGAAAGGGCGAATTCGTAGCCACCGAGACCGGCGTTGAGGGCAGCCTGATCTACGCCGCATCGGCGCTTTTGCGTGACGAGATTTCGCGCTGCGGCAGCGCCACATTTGCGCTCGATTTACTGCCCGATCGATCGCTCGAGCAGGTGATCAGCCATGTCAGTCATCCTCGTGGATCGCGCTCCATGGCCTCGCATCTCAAAAGCCGCCTGCGTCTCGATGGCATCAAGTCGGCCTTATTGCATGAACTGCTTGATCGGGCGCTGTGGAGCGATGCGCACCACCTGGCGCGTTCGATCAAGGCCTTGCCACTGCGCCTGATCGCGCCTCGACCCATGGATGAGGCCATCAGCACCGCCGGCGGCGTGTGCCTGGGCGCGGGCGTCGATCAGACGCTGCGACTGCTTTCAGCCCAGCATTTGCATCAGAGCGTTTTTTGCGCGGGCGAGATGCTCGACTGGGAGGCTCCCACAGGGGGTTACCTGCTGACCGGCTGTTTGGCCAGTGGCGCCTGGGCCGGGCAGCACGCGCTGGCTGCTTGGCGTGCATTGCCATCGGCCGCAAAGGGGTGACGAGCCTGACCCCGGCACTGACGCCACAGTTAGGGCTGCTTGGTTCCCCACCTGACCCGGTTGGCTGCTTTGCCATGCGGGAAGGCCCGTCACAACCCATTGTACGGGGCGACCTGGCTCAGCGGCCGCAGGAGAGGGGGATTTTTTGGATGTTTTGCGGTCGGTCGCAAGGCTCGGCCCAGGCCCCCGAGCCTTAGAATGGAATGATGTCCTATCTCGTTTTGGCCCGTAAATACCGACCCAAAAATTTCTCGGAAATGGTCGGTCAGCCCCACGTGGTTCAAGCTTTGGGCAATGCGCTGCAAACCCAACGATTGCACCACGCCTATTTGTTCACAGGCACACGGGGCGTGGGCAAGACGACGGTGTCGCGAATTTTGGCCAAATCGCTCAATTGCCTGGGTCCCGACGGGCAAGGGGGCATCACTGCCGAGCCCTGCGGTGTCTGTCAGGCCTGCAACGACATTGATGCTGGCCGTTTTGTCGACTACACCGAACTTGACGCAGCTTCCAACCGGGGTGTGGACGAGATCGCGCAGTTGCTCGAACAGGCGGTTTACAAGCCGGTGGTGGGCCGCTTCAAGGTGTTCATGATCGACGAAGTGCACATGCTCACCAACACGGCGTTCAACGCCATGCTCAAGACCCTGGAGGAGCCACCGGGCTATCTCAAGTTTGTGCTGGCCACCACGGATCCGCAAAAGGTGCCTGCCACCGTGCTCTCGCGCTGTCTGCAGTTCAATTTGCGGCCCATGGCGCCCGAGACCATCACCGAGCACTTGCAACTCGTGCTCAAGGCCGAGCAGATCGATGCGGATGCGCCGGCTTTGCGCTTGTTGGCCCGGGCCGCGCGCGGGTCCATGCGTGATGCACTGTCGCTCACCGATCAAGCCATTGCGTTTGGATCGGGCCGTTTGCAAGAAGCCGGTGTCAGGCAGATGCTCGGCAGCGTTGAGCGTGCCGACGTCTATCAGCTGATCCAGGCATTGGCCGATGGCGACGGGCGGCGCGTGGTGGAGTTGTCCGATGTCTTGCGACAGGAAGGACTCAGCGCAGCGTCGACTTTGGAAGAAATGAGCATGGTGTTGCAGCGCATGGCTGTGCTGCAGGCAGTGCCCGAATTCGATGACCAGGATCCCGATCTGGGCCAGATCGCCGCACTGGCTCGAGCCCTTGCGGCCGACGAAACCCAGCTGCTCTACAGCCTGTGTCTGCATGGCCGAGGAGAGCTGGGCTTGGCCCCTGACGAGTACGCCGCATTGACCATGGTCTTGCTGCGTCTGCTGCCCTTCAAGCAGCCTGCCCCAGCCGCGCAAGGGGGAGCCGTCGCGCACCCAAAAAAGCCCCAGCCTGAACCGCTGCGGCCAGCGCGGGCCGGTTCGCCGGCGGCGGCCGACCCATCGGCCGATCAGCTCAAACCCGGCGCCGCCCCCCAGGTGCTCGCGCGGGTGTCCCCCTCGGAATCGGCGCCGGTACTCAGCCCTGCGCAGCCAGTGCCCGCTGCTGAGCCTGAGGCCAAAGAGATTCTTACACCAGATCCTGATGCATCCCCCGAGTCCCTCGCCCCGGCACAGACCAATGCGCGGCTGGTCCAGATGTGGTCGGACAAGGTACAAAGGCTGCTGGCGGGCGAGCGCGTTGCGGCTCTGGCTCGGGAACTCGCATTGCAATCGGAGTTGGTGCAGCAAGACGCAGCGATCTGGACTTTGCGGGTCGAAAACCAGGCGTTGCAGCATGCCGGCGCCTGTGACCAACTTTTGCAGGCCTTGCGGTCACTGGGCGAATCGGCGCCCGAGCGCTTGCATGTGGAGGTCGGCCCCGTGGAGAACTCTCAGGCCCGCCGGATGGCCAGGGCTCAGGCTCAGCGGCAGCGCCAGGCCGAGCAGATCATAGAGAGCGACGCTTTTGTGCAAAGCATGGTCGAGCACTGGGGCGCGCGCGTGGTGCCGGGCAGTGTCAAGCCGTGGTCGGCAACCGGCGGCAAGACCGTATGATGGAGATCCAATGATTGATCCGGGGGCGGCCCGATGGGCCTGTCCTCACATCGCTAAGCAAGGAATTTCGACATGTTCAACAAGGGACAACTCGCTGGCCTGATGAAACAGGCCCAGGCCATGCAGGACAACCTTAAAAAGGCGCAGGACGAGCTGGCCAACATTGAGGTGACGGGTGAGGCGGGCTCTGGACTGGTCAAAGTCACGATGACTTGCAAGCATGAGGTCAGGCGCGTTGAAATCGCCCCGTCGCTGCTGGCCGAAGACAAGGACATGCTTGAGGACTTGGTGGCGGCCGCTTTCAATGCGGCCTGGCGCCGGGCGGAGGACACCAGCCAGGAGAAGATGGGCAAGCTCTCGGCGGGTATGCCGGGCTTGCCTGGTGGCATGAAGTTCCCCTTCTGATGGCTGGCGCTGCCCTGCGGTTTCGTGGCTGAAAGCAGGTCGCTCGAGGCTTTGATGCAGGCCCTGCGCTGCCTGCCGGGTGTGGGCGCCAAATCTGCCGCCCGAATGGCTTTTCACATGCTGCAGCACGACAGAGCGGGCGCATTGCAGTTGGCCAGGGCGCTGCAAGAGGCGGCCGAGCATGTCAAACACTGTAGTCTGTGCAACACCTTGACGGAGCAAAGCGTCTGCTCAACCTGTCTCGATCCGCAGCGTGACCGCACGAAATTGTGCGTGGTGGAAACGCCAGCCGATCAGGCGGCCATGGAGCGCACCGGGGCCTACCGCGGCGTGTATTTCGTGCTCATGGGCAAGCTCAGTCCGCTTGACGGCATCGGACCGCAGGAAATAGGTCTGCAAAGCCTGTTTGATCGGGTTGCCCCACGCGACGCAAGCGGGCAGGCGTTGCCGCAGGGGGTGCGCGAGGTCATCCTGGCCACCAATTTCACAGCCGAAGGCGAGGCCACGGCGCATGTCATTGCCCAGGGACTTAAAAGCCGAGGTGTGCAGGTCACCCGCCTGGCGCGCGGGGTTCCCGTGGGCAGTGAACTCGAGTACGTCGACCTCGGTACCATAGCGCATGCGCTGCTCGACCGGCGTTGATTGATCAGACAAGGCGACCGAATGACACCCTCTTTCACACTGGCCCACTGGTGCATCCTGATTGCTGCACTGCTGCCCATTGTTTGTGCTGGCATCGCCAAGTCGGGCCAGTTTGGCAAGCCGCGTCGGGAGGGGGGCTATGACAACCATGACCCCCGCGCCTGGATGGCCCGACAGAGCGATTGGCGCGCTCGTGCCAACAATGCGCAGATCAACAGCTTCGAGGCTTTGCCCTTTTTCTTTGTGGCCGTGCTGTCCGCCCAGTACCTGCAAGCGCCGGTGCTCAGCCTGGACCTGCTGGCCGTGGCTTTTGTGGGCCTGCGCGTTGCGTATATTTATTGCTACATCGCAGACAAGGCGGCTGTGCGCAGCGTGGTCTGGAGCCTTGCTTTTGCGGTCAACGTGGCCATTTTGCTGATCGGCTTTCGCTAAAGCTGGATACGGTCAGGGCCATGGGTGATTGCGCGTTTGGGTGAAAACCCGCACGGGATCACCCCGATGCGCATGCGGCGGCGGCGTTTTATGCTGGTCGCCTCTCAACCGCACTTGCCCTGCGCCGTGTATTCGTTGTCCAAGTCCCGTCGTCGCGCCATGCTTGCTGTGGCCACCATGGCGGCCGCTGCAGCGGCCGCGCCGGCTTGGTCTGCTGTGCCGCGGTCCGACAGAAACAAGGTCAGCCTGGTGGTGGGTGGCAAGATGGCTTTTCATCACCTGCCCTTGACCGTTGCCGAGCAATTGGGCTATTTTCGCCACGAGGGCTTGGTCGTTGACATCAACGATGTCGGTACTCCCGCGCGCGCGATTCAGTCGATGCTCGAGGGTGGCCATGATGTTTGTGCCGGCTCCTATGAACACACGCTCGTGCTGCAGGCCCGTGGCTTGCCTCTGCAGCAGGCCTTCGTGATTCAGACCCGAACGCCACAAGTGGCTTTTGGGGTGTCCATGCGCAATCCAAGCGGCTTGAAGTCTCTGGCTGACCTGAAGGGCAAACGCATCGGCCTGGCGCAGTTCGGATCGGTCGATGCCATGGTCGTCATGCAATTGCTGGCGCGCGTCGGACTTCGGGTTGAGGACGTCAGCCTGGTCGAGTTGGGCGCTTCCAATCAGGCCGTCACGGCCATTCGATCTGGGGTGGTGGACGCGCTCAGCCATTTCGATCCCGTCATGACCATGCTCGAGCAAAAGGGTGAAGTCAGGATCATGGGCGACACACGCATGCTCAAGGGGACCGTTGATCTGTTTGGGGGCCTGATGCCATCGGCGTGTTTGCATGCGCCGGTGGACTTCCTGCAAAAAAATCCTGGCACTTGTCAGGCGCTGTCCAATGCGATCGTTCATGCGCTCAAGTGGCTGCAGACAGCAGGGCCGAGTGACTTGATCAAGACGGTTCCCGAGCACTATTTCCAGGGCGATCGCGCCTTGTATCTGGCTTCTTTCTTGAAATCCCGCGAGTCCATTTCTCCCGATGGTCTGATGCCAGCCGACGGTGCGCAAGCCGCCCTGCGCGCCTTGTCGGCCATGGACTCCTCACTGAGGGTCGAGCGGATTTTGACCGGCCGCAGCTACACCAATGAGTTTGCTCGCAGGGCCAAGGACCGATTCAAGGCTTGAAAGAATTGGCGTCTGGGTTGGGGCTTGCTTTTCGGTTCAGGGCTTGCCGTCACCCTTTTTGGGACTTGGACTGCTCGATTTTTTCTGAGGACTTGGCTGCTTTGGTTTGGCCTTGGGTTTTGCTTTGGGCGTCGGTTTGGCGGCCGGTTGAGGTTGGGCCTTGCCCGTGCCGCTAGCGGCCTTCGGGGGCAGGTAAATCACCACCGATTCGCCAGCCTTGAACTGGGCGCTGGCAGAGACCTTGTTCCATTCGGCCACTTTTTCCGCACTGAGTTTGTGTCGGCGGGCAATCAATGCCACCGTGTCGCCTTTGCGCGCCTTGACGGTGGCTTTACGCAGACTGACTTCGGGCGCAAATACCAGGCTTGCGTTGTCGGCCAGGTGGTCCGAGACGTCCTCGTGCATGTGGGGCTGACGGGTCACGACCAAGGTCGAGCCCGCGCGGATCAGCATGCGGGGCGGGATGCTGTTGACAGAGCGCAACTCGGCCTCGGACATGCCCGAGCGCTTGGCAGCTTCTGAGACGCTCATGGTGCTGGGCACGCTCCAGGCGCTCCAGCTCGACAGCCGTCCAGCCCTGTAGGCTTCCAGGTTGCGCTTGAAAACTTCGGCATTGTCCCAAGGCAGCAAAATCTTGCCCTGTCCGGCCGCCAGGATGATGGGTCGGCTGGCTGAAGGATTGAGGGCTCTGAAGTCCTCGAGTTGCACCCCTGCGAGCTTGGCCGCAAGGGCCACGTCGATGTCCCTCTTGATTTCAACGTCTTGAAAGTAAGGGTGGTTAGCGATCACCGGCAATTCGGCATTGAAGTCTTGGGGCGCGGCCACGATGTTTTTGATGGCCTGCAATTTGGGAACATAGTTGCGCGTCTCTGCGGGCATTTTCAGATCTTCATACCGTGTGCCTTTGCCCAAGCTTTTGTTGCGCGCGATCGCCCGGCCGACGCTGCCTTCACCCCAGTTGTAGGAGGCCAGGGCCAGGTGCCAGTCGCCGAACATGCCATAGAGCTTTTGCAGATAGTCCAGAGCCGCTCGCGTGGACGCCAGGACGTCGCGTCTGTCGTCGCGAAACACGTTTTGCTTGAGGGAAAAATCGCGTCCTGTTGCGGGCATGAATTGCCACAGGCCCGCTGCGCGGGCGATGGAGACGGCTTGGGGGTTAAAGGCCGATTCAATGAACGGCAGCAGGGCCAATTCGGCGGGCATGTTGCGCTGTTCAAGCTCCTCGACGATGTAGAACATGTATCTGCGGGAGCGCTCAGCCATGCGCTGAAGGTATTCGGGCCGGGCGGCGAAGGCGCGTTCGTGCTGCCTGACCAGATCGTTGCGCAGATCGGGCATCGCAAAGCCGCGCCGAATGCGATCCCACACCTCGACAGGTGCCTGAGTCGTGGGCAACGCCACCGGCTCTTCTTTGGGCGCAACGCTTTCTGGCGCGGGAACAGCGGGTTCGATCGCTTGGACGGATGGGGCGCCCTCGCTGGGCATGGCTGCGGTTTCCCCGGGTTTTTCTGAGATCTGCGTTGGGTTGGCCGCAGCCATGGTCGCACACGCCGCCAGAAAAAAGCTGGCCAGTGCACAGCCGATCCGATGTTGTCGCCTGGTGCCAACGTGGGCCGCCATGGGCTCACTCCTGTTGGCTTGTGGCCGGCTCATCATGCGGTACTGCCCATCAGCGAGAAGGCGCTTTGGACACGGACTGGCAAGTCTCTGATTTCGACCATAAATGGGAGGCTCTGTCTAGAATGGGCCATCGAGGGATGCTGTCCGATGGCCCGAATTTTCTGGGCTGTTGGCGATGGGGCGGTTGATCCGATTGTTTCCGCATGACCCAAACCCTGCAAAACATGCAAGTCTTCCATGGACCGTGAAATTATAGGTTTGGCGCAATGGTTCGCAACCGATCCAGGTCGTTATTTGCTCCGCTGGGAGCAGGAGCAGTTTGACGAAGCGCTGGCCGATGTCTTTGGCTACCACGCCCTGCAACTGGGCATGCCGCAGTTGCAGGCATTTCGCTGCAACCGAATGCAGCACCAGTGGCTGGCCACGGGCGGTGATCTGGCCGGTGGCGAGCCGACGCACCAAACCATCGATCCTGCCAACGGGGTGGTTCCCCATGCATCTGTGATGTTGCATTCGGCGTGCTTGCCTTTTTCGGCCAACTCTCTGGATTTGGTGGTCCTGCCCCACACGCTTGAGCTCAGTGACGATCCGCACCTGGCCCTGCGTGAGGTGGAGCGGGTGTTGGTGCCTGAGGGGCGGGTGGTCATCAGTGGACTCAATCCAGCGAGCTTGTGGGGATTGCGACAGCGTCGCAGTCGATGGCTGCCGGGGATGGGGCGCGGGCAGAGGTTTTTGCCCGGTCAGGGCCAAGCCATAGGCCACTGGCGGCTGCGCGACTGGCTGCGTTTGCTGGGTTTTGAGGTCGAGTCCGCGCGTTTTGGTGGATACCGTCCGGCGTTGACCACCGACCGCTGGTTGCAGCGTTTTGCCTGGATGGACCGCTTGGGCGCGAGGTGGTGGCCGATATTTGGGGCCGTGTATTTCGTGGTGGCTGTCAAGCGGGTCCGGGGAATGCGCCTGATCGAACCGGGCTGGCGAACCAGCGCCAGGCGCAGTGCTGCGCCGGCCACTGCGGCGCAGCAAAAAGGCGGCGTTGGCCGCGAAAGTGCCTTGTCGTCTGAGCGGCACCGACCGTGAAAGCTGCGATGGACGCCGGTGCAGCGGCGGCGGCCTGGTTTCGGTCTGTTAACCTGCCGCATTGTTCATTTCAGAGGCGCCGTGCTGGGCTCCAGCTCGTGCGAGCCATTTTGTGAAGCCTGTGACCATTTACACCGACGGTGCCTGCAAAGGCAACCCTGGCCCTGGCGGCTGGGGCGTTCTCTTGCAAAGCGGCCAGACCATCAAAGAGTTGTATGGCGGGGAGCTTGACACAACCAACAACCGCATGGAGATTTTGGCGGTGATTGAGGCCCTGTCTGCGCTCAAGCGGCCTTGTCAAGTGACGCTTTATCTGGACAGTGAATATGTGCGCAAGGGCATCACGGAGTGGATAGTGGGTTGGAAGGCGCGCAATTGGCGCACGGCGGCAAAGACCCCGGTCAAGAACGTGGACTTGTGGCAACGGCTCGACGCGCTGGTCGCCGGCAGTGGCCATCAGATCGATTGGCGCTGGGTTCGCGGCCATGCGGGCGATCCGGGCAATGAGCGCGCCGATGCCTTGGCCAATCAAGGGGTGGAGCTCGCTGTGCGTTCGGCCAGATCGTCTGCCTGACGGATAGACCCAGGTGCTGGCAAAGGGCGATCAGACTGCCATTGCTGTTTGCGCGAATTGTGGGTGGGCACTGGCACTGGCCAGATTTTGGGTGACGTCTCCCACCACAATGACGGCGGGGCTTGCGATCCCATGCTCTTTGATGTCCTGGGCCAGACGTGCCAGCGTGGTGGCAACGTGTCTCTGTGAGGCAAGGCTGGCGTCTTGCACCACCGCAGCCGGTGTTTCTGGTGGCATGCCTTGCATGAGGTCTCGGGCCAGTTCGCTGGCCTGGCTGATGCCCATGTAGATCACCAGAGTCAGGCGGGCGCTGTGCGCCATGGTGGCCACGGCGCCCCAATTGACCTTGGCTCCGCGGCGAGCATGGCCGGTCAGAAAGACCACACCTTGGGCATGTTGTCGGTGCGTCAGGGGCACCCCCAGGCCGGTAACGGCTGCCAGGCCCGCGGTGATGCCGTTGACCACCTGTGCCTCGATGCCGGCTTGGCGCAGACGTTCGACCTCTTCGCCACCCCTGCCGAAGATGAACGGATCACCGCCCTTGAGCCTGACCACCCTCTCCCCCTTGAGGGTCTGAGTGATCATGAGCTTTTCAATGAAGGCTTGCGGGGTGGATGCGCAGCCTCCCCGCTTTCCGACGTGGATCACCCGAGCCGTTGCTGGCGCCAAAGCCACCACCTCGTCACTGACCAGATCATCGACCAGCAGCAAGCTTGCCGACTCGATGGCCTTGACCGCCTTGAGCGTGAGCAATTGCGGGTCGCCGGGGCCCGCCCCGACGAGGGTGCAAGAGCCAGCGGGCGTTGAGGTCTGAGTCATGGTGATGCGCCTGTGAAATCGGGGTGGTCTTTGGGTGATCTGCTTTTTTTAGTTTGATTGTGTTGTAGGTTTGATAACCTGAAGACATAAGCTTAAGGGGGCGAAACACTCTCTGATCGAGCATCGGCCCTTACACTTGCGCCCCATGCATGTGTTGGGCATTGAATCGAGCTGCGATGAGACCGGTGTGGCCTTGGTTGATGCTCGGCCCGAGGGCGTTCCCCTGTTGTTGGCCCAGGCACTTCACAGTCAGATTGACTTGCACCAGGCCTATGGGGGCGTTGTTCCTGAGCTTGCCAGCCGCGACCATATTCGTCGGGTGCTGCCCTTGCTGCAACAGGTCATGGACGAGACTCGATTGAGCCTGGACCGGGTGGATCTGGTGGCCTACACTCGCGGCCCGGGCCTGGCGGGCGCTTTGCTGGTGGGGGCTGGCACGGCTTGCGCTCTGGCTGCTGGCTTGGGCAAGCCGGTGGTGGGCATTCATCATTTGGAGGGGCACCTGCTGTCCCCCTTCCTGAGCGAGGATCCGCCGCAGTTTCCTTTCATTGCCTTGCTGGTCTCGGGTGGTCACACCCAACTCATGCAGGTCGACGCGGTGGGCTGCTACCGATTGCTCGGAGAAACCATCGACGACGCCGCGGGCGAGGCATTTGACAAATCGGCCAAGTTGCTGGGCCTGCCCTATCCGGGTGGCCCGCACTTGTCCCGCTTGGCCGAGGGTGGCAACGCGCAGGCCTTCAAGTTGCCCCGTCCTCTGCTTCACAGTGGCAATCTGGACTTTTCATTTGCCGGGCTCAAGACCGCCGTGTTGACGCAGGTGCAGCGCCTGGGCGATCAACTGCCCATCCATCTTGCTGATCTGGCGGCTTCGACCCAGGCGGCCATCGTTGACGTACTCTTGGCCAAATCGATGGCCGCTGTGGAAAAAACCGGCCTCAAGAGACTGGTCGTCGCCGGCGGTGTGGGGGCCAATGCCTTGCTGCGTCAGCGGCTCAATGCCGTGTGCGAACGTCGCTCAGTGCGGGTGCACTATCCGCAATTGCACTTTTGCACCGACAACGGTGCCATGATCGCCCTGGCGGCGGGGATGCGTTTGCAAGCCGGGCTGGCCACGCCGCAGGCGCATTACAGCTTTGACGTCAAGCCACGCTGGGATTTGGCCGATCTGTGTTCGTGATTGTTTTGATGGGGTTCTGATGGTTGTTCAGTTGAGTAAATGGTGTGCTGCGCTGGTGCTCGGATTGGCCCCGGCATTGGCTTGCGCACAGGCGCCGGTGCGCATTGCGCTGATCGAAACTTTGTCAGGGCCCCTTGCCAACGGTGGTGAGGCGGCATTTCGGAATCTGGTTTGGGCCACCGAGCGGGTCAATGCACGCGGGGGCGTCAAACTGGCGGGCAGCCCGCGCAATTTGCAGATGGTGCGCTATGACAGCAAAGGCCAGAGCGAAGAAGCTTTGGCGGCCCTTCGGGCTGCGATTGACGATGGCATACGCATCGTCATGCAGGGCAATTCCTCGGCCGTGGCCGCTGCTTTGATCGATGCCATAGGCAAGCACAACGAACGTGAGCCTGACAAGCGGGTTGTGTTTCTCAATTACGCAGCGGTCGATCCGGTGTTGACCAACGAGCGCTGCAGTTTTTGGCATTTTCGATTCGATGCCCATGCGGACATGCGCATGGCGGCCTTGATGCAGGTGCTGCGTGAAGACCGTTCGGTGCAGCGGATCTATTTGATTGGCCAGGACTACAGCTTTGGCCAGGCGGTCCTGCGCGAAGGAAGGCGCCAGCTGGCTCTGCTGCGACCTGACGTGCAGATTGCCGGTGACGAGTTGCATCCCTTGGGGCGGGTCAAGGACTTCATTCCCTACGCCACAAAGATCAAGGCCAGTGGCGCTCAGGCGGTTTTGACCGGCAACTTTGGAAACGATTTGACGCTGCTGGTCAAGGCGGCCCGCGACATCGGGTTTGAGGGCAAGTTCTACACCTTTTATGGCAACGCCCTTGGCGTTCCCGGCGTGCTTGGTGAAGCCGGTGTGGGCAAGGTGGTCGCTGTGGCCGAGTGGTTCCCCAATGTGTCCGGAGAGCAGGCCCAGGCTTTCTACCGCAGCTTTCGTCAGCGCTTTCCGAGACCTCAGGATGACTATGTGCACATGCGCATGCAGTTGATGATGGAGGCCCTGGCCCAGGCGATGGAGAAAGCCGGATCGCTGGAGGCTGCTGCGCTGGCTCAGCAGCTCGAGCGCGTGGAGGTCAGCGTGGCCGGCCACGCGGGCAGCATGCGCGCGGCCGATCATCAGTTTCAGCAACCGCTTCGCGTGGTCCTGATGGACCGGCAGGGAACGCCCGGTGTGGGCTTTGATGCCGAGGGCTCGGGCTATGGATTTCGAGTGATCAGGACTCTGGCTGCCGAGCAGGCTGAGCAGACCCACAGCTGCAAGATGCAGCGTCCTTTGAGGTGAATGCATGCGCCAATTGATCAGTCAGCTCGATGAGTCATTGATCCGGGTGGTGGCCAACGCCGCGCTCGATCGAAGTGACGTGCTCAAGTTCTGGTTCGGCGAGAGCGATGAGGTCACGCCCATGGCGATCCGCGATGCCGCCAGCGCTTCCCTGCAAGCCGGAGAGACTTTTTATTCACACAATCTGGGTCTGCCGGCCTTGCGCCAGGCCTTGGCCAGCTACAGCAGCCAGCTGCGAGGCGCGGGTGCGCAGGAGATCGCATCCGATCGCATTGCAGTGACCGCTGGCGGCGTCAACGGTTTGATGATCAGCGCGCAGGCCCTGGTCGATGCGGGCGATCGCGTTGTCGTGCTGACCCCCGTCTGGCCGAACCTGGTGGCCCAGCCGCGCGTCATGGGGGCGCGCGTGCAGACTGTCAGCCTGCGGCCGATCCAGGGCGCCTGGTCGCTGGATATGAACGAGTTGCTCGCCGCCTTGACCTCCGATACCCGAGCTCTGGTGCTCAATTCGCCCAACAACCCCACGGGATGGACTTTGAGCCGGCAGGAACAGAGACAGATCCTTGAGCATTGCCGGCGACTCGGCATCTGGATCGTTGCCGATGAGGTTTATGAGCGCTTGTTTTTTGCCGGAGCCGCGGGAGACTGCGCTCCGAGCTTCCTGGACCTGGCCGACCCGCAAGACCGCCTGGTGGTGGTCAACAGCTTTTCCAAGAGCTTTCTGATGACCGGTTGGCGCCTGGGATGGCTGACCTTGCCCTCTGGCATGGCTGCGGCTGTGGGTAAGCTTCTGGAATTCAATACGTCCTGCTCGCCGGTTTTTGTACAGCGTGCCGGCCTGGCTGCCTTGGCCCATGAGCCGCAGATCACTCCGGCTGTGGTGGCTCACCTGCGCAACTGCAGAGATGTCCTGGTGCCTTTGCTGCAGGGTCTGCCTGGCGTGCAAGTGGCTCCTGCCGATGGCGCCTTGTACGCCTTTTTGCGTATCAACGGCCATGATGACAGTCTGACCCTGGCCCAGCGGCTGGTGGAGCAGGCCGGGCTCGGACTGGCCCCGGGGCAGGCTTTTCATGACAGCCGCTTGCCCGAGATGCAGGGCTGGTTGCGCTGGTGTTTTGCCAGCGCCGACCCTCAGCGCCTGCGCCAGGGGGTGGATCGGCTGACCCGCTGGATGGCGCTATAATCCTGGGCTGCCCAGAAGAATGGTTTTTCGGGCAGCGGCTATTTAGCCAGCACGGCGCCAGCGGTTTTTTGGAGACTGCGGCGTTCGCAAGTGAAGGAACTTTTTATGATCGCCAAATCCACCAAGGCTGAGATCGTCTCGGCCAACGCCCGCGCCGCGAACGACACGGGCAGCCCAGAAGTTCAAGTGGCACTGCTCACCGGCCGGATCAATGAACTGACCCCCCATTTCAAGCAGCACGGCAAGGATCACCACGGCCGCCGTGGCTTGCTGCGCATGGTCAGCCGCCGTCGCAAGCTGCTGGACTACCTCAAGGCCAAGGACGCCGATCGTTACACCGCACTGATCGCCAATCTCGGCCTGCGCAAATAAGGCGCATGACAAACAAAAGCGCCGGAGTTGGTTCGCTGGCTCAGGCGCTTTTTACTTCGGAGCAAGGCAAAACGGACACGCGCTGTGTCATTCCAAAAGCAACCGCTACGGTTTTTTCTGGAATGGCATCGTGTTCAGTCAGCCCCGCTCCGGGCCTTCGGGGCAGCCTCATGCCCCATTTCTGTGATGACGGAGACTGTATGACCATTTTCAACAAAGTAAGCAAAACCTTTCAGTGGGGCCAGCACACGGTGACCCTGGAAACCGGCGAGATTGCCCGGCAATCGACTGGCGCTGTGCTGCTCGACATGGACGGCACGGTGGTCTTGGCCACCGTCGTGGCCAAGACCGATGCCAAGCCGGGGCAGGATTTTTTCCCCTTGACGGTCGATTACCTTGAAAAGACCTATGCCGCCGGCAAGATCCCCGGGAGCTTTTTCAAGCGGGAAGGGCGCCCCAGCGAATTTGAGACGCTGACCTCGCGTCTGATTGACCGTCCGATCCGCCCCTTGTTTCCGGACGGGTTTTTTAATGAAGTTCAGGTGGTGGTTCATGTGCTCTCGCTCAACCCCCAGGTTGAGGGCGATATTCCTGCCATGATCGCTTCGAGTGCGGCTCTGGCTATTTCTGGAATCCCGTTCAACGGCCCGATCGGTGCGGCGCGCGTGGGCTATGTGGACGGCCAGTACCTGCTCAACCCCAGCAAGGAGCAGTTGGCTCAATCCCAGATGGATCTGGTGGTTGCTGGCACGGAATCGGCCGTGCTCATGGTCGAGTCCGAGGCTCAGCAGTTGTCAGAAGACCTGATGCTCGGTGCGGTGGTGTTTGGTCACGAGCAGGGCAAGATCGCCATCAATGCCATCCATGAACTGGTGCGTGACGCGGGCAAGCCCGTCTGGGACTGGCAGCCTCCGGCCAAAGACGAGCCGCTGATTGCAAAAGTCAACGAGTTGGCCGGCGCCAAACTGCAGGCGGCCTACCAAATCCGCAGCAAGCAGGCGCGTACCCAGGCTTGCCGCGTGGCCTATGCCGAGACCAAAGACGGTCTGGCCGCAGCCGGTGTCGCATTTGATTCGGTCAAGGTCGATGGACTGCTTTTTGAGATCGAGGCCAAAATTGTGCGCAGCCAGATTCTGGCTGGCGAACCGCGCATTGATGGCCGCGACACGCGCACCGTGCGCCCGATCGAAATCCGCAACGGCGTGCTGCCCCGCACCCACGGCTCAGCCCTGTTCACACGGGGTGAGACGCAGGCGTTGGTCATTGCAACACTGGGCACAGAGCGCGATGCACAGCGCATCGACGCGCTGTCGGGCGACTACGAAGATCGCTTCATGCTGCACTACAACATGCCTCCGTTTGCTACCGGCGAAACCGGCCGGGTCGGCAGCCCCAAGCGTCGTGAGATCGGCCACGGGCGCCTGGCCAAGCGGGCCTTGGTGGCGGTTCTGCCCACCAAAGAAGAATTTCCCTACACCATGCGGGTGGTCTCTGAGAT
>SXGQ01129097.1_pt1 | contig 22202 bp, 18 predicted proteins | sample 3178371 | NCBI WGS metagenome assembly SXGQ01 (sample SAMN11356859, study PRJNA531348) | freshwater metagenome | isolation source: freshwater sample F1-20 | place: China: Fuxian Lake, Yuxi | collected 2017-12-25 | reverse complement strand
GAAATTATCTTTGCTAGGAGTGTTAAGCAACCTGTCTGGAATTTCAAGCGAAACCACTTTGTCAGAAAACTCGATAGCCTCTACATTTTTAAGAACCAACTTGTCGCTGCGAGAAGCGCCAGAAACCGCATCAAGGTATGTTATGCCTTGAATGGTGGTAATTTTAAATTTAGAGGCAGGCCAATACACAAAGACTGTGTCAAAGCCTTTGTTGCCATCAATGAAGTCGGAGCCGCCTAATGGCGAGATGTAGTCGGCCATGTCGGTGCCTGTAATGACCTCCGAGCCCGTTGTTAATTTGCCATTAATGGTGTTGGCCAAAGTTTCCCCACCTAAGTACGAAAATCTATAATCTACACGAAATCTGAAAACTATTTATGAAAGCTATAAATAGTCCGGCGTTTCAAAGTGTGAATATTTATCGCACCCTCAAACTGCCATTCACATGCTCCACAGACAACATGGCGTCGTCTCCCACCAAAGACGCCAAACGCACCCCGGACAACAAGTACACCAAGCGGGCCTGCGCCAAATCGCGCAAAGCCAGCGTAAATTGCTGCTGCGCATTCAACAAGTCCAGTTGCGTCCGCGAGCCAGCCGTCAAGGACATCTGGGTCGATTTCATCATTTGCTCGGCCGAACGCGCAGCTTGCTCTAGGGCACGAACGCGCAGCACGCCCTCGCTCACCCCTCGGTATTCCTTGTGCACGCGCACCCCTAAATCGCGGCGTAAAGCCTCAAGCGATTCTTCTGCACGGGTTTGTTCGGCAACGGCCTGACGAATGGTGGAATTGACATAGCCACCAGAGTAAAGCGGAATGTTCAACTGTAAGCCAATGGTTTTATTTTCGTAGCGCGAGTTCACACGCGTGATGTTTTCACTGCCGCTGTTAGACCATTGGGCCACGACGTCCAAGGTGGGCAAATGGCCGGCTTGGGCCTTGCTAACCTCGCGACGAGCAGCGTCCAAACGGGCCTGCATAGCCCGAATTTCGGGGCTGGCCTGCTCGGCTTTGCGCGTCCAGTCGTCCAAGTTGGCAGGCATGGGCGCGCTCAATCGCAAAGCAGCAACATTCAATTTGGCAATTTGATCAACCGGCTGGTTTACCAACAATTGCAACTGCCTGCGGGCCAAATCTTGGTTTTGCCGCGCTTCTAACTCTTGCGCCGCAGCCATGTCCAAGCGAGATTGCGCATCGTCGATGTCGGTGCGAGTGCCAGAGCCCGCTGCAAGACCTTTTTTGGCGGCATCCACCAAGGCCGTGTAGGTTTTCTTTTGCGCCAGCACCAAGTCAAGTTGTTCGTCAGACATCAAGGCTTCAAAGTAAGCGCCAGCTACGCGCACCACCAAGTTTTGCAAATCTCGGTCTAAGTTGGCTTCAACTTCTTCCACCACAGATTTGGCTTGCTGAAACTGCAGCCAGCGCTGTATGTTCACGAGCGGTTGACGCAATTGCAACGTCTTGTTGTCGCTTAAATACTTGTCGTTGGTGGTAACGGGTGTGCCCAAAATATTGGGTGCCGTGGTGTCCAAATTGTTATTGTTGCGGCCTGCACTGGCTGAAATTTGGGGCAACAATCCCGCGCGGGCTTGCGGCAAACGCTCGCGGCCGGAATCGGCCGCTGCGCGCGAGGCACGTATGGTGGCGTCTTGTTCCAATGCAGCTTGGTACACCTGTTTCAAATCCATCGTTAGCGCTTGTGCCCATGAGGCCACCGCCGCACCGGCCAGCGCACAGGCCAGCGCTGTTTTGATAAAAAGTTGTGGCGCTCTCATTACTCTTCCTTCATGGAAGCGGCCATGCGCTTCGTCAGGGGGTGCAACAAATAGGTCAGCAAGGAGCGCTCACCCGTTTTGATCACAATTTCTGCAGGCATGCCGGGCTGCATTTGGCGTGCGCCTAAGGTTTTGATGCCTTCTGGCGTCACTTGAACGCGCGCCAAATAATAAGAATACTGCGGCTGCTGCGGGTCGCTGAGTAAATCGCCCGACACCGACATCACCTTGCCATCCACCACCAACTGCGGCGAGTGTGCAAAGGAATTAAATCGAATGTCGGCCATCAAACCCGCTTGAACTTTGTCGATCAGGTGAGGAGGAATGTGCGCTTCTAACAACAAAGTTTGCTGTTCAGGCACCACATCTAGCAGTTTCTGGCCTGGTTGCAGCACCGCGCCCACTGTCTGCACCGTCAGGCCCACCACCTGGCCATTGGCTGGCGATTTGATTTCCATGCGGTCTAAATCAGCTGTAACAGCCACAAACTTTTCAGCATCCGACTGCACCTCGCGCGTGACATCGGCCAACTGCGATTCAATTTCTTTGCGGTACTCTTGCTTGCGTGCCAATGAGCGTTGCCCCAACTCAGCCACCTGGCGCGAAATGCGCAAGCTGTTACCCGTGAGGTCGGCTATAGAAGCATTCGACTCGGCCACCATACGCTCTAGTTCCAACTGACGGTTGCGCGGTGCGTAGCCTTCTTTCACCATACCGCGGGTATTGGTCAGCTCTTCCGTGAGCAAGGCCAATTGGCTACGGCGCTGAACCAAAATATTCTGATACGACCCCAATTGTTCTTTCAGGCCCTGCATGCTTTCTTCAATGCCCTGAAGGTCGGCGGCCAGTGCGGCGCGGCGGGCTTGAATGAGCTGCTGCTGAGTGCTCACTTGCTGCTGAATGAGGGGGTCATTCATGGCCGCCTTCACGTCTGGGTGAAAATTAATCACACCATTGCCAGCTTGCTCTGCAAACAAGCGGCTTTGCATGGCGCGGTAGCCCAAGTACCGCTGACGCACGGCTTCGAAGTTGGCCTTGGCCACCGCACCGTCCAAGCGCAACAGCGGCTGCCCCTCTTTCACTTGCTGGCCCTCTTGCACCAGCACCTCTTTTACCAAGCCGCCCGACAAATGCTGCACAGTTTTGCGCTTGGTGTCCAAGGTCACCATACCTTGTGTGGGCACGCCTTCGTCCAACGGTGCCAAGCCGGCCCACAACAAAAAGCCGCCAAAGCCAACGGTCAGCACCAACATGCCGGTTCTCGCTACAGCCCGCGTGTCGCTCGAGGCGCGCGGTCCTTCGTCGTCAATGGAAGTGACCACCTGCGCGTCTTGCACTTGTGATTTCAAAGAAGAGTTTAAGTTTGGTTTAGCCATGACAGTCTCGATTTAAAGCGTCAAAAATATTAAGAATTTGAAGAAGGGTTGCCGTCTGCAGAATCAGCAGAAGTTGAAGTAGGAGTAGCAGGTATGGCCTGAGCCGCCTGCACCGCTTCACGTTGTTGTTGCAATGCGGCCAATACGCCGTCGCGCGGGCCGCTGGCCTGAACAGTGCCTTGGTGCAAAATTAACAGCCTGTCGGCCACACCCACAATGCCTGGGCGGTGGCTAATGAGCACCACCGTTTTGCCTTTGGCTTTCATGCCTTGAACCGCACGCACCAAAGCGACTTCGCCTTCATCGTCCAGGTTGGCGTTGGGCTCGTCCAGCACCACCAACTCGGGCTCGCCATACATGGCACGCGCCAAGCCAATGCGCTGGCGTTGGCCGCCAGACAGCAAGCTGCCCGCTTCGCCCATGGGCGTGTCGTAGCCTTTGGGAAAGCGCAAAATCATTTGGTGCAAGCCAGACGCATCGGCCGCGGCTATTACCTTCTCAGACACCACTTGGCCAGCACGCGCAATGTTCTCGGCAATGGTGCCGTCAAACAGTTCAATGTCTTGCGGCAAGTAACCAGTATGCGGGCCCAGCTCCATGCGGTCCCAGTTCAAAATGGCTTGACCATCAAGCCACACTTGGCCCGCGCTGTGCGGCCAAATGCCCAACAGCACGCGCGCCAAAGTAGACTTGCCCGAACCCGATGCACCCAGCACCACTGTGACGGTGCCCGCTGGCATGATGGCGCTCACGCCTTTCAAAATAGGCTCTTTGCGGCCAGGCGCCGAAGCCACCACATCCTTTAGCACCACGTCGCCTTTGGGCTGAACACCCATGGGCGCTTTGTTGCGCAGTGGATGCGCTTCGAGCAAATCACGCAAGCGCGCATAGGCATCTTTGGCACTTAAAAATCCGGCCCAAGTGCCCACCATCAAATCGATGGGAGCCAAAGCGCGCGTCATGAGCACGTTGGCCGCAATCATGGCACCCGGCGACAACTCACCTTGAATGACCAGCAAAGCACCACCGCCCAGCGCCAATGACTGCTGCGTGTAACGCACAAACTTACTCCATGCCACCACACGGCCAGTAACGGCTTGCGCATTCAAAGCAGTGCCCATGGCGCGCAAATTGCGCTCGGCCCATTTGCGGTACAAGTGCCCCACCATGCCCATCGACTCAATCACCTCGGCATTGCGAAACTTGCTTTGCAAATAGCCACCCACTTCTTGCTGCGACTTGCTGGCTGCGGCTTGTGCGGGTTTGGTAGCATTGCTGCCCCACCACGCTAACACCGCTTGCACGGCACCAAAGCCCAGCGCCATCACACCCAGCCAGGGGTGCAACATAAACAGCACTGCTATATAAATAGGCGCCCAAGGCGCATCGAAGAACGCAAAAATACCATTGCCCGTTAAAAACTGGCGCAGCTCTGTCAGGTCATTGAAAGAGCGCGAAGGGTTGCTGATTTCGGGGTTCAAATAAGCTTCGTAGCTGGCATGAAACAAGCGCTTGCTCAGCATGCCGTCCAAACGCACACCCGAGCTGACCAACAACTTAGAGCGCGACCACTCTGCAAAGGTCAGCACACCAAAGAAGAACAGCGTGATCAGCGACACCGCTGTCAAGGTGCCCATACTTTGGCTTAACATCACTCGGTCAAACACCTGCAACATGTAAATGGTGGGTGTGAGCATAAGCAAATTGGCCACCAGGCTGAACACACCGGCCACCATGAACTCGTATCGAAAGCCCCACAGCGTGCGCGACAACTCGTCGCGATTGAATAGTTCTGGAATCTTCATGATTTTGCTTTCTGTTGCAAAGCGGCCAGCACTTCGTCTCGTGGGCCAAAGGCTTGTTGCGCACCGTCGCGCATGATCAGCATCTTGTCGGCCACGCCCAGCACGCTGGTGCGGTGCGTCATGACCACAAAGGTGGTGCCCAGTTGTTTTAAAGCGGCAATGGCGTTGGCTAAGGCGGCATCGCCAGCTTCGTCCAAGCTCGAGTTGGGTTCGTCCAGCACCACAAACACAGGCTTGCCGTACAAAGCACGCGCCAGGCCCACGCGCTGGCGTTGACCGCCAGACAACATAGCACCATCGCGACCCACAGGGCTGTTGTAACCCTCGGGCAATGACATGATCAGTTCGTGCACACCCACCAGCTTTGCAGCGGCTTCCACTTGCGCCATGTCCACCTCACCAAAGCGCGCAATGTTTTCTGCCAAGCTGCCTTCAAGCAATTCAACGCCCTGTGGCAAGTAGCCTAAATAAGGGCCAAGTTCTGTTTTGTCCCATGTTTGTATATCGGCGCCATCTAAGCGAACCTTGCCGCCCATGGCGGGCCACAAACCCACCAACAAACGCGCCAAAGTTGTTTTGCCAGCAGCTGAAGGGCCCACCACCGCCAGCACTTCGCCGGGGTTCAATGCAAACTGCACACCGCGCACAATGGGCACTTGCTGGCCAGGTGCGCCAGCCATCAAGCCTTCTACAGTTAAAAAACCTTTGGGCGCTGGCAAGGACATGCTTTCAGGTTTGGCGGGCACTTGGGCCAACAGCATTTCCAAGCGACTCCATGCGGCGCGAACCGTGACCACACTGTTCCACTGCGCCACCAATTGGCTTAAGGGCGCCAACACACGGCCGCCCAACACCGAACCAATGATCATCATGCTGGCACCGCCATTGAGCATGTTGTTCAGCATCAACCATGCACCCAATCCCAGCAATAAAGAGGACATCACTTGCTGAACAGCCTTGGACATGGATGTCCACAAACCAGCACCTTCAGAAGCCGTGGCCTGGTAATCTATAAATTCTTGCTGCCGTTTTTGCCAGCGGCCATGAACAGCATCTAGCATGCCCATGGACTCCATTACATGAGCATTGCGCAGGGAAGCTTCTGCAAATTGCTGCGCCCCGGCTGCACTGCGGTTGGCTTCGTTCAAAGGTTTGCGGGTGGCGCGTTCATTCATGAAGGCCACACCAATTTGCGCTATGGCACCCACCACCGAAGCCCAGCCCAACACAGGGCTGATGGCAAAAATCAAGGCCAAGGCCACCAAAGCAACAGGCGATTCTAAAATGGCCATGAGCGCAGGGTTGGCTAAAAATTCTCGCACCACCTTCAAGTCGTTGAGCACCTGCATTGAGCCGCCAACTTGGCGCTTTAAAAAACCCTGGAACATGGCGTCGTAAATTCGCTTTGACAATGCTTCGTCAACTTGAACGCCTGCGGCCCGCATTAAGGAGCCGCGCACTTTTTCTAAAATCTCCATAACGGCATAGGCCAACACTATTAGCACCGTGAGCATGAGCAATGTCATGCCGCTGCGGCTGTTAACCACACGGTCATAGACCTCGAGCATGTAAACAGTGGGCATCAGGGCCAGCAAGCTAATGAGCGTGCTAAAACCAATGGCTCTGTAAATAACTGGCTTAAGCGGTTCAAACGCTAAGGTCAGTTCGGACGGGGGGGCTTGGGGCTTCATAAAGCAACCTCTACGGAAACATAATCGGGAATGGGGGACTGGGGCATTAAAGATGCAGGCACAGCTTCATCTTGCGCTGACACAGGCGCATCCAAGGCAGCTTGCGCTTGCTGCTGGGTCAGTGCTTGCTGGCTTTCTAACCAGAAGGCCAGCTCGTACAGGCCATCAAGGCGGCGTGTGAGCGCAATTTCTTTTAACTTGGCCACCTTGAACAATGCAAGCTGCGCTTCTGGCAAAGTCAGCTCAAAGTGCATGCGACCGTCTAAAGTGAACAAGGACAAGCTTGAGCCCTTGATGCTTAAAGTGTGGCGGTCAAAATAAACGGGGCAGCTGTTGGCAAACTGCAACAATGGCAAGGGCTGACTGCCTAGCTTAGCCAAACTAAAAGGGCTGGCGGGCATTTGAAATACCAAGCGAGAGGTGCGAGACACAGCATATATGGCATTGCACACCATTTGCGAGCCCAATGCCGGAAACTTCAGGCGTAATGCACGGTAATGCATGTGGTGCAAAGCCACCCTGTTCCACACACGTGTGCGCTGCACCTCTGGCGCCAAGGCGTTGCACACCTGTGCAAACGCCGACTGCAAGGCTTGCAGCCTGGCAAATTGCTCTGGCGTGGTGTTAAGGGGAACGCGAACTACGGAATTCATATAGGAATGGATTTTATATCTTCCTATATGAAGTTTTCAAGCCCTTTGGAAAAATATTTGATGGCTGCGGTCATACATTGCCGCTTTGAGAAGGCTTAAAACTTGCTTTACTGAGTTCTAAGATTGGTGATTTGTCGGAGAATTGACGTCTAAGATATTTAAGATTGTCCGCCTCCAGACGATTCACAGCAAGAGTAAGAGCATTTCAGACATTTGAGAAAGCACGCCATGTTGATGTCAACGCACAAAGAATTAAGACTCCCAAGACTGGCCTTGGCTGTTGGCCTTATTTGCCTTTTGAGTGGGTGCGCAAGTCTTGTTAACGACGACTCCCAAGAGGTGAGTGTGCGCCTCATGTGCGGCCCCAAAACCTTCACGGCAACTTGCCATTTACAAAACGACAAGGGACGCTGGGCACTCTCAACCCCCGGAACCATCAGGGTTGTTAACGATATCAGCAGCTTAGAGATTACTTGCCGCAGCGAGTATGTGCCGTCCTTTACAGTATCTGCCATGCCAATGCCAAGCATTGCCCTGTTAGGCAATTTGTTCTTTGGCGGGGTTGTGGGGGCCGCCGTCGATGTTTACAACAACACCGGCATGAAGTACCCTGAAAACATAGACATTACCAATCCAAGCTGCAAATGATCAAAGCTCCTATGAAAACAATCCGTCTTTTTACAGCCTTAGCTTGCATTCCCTTTCTTATCTCATGCGGGGGCGGCGGTGACAGCGGCTGCACCACTGGTTTGGGCGCTTTGGGCGGCCTGGTTTGCGGATCGAGTACCCCCAATACAGCGCCTGTGGCCAACGCGGGGCTGACTCAAAATGTCTCCGTGGGTACGCTGGTTACCCTGAACGGTAGCTTAAGCCGAGACGCTGATAACGAACCCCTTACATACATATGGCAGCTAACAACCAAGCCAAATAACTCACTAGCTGCCATAACATCAGTCACCTCAGCCGCCCCGCAGTTTACTGCGGACCTGGCAGGCACCTACACCATTACTCTGATAGTTAACGACGGCAAAGTCAGCAGCCCAGTTTCAAGCGTCACGGTGGTTGCCAGCGTAACCAACTCGATACCAGTGGCCAATGCAGGCATGAACCAAAACGTGCAACTTGGCACCACCATCACCCTAGACGGCACCGCCAGCACCGACGCCAACTCAGACACCCTGTCTTACAAGTGGACCATGTATGCCCGCCCCGCCACCAGCACGGCAAGCCTGTCTTCAACCACTTCTCCCAACCCCAAGTTCACTGCAGATGTGATGGGCATCTACACCATCGCCCTGGTTGTGAACGATGGCAAGGTTGACAGCGCACCCGTGCCAGTTACTGTGGTTGCATCTAACACCAACTCTGCCCCCGTAGCCAACGCAGGCTCCGCCCAAAGCGTGGTGGCAGGGACTGCTGTAACGCTAGATGGTACATCCAGTTCAGATGCCAACAGCGACCCTCTTACCTTCAAGTGGTATTGGGGAACCAAGCCCTCGGGCAGCATCGCCGCCTTGTCTTCAGACACCAGCGCAAAGCCTACATTTACTGCAGACAAGGGGGGCACCTATGTGCTCACTTTGATTGTGAACGACGGTAAAGCTAACAGCGAAATTTCGGCGGTAACCATCACTGCTTCGGTAGCCAATGCCGCGCCGGTGGGCAACGCAGGCATTAACCAAAATGTGACCCTGCCTGCCATCGTCACACTGGATGGCTCAGCCAGCAGCGACGCCAACCGCGACCCACTCACCTATAAGTGGGCTCTGGTTACCAAGCCCACAGGAAGCTTGGCTGCGCTGTCTTCCACCACCTCGGCCAAGCCCACCTTCACGGCCGATATCGCTGGCAGTTATGTGGCCAGCCTTATTGTCAACGATGGCTTGATAGACAGCACCGTGACCACCACCACTGTGACAGCTGCAGTGGCCAACTCGGCGCCTGTGGCCAACGCAGGCACCAACCAAAACGTAACCGTGGGCACCCTCACCACGCTAGACGGCTCGGCCAGTACCGACGCTGACCGCGATGCCCTGACTTACACTTGGACACTGTTCTCTAAGCCCACCAACAGCACAGCCACGCTGTCTTCAACGGCCACCCCCAAGCCCACCTTTACGCCCGACTTGGCCGGCGCCTATGTGACATCACTGGTTGTCAATGACGGCAAAGTTAGCAGCTCTACTGTTGCCGTAACAGTCACTGCCTCAACCGCCAACTCTGCCCCCGTGGCCAACGCAGGTACCAACCAAAACGTAACCGTGGGCGCCCTCACAACGCTCGACGGCTCGGCCAGCACCGACGCGGACCGCGACGCCCTGACCTACACCTGGACGCTTATGTCTAAGCCCATGGGAAGTGCCTCGGCACTGTCCTCCACATTTTCGCCTAAGCCTACCTTTACGCCCGATGTAGCCGGCTCCTACTCGGCCACCCTCATTGTCAACGACGGAAAAGTCAATAGCTTTCCCACCGTGGTCTCTGTCACCGCCTCTGCAGCCAATTCTGCCCCAGTAGCTAACGCAGGCATTAACCAAAATGTGACCCTGCCTGCCATCGTCACACTGGATGGCTCAGCCAGCAGCGACGCCAACCGCGACCCACTCACCTATAAGTGGGCTCTGGTTACCAAGCCCGCAGGAAGCTCGGCTGCGCTGTCTTCCACCATCTCGGCCAAGCCCACCTTCACGGCCGATATCGCTGGCAGTTATGTGGCCAGCCTTATTGTCAACGATGGCTTGATAGACAGCACCGTGACCACCACCACTGTGACAGCTGCCGTGGTCAACTCGGCGCCTGTGGCCAACGCAGGCACCAACCAAAACGTAACCGTGGGCACCCTCACCACGCTAGACGGCTCGGCCAGTACCGACGCTGACCGCGATGCCCTGACTTACACTTGGACACTGCTATCAAAGCCCACCAGCAGCACTGCCACATTGTCTTCAACAAACTCCCCCAAGCCCACCTTTACGCCCGACTTGGCCGGCGCCTATGTGACATCACTGGTTGTCAATGACAGCAAAGTGACCAGCTCTACTGTTGCCGTAACAGTCACTGCCTCAACCGCCAACTCTGCCCCCGTGGCCAACGCTGGCACAAACCAAAGCGTGACCACTGGCGCAGTGGTTACCCTCAATGGATCTGGCAGCACCGATGCCAACAACAACACCCTCGCTTACCTCTGGACCTGGGCCTCAAAGCCCACCAACAGCACCGCCGCGCTGTCTTCTGCCGCTACAGTATCGCCTACCTTTACGGCAGATTTGGCGGGTACCTATGTAGCCAACCTGGTGGTCAACGACGGCATTGTTAACAGCAGCAACGTGGGCTCGGTGACAATCACAGCCTCGAACCTCAACTCTGCGCCCGTGGCAAACGCTGGTACCGCTCAAACAGTGGCGCGTGTCAATGGCACAATTACTGTGAACCTTATCGGCACAGGCAGTACAGATGCCAACAACGACCCCCTCACTTACAAGTGGACCATTGCGTATCAACCCACTGGCAGCACCGCCACGCTGTCCTCAGCCACGGCTAGCTCACCCACATTTACAGCGACCGTAGCGGGTGTTTATGTGTTTAACCTGGTTGTGAACGACGGCAAGGTTGACTCTAGCGCCGTGGCTTCAGTAAGCATCACTGTGAGCTAATGAATGAGCGGCGGTCTGATGGGCATGTTTGCGCCAATTTTGATGTGATGAACTGTTTCTACGGCCTCAATTAAGCTCTTGCGGCTTAAGTTCGCATATCGTCTGGTGCGGTCAAGCAATGTACAAATTTTAGACAGCCTGTGGAAAAACCTACAAGGCACTGCACCATCAGACATTACGAAGTCTTCTCTCGTTGGCTTTTTAGACAGCAAAGCCATGACTACGGCTTGCTTAGCCTTTGTTGCTTGCGAACTAAATCCAAATGTTGATTCAATAGGCTTAGCATCAACAAGACTCGAGTTTATTCAGCAAGGATAACGCTGCTAAGAAAAGGGCAGTGCAGGCTATGGCGCTTCAGGCACGCTCGCTCCCTTTAACGAGCGGCCCGTTAGGCTTAAAGCCAACAATCAGTTTGACGCAGATTTAGCTCTGCTGGACAAGTACTTTGGCGAGCAAAGTATCTGGGAAGTCGTTAACGGCAAGCAACTCATTGCAGACTTTGACAACGGCCTAGCTCAAAAGGATGCTTTGGGTTTGTTGATAAAACATGATGGTCTTGGCTTTGGATTAAACGAAGGCTTGATCTCCAAAGGCGAGTTAGAACCATACAGAACGATGATGGGATATTTGGAGTCTAAAAATTTTGTTGTAAGCTATTCAATTAACAATGATTGACTGAATGTCTTATGACTGAATCTAGCATCAATTCTCAAGTTCAAAAGCAGCTTCAAAGCATTCTGAGCCAAGCAACGCCAGACAACGCATCTGAGCAAGCGCAACTGAACAACGCCCTGCGCTTGCTCTCCAAGTGGAGAAGCGTTCTCATTCAAAACACGCTTCTTAAATCACAGGGCACTGTGGTCATGCAGGGGCCTCTTGCGGGCATGGACTTTCTGCCCCAGTCGGCTGAAGGATGCCACATTGCCAAACTGCTAGGCTGCTACGAACAACCCTTGCAGCCCTTTATTGAAGAAGCCATCAACTTGGCTTACCCCACCATTTTGAACATCGGCTGCGCTGAAGGCTACTACGCAGTAGGCATGGTCAGAAGAATGCCCAGTACTCAGGTTCTTGCTTTTGATCTGAACCCTAAAGCTCAAGAGGTTTGCTCTGCTCTGGCACAAAAGAACGGTATGTCCGACAGGGTGAAGGTAGGTGCTCTGTTCAAGCCTGAAGACTTTGACGCTTATCGCAACCAAAAGGTGTTGGTGCTGTGCGATGTAGAAGGGGCAGAGAAAGAACTCTTAAACCCAGAAGTAGCCCAAGCATTAAAGGGCATGGACTTAATCATTGAAAGCCATGAGTGTCTCATACCTGGAATTACCCAAACCTTGATCGACAGGTTCAAGGACTCGCACAACATCACGCTGGTTCAAGACAACGGGCAAAGGCAGCTTCAAGATTCACCGCAGTGGTTTAAAAACCTAGCCCACTTGGATCAACTACTGGCCACTTGGGAGTGGAGAAGTGGGGCTACGCCTTGGCTTGTGATGAAGGCTCGGTAGCGCTGGCTGTTTAAGAGAGATTCAGGTTATAAATCCCGCTATGAAGATCGATTTGTCTTATCTACCCGAAGAAGACCGCCTGAGCCTAAGCCTGCAAGGACAAGTTGGCTGGCTCTTTACCCGCAGCTTGCTCATTAAACTGATCAATGCGTGGATCGACAAGCTGCAAAAGGTTGAATTACCTGATGTCGGGTTCTCTTTGGGGGACAGAGACATTGGCCTAGAGCATGCTTTGTCCCTTGAGTTTGATGGACCCACCACAACTCAGAAAAAACCTGAAACAATGGTCAACAACAGACTTCTTCAAGAAGTAACTCTCACAGTGGAGTCAGTGGGAGCAAAACTGGTGCTCAGAGGTGATGGTGTTGAGACTAATCTAGTACTCACCCGCAAAGAGTCGCACTTGGTGCTTGAGATGCTGGCAAACAAAGCACGAGCAGTGGGTTGGCTTAACGAGGTTGATTGGCCAAGCTGGCTTGGTTCAACGCAAACTAACAAATGACTCTCGAAGAAGACTTCTGGGCAAAACTAGTCCAAATCCAAGCAGAGTCCATTGACTGGATTCCCTTGGATGAGGGTGCTTACCTACAAGTTGGTTCTGATGAGGCAGTCATTCAAGTAGTGGGACTAGCTAAAGAAGAGATGGCTGGCAGTAATGTGTTGTGGCTTCTATAATGAATTACAGGGTTTAAACCAACCACAGGAAGCCGCTACTGGTTTTGCAACTACCCACTTAAACTTAAGCTTGTAGGTATCAGTAGCTTTCTTGCTTTCACTTCCCATTCTTCTATATTGGGTGTGTGAACAGGGGGGCTTGGTTGTTCGGGCCAAGGCCCTGCACCTACGCGTTTGTATACAAATATGTCTGTCCAAGCCACTGTTTGGGCGGGCAGCTGTTTGATCAGTGTCAGGCCTGGATGGTCTATTTTGAAGGTGGTGGTGGTCACCAAACAACCCTCTGGTGTTTCGTCAGCCAGCTTGTGGGCCAGCTTGTGAATGAAAGAGCCAAAGCAGGTGCTGTAGATAAACACTAAACTGGCATCACTGACATTGCAAGTGAACATGTCGCCCAGCTGAAAACTTGCACGCTTTGGCAAGTTAAGCAGGTGCGATAAGCGCATGTCGGCGGTCCAAGGCAGCTCAATCGGGTCTTCTGCCGTAACCGCTACTTTTAATTGATTCAACGACTCTTGGGCCAGCTTGAGCAAGCCTACAAAACGCTCACATGCCATGCTATGGCGATACGGCACAATTTCTATGCCCTTGCACGATGCAAAAGGAAATTGCAAGCTAGCCGTCATGACTACTTTGCCAAGGCCACTGCCCAAATCTACAAAGTTGCCGCCCGGCTCTAAGAGTGGACCAAGCTCGGCAAAATACTTTAGAAGTTCTTCGCCAGTCAGCTCACCATAAACCAAACTGCCATCGTCCACAATCCACTGTCGTAGTTGCTCGTCTGTAACGTCCTTCAATGCCAAGGCTTTGAAATTGGGGTCTGCCAACTCTTCTGGTGTGGGCAGCAAGCCTTGCGACTGAATGCCTGGTGGCAAAACACCAATGATCACATCGACATGGGCCTTCAGCCGCTCTATCAATTCTTCGTGGCGCTGCAGATCCACAAAGCAATCTTTGAGCGCCAAGCCGATGCGCAGAAAATCGGCATACGCGAGAGTGCCACTTTCCTTGATTTTCTCTCTTGCGTGAAATTGACCACCTTCTAGGCTGAGCAGCATGGCATCACGAATTTCTTTGACAGAGTTCATGGCATCAATTGATCTACTGGGTTTGTAAAGCTAAGCTAATGACAACATCAGTCACGGGCACATCAGCGAACCCATTTTTAACAGCGGTAGGTTCAGAAATGATGGCGTCTACCACGTCCATTCCCTGCACAACTGTACCAAAAACAGCATAACCAGGGTTGGCAGCATTTTTGTAATCTAAAAAAGTGTTGTCCGCCACGTTGATAAAAAACTCAGAAGTGGCGGAGTTAAACACATTGGTGCGCGCCATGGCCAAGGTGCCGCGCACATTTGACAAACCTTTGTTTGACTCCAATTCAATAGGGGCCAATTGGCCCTCCTTTTTAACCATGCCAGTGGTGTAGCCGCCGCCTTGAATCATGAAGCCCGGAATCACGCGGTGAAAAAGGGTGCTGCTGTAATAGCCTTTGTCCACGTAGCTCAAATAGTTGTTGCTAGAAATAGGCGCTGTGAGGGGGTCTAGTTCTAGCACCACAACACCCTTGATGGTAAACAACGTAACCTGAGGCTTGGGCACCGAGAGTTTGGTGGTGTAAATGACGGTGCCGTTTTCAGACTTGATGGTGAGCGGCAAATCGCCCACAACCGTGATACCGCAATTTAACACCAAGGTATCGGTGGTACTGCCAGAACCAAAGCTGGGGTTGATGCACTTGCCATTGGATTCCACTGTGATGGAGGAGCGCAAATCTTTACCGCCCAAGTAAATGGTGGCCGTTTGGCCATACCGCATAGATTGCACCTTCACACCGGTAATGACCGGCGGAAATCCATCAGACCCGCCGCACCCGTTTAGCAATGACGCCACAGACAAACCGACAACTCCCAACACAGATTTAATAAGAGACATTGAAACTATTTCTACTTTAAAAAATGAATGGAACACAACTTTAGTTTGTACTTAAAGCAACAAGGCACAAAGACATCAAGCCGCCAACCCATTCACCCAAGTTAACTGCTGGGGCAAACAAACTTTTTGCAAATCGTAATGTTCTTGGGCAAAGGCTCTGGCATTGGTACCCAAGCGGGCGCGCTCTTCGGGTTGATCTAGCAACTGGCACACACTCTGCGTAAGGGCTGCGGGGTCAAAAAAGCTCACCAGCTTACCTGTGTCATTATGTTTGATAGCTTCGAGCAAGGGCTGCGTGTCGCTGGCCACAATGGCACAACCCGCACTCATGGCTTCTAGTAAACTCCAGCTCAGCACAAACGGATACGTAAGGTAAACATGCACCGTAGAAAGCTGCAACAGTGGAATGAAATACTGATAAGGCACATGCCCCAAAAAGTGTACCCGCTGCCAATCGGTATCACTGATTTGTGAGCGTACTTCGTTGACAAAAATGTCTTTCCATTTAGCAGCGCCATATTTGGCAGCGTCGGGCCGCGCGCCGTAGCTGACATCGTCTGCCCCCACCAACAAAATGCGTGCGTTGGCTCGCTTCTGAAGCAACTCGGGCAAGGCGCGCATGAAGGTGTGATAGCCGCGGTAAGGCTCTAGGTTGCGGTTGACAAAGGTCACCACCTCGCTCTGCCTGTTGAGGACCAAATCGGTGCCATCAGATTTTTTTAAAGTTAGGCTAACAGCAGGGTTGGGGGCAACAGCTTGTGAGTCGATGCCATCGTGCACCACTGTGATTTTGTTTCTGAATGAATCGGGAAACGTGCTGGCTTGCCAGTGCGTTGGCGATATGCCTGCATCGGCAACTTCAAAGTGCAACAAGTTGTTCAAATTCTTAAGGCGCAGGCGACAAACTTCACCTTCATCGGTGGCTGGAAATTCCGGGTCAAAACCAACGTCGGCGCCGTTTGGATGATAGTAAAACTCGCAGTAAATACCAAGTTTGGCCTTGGGCCACACTTCCTTTAAAAACAAACTCTCGCCCCATCCGTGGTGCGCCACGATGACATCGGGCATGAAGCCCTTGGCCTTCATGCCCAAAGCTGCCCTAAAACACGCCTCGGCACGAATAGTTTTGGTTTCAAAGTCAGACACCCAAGGATGCACTTTGGGCGTGCTGCCTCGCTGCGCAGTGTAGTGGGCCAAGCTCACCCCTTGCCAAGACTTGGCTTCGGTTTTTTGCATGGTCATGGCTACCACTTCGTGGCCTTGTTGAACCAATGCAGGGGCCAAGAACTTAAACTGCCCTGGAAAGTTTTGATGAATGAAGAGAATTTTCATGAACGTGAATTTGTGTTAACGCGGCGTTAGCTTTGCACTTTTAAGACACCCAATTTAAGAAACCAAACTAAGGTTCTAAACACAAAAGGCTTTCTTGCCTCGTTAATTTGCACCACCAAATTCTGTGCAGATTGAGGGCCACTTGATGCTTGCTTTAGAACCGCTACAATTTCTGCATCGTTGGGCATCACCCATTTGGCAAAGCTCACCATGGCCATGCCTTGGTAAGTTTGAATGCGCGCAGTTGCAGCCTCCACGCTGGCATCGGCCAGGCACAAAACCGTGTTGGCTGTTAGCGCCTGCGTGGGGTAACTTGCAAATGCATAGAAGGGATCCATGCGGGCGGGCCATGGGTGAGTCAACTTCACAGGCGGCGTGTCTGTGTTTTCCAAAGCAGCCGTTCGAGCACTCTGTTGTTCGGCCCACAAAGCCTCGTATTGTGCAATGATCACTCTCCAGTCGTACACCTCCTGAGCGCGCAAGCGGCCTGCAGCACCCATGGTTTGGCGCAAACTAGAGGATTCAAACAATTTAACAAAGGCTTGAGCTGCTTGGTCAATGTCTACCGATACCAAGCTGCAAGTATGACCGCAGTACATGTCGTAAGTGTCAATTTCTAAAGCGTGGCGCAAAGCCATATCTGTGGCCAAGCCGGCCTCGGGCATGGTGGTTCTAATGCGAAAGCCATCTACTTCATGGCGCACGGTGTCTTTGTAGCCATCCCAGTCGCTCACCACAACAGGCAAGCCTGCGGCCATGGCTTCAATAGGCACAATGCCAAAGGTTTCTTGAATGTTGTCAGACAGAGAGCAAAACACATCGGCACCGGCCCATGCGGTTTCGCGGTCTTTGGCCTTGCGGCCATCCAGCGTGATCACTTCGACATCGGGGCAAGCATGCAAGGCTGCGTCACGGTAGGCTTTTTCAATGAACTCATTGGCATGCCAACCGCACTCTATTAATTTTATATTTTTTCCAGAGAATTTTACAGTCTGAGCCGCTATTTGCAACGCTTGGTACATGGCCAACGGATGGGCTTTGGCATGAAACGACAAGCGCCCCATGAACAGCACTACCAAGGTGTTGTCATTGGCTTTGAGCGTTAGGCGCGCAGCTTTTTTTTGCGCATCAGTAAACATAAAGTCTTGAGTGTGAATGCCCAATGGAATAACGGGCAACATGGGCAACACCAACTTGCTAATGCCCAAGCGCTCTTGCAACATGTTCACTTGCGCTTGTAAAAGTTTGCTGACGTTGTCTTTTACGGCCTTGCTGGTACATATAACGGCATCCCAGGCTTGCACGGGTGCCGTAATGAGCTCACTGATGGCATCCATGGCGCCTGCAGAAGATGTGGTGTGAGTAATACCACACAAACTCCAGGCTGCGTGCGAGCCTGCAGCCACACTGCGATGAAACGCATGCTGCCCAATGCCGGGGCCTGGGTGATACACCAAACCCGCTTGTGATAGGGCGTCTAAATTGTGAGGGCTGACGGCGTGCACCAATTCTGTACGGCCTTGGGCTTTGACTTGTGCTGCAAAGTGCTGCCCATGCTCTGGCTTTTGAACCTGAGCCCAAAAAGCTGTGGCATTGCTGTAATTTAAATAACCACGCAAAAACGATTCACCCGCTGCATTTCTGCCCATCAGCTTGGGGCCGCTGGTGGTGTACGCCTCTGGGTGATAGTAAATAACAGAGTTCATAGCCCCGATTATCACAACTTATGTGGCCAGGGTACGAGGTTTAACGAAACTGCCCACTACAAGTCTGGACTTATTGGCCAAAGGCCAGAATATTACAACCCGCCATGTGCGGAGCGCATTGATTGGGTAATGTTTTGAGACGCGTTGCCCCAAGAATGCGGCTACTTGAGGTTTATCTCTCCAAGTTACCATGAAGGTAGAGGCGTCCCTCTGCAACAATTAGTCGAGCGCTTTCATTATGGATTGAAGCAATGCTTGACAGCCTAAAGTAACGCTCCGCCTTAAAAAAGTATTCCGAATCTTTCGTATTTATCCATGCGACGGCGTTCAACCTACCAAGCAACGCGTAGGCTATGGAGTCGTCTCTCTCATTGAAAACAGTAGAACAGTACCGCGTAATTGGCTCAAAAGAAACAGGTTTTTCAAAATGTATCGGCACTCTCTTTGCTATGTCTTTGCAAATGTAAGGGGAGGCTGACGTTTTGATGCGCATCACTGCTGAATCCATCGAGTAAATATGCTGGAAATCACCCGAAGCCAAATTCATTCTGTATGTGTAGAGTTGAAGGTAAGGGATGACCGAGCCCATGCCAAACATAAAGAAGGCGGCTGCTAAGTTTGAAACCAACCCAACCAAGAGGAATTTAGACTTTAGCAAGTCAACCTCTCCTGAATTTCCGTAAAAATCAAGAAGGATGCAAAGATATTAAACATCATTACGTCTATTAATGAGTCAAAGGTAAATAGGTACTGAACCAGCACAGCAATAAATAAGAATACAAAAGGAATTTTTATTTTTCTATGTTTGATGTTTTTTATTTCAATAAATATAAAGTACAAGTAGTTTATAAAAGCTAAAAAACCAAAAAGGCCAACCATAACAACCGCGTCGATATAGGTATTATGCGATTTATCAAATGGAGCGGGGTCAAATTTATTAATAGAAGGCAAATAAGAGGCGTCCCAAGCTAAATAGTAGTTATTCCACCCCCATCCAAATAAAAAGGACTTGATGCTTGAATGCAAAGGACTCATTGAAGACAGTGAAATCTCAACATTAATTAGTCTTGATTCAACTGAGGAGTAATTTTTAGTAATACTTATTAGCCTTGAAATAGCATCGGTCCCATCAATTGAGAAATTCAAGGTACAAACGAATACTAATAGTAAAGCTAAAATTGTGGCAATTCCTATGGTTTGACTTGTTATTTTTTTTTTAATATGCCATAGGTATACAACTAACAATGAAAATACTACTGCCAATAAACTAGATCTGGTGCCCGATATTATAATTCCAATTACAAATGACAAAGTCAATCCCAATGCCAAGAAATAAACTATCAGTCTAAATTTCAGTTGCACAATCAGTGCACTTAGTAGGAAGCAAGAAGCAATTGCAAATATATAAAAAGATGCAAGGAAGGTCGGCTGATTAAGTAACGAGCCGGGCCTGGTTACATTTCTTGTATATTGGCCCCACTGGAAGAAAAGAAGGATGATTCCCGTTATTATTATTGTCAGAAATAATAGCCGCCAGTGATTGTAATTAAGTAATAATGATCCAATTAACATTGAATAAATGCAAAAGACTCTAAGGTATATGCCGTCCGCTCTCTCGGGGCTTCCCCACATTGCGACTAGTGAATTTTCAGCAAGAAAGCCACTAATCGATATGAATAGGAAATATATTAAATAGGATTTAAATATTTTTGATTTGGATAGTAGAAAAAGCTTCTCTCGTAGCTGTTGATCTGTCATCAGTAGGACGGAGCTCATTACAAGTTCGCATAGTACAAGTGCATGAAATGCAAAGGCCTTAGGTGTAATGAAGGGAAAGATGACGTTTGGATCGTAGAGGAGTGCGCAAAGTGGGGTTGCGATCAGACACAGAGCAACCCCCTGTCTAAGTAGAGCATTGAAGCCGATGATCAAAATATGTTGAGCGTGAAGATATAAATTGCTAGTCTAACTTACACCTTATACAATCTATTATCAGTAATGAGCCAAAGCGCCTGCGTACCTACCAAGGCAAACCTAGCGCCCAATCAACTCAGTGAGACAACAACATCTCGCTTCCAAAGGTTCATTTGCATGTCAATCTTACGATTATTTTCTGCTTCAACAGCAATCTTAATCCTACTCTCCGGCTGCGGAGGGGGGACAGAAACAGCGTCTAATTATCAGGTTCAGAGTGGCGTAGCTCAAAAGGGGGCGCTTCTTCAGGGTTCTGAGATCACCATCAATGAGATGGCTTTGAATTCCTTTGTCCAAAATGGCAAAAGCTATTCATTCCAGACGCTTGATAACTTCGGCTCCTTTAACCCAAGCGGTATCCAATTTAGCTCGCCTTATTTACTCACCACAGCCCAAGGCTACTATTTCAACGAGCTAACAGGGGCATCTTCAAATGATATCGTCTTCTTGCGCGGCTTAAGCAACATTGATGCTGAGCAGGACAGCACAATTAACGTCAACATTTTAACTAGCTTCTCAAAAAATAGAACTCTCAGCTTACTGAATAACCCGATGGGCCCACTGAAGTTCAATGACGCACGAGACCAGGCCCAGAAGGAGCTACTTGAGAACTTATATATCTATAACCACAAAGATCTGTTAAGTGGTAAGGTTAATGCTGGTGTGAAGCAACCCAACAGCTTTACAAACCTGAATCTAAGCTCTCAGCGAATGGGTGATCAAATACTTGCTGCACTTTCTGGCGTAGTGATGCGTGTGACACAACTTGGTGTGAGCCTAAACACCTTCTTATCGGAAGTGGAAAATGACCTCACCGACGATGGACTACTCAATGCCACATCGACTCTGAGCATAGTCACAGCCACCACAACGTTTGCCAATTTGAATGCGACAAGCACGCAGGACCTATTCTGCGCAGCATTTAAGTCAACCAATTTTAATTTGATTGCAACAAATATCAATAAATTCTACAGGACCACCTATCAAGCAAGTGATCTCTCTCAATGGATAGACTCTTCTGGGTGCGTTGATAAGGTGATCGATAAATTTAAGTTCACCTCAGCAGACGGAAGAATTGGATACGCCAGTAGATCCCCCAACTATGTCGTGACTTCTAACGATGTGGGGCAGTGCCTAACGCTGAACTCTAATAGCGAGAGCTCAATTACTGGTCTCCATTTAAATAACGCAGCAACAGCTAGTCAAAATAACATCAACCAGAGCTATTACGGCTCAGCCGTCAAGGCATCTGCGGAAGACCGTTTCTCTATTGGCATTACTGGTTTAAGAGCAGCTGCCTTTACTGCTTACCTCCAAAGATTCTCACCAGTAAATGGTTCATGCAACGCTATTCCACCTAAGGGCGCGATGGTTAACTTGATGAAATACTCAGTCACAAGTAAATAATTACAATCGAAAGCTTCCTTATCAGTACAGTGAGCGCCCTTTAAAAGTTATGCTGCTAAACGCAAATCAGCGTGCATACAGACAAGTGGTCAACTTACGGAAATTTATTGTGTGTATACCTTTCACCCATTGCATGCGTCAAATATGCTTGGTAGGGGTGCGGTGGGGGTCAAGTATTCTGAAAATCACAAGCCCTACCCCTATTGCTTTGCTCACTTAACCAACAAGCTCTGGCTTAGCCGCAAACCATCCGCATACTGGGTAATTTGCATATCTTCTGGGTAAGCCTGTTGGCGTAATTGACAACAGATTTAGATGTTGGCATAATCGCCAACATGGTTGCCCAACTAATCACCTCAATCAAGAACATCAGCCCTGATGGCTCAATCTTGGAAGTTGTGATTTGGAAAGTGCCAAAGCCTGTTCCGCCAACTGAACATGGCTACAAGTACAGGGCTGTTTATGTTGTCGATGGCGTTCGCATTGTTGGCTTTGATAATGAGCGCGGTAAGGGCGACCACTGTCACATTGACGGCAAAGAATTACCGTACGCTTTCACAAGCGTTGATCAATTGCTTGAAGACTTTATTGCAACCGTAGAAACTAGGAGAGCATCATGACTCAGAGAAACCTGACCATTACTTTGCAGCCAGACTGGAAAGCGGCAATCCGTGCAGTTGGTGTTGCAGCCAAATCAGATTCATATCAAG
>SXGQ01297937.1_pt1 | contig 22207 bp, 21 predicted proteins | sample 3178371 | NCBI WGS metagenome assembly SXGQ01 (sample SAMN11356859, study PRJNA531348) | freshwater metagenome | isolation source: freshwater sample F1-20 | place: China: Fuxian Lake, Yuxi | collected 2017-12-25 | reverse complement strand
GAAACCGGTGGCGACGGTGAGCGCCATCAGCGTGAGGATGTTGATCGAATACCCGGCGAGATACATCACGCCGAACGTGCCGATGAGCGACAACGGCACGGCGATGCTCGGGATGATCGTGGCGGCGAAATTCCGGAGGAACATGAACGTCACGAGGACGACGAGGCCGATGGCGAAGATCAGCTCGAATTCCACGGCGCGTACGGAGGCGCGGATGCTCTGGGTGCGATCGGTGAGGACTTCGACATCGACCGACGCGGGCAGGCTGGCGGAAAGCTGCGGGAGCAATTGGCGCACACGATCGACCACCTCGATGACGTTGGCCCCGGGTTGCCGCTGGACGTTGATCAGGACGGCGGGGAGTTCGCCGGACCACGCGGCAAGACGACGATCTTCGGCGGCGTTCTCGATGCGGGCGACGTCGCCGAGGCGGAGCGGGGCGTTATCCCGCCAGGCGATGATCAAATTGCGGTATTCCTCGACGGAACGGAGCTGGTCGTTTGCGTCCATGAGGATCGCGCGGAGAGGGCCGTCGAAACTGCCCTTGGGACCGTTGACGCTGGCGGCGCCGATGGCGGTGCGCACCTCGGCGAGGCTGAGGCCGCGGGCGGCGAGCTCGCCCGGATTGATTTGCACGCGGACGGCCGGACGTTGGCCGCCGGCGAGGCTGACCATGCCGACGCCGGGACTCTGCGCGAGTTTTTGGGCGATGCGGGTGTCCACGAGATCGTGGACTCTAGGCAGCGGCATGCTCGCCGAAGTGACGGCGAGGGTGAGGATGGGCGTGTCGGCGGGGTTGACCTTGCGGTAGATCGGCGGGGTCGGGAGGTCGTTGGGCAGGAGATTGCTGGCGGCGTTGATGGCGGCCTGAACCTCCTGCTCGGCGACGCCCATCGAAACTTCCAGGGAAAACTGGAGCGTGATGACTGAGGAGCCGCCCGAGCTGGACGAGGACATCTGGTTGACGCCGGGGATCTGGCCGAAGCGGCGTTCGAGCGGAGCGGTGATGGCGCTGGCGGTGACGCCGGGGCTCGCGCCGGGATAAAACGTAAAAATCTGGATGGTCGGGACATCGACCTGCGGCAGCGCGGCGACCGGGAGGAGCCGGTAGGCCATGATGCCGGACAGCAGCAAGGCGACCATCAGCAGGCTGGTCGCGACCGGCCGGAGAATAAACGGACGTGACGGGCTCATGCGCCGGATTTCTTCTTTTTCTTGGCGGCGTCGGGCGCACCTTTACCCGAACCCGGTGCGGCCGGTGCGGCGGGCGGGAGCGGTGGGGCGGATTCACCGGAAATGATCGTGACGGGGCGGCCCTCTCTCAGCCGGTCCACGCCCTCGGTGACGACGAGTTCGCCTGGGGAAATACCCTTGATGACGGCCTGCATGGCGCCGTCGACGGGGCCGAGCACGAGATCGCGTACGGCGACTTTGTTTTCTGCGCCGACCACAAAGGCGTAGGGCCCGCGCGATCCGAATTGCACGCCGACAGCGGGGATGACGATCGCGTCCTTCAACGTGCGAACGCGCAGGCGAACATTGACGAATTGATTCGGGAAGAGGCGTTCGTCGGTGTTGGGGAACTCGGCTTTGAGCCGGAGTGTGCCGGTGGCGAGATCGATTTGGTTGTCCACGGTTCTCAACGCGCCGGTGGCGAGGACGATATTTTCACCGCGATCCCATGCCTCGACGGTCAGCGCTTCGCCGGCGCGAAGAGGCTCGATGACCTTTTGTAGGTCGAGCTCCGGGATGGTGAACATGACGGAAATCGGGCGGGTTTGGGTGATCACAACGAGCCCGCCGGCTTCGCCGGGGCGGACGAGATTACCTGCATCAACCTGGCGGAGGCCGAGCCGACCGGCGATGGGTGCCTCGATGCGGGTGTAGGCGAGCTGGCGGCGGGCATCCTCGACCTGGGCTTGCTCGGCGGCGAGCACGCCGAGGCGTTCGGAGACGAGGGCCTGTTGGCCCTCGAGTTGTTGCGATGAAATCAGCGTTTGGGCGTGGAGCTGTTTGAAACGCTCGAGGTCGCTTTGGGCGGTCCGGGCTTGGGATTCGCTTTGGCGCAGCTGGCCTTCCATCTGGGCGAGGCGGAGGCGGTAGGGGGTCGGGTCGATCTCGGCGAGCAACTGGCCGGCGACGACCTCTTGGCCCTCGGTGAAGGCGACTTGGAGCAACTGGCCCTCGACGCGGCTGCGCACGGTAACGGTGTTGACCGGAGCGACCGTGCCGATGGCACGAAGATGCACCGCGAGGTCTTGTTTGGTGGTGGGCACGGCCCGAACGGGGGTCGGCGCCATGGAGTTGCTGCGCCAAGGAGAGCCGGCGGATATGGTGGGGGCGACCTTTCGGATTCCGAAATACCAGACGCCGCCGGCGAAAACACCGGCAACCAAAGTGTAGAGAATCCAGCGACGGCCGAAGGAAGAGGGAGCGTTCGACATGAAGAAAATGTAATGGAGAAAAGCGTGGTTTGAGCTAAACGTGTTAGCGGGGGCCTGACGAGAGCGAGAGTGGAATTGTTGCCGGAAATTTCACGCCGAAGGTTCGTGGAGAGACCGGTTTTACGACGTTGTCGCCTTTTCGTCACCCAACCGGTGTTCAGGACAGTTAGATTTATTTTTGCCGGATCAGACAAACGGGTCTGATCGTGACGCTTGAGAGGCGCATGACCGCAACTCCCGCATGGAGGACTTTTCCAAAGATGAACCACCTTCGACCAGATAGCGGTGCGGGTGGAAATTTCGCCCGATCCGAAGGCGCGTCGCGCTACCGCGATGCCCTCGCGCGCTGCGCAAAGAGACGACGGCCACTCACGGCCAAGGATGACGAGCCGCTGAAACTTGCGGCCGAACTGGGGGCGCTGCGCCCCGCCGCGTCTGCGCCCGAATTGCAGGTCCGCGTGCCCGAGGGTTCGCGCCGCGCGCGCCGTCGCGTCTCAGGCAGAAACAACCTCGTCGGTGGCCGGCCGCTTGAGAAACGCGGCGGTGACGAGCGAGACCAAGGTGCCGAAGAACAAACCCATGACGAAGCCGATGGCCGATTGGACGGCGGGATGCATCATCTTGCGCACCATCGCGGTCGCTTTCTCGGCGGCGTCGGCGCTCATCCCGGCCGCTTCGAATTTTTCGGTCTGGGCCTCGAGGATGACCTCGGTCAAGCCGGGATTGATCATGGTGGAGTAGAGCAGATTGAAGCCCGCGCCAAACAGCGTGGCGAACAGGGCGATCATGAAACCGGCGCCGAGAGCGGATCCGTAACCGAAAGCTTCTTCGGCTGGAATTTCGGCGCGACGCGCTTTGGTGCCGAGCACGATCCCAACGACAGTGATGACCAGGCCGACGACGGTTTGGACGGTCGAAGCGGTGCCCAGTTTCTCCACGCTATCGTGGAGCCCGAGAAAATAGAGCGCGAAAACGAGCAGCGCACTCGCGCACGACAGGTAGAAACCGTAGGTCAGATAAGTTTTCATCGGTGCGGAGATTGCTTTGGCAGAAGCGGGTTGGGCAACCGGCCCTTGACCGGTGGGCGTGGGGACGGATGAACGGCGAGCGGGGCCGGCGATCAGGGTTTCTTGGCGTGGTCGCGGGCGTAGTGCTCGCGGAGCAGATCGCGGCCGAAGTCACCGTCGAAATTGCGCCAGACCGTGTGGACGTGGTTGGCCTGATTCTGGGTATTGTCGAATTCGACCACGAAGGTTTTCCCCTGAATGCGGTAATAGTGCCCGGCGCTGCGATCGAGGACGCCGGCCCAAGCGAAGGTCAGGCCCTCGAGATTGGAAGCGGTGGCGGCGGCGAGGGCGGGATCCGCGATTTCGGCGCGGTAGCGGGTGAAATAAAGTTGGAGCAAGGCGCGGAGCTGGTCGCGCTGCGGCGCGGTGAGGGCGGAGGCGGAGATGCCGGCGGGGGATAGCGGCTCAACGCGGATTTTGTTGCTCGTGAGGATATCGTTCGGGGCTTTGGCCGCGATGACGGCGACCGCGCGCTGGGCGGCGTCGAGGGAGTTTACGAGCGCGAGGCCGAGGTCTTCCTCCTCGGCGAGGACGCGGGTGCCCTTCATCGGGCCTTCGCGGACCTCGGCGGGATTGGTGCCGAAGAAGGACGGCGTGATAGCTACGCGCTCGGCGTCGAAAATGGTGAAGTTGAGCGACAGATGATGGCCTTCGAAACGCCAACCCCAGGGTGTTTTTGCGGGATCGCCGAAGATCGTGACGTAGTAGAGAGAGGGATCGCGCCGGACCGGGTCCTTTTCGATTTCGCGGAGCACATTTTCGAGGGTGATGATGGTCTCGGCGCGGGCGGCGCCGCGTTGGCTGAGGCCGGACCGAAGGAGCGCGCGGGCGAGTTCTTGCTGTGGGGCGGTCATCGCCTTGAGCGGCACGCCGTCGCGGGCGATGGGAACGAAGAACCATTTCTCGCGCTCGGGCGCGTTCAGCGGCAGTACCGCTTTCGCGGTCTGCGCGGGATCGAGGCCGGCAAGGAAGTTTTTGGCCGCGGTGGCCATCTCGGCGGTGGAGGCAACGGTGGAAAGCGGCGCGGCGGCGAGCAACGCGACGGCGACGGCGAAGGCGAAGGCAAACAGGCGGCGAGGGGTGGGGCGCATGGGCGTACAATTCGACAATGCCCGCGACGCGGCAAGGCGCGAAACGGGCGACGAGCGAAACGGCATTGCTGACCACTTCGATCTCGGCCGCAGCTTCGACGTGCAGGTTAAATCAGATGGCAGCGTCGAACTCCGGCTGCATCGTCGTGTCATCGGCGGCGGGGGCGCATGGGACCTCGCCAAGGTGAAAAAGGGTGATATGGCGTTCGAGATCTTGGCGGGTGAGTCGGCCGTCGAGGACAGGCGACGGTCCATCGACCAAGCGATAGGCCCAAAATCCCGCCACGCGCAGAACGAGGCCGACGGGCGCCGCCGTCTCGTTCAGGTAAACCCGCGCGACAATCTCGTCGCCGCTCGGGTGGACGTCCGAAATGTCGGTCCGGGCGAAGCGGATGCTGTGCACAGGCGGGCTCATGCGGCGGCCTGTTTGTGCGGGGGCGGAGCGAGCTTGGCGGCTTCGCGGGTGAGTTGTTCGAAACAACGGTCGCGCCGGGACCGGGCTGCCAAGACATCTTTGGTGCCGAGGGACCGGCGGATGCGCTCCTTGGTGAACGGCGTAGGATAGGCTGTGTAGTGCAGGAACCAAGTGCCATGGTTGTTCCACAGGTGATGGTTCGGGTTGTCCGCGCAGGCGCGGATGCCGGGGACTTTTGCTTCGAGGTTCATGGGCGGAGTTTTCGTGGAGACGATCGTGCCGCAGGCTGAAAACAAAAAACCGATCTGGGCATCAGATCGGTTTCGTCTTCGGGAGCGTTGTGGTTCGTCGCCTTTGCGGGTGACGCACATCCGGGCTTTCGCCCGATCCACCGTGGCCGCTCCCGGCCCGGTTGGCTGAAACCGCTTTTGAGGGCGGCTTCTTTCCTGATGCGTCGGCCAAACTGCTGATCGTTCAGACAGCGTCGAGAATTTTTTGGGTGGTCCGTGTCATAAAGACCGGCCTGTTTTACGGCGCTCAGCGGTTGTCGCCGTCGAGACGGCGGCCGAGGCCGCCGAGAGCGGAGCCTTCCTCTCGGCCGCCGCGGGCGGCACCGACGATGCGGCCGGCGAGACGGGAGAAGGGCAGTGATTGGAGCCAGACTTTACCGGGACCGCGCAAGGTCGCGAAGAAGAGGCCTTCGCCGCCGAAGAAGGCGGTTTTGATGCCGCCCACCATTTGAATGTCGTAATCAACCGACGGTTGGAAGGCGACGATGCAGCCCGTATCGACGCGCAGGGGTTCGCCGGGCGCGAGGGTGCGCTCATAGAGCGTGCCGCCGGCGTGGATGAAGGCCCAGCCGTCGCCTTGGAGCCGTTGCATGAGGAAGCCCTCGCCGCCGAAGAGGCCGGCGCCGAGTTTTTTTTGGAAGGCAATGCTGACGGAAACGCCTTTTGCCGCGCAGAGAAACGAGTCCTTTTGGGCGATGAGTTCCCCGCCGATCGAGGCCAGTGGGATGGGCAGGATCTTTCCGGGATAGGGCGCGCCGAATGCGACCCGACGTTTGCCTGCGCCCTGGTTCTGAAACACCGTCATGAAGAGCGACTCGCCCGTCAGCAGGCGTTTGCCGGCGCCCAGCAATGCGCCCACGAAGCCGCGATTCTGGGTCGAGCCGTCGCCGAAGATCGTCTCCATCGCGATTCCGTCGTCCATGAACATCATGCCGCCGGCCTCGGCGACCACGGCCTCGTTGGGATCGAGCTCGATCTCGACGAACTGCATGTCGTCGCCGTGAACTTTATAGTCGATGACGTGCATCGTGTTGCCGGAGAGGATGGGAGGATTGAAGGAATTCATCGGGTGGGTGGAGTAAATGCGTGGAGTAGGATTGAGCGGAGTTTAGGCAGTAAGGAGCAGGCCTTTGTGGCCCGGGACGATCGAAAGGAAAATGGTCGGGAATTTCATGGCAAGGTGCGGATTAAATGTGCGGGCAACCCCCGGAGAACGCCGCAGTCCGCAAAAAGTTTCAGTGATCCATCGCATGACTCAAAAAAGTGCTTGGGCAGAATCTGCGCGGACGGGATTCAGCGCAGGGCGGCGCGGACGAGGCGATCGTCGCCGTCGTTGGGTGCCGGGGTGAGGCGCAGCGCGGCACAGAGCAGATTGTAAATGTGGATATTCTCGACGGCTTCAGTGACGACGCCGGCTTTGAACGAGGGGCCGCTGGCGACAAAGATGCCGTGCATCGCGGGGAGAGCCGGGTCGTAGCCATGGTCGCCCTTGATATACGTTGGGCGGGTCAGTTCGTATTTTTTGCGAGGCAGGACATGCCAGCCGAGTTCGGGCAAAACCCAAACCGGCGCGATGCGAGGGTTGTCCTTTAGTTGGAAATGCGCGGGCAGATCGGCGGCGAGACAGGCCTGCGCATGGGGGATCCGCGCGAGCTGGGCCATGAGACGGGCGGTGTCGCCGGAGAGGGGTTGGAGTCCGACGACTGAACCCGCGAAATCGATCTGCACGGTTTTTGGATCGATGTAATCCTCAAGCACGATCACGCGGTCGACGCTCACGGGCGCCATGCCGTGATCGGAGACGATGACAAAATTCGGGGTGACGCCTTCGGCGGCGAGACGGGTACGCAATGTGCCCAGTTGCGTGTCGAGCAAGCGGACGGCGGCGGCGAGCGTGGACGAATCGGGGCCGTGGTTGTGGCCGGCTGAATTGGTTTCCTCGAAATAGAAGGCGATGAAGGCGGGCCGTTGCGCCGGCGGCAGGCGGAGCCAGGCGACCAGTTCTTCGAGGCGTTGCTCAAACGGCACCGAGTAATCGTAGCGTTTCCAAAACGTGGGCCTCACCCCGTGGTTTTCAGCTTCGGAGCCGACCCAGAAGTAGCTCGCGGCGGGGCGACCTTGGCGGACGGCGGTGGTCCAAATCGGTTCGCCGCCCCACCATTTGGCGGCGCCGACGGACGCGGGATTTTTGTAGTTGAAGACCTCGCCGGTCGATGAGTCGAAGAATTCGTTATTGATCATCCCGTGGCGGGCCGGGCGAAGGCCGGTCGCGATCGAGTAATGGTTGGGAAACGTATTCGTCGGGAAGACGGGGATGAGGCTGCGGGCGGTCGTGCCCTCGCGGATAAGCGCGCGGAGATTTGGGGTCTCGGCGGGATGCAGCGCACAATAATCCCACCGGAAGCCGTCCATAGAGATCAGCAGCAGAGGCGGCGTCTCATGGGCTTGCGCGGCGCCGAAAAGGGAGAAGAAGAAAAGCCGGCGTAGAAGGGATGCAATGTTCATGGCCGAATCATCCCGCGGAGCGCCCGGCCGATCACGAGTACCTCAAACGTCGGCCGAATGCCGGGGTTTTTCCGGCGGGGGTGGGGCGGGAGGAGCCGGCGGGGGCGTGATTTCGGGCTCGATGGGCGACGCGGCGATGGAGTTTTCGGGCGCCGGCAGCGCGGGGACGGGATCGGAGCTGCTTGAGCTGGCGGGGAGATTCGCGACGTATTTTTTGGCTTCGTCGTCGGCAAGGGCGCGTTTGAATTCCTCTTCGACCCCGCTGGCCGCTTTTTTGAATTCCTTGACGGACTTGCCGAGGCCCCGGGCAAATTCGGGTAGTTTTTTCCCGCCAAACATGACCAAAACCAAAGTCAGAATCACTATCATTTCGAGGCCACCGACGCCTTCGATAAAGGCGGCAGGGAAGAAAAAGAGGGTCATGGCAGCAGTGTGAGGCGGTGGATGGAAATTTGTAACGGTAAAAATCGTCCGGCTACTTCACGGCGACGCTGACCGTGAACTTCCCGGTTTCGCCGGGTTTGACGAAGTGCAGACCGACCTTGTGCTCGGCCGCGTTGGGCGGGCCCATCCACGGCTCGACGCAGTAATAAGGCGAAGTGTCTTCGAGGGTCCAACTCACGAACGTGGCGTCGGGCGGCGGGACTTTGGCGGTGCCGATCCTCACGACGATGTCGCCGGGACGACCGCGTTCGCCGAATACAACCTCGTTGCTTTTGAGGGCGGTGTGCATGGTGTCGACCAGCGCGGGGTTGGAAAGGGGCTCGTCGGGATTGAGCGCGGGGCCGGGGAGGAGTTGCCCGTTGTTCGGGTCTTGTTTGTAACGGCGGGTGGCGGGGATGCGGATCAAGTAGTCTGCGCGGGTCGTGCCCTCGGTCCACGGCATGGTGAAATAAAAATGATGGCCGGCGCTCCAGGGCAGCGGCTCCTGCCCATGGTTGGTCAGGGCGAATTCACAGGTGAGGCCGAGCGGGGCGAAGCGATACGTGACGTCGAAATCGAATTCGTAGGGGTAGCAGGCGCGCGTCTCGGCATTTGGGGTGAGGCGGGCGGTAAAGCCGGTCGGTTCAAGGCGGGTGACGGCAAAATCGGATTGGCGGGCAATGCCGTGCATGGGCATGGGCCGCCGGATGCCGTCGGCCGCGCGCCAAAAATAAATGTCGCCGCCGTCGAACGTGCGCGCGTTGAAAGGAAAGAGAATGGGATTGCCGCCGCGGGTTTTGACGAAGTCGTCCAAGCTGGTGAGTTCGGGCCAGTAAACGATGTCGCGCACCGAGCCGTCGCCGAGCGTAAGGTTCCAGTTCATGAGGCGCGCGCCCCGTTCGGGATAAGCAAGAAAGGTGGATTGGCCGACGCGCCACCGGGTGAGCGTGTGGCCGAGGTGGGAAACTTTTTCCATAGTGCGAGGAAGCACGGGCTGCGCTCGGGGGAAAAGGATTTTTTCCGCCGGCGGGCGTCGTCGTTGATTTTTGGAAACGGCGTGCGGTCGCTCCATGCGCACGGCGCTTGCATGACGGGTCGGAGCGCCTTTGGTTAACGGTTCATGTTTTTCCGTCGCCTACTTTTGTTGGTCGCAGGCCTCACTCTCCCGCTCGGGGCGGAGCCGGCGCCGGCTTTTTCCCCGGTCGACGGACCGGTGGTGCCAACCGGATCGGCGACTCAAAAGCGGGTGGTGGTAATCCCGGTCGAAGGGGAGATTGCTTCGCCGGTGCTCTATATTCTCAGGCGTGGACTAAAGGAGGCGATCGACGAAAAAGCCGATGCCGTCGTTCTGGATATGAAGACGCCCGGGGGTGCCCTTGATGTAACGTTTGAGATCATGGAGGCCCTCGGGAAATTCCCGGGCGAGACAGTCACTTACGTGAACAACGAGGCCATCTCGGCCGGCGCTTTCATTTCGGCGATGACGGGCCAGATCTGGTTCGCGCCCGACGGAATCATCGGCGCGGCTGCGCCGGTGTCGGGCACGGGTCAGGATGTCGATGCGACGATGAAGATGAAGATCGTCAGCTATCTGAAGGCGCGGTTGCGCTCGATCTCCGAGGGCAAGGGCTATCGGGGGCAGGTGATTTCCGCGATGGTGGACTCGGACTATGAATTGAAAATCGAAGGCGAAGTTCTGAAGTCCAAAGGCGAACTGCTTTCACTCACCGCGACCGAATCGGCCAAGACCTATGGCGATCCGGCGAGGGCTCTGCTTTCGGCGGGCACGGCGAAGACGATGGATGAACTTTTGACCAAGAAATTCGGTGCCGGTGGGTTCACGGTGAAGCGACTCGAGATTACTTGGTCGGAGAGGCTCGCCGTTTTCCTTAACAAGATTTCCCCGATCCTGCTCGGACTCGGTCTTTTGGCCCTCTTCATCGAGTTTAAGACGCCCGGTTTCGGACTGATGGGAATCTCCGGCTTCGTGCTGCTTGGTGTGGTGTTTTTGAGCAGTTACGTCGCCGGGCTATCGGGGCACGAGCCGATTTTGGTTTTTTCGGTCGGACTTTTGTTGGTCATGGCGGAACTGCTTTTTTTCCCCGGTGTGATTGTGGCGGCCTTGGCCGGACTGATCATGATGCTGGGCTCGCTGGTGTGGGCGATGGCCGATCTCTGGCCGAACGAACCGCTGTCGATCGCGTGGTCGGGTGACGCGTTTTTGGCGCCGGCGCAGAATTTGGGTCTCGGATTGGTGGTCGCGGTCGGGCTGGGCGTGGCGTTGATCCGCTTTATCCCGAACGGCTGGTTCTGGGACCAGTTGGCCGTGACCGGGGTCATCGGCGGCACGGCGCAAGATTCGGGAGGGGCGCCCTCGGCTGCGGGCGGATTGGCGGAGTTGATCGGGCAACGAGGGGTCGCGGCGACGGCGTTGTTTCCGAGTGGTCAGGTGGAAATCGACGGGCGGCGCTACGAGGCGTCGGTTACGGTGGGGTCGATCGAAGCGGGTGCGTCAGTCGTGGTGTGCGGGCGCTCGGCCTTCGGGCTCGTGGTGGAAAGGGACGCAACATGAACGCGATCGCGATTTTGTTTTTTGTTGGAGTCATCCTGCTGGCTGCCGAGGTCTTTGTGCCGGGCGGTGTTCTCGGGATCATCGGTGGTCTGGCCATGGCGGCCGGCTGCGGCGTGGCTTTTGCGAAGTTGGGTGTCGCGGGAGGTTCGGTCGCAACGGTGGCGGCGTCTCTGTTGCTCGGACTGACCGTCTACATTGAACTCATTTTGCTGCCGAAAACGCGGCTCGGCAAAAGCATGATTGTGCAGACATCGGTTGACGGCACCAGTCAGCCGCCGGTGGCTACCGCCGCGATTATCGGGCAGAGTGCCGAGGCGGAAACTGCGCTGATGCCGACGGGATTTGTGCTCGTGGAGGGCCGCCGCTACGAGGCGTTTTGCCCGGCGGGGCATGTGGCCAAGGGCGCGGCACTGCGCGTCACGGGGCTGGATAATTTTCGCCTGATCGTAATCAAAACTTAAATCCTACTATGCCTACACTATTCCTCGTCGCTCTGATCGGCGTGCCCGCGCTGATCATCGGTTTTATTGTTATCGCTTTCATCAACACGTGGCTGAAGGCCAAGCTCAACGGCGCGCCCGTGGGCTTCGCCAATCTGCTCGGAATGAGGCTCGGCGGCGTGCCCTATAATCTCGTGGTCGACGCCCGCATCACGGCAGTGAAGGCCGGCATCGAAATATCAACCGACACCATCGCCGCGCATTTCCTCGCCGGCGGCAATGTGGTGCCGACGATTCAGGCGCTGATTGCGGCGCGCAAGGCCGGCATCGAATTGGATTGGAACCGCGCGTGCGCGATCGATCTCGCGACCAAGGGCTCCGGCAAATCCGTGCTCGAGGCGGTGCGCACTTCCGTCGATCCCAAGGTGATCGACTGCCCCAATCCCGCCAGCGGCCGCACCACGATCGACGGCGTGGCCAAGGACGGTATCCAAGTGAAAGTGAAAGCCCGGGTCACGGTCCGCACGCACCTCGATCGCTTTGTGGGCGGCGCGAAGGAGGAGACGATCATTGCCCGCGTGGGTGAAGGCATCGTGTCCACGATCGGCACGTCGGAAACCTATAAGACGGTGCTTGAGTCTCCGGACAGTATTTCAAAAACCGTGCTCGCGCGCGGTCTCGATGTCGGCACGGCGTTCGAGATTCTTTCCATCGACATCGCCGACGTGGACGTGGGCGAGAACGTGGGTGCGAAACTCCAAGAGGCGCAGGCCGAAGCGAACAAGAGTATCGCGCAGGCCCAGGCCGAAATTCGCCGGGCGGCCGCCGTGGCCGTCGAGCAAGAGATGAAAGCCCGCGTGCAGGAGATGCAGGCCGAGGTTGTCCGCGCGCAGGCCGAAGTGCCAAAGGCGATGGCCGAGGCGTTCCGGTCCGGACGTCTGGGCGTCATGGATTATTACAAAATGGAAAACGTGCAGGCCGACTCCGCGATGCGGCAGAGCATCGCCAAGCCCGAGGGCGTCAAGTGATCGGGCGGGTGACTGGGTCCCGGGAATCGCTTGGGCGAATTTCGGGCTGAGTCACCCGTTCGCTTTCCGTCATGGAATGGATCACTAAAAATATTCAGGTCATTCTCGCCGTGGCCGGCGCGCTGGCCTACTGGCTGAATTCGCGGCGTGAAGCGGCGGCACAGGCCGAGGCCGAAAGAGAAGCCGAGCTGCGCAAGAGCCAGCAGCCCGCGTCGATGGCTGAAGGTGACGCGGACGATGAGATGCGCGCCGAGCAAGTGCGGGAAGAGATCCGGCGCAAGATCGCGGAACGTAGGGGCGAATCGGTGCCGACCGAGTGGAGTCCTCCGCCGCTGATGCCGGAGCCGGAGGAAGAGCGTTCCTTCCGTTCGCCGCCGCTTGAAGAGCCCCCCGAGACGGTCGTGCCACCGCCGGTGATGGCGCCGGGGCGCACTCGTCAGCCTGAGCCGGCGTTCCAAGTCGCGTCCGAGACGCTCGAAGCTTCATTGGTGCGGCAGGAGCAGCTTGCGCTGGAGTTGCAATCGTTGAACGAGCAGCGGGCGTTGGCGTCGCGTCGTGCGGCCGTGGTGGCCGAGAGCGAGGCGGTCGTCGCCCAGCGGGGTTTGGCCGGCAACGAACTACGTCATGATTTGCGCGACCCGCGGAGTTTGCGACGTGCGATGGTCTTGCGGGAAGTTTTAGGGCCGCCCGTGGCGATGCGATAAGGTTGCGGCGCCCCCGAGGAGCGGGGCGCTCCGCGCCGTGCCGGAAGCGGGTTTATTGCCCGAGTTTCACGCGGTCGTAGCCCTTAAATCCTTGGTCGCGCAGATTGGTTCGCCGCCCGTTTTCTTCGATGGCGACGTTCTCCAAGGCGCTGGCCGTGATAAAGACCGGGCCGGGTTTTGGCACCACTTGGGTCTGTCCACGCGAGAGATTGGTATCCGGGAAGAGCACGCGCCCGTCTGAGACAAGAACCACTTTCAGCCGCACGGTGTCGAGGGCGATGAGGGTGATTGTGGGCTCGGCTGCAGGTGCGGTGGCGACCGGTGGTAGGGCGGCCGTTTTCGAAGCCGCGTCAGTGCCGGTGACGCTCTGATAGACGGCGCGGACGACCCAGACCACGAGGAGGAAGACGACGATCCCCCCGATGACCTTGACGGCCTTCAGGGCGAAGGCGGGATCCACGAGCGGGGCCGAAGGGAGATTGGTGCGGCTGCGGGACTGCTTGGGTTGCGAGCGTTGATTGTCGGAAGGCGTTTCGGCGGCAGGCGAAGCTCCGCGATCACCGCGTGCATCGGCGGAAGCGACGGATACATCCATGCGACCGTAGACTTCGCGGCTGGGTTGGCGGGGACGAAGCTCGCCGTGGCCGAGCGAAGCATAGTCGTTGAGAATCCGATCCGGCGGGAGTTTTAGGAAATTTGAATAGGTGCGCAGAAATCCGCGCACGTAAATCTCGCTCAGGCTGAGATCGAATTGGTTGTTTTCAAATTTCTGGAGATACTCGCCGCGAATCTTCGTGGATTCGGCGGCCTCGCGAATGGAGATGCCTTTCTGTTTGCGGGCGTCTTCGAGGCGTTCACCGATGGTCTGCATAATGGACTGAGTAAGGTTGGGGGAGAGGGGAAGTCAGCACGAAATGCTCCGGTGTCAGAGCGAATCGAGATCGACCAAGATTTCACGGGGGCTGGAACCGTTCTCGGGGCCGACGATGCCTTTTTCCTCCATGAGATCCATGATGCGGGCGGCGCGGTTGTAGACGATGCGGAGGCGGCGTTGGATCATCGAGGTGCTGGCGCGCTTCGTGGATTTGAGCACATCAAGCGCCTGCGTGTAGAGCTCCTGATCATCGCCCATGTCTCCCTCAGCGTCGTCGCCTTCGCCGTCTTCCTCTTCTTCCTCGCGGGCGGCGCGGTCGATTTGAGCTTGGACGGACTGGGCGTATTGCGGCGGGCCGTTTTTCTTGAGAAATTCGACCATGGCCATGACCTCCTCGTCGGAGACGAATGCTCCTTGCGAACGGACCAAACGGGAGCTGCCAGGCGGGGAGAACAACATGTCACCCCGACCGATGAGCGTATCGGCGCCCTTGGTATCCAAAATGGTTCGGGAGTCGACTTGGGAGGCGACTTGGAAGGCAATTCGCGAGGGAAGATTCGCTTTGATGACGCCGGTGATGACGTTCACCGAAGGACGTTGAGTGGCGATGATGAGATGGATACCGGCGGCTCGCGCGAGCTGGGCAAGCCGGGCGATGCTGGTTTCGATCTCGGCCGGTGCGACCATCATGAGGTCGGCGAGCTCGTCGATGATCGCGACAATGTAGGGCAAGCGTTCGGGAATCTCCGCGCCATCGTCGAGCATGGGATCGACCCCCTCGAGTGAGCCCTGCGTTTCGCCGGGAGGAGGATTCTCGGATTTCGGGGTTCGTTTGCGGGTGTTAAATCCGACGATGTTGCGGACGTTGACCTTGGCGAAGAGTTGGTAGCGCTGTTCCATCTCTCCGAGGAGCCATTTGAGGGCGGCGGGGACTTTCTTGGGCTCCGTCACCACGGGAATGAGCATGTGCGGCAGCGAATTGAAGATCTTCAATTCCACGACCTTGGGGTCGACCATGATGAGGCGAAGATCCTTCGGGCTCTTGGAGTAAAGGATCGATGCGACGATGGAATTGATGCAGACCGATTTGCCCGAACCGGTGGCTCCGGCGATGAGCAAGTGGGGCATCTTCGCGAGGTCGGAGATAAGCGGAGCGCCGGAAACGTCTTTGCCCAAGGCGATGGGAATCTCGGCTTTGGCGCTGGCCCAATCTTCGCTCTCGAGCAACTCGCGCATACCTACGGCGGTCGGATGCTGGTTGGGGACCTCGACGCCGACGGCGGCTTTGCCGGGGATGGGCGCGAGAATGCGGACGGACTGTGCCCTCATGCCGAGGGCGATATTCTTGTCCAAGCCGGCAATTTTTTCGACGCGGACGCCGGCGGCGGGCACGACTTCGTAGCGGGTGATGACCGGGCCTACGTGGATTTCTCCAAGGGTAACTTCCACACCAAATTCGCCCAAAATGCGGAGCAGGTTCTCGGCGTTGGCGCGGTGCTCGCCCTCACTGTTGCTGGAGTCGGGCTTGGCTTGCTCCTTTAGCAAGGAGAGGGGAGGGAACTCGTAAGTTTTGTCGTCGCTTTGCGGCAGATTGATTTTGGCAGCCTTCTTGGGCTCCTCGGATTTGACGATGTTGAGTTCGAATTTTCCGGTGGTCGCGACGGTGAGCGGACGGACATCGGTGGCTGTTTCGGCGAGTTCTCGAAAGGTCGGAACTGGCGCGGGCGCAGGCTCGGCCTGAGGGGTGCGCGCAAGGGCTCGGGGCGGAGGCGCGGGCACGGTCAGTGGGTTTGGTGCGGGGGCCTCGATGCTTTCGGGCAGGGGGGACATCCGCATGCGAGCCTTAGCCAATGGGTCGTCGCTCAACTTGGCTGCAAACGTTTTCTTACCGCTGCTCGGCCCCACGAGTTCGTTGGCGGCGTCTTTATTGTTTTGCGGTGTGATGAGCGCGGGATCACGACCTCTGACGTCGGCAATTGCGCCGGCGGCTCTTTGATTGGCTTGTTCTGCGCGGGCTTTCTGGCGTTCGGCGGCCAAAGCAGCTTTTTCCTTTGCCCGGGCTTCACGCCAAGCCGTAAAATTGGCGAAGATTTTGTCGATCTCGGTGCCGATATCCCGGGTGAAAATAAAGAGCATCGAGATCGCGTAGATCGTGCCCAGAAGCATAGCCGAGCCGAAACTGCCGACGGCGTCGGCCAGGAGTTTCGTGTAGATGGTCGTGCCGATTACTCCCCCGGCGCCTTCTTGGAAATAATCGCTGATTTTAAAAAAATCGACCATCGCCCAAAGTCCGGAAAAGGCGGTGATCGCAATGATCATGGCAATGACGCGGGTGCCGCTAAGATGCCGGGCGGCTCGGAGTGCTATGTAAACCGTCCAACCGAAAAAGACCGGCAAGAGCCATGTGCTCGCACCGATGCTGACCAATAACGCCCAAATGGTGTCGGCGCCCACCCAGCCCATCGGGTTTTTCGGCCTGGGGCCCGTCCCTATATGGCTGCTTTGCGACGGATCGTAAGCCAACAAAGCGACCGTAACGAAGACCCCGGCGAGCAAGCAGGTGAGAGCTACTGTCCAGTTTGGCCGGTAGCGCGGAGCTTGAAAAGAGGGTCCGTCGTTTGAGTTTGAAGTCTCGTTCTTGCGCATTTGTGTTGGCCGACTCTAAGTCGAACGAAATAGCACGCTAACGGCTGGGCCGGTCAAATGTAAACACCCCCCGCCCCGGACCGACCTTAATCACTTTCATTGATTCAAAATATGCCCGAAGTCCTAATTTTTCGTCCGATTTATCAAGAGCGCGTGTGGGGCGGCCGAGCGCTGGAAGCTGCGTTGGGCCGCACCTTGCCCGATACGCGGCCGATCGGCGAAAGCTGGGAGATTGTCGACCGACCGGAGGCCCAGTCGGTCGTAGCCAACGGCAAACACGCCGGGCGCACGTTGCGGCAGGTCATCACCAAGCACGGAGCGGTGATTATGGGTCCAAAATGGCCGGTCGAGAAGCCGTTTCCCATGTTGGTCAAGTGGCTCGATTGTCGCGAGCGGCTCAGCCTGCAAGTGCATCCGCCGGCCTCGGTTGCGGGGGACCTCAAAGGCGAACCCAAAACCGAGAACTGGTATATCGCGGCCACCGGGCCGGGAGCCCAGCTGATTGTGGGCCTGAAGCGCGGCGTGACGCAGGAGCAGTTTGAACAGGCCGTCTCGTCCGCGACGGTCGAGACCTGTGTGCACCGCTTCCCGGTGGCGGCGGGAGACTCGATTTTGGTTCACAGCGGCCAGGTCCACGCCATCGACGCGGGGAATCTCATCTTGGAGATTCAACAGAATTCCGACACGACCTACCGGGTCTATGACTGGGGGCGGGTGGGCCTCGACGGCAAACCTCGGCAGATGCACATCGAGCAGTCGCTGCGTTCGATCGACTGGAAGGACTTTGAGCCGAAACCGGTCCGGGCTGCGCCGACGTCGGGCGTGATTGCTGACTGCCCGGAATTTTTGATCAAACGCACGGTCTTGGGCGCCGGGGAAAGGTTACACATCTCGGGCGGAGAGCAGCCGCGCATCCTCAGTGTCGTGAGTGGAACGGTGAAGGGCGGTGGTGAACGGCTGGAAAGCGGCACCAACGCCTTGTTGCCATTTGGTGCAGCCTTCGCGTTTGTCGCTGAAACGACCTCGATTGTGCTGGTGACGGAGAATTTTGCGGGATGATCGGACCGGGCCGCACGCGACCGGCTCGGAGGCGGCAACGGGGTGGTTGCGGTTGGCGGCTGATGGTCCTGTTGGTCGTCATCGGCACTGTCGGCTCGCTGGCGTGGATGACGTTGCTGCCGTCTCTGTTCACTCGGGCGGTGCTCGATCGCACGGGGTTCGACGCCGAAATCACGAGCCTCGCGGCGAATCCCTTTACGGGCAGCGTTTCGCTGCGGGGCTTGGTAGTAACAAACCCGTCGAATTTCCCCTCACGGGATTGCCTGCAGGTGCTTGCATTCGAAGCGGATGCCGATGTCTGGTCCCTTCTTGGTGAACGCTTCGTGATCAGCACGCTCTCGGTCGATGTGCGCCAAATCACCTTGGTCAGGCGCGCTCACGGTCCGACGAATCTTGAATTGTTCCGGGGCAACCTCGTGGGATCCGAGCCTCGGCCGCCGACTGCGAAATCGTCCTTTTTGATCCGTGAATTGCGCCTCCGGCTCAATATGTTGGTGTTGGCCGACTACTCCGAAGCTAAACCGCGCGTGCGGACGTTTCCCTTGGAGCTGGATCAACGATTCAGTTCTATTTCAAGTGCCGGTCAGCTTTTTGGGCCTGAGATTTTGCGTGGCTTGGCCGAGCGCGAGGTCGTGGTGGAACTCGCGCCCTTTTTGCCGCCGGAATTCAGAAGGGTCCTAAACGAGGCGGCGATCGGGAGAGCCGGCTCGCGGAAAGCTGCTGAGAATAAACCGGGCGAAGTCTTCCGCGGGTTTCTCGACAGGCTTGAAGAAACCCGGAAGCCGTAGTTAGGTCTGCCGCTCTTGCCATGAATCCGTCATCCGAACCTGCCTCTGTGTCCACTCCTGATGCCGCCGCTGCGGCTGCGACTCCTGCGCCCGCGCCCGTCGAAGCGCCGCCGGCGGCTGACTCCACCGCACTCATCGCGGCCGCGAAGAAGGAGGCCGCTGACAACTACGACCGCTTCATGCGTACGGCCGCCGACCTCGAGAATCTGCGCAAACGCACCCTCCGCGAAAAAGAGGAGCTCAGGCTTTTCTCCGCGGCCCGGGTGCTCGAAGATTTACTGCCGGTGGTCGACAATCTCGCTCTCGGCTTGGCTGCCGCCAAACAATCGAACGCGGACCTCAAGACGCTTACCGGTGGGGTCGACATGGTGCTTACCCAGCTGAAGAGCGCCCTCGGCAATCACGGTTTGAAAGAGATCAATCCCGCCGGCCAACCCTTTGATCCGCACCAACACGAGGCCATCTCGCACGCCGTGAGCGCCGAAGTGCCGGCGGAACACGTGCTCACGGTCGTGCGCACGGGTTACGCGCTCAATGGACGATTGCTTCGCCCTGCGTCCGTCGTCGTCTCGAGCGGCCCAGCCCAACCGGCGGTTATTTGACCGGATCCTCCTCACTCTTACGAAGGAGCACTGAATTCTTATGGCGAAGGAAGATTACTACGAATTACTCGGCGTCCAAAAAAACGTTAACGAGGAAGATCTGAAAAAGGCCTATCGAAAAAAGGCCGTGCAGTTCCATCCGGATAAAAATCCCGGCAATAAAGAGGCAGAGGAAACGTTTAAGAAAGTTTCCGAAGCCTACGAGGCCCTCAAGGACCCGGAAAAACGGGCGGCCTATGATCGCTATGGCCATGCGGCGTTTCAGGGCCCCGGTGGCGGCGCGCGTGGACCGGCCGGCGGCGGCGGGTTCCATGATCCCTTTGATATCTTCCGCGAAGTTTTTGGCCAACAAGGTCGTGGGGGTGGCGGAGGTGGTGGCGGAGGTATTTTCGACGAGATGTTTGGCGGCGGCGGAGGTGGCGGGAGCGGCGGTGACCGCGACGGCTCCGACCTGCGCTACGACCTGGAAATCACGCTCGAAGATGCCGCGCGCGGCCTGGAGAAGGAAATTTCCTTCCGTAAGGCGATGACGTGCGAACGGTGCGCCGGCGCCGGCGCCGAGCCCGGCTCGAAGCGCGTGACTTGCCCGACCTGCCGCGGCGCGGGTCAAATCCGCCGCTCCGGCGGTATCATCACGTTTACCCAAGCTTGCCCGACCTGCGGCGGCTCCGGCCAAAAAATCGAAAAACCGTGTTCGGTTTGCCGCGGCGAAGGTCGCACGCCCCAGACCACCAAGATCAATGTCCGGATCCCGGCCGGCGTCGAAACGGGTTCTCGCCTCCGCTCCAGCGGTAACGGCGAAGCCGGAGTGGCGGGCGGTTCGGCCGGCGATCTCTACATCGTTATCACGGTCAAGGATCACGAACTCTTCGAGCGCGACGGTGATTCTCTCGCCTGCGAGATCCCGATCAAGTTTACGCTCGCCGCGCTCGGCGGCAGCATAGAGGTGCCGACGCTTTTCGGCAAAGGCTCGCTCAAGATCCCGGCCGGCACCGCCAGCGGCACGACCTTCCGTCTGCGCGAAAAGGGCATGCCCTCGCTCCGCGGTGGTCGCCAAGGAGATCAACTCGTGCGCGTGCAAGTCGAGGTGCCGACGTCGCTCAGCTCGGACCAACGCAAGCTGCTCGAGGAGTTCGCCCGCGTCAGCGGCGACGCCGCCGAACCGACCTCGAAGAGCTTTTTCGAGAAAGCGAAAAAGTTCTTCTGACCGTTTCGCGCGTGGTCTATCGAATCTGACCGTGTCCGCTCCGATGCTCGAAAATCCCAAACTGCTCACACTCGAGCAGGCGGTCGCGGCGCGGGCGAAGTTGCGCGCCGCCGGCAAATCGCTGGTGCTCACCAACGGGGTGTTCGATCTCCTGCATACGGGGCACCTTTACTATCTCAAGGAGGCGCGGCGTCTGGGTGAGGCGCTTTACGTCGCGATCAATGCCGATGCCTCGGTCAAAGCGTTGAAGGGGCCGTTGCGCCCGATCCAGAACGAAGAACAGCGTGCGTACGCGCTCGGTGCGTTGTGGTTCGTTTCGGGCGTCATCATTTTCCGTGAGCCGCGCCTGACGGCGGAGATCGAGGCGCTCCGGCCCGATATTTACTGCAAGGCCGGCGACTACACCTTGGAGAAACTCGATTCCGGCGAACGCGGCGCGCTCCAAGCCTGCGGGGCCAAGATTGAGTTCATGCCGTTTCTCCCGGGGTTCAGCACGACGGCGTTGATCGCGCGGATCAAGGCGGCGGGGGAGATTTGAAAGTCATGCGCGTTGTCATTCTCGGTTCCGGTCGAGGGTCGAACGCCGAGGCGATTCTCGTTGCGCAACAAGAGGGCCGACTTGGCCGTGCGCACGTGGTCGCATTGTTCGCCGACAAACCCGACGCCGGCATGCTCGCGCTCGGACCGCGCTTCGGGGTGCCGGCGAGCTACGTTGATCCGGCGCCGTTTAAGACCAAGCTCGAGGGCGAGGGTGAGGCGCGCTTCATCGCGGCGGTCCGGGCGGCGCAGGCCGATCTGGTCGTGCTGGCGGGCTTCATGCGTGTGATCAAGCCGGGGTTCCTCACCGCGTTTGCGGGGAAAATCATCAATCTGCACCCGAGTTTGCTGCCCAGTTTTCCGGGGCTCGACGGCATCGGGCAGGCCTTTCGGCGCGGGGTGAAAGTGACGGGTTGCACCGTGCACGGCGTGACGCTTGAGGTCGATGGCGGGCCGATCATCGACCAGGCGGTGGTGCGTGTGGAAGCGGGCGACACGCTCGAATCGCTCGCGGTTAAGGTGCACGCGGCGGAGCACGCGTTGCTGCCGGCGGTGATCGCGAAGCTGAGCGCGGGTTGAGTTTTGGCCGGAGATCACCTCGGGTCTTGCCGACCTCCAGGTCGCAGCCGATGCTGGGCGGTGCTATGAGAACCAAGGTTTTTGTCGACGGTCACGAGGGCACCACGGGGCTCCAAATCCACGAGCGGCTCGCAGTGCGTGCGGACATTGAGCTGCTCGTCATCGACGCCGCGCACCGCAAAGACCCGGCCGCGCGCGCCGCGCAGCTCAATGCGGCCGACGTCGCGTTCCTCTGCCTGCCCGACGTCGCTGCGAAGGAATCGGCCGCGCTCGTGACCAACCCCCGCACCTGCGTGATTGATGCCTCGACGGCACACCGCATCGATCCGGCCTGGGTCTACGGCGTGCCGGAACTCGCGGCCCCGTATCGCGCGGCGATTCGCGCGGGCAAACGCATCGCTAATCCCGGTTGCCACGCGACTGCCTTCGCCCTCGCGGTGAGGCCGCTCGTCCAGCGCGGTTTGGTGCCGACGGATTTTCCTCTCTCGGTCTTTTCGCTCACCGGCTATAGCGGCGGCGGGAAAAAGATGATCGCCGATTACGGCCAGTCGCCGTTGCCGGGAAAACTGACCAGCCCGCGGCCCTACGCACTCGGGCTCATGCACAAGCATCTGCCCGAAATGCGGGTTCACACCGGCCTCGTGCATTCGCCGATTTTCAGTCCGGTAGTGGCCAATTTTTATCAAGGGCTGGCGGTCACGGTGCCTCTGCCGCTGCGGCAACTTCCTGCCGCGCCGTCGCCGGCGGCGTTGCACCACGCACTCACGGAGACGTATGCCGGTGAGCGGTTCATCCGGGTGTTACCATTCGACGATGAGGCGGTGCTCGACGCCGGATTTTTTGACGTGCAGGCGGCCAACGGCACGAACCGTTGCGACCTCGCGGTCTTCGGGCACGCCGATCAGGCGGTCGTGGTCGCGCGGCTCGACAATCTCG
>SXGQ01228277.1_pt1 | contig 22207 bp, 22 predicted proteins | sample 3178371 | NCBI WGS metagenome assembly SXGQ01 (sample SAMN11356859, study PRJNA531348) | freshwater metagenome | isolation source: freshwater sample F1-20 | place: China: Fuxian Lake, Yuxi | collected 2017-12-25 | reverse complement strand
AGATATTCACGGCGGGCGGAAGCAACTTCAGCAACCGCTGTGGCCATTGGCACCGCAATTCCAAGAACTTGGCGAGTGGTGTGTGCTGCTCCCCCACCGAAACCAACTAATACACCAGCGGCACCTGCGCGCATTAAGTGGAGTGCACCTGAAGCGGTTGCACATCCTCCAACAATTACTGGGACATCTAATTCGTAAATAAATTTCTTTAAATTCAGTGCATGCTCTCCGGTTGAAACATGTTCTGCACTTACTGTCGTGCCGCGAATCACAAATAAATCTACGCCTGCATCAATCACAACTTTAGCTAGCGCTGCAGTACGCGCTGGTGAAAGTGCGGCGGCGACAGTAACTCCAGCTTCACGGATTTGCGCTATGCGTTCTTTAATTAATTCCGGTTTTATCGGCTCTTGATACAACTCTTGCATGCGACGAGTTGCTTGATGATCTGGAACTGATGCAATTTCACCAAGTGGAATTCGGGGATTCTCATAACGAGTCCAAAGTCCTTCTAAATTGAGGACTCCCATACCACCTAATTTGCCAATCTCAATCGCAGTTTCAGGAGAAACAACTGAATCCATTGGAGCTGCCATCATTGGAATATCAAATTTGTAAGCATCAATCTGCCAAGAGGTGGAAACATTTTCTGAGTCACGGGTACGACGACTTGGCACAATTGCAATGTCGCTAAATGAATAAGCCTGTCTTGCACGCTTGCCAGGTGCTAACTCGATCTCGCTCATATCATTTCCTTAACTTTCTCGTTTACTTCGAATAATTTGGCGCTGACACTGTCATGTCAATGTCATGTGGATGTGATTCTTTTAAACCTGCTGAAGTGATTTGTACAAACCGTCCATTTTTCTGTAAGTGTGCAATATCTGGCGCGCCTGCATAACCCATGCCAGAACGCAATCCACCAACTAATTGATGAATTACTACTGCAACATCTCCACTGAAACGGACTCTTCCTTCAATACCTTCAGGAACTAATTTGTCTTCAGATAAAATGTCATCTTGCATGTATCGATCTTTTGAATAAGAAGGCGTTGCGCCGCGCGACTGCATGGCTCCTAATGATCCCATTCCGCGATAAGCCTTAAATTTCTTTCCATCTTCTTCAATTAATTCACCTGGTGATTCAGTACATCCTGCTAACAATGAACCGATCATCACTACATCAGCACCTGCAACAATTGCTTTGACGATATCTCCGGAGTATTGCAATCCTCCATCTGCAATTAAGGGAATCCCGGCTGGGCTACATGCTTTGTATGCTTCCATAATTGCTGAGATTTGTGGAACTCCAACACCTGCAACAACTCGGGTTGTACAAATTGACCCTGGACCAACTCCAACTTTCACTGCATCTGCACCTGCATTAATCAATGCTTGAGCGCCAGCACGAGTAGCAACATTCCCACCAATTACTTGCTGAGAAGTTGAAAACTTTTTAATTTTTTCGATTGCATTAAGTACACCTTGGTGATGTCCATGTGCGGTGTCGACGACTAGAAAATCTACGCCAACCTCAATTAATGCAAGCGCACGCGCATATCCATCATCGCCAACACCAACAGCGGCACCAACGTGAGTTGCGCCGCCAGTTTTAGCTTGCTTCACATGAGCAACTTGATCTTCTATTGAAAGGTTGCGATGGATTATTCCAATTCCACCAGCGCGCGACATCGCAATCGCCATTTCAGATTCGGTAACTGTGTCCATTGCGGAAGAAATAATTGGAACTTTAAGCCGATGTTTTGAAGTCAAGTTAGTAGCGGTATCTACCTCGCTTGGCACAACTTGTGACTCATCGGGCAAGAGCAGCACATCATCAAAGGTCAATCCGAGCATTGCGACTTTTTCAAAATCTCGCATCGCAACCCCCATTCAACGATTTCCACTGGCTACAGCGAATCCTACTGACCAATAGCAGTGCTATTGACGAACTTAAACCGCCAATCCCAAGGTGCTAGAAACCAATTCGCATGCTTCCGGAAGACCAGTGACAAAAGTTGCGCCAGCACAGCGTTCTACATCCCAACCTGGGCCACCTAAAAGCAATCGTGGTGCCGGACGAATCGCTGGCAAAGATGTTGCTGCAGAATAATCTGCATTTTCAGGAAGTTGCGCCCAAAGAAACACAACTGGAGGGGCGGTTTTGCGCACTAATTCAACTAATGAACCAACCGGCATCCGTGCTCCTAGAAAATGTACTTCAATATTTTTTTCTGCTAAAGCCGCTGCAAGCGCGTGTAATGCTAAACAGTGCAGCTCTTCCCCAATCGCAGCGAGCACTACTGGCCTTGCATTTAAAGGATTTTCAACATCTGATACTGAGTCACGCAATATTCGTTTTAAAATTTCGGTCAGCAGATGTTCGCTGTCAATGCCGTTGCCAGTGCGCGACCAAATCTCGCCAAGTTCAGTTAGTGTGGGGACTATAACTTCAACCCAAGTAGCCACTAGCCCATTTGCCAAAATCTCGCTTCTAATTACTGACTCGATAAATTTTTTATCTACGCCATGCAGTGCTCTAATAAGAGCGGCAATAATCTCTGGTCGTTCGAGAAATTCAACGGCTGGCAAACTCTCACTTTCCTTAGGGTCTGCGTTTATCGCGACTAGTGCGGCTTCCTTTGGGGGAACTCCGGAAAGCACCAGCCTTCGCATCACCGCTATCCGGGCGATATCGACAGCTCCATACCTCCGGTGCGCACCACTCTCATGGTTGGCGGGCCCAAGGCCATAACGACGATCCCAGGTTCGCAAGGTGGCTGGAGCGATTCCTAGGCGGCGGGCCAGGTCGGCAACGGTGATCTCCTCGCCTTCCAAAAACACACCCCCTCATTAATTTACTTATGACCTATCTAACCCTATAGTTGGTTGAACAACCTACGGCGCGATTGCTAAGATTACCTTATATTGAATTAAAAGAAAGGCATGCTCATGGCTGAGATCTCCAGGCTCCCCCTTCCAATTGCAGATAATTGGAATTGGCAGATCAATGGCGCCTGCCGTAATTACCCAGCTGAGATGTTTTTCCACCCTGAAGGAGAGCGCGGTCCCAGCAGACGTGCGCGTATAAATGAAGCCAAATCAATTTGTGGGAATTGCCCAGTTCTTTTGGAGTGCCGCACTCATGCGCTCTCCGTGCAAGAACCTTATGGAATTTGGGGCGGCTTATCTGAAGATGAGCGCGAATTAATTATTGCGCGAGATGACCGTCGCGGAGATGTTGCGTAAATATTTAACAGTATAAAAAAAGATCGGCGCCAGATTAATTAAAATCTGGCGCCGGTCTTTCTAATTTACTAATTAATGTGAGTGCCCACCAGCTCCATGTGAGTGTCCGGTGCTTGCTCCATTGTTTTCTTCTTCTTCTTTCTTTTCGTATACTAGAACTTCAGTGGTGATAAACATCGCGGCGATCGATGCAGCATTAGCAAGCGCAGAGCGCGTCACCTTCACTGGATCAATTACGCCATCTTTTACCAAATCACCGTATACGTCAGTTGCTGCATTGAAGCCTTCATTTTTACCAAGTTCGCGCACCTTTGCTACAACTACATAGCCTTCAAGTCCAGCGTTCTCAGCGATCCAACGAAGTGGCTCATCGCAGGCTTTACGAACTAGACGCACACCAACAGCTGCGTCACCAGTTAATCCGAGATCGCCTTCAAGTGCATCAGCAGCGTGGACAAGTGCTGCGCCTCCGCCAACAACGATTCCTTCTTCAACTGCCGCGCGGGTTGCTGAGATTGCATCCTCAAGGCGGTGCTTCTTTTCCTTTAATTCAACTTCGGTATAAGCGCCAACTTTAATTACACAAACTCCACCAGCAAGTTTGGCAAGACGCTCTTGCAACTTCTCGCGATCCCAGTCAGAGTCAGAGCGTTCAATCTCCTTACGGATTTCGCTAACGCGTCCATCTACATCTGCTTTGTTGCCAGCTCCGTCAACAATGGTGGTTGCATCTTTAGTAACCACAATGCGACGAGCACGACCAAGAAGTGTTAAGTCGATTTGATCAAGTTTCAATCCAACATCTGGAGTAATAACGGTTGCGCCAGTTAGTACTGCAATATCTTGCAACATTGCCTTGCGGCGATCTCCGAAACCAGGTGCTTTAACTGCAACAGAGGTGAAAGTTCCGCGCATGCGGTTAACTACCAATGTTGAAAGAGCTTCACCTTCGACATCTTCAGCGATAATCAATAATTGCTTGCCTGAGTTAACAACTTTCTCAAGAAGTGGAAGCAATTCATTTAGTGCAGAGATCTTGGTACCTGATACCAAAATGTAGGCATCTTCCAAAACAGATTCCATGCGCTCGGCATCAGTTACGAAGTATGGAGAGATATATCCCTTATCGAATTGCATTCCCTCAGTGAATTCCAACTCAAGATTGGTGGTTGAGGACTCTTCGACGGTGATAACTCCGTCTTTGCCAACTTTATCCATTGCATCAGCAATTAGATTTCCAATTGCTACATCTTGCGCTGAAATGGTTGCTACATCAGCAATCTGAGCTTTGTCGATTACTGGGGTTGCGTTTTCATGCAACTTCTTTGTAATTGCAACAACTGCTGCTTCGATTCCAGCCTTAAGTCCCATTGGTTGCGCGCCGGCAGCGAGGTTACGTAATCCCTCGCGAACCATTGCTTGTGCAAGAACAGTTGCTGTGGTCGTGCCATCTCCAGCGACATCGTTAGTTTTGGTTGCTACCTCTTTAACAAGTTGGGCACCCATATTTTCAGCTGCATCAGAAAGTTCAACCTCTTTAGCAATTGTGACACCATCATTGGTGACAGTTGGGTTTCCATATTTCTTATCGATAACAACATTTCGGCCCTTAGGTCCGAGTGTTACTTTTACGACATCGGCGAGCGCATTTACGCCACGCTCCATCGCACGACGAGCTTCTTCATCAAACTGTAAAAGTTTTGACATCTAGGTATGCCTACTTTTCAAGAATGGCGAGTACGTCGCGTGCAGATAGCACGAGGTATTCCTCACCGTTGTACTTAACTTCGGTTCCACCGTACTTGCTGTAAATAACATTGTCGCCAACTTTTACATCCATTGGAACACGAACGCCATCATCAAACCGTCCTGGTCCAACAGCAATAACAGTTCCCTCTTGTGGCTTTTCTTTTGCAGTGTCTGGAATTACCAGACCTGATGCGGTTGTTGTCTCTGCTTCGCTGGCTTTAACAACGATGCGATCTTCTAGTGGCTTAATTGATACCGACATTCCCGGCTCCTTCGCTAATTTGTTTCCCTGATTTATTTCGTTACTTTGCTTCGTTAATTCTCTAAACCTGCTTCGATCTACCGCCCACCTTCAGCTGCCTTTATCGCCAAATTCAATGAGTTGGCGGGTTAGCAGTGTCAGGGTGAGAGTGCTAACGCCAAGGGTAAAGGGTTGAGTTGGGACGGTCAATTTGAAGGATTGGCTAGGGGAAACTGAAGTATTTAGGGGAAAAGCACCTGTTCCACTGGCGCACCCGGATCCACAGCCAAACCCGCCGCACTGGGCGGACGTCCGGCCGTAATCGCAAGAGAGCCCAGGGCAGCAACCATCGCTCCATTGTCGGTACATAGGGCTGGGCTGGGGATCGCCAATTTAAGACCAGCCTCCTTAGTTCGCTCAATTGCCAATGTCCGCAGCCGCGAATTAGCAGCCACTCCGCCTGCGATTAAGAGGTGCTCAATACCTTCGCGCTTGGCCGCCAGAACTGCCTTACTTAAAAGCACATCTACAACCGCTTCTTGGAATGAGGCCGCGATATCAGCACGTGCGCTTTGCGATAAAGGTCCCGAGTTTCTTACCGCTAATTCAATGTGCCGCACAACTGCACTTTTTAATCCTGAAAAAGAAAAACTAAATTCTTTTGTTGATCGGTCAGTTTCATCGGTAAATAAAGTCATCGCTCTCGGAAAATTAATTGCTGTTACATTCCCAGTTGTAGCCAAACGATCCAACTCTGGCCCACCAGGAAAAGGTAAACCTAATAATCGCGCAATTTTATCAAATGCTTCACCGGCGGCATCATCCATAGTTGCGCCCATGACATTAATATCTTTTGTGACCTCATCAACTTTCAAGATTGAGGTATGTCCCCCACTTACTAGTAATGCAATAGTTGCTGGAATTTCTTGCTCAGTATCTAAATATTCAACCGCCACGTGCGCTGCTAAATGATTAACGCCATAAAGTGGAATTCCAAGTCCAGCAGCTAAACCATTTGCGGCACTCGCACCAACTAATAATGCACCTGCTAATCCAGGACCGGCAGTTACCGCAATTGCATCAAGATCTGTCAACTTAATTTTGGCAGTTTTTAGCACACGCTCGATTGCCGGCAAAATTGCATCAACATGTGCGCGAGCAGCGACCTCTGGAACTACTCCACCAAATCTGGCATGTTCGGCAACACTTGATGCGATCTCATTTGCTAATAGTCTCCGCCCCTGGACTATTCCAACACCAGTTTCATCACATGATGATTCAATGCCCAGCACTAATGGGGCTAATGATTTACTCATCAGCAGCACCTAAAGTTTTCTGCATTATTACCGCATCACTTCTTTTACTACGTGGTTGCGGATTTTGGTAATAATTTTTTCGTACCGATATCTGCGTAAATCCATTTTTTGCATACAACGCTCGAGCCTGTTCATTTTCGGCACGAACTTCTAGGAAAATTGCTGGCGCACCGCGCTCAATTGCCGTATTAATCAAGAGATCTAATAATCCTTGGCCAATGCCATTGCCCTGATAATGCGCGCTTACGCTGATGGTTTGAATATCGGCATCTGCGCCACCACCAGGACAGTAAAGGCCGGCAAAACCCACAACTTTTCTGGTCGCACCAGTTTCGGCTACAAAATAACTTCGGGTTTTTGGCACTCCGGCTAACTCATCTTTGAATTGGGCCAGGTTCCACGGATCCGGAAATAACTCTTTTTCAATCTCTAAAACTGCCCCTAAATCAAAATTATTCATGGCGCGATAATTAAGTTCAGGTAACTTTGGTAATACTGCATCAGGTTTTCGTAAATACAAAGGTTGAGTACGAACCGAATTTGATTGCGTAGCTAATTTCACTAAGGCTAAAGGATCTGGGAATCCAAATTCGATAACTGGCAAACTCTCGAAATCAACTTGGTCCATTTTTGCCACAGCCGGCTCAGTGATCCTTTCACCGTCTCTTCTATATTTAGCCCAGTAAATTTCTTTGCGGCGCGCATCTGTAATTACATAGAAATCAGAGGCCATCTCAGCGAGTGCACTCGCTGACCCTGCGATTGCATCAAGTGAAACAACGCCGAGAAAAGGAATCTCTCTGGCCATCGCAAATGTTCTTGCAAAAGCAATACCTACTCGCAAGCCAGTAAATGGTCCAGGACCCATCCCAACAACTACTTGATTGATTGACTTAAAGGTTACTTGATTTTTTGCTTGGTCGATCAACCTGCCAAGTGCTTCTCCGTGCGAAGTTGCACCATCGTGAAAGCCCGACCAAATAATTTTCTCGTCAGCAACAATTGCTACGATTGTGCGCGGAGTTGATGTGTCAATCACTAGAGAGATCTTCATAAAGTAAAACTCTTCCATCTCTCGCCAACGCTGCTTACCTTTAACTCGCGGCTAAGTTCATCAATGATCGAAATGGTAATTAAAAGATATTGATCATTTAATTGCTCTGCGAAATTCTTACCCCATTCAACGACAGTGACGCTATTTTCGGTATCAAGATCGAGATCTTGTAATCCTCCGGTTGGTGAATCTAATAATCGATATGCATCTGCATGGATAAATGGAGTTCGCCCTACATAGTTTTTTGCAATCACGAAAGTTGGGGAGGTGATCTCACTTTTAACCAACAAGCCTTTGCCGATACTTTGGGCTAGTCGAGTTTTTCCGGCCCCGAGAGGCCCTTCTAAAATTATTAAATCGCCAATTTGTAAATGAACCGCCAACTTCCGCCCAAATTGCTGCATCTGCTGTTCAGTTGAGATTTCAACGGTTTGAATTGGATTCACATGCAAAAGAGTAATGGGCGCCTATCCCTTTCGAGGTAAGCGCCCATTACGGCAGTTATTTAATTAGTACTTGAGTGGGATTGGAAGGTAATCCAAATCTCCATTTATCCCAAGGCCAGCACCGAAGATTGCAAATGATTCCGGCGTGATCTCAAGTTTTCCACTAACAGCAGCCGCATCTAACATTTCTGCGAATGCAATTACTTGTGCTGTGGTGAACTGTTCATGTCCGACTCCAGATGAAGCGCCAATATCTGCAAGATCTGGCAAGCCAGCCGCTGTGTACTTGGTGTACTCAACCGGAGCCATTGCATATAGTGCAACTACGTTAAGACTTGGTTTGACCGGTTCAACTGGGGCGGCTGTCGCTTTTGCTGAAGCCAATGCAGCTCTTGCTTTTTTCTTCGCAGCAGCAGTTTTAGCTTTTGATACAGCAGAGGTAGCAGTTGCAATTTTCTTTGCGCGTGCTGTAACTGCAGAGTCATAAGCAGAAAGTGCAGATTCGTAGGCAGCTTGAGTTGGTGCAAATTTTGCATTTCGCTCTGCTACATAAGCGGCACTTTGACCTGGCCAAACCAAACGGTCATTTTCATTGTGAAGAAGAACTGTTGGCTTGGTTGAGGTGTACTTAACTGGATCCAATGCTGCTGCTTTTGCAACATTTGCAGCAGGTGCGGAGACTCTTGGCATTTGTGCCAAGACCCCCAACATGCCGTTGATTCCATCATCACCTGATAATCCGAGGTTGTAACGACCAGCGTCACCCTCATCTAACAATGCGGTGAAATTGGTTTTGGTGTTGTCATAGAAAGGGCCACCGATTTTTTCAGCTACTGCTTGACCGGCAAGAATTCCGGTTGCAGCCGCTTCACCGATATTTTCCAAAATGGCAACAGTTGCGTTGATGCTCTGTTCTGCTACTGCTCCGCCGGTTGTGACTCCATCCATGTGCACGCTCTTTTGTGGAATTCCAGCTAACAATCCGATCAGCAATAGTGCTGATCTTTGCGGGATTGCACCAAACGCCGGATTTGCTGCAACTACTGCAGCAGGTTGAGCCAATCCTGGAGCGCCAAGATTTAACTTCCAGGCATTCAGCAAAGCAACAACTTTACCCAATTCGGTAAGTGCGGCGCCATGTCCGACAATGCCTGGAGCGCCTAGTGCGGCACAACCTTTAATAGTTGGGTCAGCAAAGATGCTTAGCAAGTAGAAAATATCGCAACCGCTTTGAAGTTGGCGAGAGATATTTGTGGCAACTGGTGAAACTAAACCAACCGCATCAGTTAACTCTGGATACTTTTCAGCGAACATATTCACTACTGGTCCGGCTCCTGATGATCCCCAGATGACATTCCGCTTAGTAGTTGGAGCGATCAACTTTGAAAGATCAACCAACTCTTTGAGTAGCGGAACTGACTCTTCAGTATTCCAGCCATGCAATAGGCCTGAGGTGGTCGCACGATCGTAAGCTGCAAGTCCATACCCCTTGGCCAGCAACTCAGTTGCATAATCTGCCCTAGGCGTTGGGCCAGAATTTCCAACGGTCATTTGCTGAACAGCTGTTGGTGCTGTATAGCCTGGATAATTATATGAAGGGCGAAAGCCATGGCTCCAGAAAAACATAGTTCCGTTGTAATTTTTTGTTGGAACCATAGTTTTGTACTGCGCTCCATCTTTAAGAGTGGAGACGCAAGTCTCGATCCCTGTTGCTTCATCTTTGGTACAGATTCCAGCGTACGCAGGAGTGGCAACAGCTAATCCTGTTGCAAGCAATGCGGCGCTACCAAATGCCGCAATAAATGAACGGAACTTCAATCTGCTCTTCATAATTAACCTACCTTTGGAAGCGCATCAGCAGCGATTGCTGGGCGCTTGTATGTTGAAACGGTTATTGGACCATCTGCAGAATCAGTGGTGTTAAGCACTCGAGTTCCACCAATTGGTTTTAGGACACTATTTGCATCATAAGCACCAATCCAGAAAGAGTTATAGGCCTCATGAGTCTTAGATGAGTATGAAAGTGGGGAAAGTGCGGCGCTACTTAATGTGGCACCTTTGCCTTCCATGAATGCAATCAAGCCCTTACGAGTTAGATTCTTACCGGCACCCATAAGTGCTGCAGTTGTTAAGTAACCAATATTCATGCCCTGCAGCACATTGTTATCCCAAACTCTATCGTCAGCTGCGCCCGTGTTGAATTCGGCATTGATTTTCTTAAATGCAACTACAAACTCATCGGTATCTTCACCAGGTGAAGGTGCGTGTGAAGCAGAAATAACACCCGTTAAGAGGGCAGATGCAACAGCAGCAGAAGTTCCTTGAGATGCGAGGATGGTTTTGAAAGTGGTGGCATCTGAGCCAACACTTGTTACCAACCACTTAGGTGCAAAACCCAATCTCGCAGCGGTACCGATTGTGATCGCAGTCGCTGATGCAACTGCACCGATGACAACCAGAGTAACACCAGCTTTTTGCAAAGCTTGAACCTGTGCAGTTAAACCTAGGCTCTGGCTACCAGCAACAAATTTTTGCGTATTTGCAGCTGGGAAAGTTACGCCTTGTTGCTTAAATCCGGCGACGACATTTCGACCAAAATCATCAGTTTGATAAAGGATGCCAACTTTGCCAGCAGCAAGCTCGGCAGCATAATTCTTCTTTAAGAAATCTGCTTGGATTTTAGATTCAACAACATAAGTTCCCAGACCAGCAAATGATGTTGGGTACTTTTTAGGATCGGTATAAAAACCGCTGTATCCACTATTCACAAATAGATCTGGGATTCCGCGACGGTTGATATCTTTGATAATTGAAATATGAGTCTGGGTTCCAACGCTTCCAACCATTGCAAAGACTTTATCTTTGTTGATCAAGGTAGATGCAGTTGAGATAGTTAAGCCCGCTTTATAGACGTCATCCTTGACTACTAATTTGATTTTGCGTCCATTAACGCCACCTTTTGAATTTACATAATCAAAGTAAGCGCGCATCGCGTCATCTACTTTTTTATAACCTGGGCTAGCGGCACCTGTTTGTGGCAATTGCATGCCAAGCACAATCTCAGTTTCGCTCACACCTACTTCAGAGCGGACTGGAATTGCTTGTGAAGGTGCAATAGCGAGAGTGCTCGCAACTGCGCCAGCAACAATGCCAATCACCCATCTTTTTGATTGAGATCCACGAATTTTCACTTCGATGACTCTTTTCTATATCTGTTGACTGCGCGGTGCTCCGGGCAGGCACGGCTTGAGCCGCTACAGGACGTAAGTTACTAGAAGGTGGACAAAGGATGAACAGGTAATCCGACAAATCGCCCAATTTTTTGTAAATTTAGCCGATTCTGAGAGGTGGCTTAATGCTTTGCACGGTGATGAGTGCCCATAACCCCTGCAGGGTTGATGATGATCGTCGCCAAGAGCAGTACCCCGGTAATCAGGGCCGGTAAATAATTTGAGATCTGCTCTGAGACAGACAGGCCCAAAATCGCCCAATCAATTAGATCCGGGAGAAATACCACAATCAAAGTGCCGATAAATGCACCAGCAATACTTCCGACTCCGCCAAGTATTGCTGCGGTTAACAAAGTCAATGAAAGTGAAACTGGGTAAACACTGGGGCCAACCAACCCGCGCAATCCATAAAGGGCACCTCCAAGACCAGCAATCGCAGAGCTGACTATAAAGACAATGACTTTTGTGCGAGCCACTGGAATTCCACTTACTGCTGCACCTACCTCATCATCGCGAACAGCTTGCCAACTCCGCCCTGCCCTACTCGCCATTAAGTTAGAGATAAAGAACAAAGCAATTAGTGCAACAGGTAAAGAAACCCAAAGTTGCCACTGTTCATAACCGACTTCGATTAAATCGCTAACCCACGCAGGCGGCGTTCCAAAATCAACTATTAAACCTACATCTCCACCCAATACCGATTCAAATCTATTTGCTACTGATGGCAAAGCCAAAGCAATTACCAGAGTTGTGCCCGCCAAGTATGGGCCGGAAAGTCTTGCTGCGGCCGCTCCTAGAATTAATCCAAATAAACCTGCAGCAAATATTGCTACGAGAAATGCAACCCAGATTGGGGCACCTAAATTTGTAATCATCGATGCGCTTGCATAACCTCCAACAGCCATCAATGCGCCTTGACCGAGTGAGATCTGTCCAGAGGCTCCAGTCAAAACAGTAAGTGAAAGCACGCCAATAAAAAGCATCAGGACCAACGCTAGTTGACCTTGATTGTAAGGTTCAAATGTAAAGCTTAAGAACAGTAGAAATAATCCTAGGATTAAAGTTTTAATCAGATTCTTGCGCCAGATTTTTTTACTTTTATCCACGGCGCACCTGCCTTCCGCCTAGAATTCCATTTGGTCTAATTAATTGGACTGCAAGTAGTAAAAATAAAATTGCTAAAAATACATTTTCTGGAGATTCATATGTTGTTACTAATGAGATGCCAATTCCAAGAATTAAACCACCTATGACAGCGCCGAGTGGACTATCTAAACCACCAACAACTGCAGCAGTGAAAGCAATGATCAAAATCAGATCTAAAGTATTAGGAGATAAATTTGTACTAGGAGTAATTAGGAGTCCAGCTAAAGATCCGGCTGCTCCAGATATTGCCCAACTTAAAGTTCGCATTCGGCTGACTTTAATTCCACTTAATCTAGCCACCTCTGGGTTTAATGCAGCAGCGCGCATGCCTAAGCCCACTCCAGTTTGAGTAAAAAAGTAGGTGAGTAAAAGTAAGACTATTAACACAACTCCAATTACAAAAAGATTAAATGCCGAGAATGGAAGTGTTTCATCACCATTTTTGAAATAGAAACTATTTACTGGAGTTGGGAAACCGCGTTCTTCTCCTGCCCAAAATACCCCGGCAAGTGCCTGCAATATCGCCAAAATTCCAAGGGAGGCGATGACTGGAATTGTTGCAGCGAGGGTTTTGGTAGATGATGAACTTTTCTTATGTGCCAATGGACGCATGATTAATAAATCAATAAACATTCCAAGCAATGACCCAGAAATCAAAGCCACTACAAAAGCGAGCCAATATGAATTTCCAGACATAATTAAATTTGATGCGATGTAAGTGGTGAACATGGCTTGTCCCATTTGTGCAAAATTAACGACTCCCGCACCACGCCAAACGATTACCAAGCCAAGTGCTGCTAGTGCAAAAATTGCACCGTTGGCTGTGCCGGTAATTAGAGTGCTGATAAAAGTATTCATTAATACCCCAAGTACGCACTTCGTAGGGCTGAATCAGCACGCATTTTTGCAGCAGGTTGATCCGATACAACTTTACCTAGCGCTAATAGCACTCCATGGTCTGCGACTGCTAATGCGGTATTTGCATTTTGTTCCACAAGCAAAACTGTAAGTCCTGTGCTTCGAGACAATTGATTAATGCTTTGAATAATTTGTTCGACAACAAGTGGTGCCAAACCAAGGGATGGTTCATCAAGTAGTAAAAGTTTTGGTCTTGAGACAAGTGCTCTTGAAATAGCGAGCATCTGTCGCTCTCCACCGGAAAGAGATCCGGCGCTTTGCTTAACTCTTTCGGCCAATCTTGGAAATAAATCCAACACTTCCGAGATGGCGACTTTAACGTCACTCGAATTTTTGCGTCTTCTAAAGAGTGCTCCCATTTCAATATTTTCTAGTACCGAAAAAGTTGGAATTACTGCGTGTCCCTCTGGAACATGAGCTACTCCAGATCTGACAATCTCTTCAGGGGCAAGATTGGTTATATCTCTATCTCCCCAACTTATGGTTCCGCTTTTAGCTTTCTCTAACCCAGAGATAGTGCGAAGCAAAGTTGATTTACCTACACCGTTTGCGCCAATTACTGTTGTAATTTCACCAGCATTAGCAATAAAAGAGACTCCATCAAGAGCGCGAACATGACCGTAATTTGTAACTAAATCACTTACCACTAATGCATTCATGATTAATTATCACTACCTAATTTGATATCTGCAGGAGTAGATGTTCCTAGATATGCCGCCACTACCGCTGGGTCTTGCCTTACTCTTTCAAAAGGTCCACTTGCAATAACTTCACCAAAATTTAAAACGTATACTCGATCTGAGATTCTATTTACGAATTCAACATTGTGCTCAACCACAATAATTGAATAAAACTCTTTCAACTGCAAAACTAAATTAGCCAACTTCTCAATTTCATCGTGACCTAATCCTGCCGCAGGCTCATCCAATAACAAAATTTTTGGATCTAAGACAAGTGCTCGTGCAAGTGCCACTCTCTTGGAGTCTGGGTAAGTCAATTGATTTGGATATTTTTCTGCTAATTGCGTTGCTCCTGCCCAAGCCAGTGCTTTGTGAGCTTTTGCTTTTAGTTTTGCTTCTGATTTGCCTGATGCTCCAAAAAAATCTGCAAAAAAACCATTACTTGCGTGCGCTTCTGCCCCAACCATTACATTCTCCAACGCAGTAAGACCAGAAAACAATCCAACGCCTTGTAATGTCCGCGCTATCCCCAATTTTGCTAATTGATGTGTTTTAGGCCAAGCTGAATTTTTCCCGTCAAATGAAATCTTCCCGCTTGAAGGAGGAACTAAACCGGAGATTGCATTAAACAGGGTAGTTTTCCCGGCACCATTCGGACCGATCAATCCAAGTACTTCATTTTTATTTAACTCGATGTAGACATCATTTAATGCCTTCAAGCCGCCAAAGGTGACAGATAATCCCTCTACTTTTAAAAGTTCACTCATGTCACACCTCCGAAACTTGGTTTTCTGGAGCTACTGGGATTCTAGGAGTACGCGAACCTATACCGGAAACTATCTCATATGAAATTGTTCCAGCCGCTTTGGCCAACTCAGTTGCCAGTGGTTTTGTTCCAAAAATGATTACTTCATCTCCCGCTTTTGCAATCGAGTCAATTCCTAAATCTATTGCACATTGGTCCATCGAAACCCGACCAATTAAGTGGGCCGGCTTATTGTTGTGTAGAAAATAAGCGGTCCCATCTGTTGACCTTGGTAACCCATCGGCATACCCAAATGTAACAATCCCGATTTTCGTTTCCTTTGTTACTTGCACTGTTGCGCCATATCCAACAGTTGCTCCAGGTGGCATGTCTTTTACCAGCAACAAGCGAGCCCGCAATTCCATCACCGGTTTTAAGGAGAGATTTTTTGGTGGGATATTTGTTGGAGATAATCCATAAATAAGTAATCCTGCGCGTATAAGGTCAAATGTCGCCTCAGGCAAACCAATAATTGCTGAGGAGTTCGCAATGTGACGGATTCCTGGATTCAAACCTTCATCGTTCATGTACTCAAGCGCACTGTTGAACCGCTTAATCTGTTCTGAATTTAATGTATGAGCCGGTTCATCTGCGCACGCCAAATGTGACCAAGTACCCACTAACTCAATTTCGTTAGCAGCGGTGAGACGACTTAATTCACTGACTATTTCTGGAAACTCATCGAGTGCACCTGCTCTACTCATTCCAGTATCAACTTTGAGATGGACTCTGGCAATTAATCCAATCCTTCGCGAAGCAGTATAAATCTCTTGTAGCTGTTGTAGCGATGAGACAGATAAATCAATATCGCTTTTAATGGCACCTTCAAAATCTTCACCGGGCGGGGTAAGCCATGCCAATAATGGTGCAGAGATTCCTGCTTTACGAATCTCAATTGCCTCAGATAACAACGCAACGCCTAGCCACTGCGCTCCCCCAAGCAGTGCAGCCTGAGAAGATTTAATCAAGCCATGACCATAAGCATCGGCTTTCACAACTGCCATAACTGGCTTGTTGATCACTGCACAAATTTGGGCAACATTATCTGAGATGTTTTGGTAATTAATGTAAGCAGTATTTGGTAATTGCATTATTTTGAACTTTCGATGATTACCATGGCAATAACAAACCCACCATCATGAGAGATTGAGACTTTGACAGTTTTATCTGCCACCAAAGCAAATACTCCACCACTGAACTCAAAACTTGGTCGCCCACTTTCAAGCCGTAAAACTTCAACCTCTTGCCAAGAAAGTCCAGGAGGAACTCCTAGCGCTTTAGCTAAAGCTTCTTTAGCGGCAAACCTTCCCGCCAAATGAAGTGCGATATTTTTACTGCTTCCCTGTTGAATTTCACGATCAGTAAATAAGCGCTTAGCTAGCCCTGAAGTTCTATTGAGTGAACTCTCAAATCTTCCCAGATCCACTAGATCTATCCCTATTTGTGAACTCATGAGATTACTTTAAAGGTTACTTCGACGTGAGGGAATGCTGCGATCGACTGCAATAATCAACATCAATAACGCGGTTCCAATCGCAACTCCACCAAGTAAGTCAGATAGCCAATGAGTATTTCTGAAAATTGATACACAAAAAACGATAGTGCTAATCACAACAACAGAGAAAGTAGCAGCTCTTGCAACTCCTGATCTAGGTTGGACATATTGGATGTAAAGATAGGCAATCAACCCCCAAGTTAGGACAGCGTTTGAAGCATGCCCGCTTGGATAGGACATACCCCCGGCATAAAGTAAGTCAACATTTAAACGTGGCTTAGTCCTTCCAAACTCCAATTTTGCCAAACCCACTACTGCATTTAATGCGAGCAATGAAATTATCGATAGATTAAAGGGTCGCCATGTTTCAAATTTCCACCCAAGGTAGATTGAAAGTAAAAGCAATATCGTTGCAGTAAGTCCACGCAATCCTAGGTGATCAAGATTGTAAACCACCCAATCTCCCCAATCGGGAAGTGTTGGTCGGTTCCATTTAGCGATAGATTGATCTAAAACAAGTAATGCTCCATCATTAACAACTTGCTCAGTTATCACGAAAAACATGAGTATAAAAAACGCCGCGAATCTAACTAACCGATCTGGAGTTCTTCTTTTTATCTGAACCTGAGATTGATCTCTATTTACCGCCATAATTACTCAACCGTTACAGATTTGGCAAGATTTCGTGGTTGGTCCACATCTAGTCCTCGAGCAACTGCCATTTCATATGCGAAAACTTGCAGTGGCAAAATACTAAGAAGTGGTTGCAACAGAACTGAACACGTAGGAACACGAATAACATGAGCCGCACTTACCTCAAGATCATTTTCGTCAGCGATAACAATCGTCATCGCACCTCGAGCTTGTACCTCTTGGGCATTGCTTAACATTTTTTGATAAATCGGTGAACTTGGCGAAGGCAAAACCACAACGACAGGAGTTCCCTCTTCGATGAGCGCAATAGGACCATGTTTTAATTCGCCAGCTGCAAATCCCTCTGCATGCATGTAGGCCAACTCTTTCAATTTCAGCGCGCCTTCAAGTGCGACTGGATAGCCGACATGTCTTCCCAAAAATAGCACTGAGCTGACTTCTTTTAATTCAATGGCCAGTTTACTAATTGATTCTCTAGTCTCAAGAAAACGCTCAATATTACTTGGCATCTCTTGCAACTCTGCGAGAATTTTTCGAATTTCATCAGAAAATTTTAGCCCACGCACTTGCGATATATATAGCCCAATTAAATAAGCAGCAACAATCTGAGTTAAAAATGCTTTGGTAGATGCAACTGCAACTTCAGGTCCAGCATGTGTGTACAGCACTCCATCAGATTCTCTTGGAATAGTTGACCCATTAGTATTGCAAATACTTAATACTTTTGCACGTTGATCTTTAGCATGACGCAGCGCCATTAAGGTATCCATGGTTTCACCAGATTGCGAAATTGCAATAACTAGAGTTCCTCGATCAATTATCGGGTCGCGATATCTAAATTCAGAAGCAAGTTCTACTTCAACAGGAATTCTGGTCCAATGTTCTATCGCATATTTTGCAATCATTCCGGCATGAAAAGCTGATCCACATCCAATAATAATTATTTTCTCAACATCGCGAAGATCTTCTTCAGCTATTCGAATCTCATTTAAAATTAATTTACCTTTTTCATCTAGGCGACCCAAAAGTGTGTCAGCTACAGCTTTAGGTTGTTCCATAATTTCTTTAGCCATGAAATGTGGGTATCCATCTTTTTGAGCAGCTGCGGCATCCCAAGTAACTTTAAACTCGCGCCCCTCTACTTTGTTTCCAGAAAAATCAGTAATGCTCACGGCATCTGGTGTTATCAAGACAACTTGATCTTGGCCAAGTTCGATTGCATTTGGAGTGAATTCGATGAATGCAGCGACATCTGAGGCGAGAAATCTTTCGTTATTTCCTACTCCGACTACTAATGGGGAATTCCGTCTTGCTCCAACAACTTGATCTTTAGATTTTGCATGGACCGCAACTAAAGAAAAGGCACCATCTAATCGCTTACAGGTCTGGCGCATTGCTTCTGCAAGGTCTTCCTTACATTTTTCGTAAGCTTGTCCAAGTAGGTGCGCAACCACTTCAGAATCAGTTTCAGAGAGAAATTCATGTCCATCTGCTTCTAGTTCTCGCCGTAAGATCACGTAATTTTCAATAATGCCATTGTGGATTATTGCTAATTCTTGAGCTGGGTTTAGATGGGGATGTGCGTTTCGGTCATTAGGAGCCCCATGAGTTGCCCATCTTGTATGTCCGATTCCGGTTACCGAAGTTGGCAAATTAACTTTGCCTAATGCACCTTCCAGCGCCGCCAATTTTCCAGCCCGTTTAACAGTTGAAATCCCATCACTTGTTATCAGTGCAACTCCAGCAGAGTCGTAACCACGGTATTCAAGTCTGCGCAAACCCTCAAAAATAATTGGTAGTGCCTGATTGCGACCGGCATAGCCGATAATTCCGCACATCAGAACTCCCTTCTAAGCATTCGAAGATGATTCTACTGCGTCAGCCAATTTTTTTGCTATCGCATTGGCTTTGCTTTCTGTATCTGCTTCGACCATAACCCGAATCAATTGCTCAGTTCCAGATGCACGTATCAAAATCCGGCCATTATTTCCTAAATCGCTTTCGGCAGATTTAGTGGCAACTTTCAATCCAGCTGAGGTTAATACCTTCTCTTTATCTGCGACTGGGATATTTAGAAGAACCTGAGGATACGATGAAAAAATCTCGGATAAGTTTTCTGCTTTGGCTTCACCATTAGAAATTAATTCCAGAATATGCAGAGCCGTTAAAATTCCATCGCCTGTCGTTGCAAACTTTCGCAAAATGACATGGCCAGATTGTTCTCCACCGTAATAGATTTCATTAGTGAGCATTAGTTCAAGAACATAGCGATCTCCAACTGATGCTACTTCTACAGTTATTCCTTCATCTTCCATCTTATTTAGGAACCCTAAATTACTCATAACCGTGGCTACTATTTTATTGCCAGGTAATTCACCTTTTTTCTTGGCAGAAATTGCCAGAAGCGCAAGCAAAGCATCGCCGTCGACAATCTTCCCCTGTCCATCAATAAGTAGTGCGCGATCTGCATCTCCATCATGCGCAATTCCTAAATCTGCTCCACTTTGTAAAACCTTTGCAGTAAGAAGATCTAAATGAGTGGATCCACAACCTTTATTTATATTTTCACCGTCTGGTGACGCTCCAATCACAATAACTTCAGCTCCAGCGCGTTTTAAAACTTCAGGTGCGTATGTACTTGCGCTTCCATGTGCGCAATCAACCACGACAGTAATTCCATTTAATGGTTTTGAGATTGTTGATAGTAAATACGTAATGTAATCATTTCTTCCATTTTCATCTTTTACTACTGATCCCTCTTTTGAGATTTTTACCCGTGACTTATTTTCGATTAACTGCTCAATCTCTTGCTCAATTTCATCTGCAATCTTTTGGCCGTTACTTCCAAAAATTTTGATTCCATTGTCAGAGGCTGGATTGTGAGATGCAGTAATCATGATCGCAGCATCGGCTTTGCGAGTAAGAACTAAATGGGCCAGCCCTGGAGTTGGGATGACTCCGATTAAGGTGACATTTACTCCTACGCTGGTGAGTCCAGCGATTAATGCTTGTTCAATTTCTAGCCCTGATTTACGGGTATCTCGGCCAATCAAGATTTGTGCCTGCTCCTGAAAGACGATGCCAGTAGCAACACCAATAGCATTAACTAAATTTGGGTTTAAGAGAGAGTCAGCAGAACCCGCACTTCCGCGAATTCCATCTGTTCCAAAAAGAGCCACTTGAATCCAGCTCCTTAAATTTGGTTAAGAATTAACGCTTGCTGTATTGCGAACGCTTACGAGCCTTCTTTAGACCGTACTTCTTGCTCTCAATAATACGAGCATCACGGGTAAGAAATCCGGCTTTTTTCAAAAGTGGACGATGTGCCTCTACGTCGATCTCATTTAATGCACGAGATACACCAAGACGAAGTGCACCGGCTTGGCCAGAAACGCCACCGCCATTAATAAGTGCAATTACATCGTAATTTCCTTCAACGCCAACTGTGCGGAATGGTTCTGAAACTGCTTGTTGGTGAACTTTGTTTGGGAAATATTGTTCAAGAGTGCGACCGTTAAGTGTCCACTTACCATTACCTGGAATTAAGCGAACCCGCGCAATAGCTTCTTTACGTCGGCCTGTTCCTCCACCGGGAGCGGTGATCGCAGAGCGGTTGGTTGCAGGAGCAGGGGAAGATGATGTGTAACTTGTTGGAATCTCTTCAGAATCATCTTCTAAAAGATCAGCTGTGAAATCTGACATTAATTCACCTTACTTTTTGAAATTTGTGAAACTTGTGAAATCACAAATGGTTTTGGATTCTGAGCACTATGTGGGTGTTCTGGACCTGCATAGACTTTCAACTTAGTTCCGATTGAACGGCCAAGAGAATTTTTTGGAAGCATTCCGCGAATTGCCTTTTCGACTGCACGTGTTGGGTGCAATGCCATCATGTCTGAATAAGTAGTTGCCGTTAATCCACCTGGATAACCAGAGTGACGGAATTCCATTTTGCTTGCGCCTTTGGTTCCGGTAAGTGCTACTGCCTCTGCATTGATGACAATTACAAAATCACCCATGTCCATGTGTGGTGCAAAAGTTGCTTTATGCTTTCCGCGCAAAAGTGTTGCGGCATGTGTTGCAAGGCGTCCGAGAACAACATCTTTGGCATCGATGATGTGCCACTCGGGAGTTGCATCCCCAGCCTTTGGGCTATATGTACGCACGCGCAACCTCTATCTTCTTCTATCTTCGTTGTCATGGAAAGCTTCTTATTTAAGGAAACTATCTGGCCAGACCTCAATGAGGTCAGGGGGTAGAGGGTACCTTTTGAGCGTGGCCTGGGTCAAAATGGGGTATTCCGATCCGCTATTCACTCGGAAGTGAGCGGACCCCGGTCCTCGTCAGCACCTGAGCCCGTTCCAACAGTTCCGCCCCAATCGGATAATCCACTCCAATCAAGGTCAGCCCTCGAGCCGGGGCGGATAGGGAGCGCCCCACCCGATCTCCCCCACTTAATAACTCTGCCAGCCAACCAATTTCAGCATGGCCAGCGCCGACAATACTTGTGGCCCCGACAAGTGAGCGAACCATTGCATGGCAAAAAGCATCTGCACTAACCAGAGCTTGGGCAAAGCCATCGCTGTCTCTGCTCCATTCAAACTTTTCCAAAGTTCTAATTGATGTCGCACCTTCGCGCTTGCGGCAAAAAGCTGCAAAATCATGAGTTCCAATTAACGGCACAACGGCTGCATTCATTGAATCAATATTTAAATTTTGTTGCCAAGGTGCAACATCAGCACGTGCCAAGGGTGGAATAACTTTGAAACCGTCTGCAAATCGATAGCGATAATTACGCCGAAGTGCTGAATAGCGGGCATGAAATCCATGTGGTGCATCATCTAATGAATTTAGTCGGACTTCATCAGGTAGTAAACGGTTAGCAATTTGCATAAGTGAAGTTAAATTCCAGCGATCTCTGTCAACTTGGGCGATATCAAAATGAAAAACTTGGCCAGTTGCATGTACTCCCGCATCTGTTCGACCAGCAACCATGGTGTTAACAGGAATGGCCATCAGGCGACTTAGCAAATCTTCAACCACACTTTGAACTGTGCGTCTATCTGGTTGTAAATTCCAACCTGAAAAATAAGAACCGTCATAAGAAAGTTCACACCTAATACGAGTAAACCCCCCCTCTGGAAGTAATTCAGGGGCGGGCGAACTCATAATAATTTTGAACTGCTAAAAATTACTTAGCACTCTTCTTTGCTGGTGCTTTTTT
>SXGQ01289392.1_pt1 | contig 22211 bp, 21 predicted proteins | sample 3178371 | NCBI WGS metagenome assembly SXGQ01 (sample SAMN11356859, study PRJNA531348) | freshwater metagenome | isolation source: freshwater sample F1-20 | place: China: Fuxian Lake, Yuxi | collected 2017-12-25 | reverse complement strand
TGGCAGAAGCTGTTCTTCAAGGGGCGCATGTCGGCCAGCGACAAATCGCTGCATAAAAAAGATTTTGTCAAGGCCGCACAGGCCGACGGCTTCACGTTTGCCGTGCGACTCGATCGCAAGGCCGACGTCCCGCGGGTCGTCGAAGAATTCATTCGCCATCTAGGGCCCGCATTTCTCGAGGTCATCATCGATCCCGATGCCGGAGTATATCCGATGGTTGGGCCTGGCCAATCCTACGATGCAATGATCACCGGCGATTTCATCGCCGCGCGTCATGTTGTCAAGGAGACCGAGGCGCCCGGTCCGTCGCAGATGTTCTAGCCCATCTCGAGCAGGCGACCGCCTGCCGGGGCATCGAGCGACACCGATTTCACCAGCGCGTAGACCGGCTGCTCGGGTACGAGCGCGAGGGCGGCGACGGCCGCTGGCGTGACGGCGGCGAGCAGCCGCTGTGCGCCGACGGCAAGCTCAACCAGTACCGAGCCATCGCCGCGATCACGCAGGCAAAGAATTGTCGCTTGCAAGGCGTTGCGCACCGAGAGCCCCTGCGGAGCTTGTGTCGCTATGATCACTTCGTTCGCCTGTACGTAAGCGCGGGTAGTGACACCGACTTCGAGCGGCAGCAACGGAATTCGCACAGTCTGACCTTCGAGCGTCGTGATCAAGCCGTCGCCCGCAGGATCGCGCCCCGAGACCCGCAAGGTCAGAAGACTCCCCGTATCGGCGCGCATCGAAAGCAAAGGCGTATGCGCGCGTCCCATCAAGGCATCGATGCGATTGCTGGCCACGACGCGACCCACATCGAGCAGTACGAGATGATCGGCGAGTCGTAGTACCTCGGCGAGACTGTGCGTGACGTAGATCGCAGGGATGGCAAATTCACGCTTGATCAACTCGAGCAGTGCAAGGATTTCTACTTTGCGAGGTGCATCGAGTGCGGCCAGCGGCTCATCGAGCAGCAGCAGCGAAGGATTCGACAGTAGTGCACGGCCGAGCGCAACGCGTTGACGCTCCCCGCCCGAGAGTGTTCGTGGCCAACGTTGCAGCAGTTTACTGAGGCCCAAAGTATCAATGACCCGTCGTCTGTCGATTTCTACGGTGGAACTGCGTTGAGGATGATCGACAGCTTTTGATCTCTCGAGCCGACGACGTGATCGACGAGCACCGAAATCGAGATTGGCGGCGACATCGAGATGGGGAAACAGCAGACCATCCTGCGCTACCCAACCGACGGCACGCTGCTCGGTTGCGAGATCAACGCCACGGCTCGTGTCGACGAACACTCGTTCATCGATACGGATCAGGCCGCGGTCTGGCGGTAGATTGCCGCAGATGAGATCGAGCAGCGTCGACTTTCCTGCACCAGAAGCACCGAAGACGACGGTTACGCCGGTGGCGGGAGCCTCGAAGCGAGTCTCGAGGTGAAAGTCACCGCGTTGATACGTGACATCGATCGTCAGCGTGCCCGTCGTCGGCACATCAATCATGAGCGTGCACTCCAGCGACCTGCGCGCTGACCCAACCATTCGGCACCGAGAAGGGCGAGCAGGGCGATCGTCATCGAAATGAGTGCAAGTCGCATGGCTATCGCTTCGCCGTCCGGCGCCTGCAAGGCACCGTAGATGGCGAGCGCGAGCGTCTGCGTTTCACCGGGAACGTTCGCCGCGAAGGTGATGACGGCGCCGAATTCGCCGAGACACATTGCGAAGCCGAGTACTGCAGCGGCGAGCACGCCGGGCAGCGCAAGCGGTAGGGTGACGGATAGAAATCGATCGATCGAGCGCGCTCCGAGCGCGCGAGCAGCAAGCTCGAGACGTGGGTCGATGGCTTCGAGTGACAGGCGGATGGTACGTACCATGATGGGCAAGGCGACGAAGCCCGCGGCGATGGCGGCACCGTTGGTGCTGAATACGAGGCGCACGCCGAAGGCGGTATCGAGCCAGCGACCGATGGGCCCCTGAACCCCTAGCGTGAGCAGCAACAAATACCCAACGACCACGGGCGGCAACACCAGTGGGGAGTGCACGAGTGCATCGAGCAAGGCGCGTCCCGGAAAACGCCGCCGTGCAAGCAACCAACCGAAGAAAAGAGCAGGTGGCAGCGTGAACAGCAAGGCCCGCAGCGCCACCCGCAGACTGGTGAGAATCGCTAGCCATTCTGTCTCAGACAAGCTCACCGGCAGGTCCTATAATTTGTCACATGAAATATTTGCATACGATGGTCCGCGTGATCGACCTCGAAGCCTCGCTGCGATTCTATCGGGACGCTCTTGGCCTTGAGCTGCTTTCTAAAAAAGAAGTGCCGCAGGGCCGCTATACGCTGGTGTTTCTCGCAGCGCCCAGCGATCACTCGGCGCAAGTCGAGCTCACTTACAACTGGGACCCCGAGACCTATACTAGCGGTCGCAATTTCGGTCATCTCGCTTACGCCGTAGCCGATATTCACTCCGCGTGTCAGCGCTTGGTCGATCACGGTGTGACCATCCTGCGTCCGCCGCGTGACGGTCGTATGGCCTTCGTACGTTCACCCGACGGAATTTCGATCGAACTGCTGCAGGCCGGAGCCGCGCTGACGCCCACCGAGCCCTGGGTCTCCATGCCGAACACCGGTAGTTGGTGAGCCCCTCGCCGCGGGCGTGCGTTACCCGCCAGGAGTAAAGTTGCCCGAAGTGGCAGCCTGATGCGTCTGATTGTCGTGAGGCGACATGTGCGCAGGCTGCAGACTCGGCTATTCGTGTTTCGTGTCTTTGTGGCCGCTATGCGGATGCGCCGCGCCGCGCGTCCATTTTGGCGAGCCCATCACCGCTACGGAAGAAGCACGGGGCATCGTTTGGCGACCGTATTGCGCGCCCGTGGCGAAGACGATCTGCTTTTCTTGCTCAGTTTGTCAGGCGGCGCAATGCATGCCTCCACCATAACCTACGGGATACTCGAGCAGCTCGCCACTTATTCCATCGAGCGCAATGGTCATCGACCGCGTCTGCTCGACGGGGTGGATGTCATTTCGGCAGTTTCGGGCGGCGCCGTGCCTGCAGCGTACTACGTGCTGTACGGCGATCGTTTGTTCGAAGACTTTGCCGAAAGGTTTCTCGTCCGTGATATCGCCACGACCGTCAGCCGACGAATTCTTTAGAGTCCGTCCGGGTGGATACGTCTTTGGTCCAGTAACTATTCTCGCGGTGACGCCTATGCCGATTTCTTCGACCGCGAGTTGTTTCACGGAGCGACCTCCGCCGATCTCTACACGCGTGGATACCGCCCGTTCCTGATCGTCAATGCCACCGAAGTAGCCCTCGCCGCAAGATTCGAATTCACGCAGGACAACTTCGATGAGGTCTGCAGCGATTTGTCGCATTTCTCGCTCGCCCGTGCCGTCGCAGCCTCTTCGCTCGTTCCGGTATTGCTAACTCCGATCACCGTGCGTAACTACATGGATACTTGTGATCGGGGGGCTAAGCCGCACAAGTCGGTGCGGCCCGACGCCCCATGACTACCTTGGCTGCATCGGTTCGATAGCGCGCTCAGCGACAATCTCGGTGTGCGCGCCATACTCGATGCGCTGGCGAATGGCGATGACCATCTGTAATTGCGATACGCGTCGATGTCGAAGCCCGTTCGACAAATCGTGTATCTGTCGGTGAACGCAGGCGATGCGAAATCGACATGGGCTGGACAATATCGGCAATCCCCGCCCGTACTGAAAATTCTGCACTTGATGGGCACGGTGCTGGTAGATCGCTACACCGCCGAAAAAAAGCTGCGACCGCGAGCTGCACTAGAGACCGCGGCTCATGATCTTCAGGCAGAGCTGTATTACATCGAGATCGAAATCGGTGCGTTGTGCACTGATCCGGAATTTGCCGCACTCGTCGAGCTGCCGACTTCGTTCGATCTGCGACCCGAGGAGATGCGCGTACTACGCTGCGTGAGCCGCCACCTGCTCGCACAATCGTCCGAGTATCAAAGATTGATTACTGTATTCGGCGAGCGGTAAGGGGCCGTCACCACGTCATCGAGACGCCTTTAGTCTTCAGATATGGCTCGAGACCTTCTTTACCGAATTCGCGGCCCCAGCCCGACTGCTTATTGCCGCCGAACGGCATCGCGGGATCGATGGCGGCGTGCATGTTGATACTGACCTGACCCGAGTCGATCTTGCGTACCATTTGCATGGCGACGCCGAGGTCGCGCGTCCACACGCTACCCGACAAGCCATAGATGGTCGAGTTGGCGGCACGCGCCACCGCGTCGAGATCACCATCGCCGAAACGCTGTACGCAAAGCACGGGCCCGAAGATCTCGTTCTTCACCGGGGTCATATCGTTGTTAGTGTGAGCAAGTACGGTCGGTTCAAAGAAATAACCAGGGCGACTCGGCGAGTGCCCACCGCAGATTACTTCTGCGCCTTCTTTTCGTCCTGCTTCGACGAAACCCGCCACGCGATCGCGCTGCTGTGCCGAGATCAGCGGTCCGAACTCCGAGGAGGGGTCGAGTCCCGGACCCATTTTCATGGCGCGTGCGACTGCAGCGATACCCTCGACCACTTGATCGTGGACCTTTTCATGTACGAAAAGACGTGTGCCTGCCATGCAGTTTTGTCCCTGTAGGAAAAAGCAGGCGCGTGCCGCTCCGGGAATCACCTGCGCGAGATCTGCATCGGGTAACACCACGACCGGCGATTTGCCGCCGAGTTCTAGTGTTACTTTTTTGAGATTACCCGCTGCGGCCTTGACGATCAGTCGACCAACCTCGGTCGAGCCGGTGAAAGCGATCTTGTCGACACCAGGATGGGCGGCGAGTGCGGCACCGGCGGTTTCGCCATGGCCGTTGACGATGTTGATGACGCCATCGGGAACACCCGCTTCCTGGCAGATTTCAGCGAGGCGCATTGCAGTGAGCGGCGTGAGTTCCGCCGGTTTCAAGACCAGCGTGCAGCCGGTGGCGAGTGCAGGGGCGATTTTGAGCATCACCATCGGTAGTGGCGAGTTCCACGGCGTGATCGCCCCCACGACGCCGATCGGTTCGCGCAACGTGAAGGAAATTACTTCGCCCGGAAGCTTGCCCTGCGGCGCCGCGGGGATCGTCGCACCTTCGATTTTGGTGGGCCAGCCTGCGTAGTAGCGAAAAAACTCGGGCACCACCATGCCGCAGACATACTGTGCGAGCGGCGTCGGCAGGCCGTTGTCGAGAATCTCGAGTTCGCACAGCTGCTGGAAGTTGGCGAGGACGAGATCGGCGATCTTCCACAGTACCGCGCTGCGCTGGGCTGCGGTGAACCTCGACCATGGGCCCTCGAGCGCTGCGCGCGCCGCTTTGACGGCGGCATCGATCTCGGCTGCACCGCCCGCCGCGCAATGCCCGATCTTGAGACCGGTTGCAGGATCATGAATGTCAATCATCCCGCCCGAGTCGCCTTGCAGCCACTTGCCACTGATGAAATGACCGTGTGATCGAGCGAGAAAATCACGCGTCGGTTGCGAGAGCGTGTATTGCGAAAGCGCGGATGACGCGGTGCTCATGGTGACCCCCGGTAATGAACGCTGGCATCGTATGTCGCAGCCGGCGGCATGTTGCGGATCGAGGTCGGGTACGTCCGGTGCGTGGGCAGCCTCCGCAGGTCCTGCCCTCCGCGACGTCGGTTGAGTCGGCCACCATGGCTCGTTAGGCTGCAAGCCCCGATGGAGTTCACACCATGACAGCCACTCGATCAGGTTTACTGCGGACAGACGTGGCGAATTTGGCAGGCAGCGTACCCGTGATCGTCATCGGTGGCGGCGGCTGTGGACTGACGGCGGCTCTGGCGGCGCAGCAGGCGGGAGCCGAGGTGTTGGTACTCGAGCGCGATGCGTCGACGCTCGGCACCACGGCCATGTCCACCGGCCTGATTCCTGCAGCGGGTTCGCGATTGCAGTGCGAGAGGGGCATCGTCGACTCGCCCGAGCTGTTCGCGCGCGATATCATCGCCAAGACGCACGACGAGACGGACCCGACTATCGCCTTAGTGCTCGCGCAGGCCTCGGCGCGCACGGTCGAGTGGTTGATCGACGACCACGCGGTGCCGTTGTCGCTAGTCGACAGTTTTCTGTATCCCGGACATAGCGTGAAGCGCATGCACGGAACGCCGAATCGCACCGGTCGCGAGCTGATGGGTTCCTTGGCTGCGGCGGTCGGACGCAGAGGTATCGACGTGCTGACCGACGCACTGGTCAGTGATCTGTTCGTCGACCAGGAGAACTGCCGGGTGCGTGGAGTACGCGTTCGGCGGCCTGACGGCAGCGTCGAAGATTTGGGCTGTGAGGCACTGATCCTGGCCTGCCGCGGCTTCGCCGGCAACCCCGACATGGTGCGACGCTTTATTCCCGAGATCGCCGAGGCTACTTTCTTTGGTCATCCTGGCAACAAGGGTGATGCGATCCGCTGGGGCGAGGGTCTGGGTGCGGCCATACGCGATATCCACAGTTATCAGGGTCACGGTGGCTTGGCAGCCGGGCGCGGTATCCCGATTCTTTGGCCTCTGATCATGGAGGGTGGTTATCAGGTCAACGTTCATGGCGAACGATTCTCCAACGAAGCGCGCGGCTATTCGGAGCAGGCAGTGGATGTCGTCGCACAACCCGGCCACGTGGCCTGGGATATCTACGATCAACGACTGCACGAGCTGATGCTCGAATTTGACGATTATCGTGATGCGCTCGAGGCCAGGGCGGTGATACAGGCCGAAGATATCGCCACGCTGGCTGCAGAGGCCGGCATCGATGCCCAGGGTCTTGCCAGCACCGTGGCTGAGGTCGAATCTTTGCAGCGCGCCGAGCACAGCGATCGTTTCGGCCGCGATTTCACGCGGACACCCGCGCTACGTGCGCCTTTTTTTGCGGTGAAGGTGACGGGTGCCTTATTTCATACGCAGGGCGGACTCGCGGTGAACGGCGAGGGACGAGTACTGCGCGAAGACGGATCGCCGTTGCCCAACGTCTTTGCAGGTGGCGGTGCGGCGCGAGGAATTTCGGGAGCAGGATGCTCCGGCTACATGGCGGGTAACGGTCTTTTGACCGCAACCACCTTTGGTCGATTGGCCGGAACGGCACCCGCCCGGCTCACGCGCGGCTGACACCGCGCGTGGCCGGACCTCTGCGATCAATCCATCTTGTAGTTGATGGTGAACATGTACTCGCGGGGACGCAGCGGAATGAATCCGCCAAGGAAGCCGCGCGAGCCGGTGGTGATCACGTATTCGTCGGTGAAGTTCTTCACCGAGACGCGTGCCGACCAGTTGTCGTTGAAGGCGTGGTTCACGAACGCATTACCCGTGCTGTAACCCTTGACCTTGAAGTCATTGGTGGCAGCGGTGATGTAATCGTCGGTGGTGAACCAGTCCGCGCCAACGGTGGTACGACCGTAGCTGTTGTCGACGCTGTAGTCGAAGCCGACCGTGAACGAGAAGTTCGGCGTCTGCGGTACGACCGGGTTCACGCCGAAATTCTTCAGCGAGTTCGCCGGTGAGCTCGTCGGGTTGAGCGTGTCGTACTTGCCGTCCATCGCGAAGGTACCGCTCAGGAACATGGTCAGACCGTCAGCAGGCACCGCGGTGATCTCGGCTTCGAGACCCTGGATGGTGGCCTTGCCCGAGTTCTGTACTGGGAACGCCACCGTACCGTCGCTGTTGGTGACCGTTTCGTTGAGCGCGAGGTCTTCGACCTTGGCGAGGAAGTAGTTGGCGTTGATACGCAGGCGGTTGCCGAGCATGTCGGTTTTGACGCCGAACTCATAGGTCCAGTTCTTTTCGGGGAAGTACGGGGCCTTCGCGTCGTTCGGGTTGAAGATCGCGATGCCGTTGTAACCGCCCGACTTAAAGCCGCTTGCTGCCGAGAAATAGAGCAGCATGCTGTCGACGTTGCCGCTGGCAGGCAGCGTGTAGTCGAGACCGATGCGCGGCGTGACTTCGGAGTAGGTGTTCTTCAGGTTGATGAGCGCCGGCGGAGCGCCGAGCAAACTCTTCCAATCTAGCTTGAAGGTCTTCTTGTCTTCGGTGTAGCGGATACCGGCCGTGACCTTGAGCGCCTCGCTGACCTTGTAGTCGGCCTGCGCGAACAGCGAGGTCGACTTGGTATTGGCATTGATGGTGCTGAAGGAGATCGGCAACGCGGCACTACCGGGTGCGCCGAAGTAAGAGTTCCAGTTGAAGTACTGCGTGCCATCTTCATCGAAGAAGTAGGCGCCGACCAGATAGTTCAGGCTGCCGGTCGATCCGAGCAGCTGGATTTCTTCGCTCCATTGTTCGGCAGCAGCTTTGTTGGCAGCCATGACGTTGCCGTTGCCGCTGAAGTCGTTGGTGAAGTAGTCGTCGGTCTTCACGTAGCCCGTGATCGAGCGCAACGTCGCACCGCCGATGTCGTAGCCGATGTTCAGCGCGGCGATGGTTTGCTTGGTCGTGCCCTCGGGGTAGTTCTTGAGGCCATTCGCCCGCGCCGCGTTTGGCGTGTTGAGCGTGTACTGCCCGAACTGTGGCACGAGATTGTCGGAGGTGAACTGCTTGTTCGAGGCCACAGCCGGCGTCGAGGCCGGAATCAGCTGACCGCCGTCGTTGTTCGAGTTGGCATAGGACAGCGAGCCGGTGATCTCGAGATCGCCGCTCGTATAGCGCAGCTTGCCACGCGCCGCCCAGTTGGTCTCTTCGCCGACCTCGCTGGCCTTCGAGGGGTTGCGGTTGAAGAACTGCGCGCCCTTGTTACTGTACAGCGCCGAGAACGAGCCACCGAGATTGTCGGCGAGTTTGCCGCCGGTGCTCAGGCTGATGCGCTGCTGATCGAAATTGCCCGCACCGACGCTGAAGTTGCGCCAGCTGTCTTCGCCCGGCGAACGCGAGACGAACTTGATGGCACCCGCCAAAGTATTGCGGCCGTAGAGCGTTCCCTGCGGGCCGCGCAACACTTCGACGCGCTCGATGTCGGCGAGCGTGATGTTGTTGCCGTTGAGTCGTGCGATGTAGACGTCATCGACATAAATGCCGAACGGCGATTCGGCGACCACCAACGAGGCGTCCTGCTGCAGCGAGCCGCGCAGCGAGGGCGAGAGGTTGGTGGGCGTCGTGATGTTGTTGAACATCTTGAGGCTGGGCGCGAAGCGAGCGAGGTCGCGGGCTTCGGTGATCTGCTTGTTGGTCAGCGCCTCGGCGGTGATGGCTGTGACCGGCACCGGCACCGACTGCAGCGAGGCTTCGCGGCGTTCGGCGGTTACGATGATTTCTTCGAGAACGCCCGACGAGTTGTCGTTCTGGGCGTAGGCTCCGGCCGGCAGCACGGCAAGCCCGATGGCAAAAGGCAACAAACGATGGTTAGACATGCGTGGCCCCTGTGAGTTGATGATCCCTGTTCCGTATCCGCCGATGCACCCGCAGGGGCGCAGCGGCCGACTAATTTAGCAGACAGATCGCTTGCAGCCGAGGGGGGGGGTTGGCTCTTCGGATCGCTGTTGTTGCGCGATGGCAACGAAACACCACCTAGCGGACGGCTCAACGGAGTTTCACGACGACCTTGCCGGCGTTTTTGCCGGCCAGCAAATGCTCGACGGCGTCGGCAACCTCATGGAGTCCGCGGAACGGGGTTGCGTCGACCAGCGCACGCAGCCGACCCCGGTAATAAAGGTCGAGGATTCGCTCTGCCGCTTCGGCGAAGTGCTCGGGGAAGGCCTGATTCTGGAAACCACGGATCGATGCGGACTTCCAGTACAGCTTCCGGTAGGCACGAGGCTGCGGTACGAACTCGATCTCCTGGTCAAAATCGGAGGTGTGGCCGCTCACCACCACCCGACCCCGAAAGGCCACGTGCTCGACGAAGGCATCAAAGATTTCGCCACCTACCGAGTCGTAGGCCACGTCGATACCGGCCGGATATTCCCGAGCCAGTACCTCGTACAAATCTTCGCGACGGTGGTTGACGGGACGATCGACGCCGAGTTCGCGCAGCAAGGCCAGCTTGTCCTCGCTGCCGGTGACGCCGATGACGTGACAGCCACGCAGCTTGGCGAGCTGAACTACGAAATGGCCGAGACCACCGGCGGCTGCCGACACGGCGACCGTGTCGCCGGCTTTTACTTCACCAATACGTTCGAGCCCGACCATCGCCGAGACGCCACTCGGGATCAGCGCGAGAATCTCCGGCGTGGCGTCACGGACCTCGATCGGTTTGCCAGCCTCGACGATTTGATACTCACGATAACCGGAGCCGAGTCGCGTTACCGCGACGCAATCACCCTCGCGCCATCGCGTGACTCCGGCACCGACCGTGACGATTCTGCCTACGGATTCGACGCCCATGTCGAACGGCGGTCGGACATCCACGTAACGAATGGTGTTGCGACAAAGATTCGTGTCAAAGATTGCATTACAACCGGCATACTCGTTGCGGATCAGAACCTTGCCGGGGCCGGGATCGCGCGAGGCTTCATCGACCACCGACGTCGAACTGCGGAAGTCGCCAGTGATCTGGTGGATCACGAGTTTACGATAGCGTGTGGGCACTGCGGTCTCGGACATGTGACGGTCTGGTTGACGGAGTTCGCGGCAGGTTGTGATACGGTTCGGCAGCTTATCGCAAGGAGAACGCTCGCGTGCCAACGACTCTGATCACCGGAACCTCGCGCGGACTCGGACTCGAGTTCGTTCGCCAATACGCCGCTTCGGGCTGGAACGTGCTCGCCTGTGCGCGACAGCCCGCGGGATCCACCGAACTTATGACGCTCGCTGCGGCGCATCCGCAGCGCGTGCGATTAATGACGCTCGACGTCGAGGATCACTCTGCTATCGAGCGGACGGCGCGTGAACTCGAGGGTACGCCGATCGACGTACTGCTCAATTCCGCAGGCATCATGGGCAACGGAAGTTTTGCTAGCGAAGGGGTGGCCTTCGGTCGATTCGGGCACTCCGACTTCGCCGATTGGGAGCGGGTATTTCGCATCAACGTCATCGCACCCATGAAGATGGCCGAGGGCTTCGTCGGGCACGTCGCGAGCTCCAACCAAAAGAAAATCGTCACGCTGACGAGCATGCTCGGCTCGGTGGCACTCAATCGCATCGGTGGCCTTTACGCCTATCGCGCAAGCAAGGCTGCGGTGAATGCGATGATGAAATCGATGGCGATCGATCTCGGGAAAAGTCACGGTATCGCCGCAACGGCCATTCATCCAGGCTGGGTGCGTACTGCCCTCGGCGGTCCACGTGCCGACATCGACGCGCCGCAAAGCGTAGCTGGGATGTGCGAGGTGATCGCCGCGCTCGATCTCGAGCGCGCCGGCCGCTATTGGGTCTACGACGGCAGCGAAATGCCCTGGTAGGGCCCGCCGAGCTGAGCGCGGCTAGAAGAACATCCGCGCCATGGTTTTACGACTCGGATCGTAGGCGTTGTAGGTTTTGCCGATCGTCGACGGATCGCCGAGGGCCCGCACCGTCAGCGCTGCCAGATCGGCTCGGCCGATGTAGCTGAACGCCTGTGGGTCATCGGCGAGGATCGCCGTGCCGGTCGCCGGCACGTCGCCGAGGCCACCGGGGCGGATGATGGTGTAATCGAGCCCGCTGCTGCGCAGGTGTCGCTCGGCCTTATCTTTAAGCGCGATCACGTCCTTCAGAAAACGACGTGACATTCGCGGCGCGGCTTCGTAGGAATTACCGGTGCCAATCACGGTAACTAACACGAAGCGTTTGACGCCTGCGGCCTTGGCGGCGTCGATCACGTTGCGGTTGCCGACGTAGTCCGGGCGCTTCGCTTGCTCGCCACGCGTCGTACCGAGCGTGGAGATGACGGCCGCGTAGCCTCCCGAGGCGAGCGCCGCGTTGACCGTCACCGGATCGAGGGCATCGGCAATGACGGTGTTCACCCCCGATTTCGCGAGCTCCGTGGTGTTGGAGGTCGCGCGTACGGCGACCGTGACCGACTCGCCACGCTCCCGTAGTTGTTTGACGATCTCGAGCCCTGTGCCCCGGGTACCACCAAAGATCAGGATCGGCCCGCCGGTCGCAGCATAGGCCGACGCAGGCCGCACATTGATCGGATCGTGCGACGAGCCGCTCCACCAAAACAGATAGGCGGTCACCACGACGACCAGTGCCAGCACCAGACCGCCTACGAACTTGAGTACTCCGAGCAGGAACTTGAGCATGTTCAGACCCCTAAGAAAAAAGCTTGATGAGTCAGCGGGCGCCAGGCGGCGCGTATTTTTCCACCCACTTTCTGACCGTCTTGTACCAAAACAGCGAGTTCTGGGGCTTGAGTATCCAGTGGTTCTCGTCCGGGTAGTAGACCAGCTGCGACGGTACGCCGCGCTTCTGCAAGGTGTTGAAAAGCTCGACGCCGTGATTCACTGGCACACGCATGTCGAGCTGACCGTGTATGACCAGCGTCGGTGTGGCGAAATTTCCTGCCGAGGTATGCGGCGAATAGCGCGCGAATTCTTCGGGCCGCTCCCAGAATTCGAAGAACCGGTCGCGCTCCGCGCCGTAGTCGGCACCGATCTGCGTGAAGTTGTTGTAGACCGCGGCGTGGGCGATCAGCGCCTTGAAAGGATGCGCCCGACCGAGCAGCGTGCTGGCGAGGAAGCCGCCGTAACTACCGCCGCCGGCGACCATTCGATTGGCGTCAGCCCACGGCTGGCCAGCGAGCCACTCGGCCGCCTTGATGGTGTCTTCGTAAGGTTTGCTGATGCGATCGGGGTTGATCGAATCGGCGAAGTTTTGACCGAATCCACTCGACCCGTGGAAGTTGTGCCAGGTCACCACATAACCCCAGCCCGCGAACACCTGCGCGTTCCAGCGCCACTGCACGGCATCCTGAATGCCGTTATGAGGTCCGCCGTGCAACAGCATGAAGACGGGATATTTCTTTGACGTCTCGAAATTTGGGGGATAGACCACCCACATCTGGATCGGCGCGCCTGCCGAGCCCGGGTAGGTCACGCTTTCGACGCGTCCTTGCGCGGTGGCTTTCAGGGTCGAATCGTTGAAGTTCGACAGGTTGGTTGCCGTGCCGTTCGCGAGATCGAGTCGTACCAGTGTCGGTGGCTCGGAAAAACTTTGCCGCAGCGCGACGGCCATCGGCTTCGAGCCGCTCGCCGTCGCCAGTGCGAGACTCGTGAAGCTGCCGCTACCGGTGATGGCCGTGGGGTTCCCCGGTTTTGCGACGTCGAAGCGATAGACCCGATTGGTTGCGGCATCGTCGATGGCGCTGTAAATCGCCTTCGAGTCGGCTCTCCAGAGCAGATCTCCTGCCGAGCGATCGAATTGACCGCTCAGATCGCGACGCGAGTCGTCGTTGCGATCGATCAGCAGCAGTCGAGCACGATCGGCGTAAAAGCTGGGAATGGCTTGCGCCGCGTAGGCCAGCCACTTGCCATCAGGACTGTACGCAGGACTACCGTCGTCGGCGCGATTCGTCTCGGTGAGATTGTGTGGTGGCTTGCAGCCACAGGTGGCCACGCGAATGAGATCGAGGTTGGGTTCGACGCCGCTGCCGTCGGTATCGGCGACGAAAACCGCTTCGCTGCCATCAGGCGAAATATCGTAGGACGCAGCCGAGTATTCGGACTTCGGCAAATGAAAACCGGACTGCCGAGTGATTGCGATCAACTCGCCGCCGACGCGGGGGATCGAGAACAGATGCGGTTCACGGTCTTCGAGGAAGCGATCCCAATAGGCGATGGGAGCTCGATCCCATACTTTGGCGCTCATCTTGCTCTCGGCACGTTCTTTCATGCGTACCGCCTGATCTTCCCACCTGACGAGATCGACCCAGATTGCCGAGGCGAAGGCGATCCGACTGCCGTCGGCGAACCACTTCGGCGCACTGACGCCAGTCGGCACGTCAGTCAGTCGGCGCGCCTCACCGCCATCGACGGCGATCGAATAGAGCTGCGCCTCCTTGTCATCGCCGCGCTTTGAGATGAACGCGATCAGCGAGCCGTCGGGACTGAAGCGTGGTGAGGAGTCTGCCGCCTTGTCGCTGGTCAGTTGGCGTGAAGTTTTGCCATCGGTCGAAAACAGCCAGAGATCGGTAGAACTGCGGTTTTCTTTAATATCGAAGCGCGTGACCGCGACCACGGCGAGTTTGCCGTCGACTGAAACGTCGGCATCGCCGAGCCGCACGAGCGACCACATGCGCTCGGCCGACAGGCGTTCGTCGACGGTGGCGATTGCCGTAGGAGTCGTCGTTGCGACTGCTGCGACCGTTGCCAGAAACAGTGTCAGCAATACGCAGCCTGCGGTCAGATTGCGCGGCGAAAATCTCGATATCATGAACGGACTCCCTTGTAGTCCCTGAGGGCTTTGATCAAAGCGGTATTCTCGGCCGTTCTGCCGAGTGAAATGCGACACCAATCGGTCAGTGGCTCGAAAGGTCTGCCGACATCGATGCCGCGCGTTTTCATCTGTGCACGAAATTCGCTTATCGGCACACCGGTGCGCACGAACAGGAAATTGCCCTGCGAGTCGCTGCATTCCATGCCGAGCTCGCGACAGACAGCGCTCACACGACGTCGATCCGCAATGATGTGCTCGCGGGATTGCGCAATGAATTCGGTGTCACCGAGACTCGCCGTTGCCGCTGCGAGGCCGAGCACGTTCGGGCTGACCATCTCCAGTGTACGTAATTTTTTGATCAGGTCGGGTCGGCCGATGGCATAGCCGATCCGCAGTCCGGCAAGCCCGTGCACTTTGGAAAAGGTGCGCAACACCACGAGATTGGTGTCGCCGCGCGCGAGGTCGATCATACTTTCGGTCATACCAGGATCGACCAGATCCATGTAGGCCTCATCTACTACCACGAGGGTGCGTGCTGCGAGTTCCAGACAAAGTTCACGCAGTGTCGAACCGGGCAGTACGGTGCCGGTCGGATTGTTCGGATTGCAAAGATAAACGAGTCCGGTGCCCGCGGGCGTTGCCGTGGCGATGGCGGCAGCGTCGTGACGGAGCCGCGCATCGAGAGGTACGCGACGAATCGTCGCGCCTTGTTTTTCGGCAAAGCTCATGAGCTGAGCGAAAGTCGGCCACGCGCAGGTCACGGTGCTGCGCGCGCCCCAGCCGAGCGCGAGCATGTGCAGTAATTCACCGGAGCCCGAGCCGAGGCAGACCCGCTCGCCAAGTACGTTTTCGCGTGCCGCGATCGCGGCGATGAGCCGCATGGCATAGTCGATGCCGTAGCGACAACCATCGTCGATGGCCGCCGCAACCGCAGCGCGCGCTTTCGGGCCGGGACCCCAGGGGTTTTCGTTGAAGCCGAGCCGCAACGGATAGCGTAGGGGTGTCGTGTCGTTGAAAGTCGTTGTGCTGGCGTTAGCCAGCCCGGCTGCGGGCAGTAGCCCCGCACCGAATGCCAGCTTCAAGGCCTGTCGACGATCTAGGCTGGTCATGCATGTTCTCCGGGTGAATATCGAGGAGTTCGTGCCAGAGGCACGTACCAGAGGCTAGTGCATCGGTGGAGTCCTCGCCACCGCCTCATGCATACTGGGAGCGGAAGGCTGGAGCGTAATCGCAATGTCGAGTCTAGGTGAAGGCAGGATCGTGGTGGGTACGGCGCGCGGCGAGCGCGGCGACGTCATCGATCTCGTGCGCCGCTGGTTCGACGCGACCACCTCCCGCGATCTCGGCACGGCCGGTGGTCTCATGTCATCTACGATTCGCATCACCATCTCGGGCGGTCACCGTTTCAGCAGCCTCGCCGATTTCATTGCCTTTGGCACCACGCGTTATCGAGATCTGCGTAAGCAGTGCGATAGTTTCGAAGCCTGCGAAGCCGCGGGCGGCTTTGCCGTTTTCGTACGTGGCGAGATGAGTGGTAACTGGCTCGACGGCACACCATTTTCGCGCGTGCGCTGGTGCGATCGGTTTCTGGTGCAGAGTGGGCGTATCGTCGATCTCGAGACTTGGAGCGACCTCGCCGAAACTCGCCAGCAACTTTGAGATTTCGCTGCGGATGTTGCCATGACAGATCAAAAACTCGATCGTTACATTGCCTTGGCTTTGCAGGTTTATTGCGACGGTGTGCACCCCGATCGCGATCGTCAGAGTGCTGCCTTGCGCATGGCCAATTCCATCGCCCGCATCGAGCAGGCCATCGCCGGTGCCAAACGCTGGATCGGCGCCGATCTCAAGCTCGTGGTGTTGCCCGAATACATTCTCTCTGGTCCGCCTTGGGGCGAGACCATTCCAGAGTGGGAAGCCAAAGGCGCGATCGCCCCGGACGGTCCGGAGTACGCCGGTCTTGCGGCCCTCGCGCAGAAGTACGGTATTTTTTTGGCTGGTAATGGTTACGAGACCGACGCGCACTTTCCGGGTCTCTACTTCCAGGCCTGCTGGGTTTTCGACCCGGCAGGCAATCGCGTGCTGACCTACCGTCGACTGATCTCGATCTTCGCGCCGACGCCGCACGACGTCTGGGACAAGTATCTCGACATTTACGGACTCGACGGCGTTTTCCCGGTGGCCGACACCGCGATCGGCAAGTTGGCGGCGATCGCTTCCGAAGAAATTCTCTACCCGGAAATCGCTCGTGCCCACGCGATCCGTGGCGCCGAGGTCTTCTTGCATTCGACCAGCGAAGTGGCGTCGCCCAATCTCACTATCAAGCAAATCGCCCGTCGTGCCCGTGCACTCGAGAATCTCGCCTACGTGGTGTCGGCAAACACGGCCGCACTACTCGGCATCGACGTACCGGTCGACTCGAGCAATGGTTACTCTGACATCATCGATTACCACGGTAACCAGATGGTGCTCGCAGGTGCCGGCAACACCTCGGTAGCCTCCAGCTTCCTCGATCTGGCAGGACTGCGCGCGTATCGCCGTCGACCTACCATGGCCAACATGCTGTCGCGTCAAGCGCTCGAAATGTTCGCCGACTCTTTCACGAATGCCGATTTGCGACGCCGCAATGGCTTACTGCAGGGCGATAAGTTGCTGATCCCCGACCGCGCCTACTTCCAGCAACGACAAGCTGATGCGATCGCCCGCATGATCGAGCGTGGTATTCTTTGACCGCGAGCGATGGCATGAGCACCGGCAACTAGACTCCGACGCGCATGCCAAAGAAAGCCGTACACGAACGTTATGGCGAAGCGCGCGATGTGCTGCGCGTGATCGACGCTCCGGCCGAGATGCCGGCCGCGGGCGAAGTGGTCGTGCGGATGGAGTCCGCTGCCATGCATATCGCCGATCTGCGCACTCTCGCTGGTGCCGACACCTTTCGTTATCCTCTGCCGCGGACGCCGGGCTTCGAAGGCGTTGGCCACGTGGTGCGCGTCGGCGCAGGGGTGAGCTCCCCGCGAGTCGGCGAGCGGATTTTTCCGGCGCTCGGCAGCGGCACGTTTCGCGATGAGGTGCGTTGTCGGGCGGAGGCTTGCCTTCCGGCGCCGGCGGGCGACGCGAATCAACTCAGTTTGTTGACCGTCAACGGTCCGACCGCATGGGTGTTACTCGAGGACTTCGCCGCACTGGAGCCGGGCGATTGGCTGATTCAGAACGCAGCCAACGCGAGTTGTGGCCGGTACCTCATTCGTTTGGCGCGTCTTCGCGGCATTCGCACCATCAACGTCGTCCGTCGGCCGCAAATGATCGACGAGTTGCGCGAGTTGGGCGGCGACGTGGTGTTGCTGGACGGGCCCGATCTTGCACTGCGCGTTGCTGCCGCGGTGGCGAGCGCGCCGGTCCGACTCGGTGTCGATGCAGTATCGGGTGCGGCGACGCAGCGCATTGCCGAGTGCCTGGCTGCCGATGCACCACTCGTCAGTTACGGCTCGATGAGCGGTGAGCGCTGTGAAATCGACTTCTATCTCATGTTCAGACAAGGGATCGTCTTGCACGGTCTCAGCTTCGTGCGTCAATTCCGCAGCCGTACTGCTGAACAGGTTCGGGCTATGTACGCCGAGCTGGCCTCGCTCATGGCGAGCAGTGAGCTCGTGGCGCGCATCGCCGGCGTTTATCCCCTCGAACACATCGTCGAGGCTTGCGAACACGCCGGCGAAACCGGTGACGATCGCAACGGTAAGATCATCGTTTCTTTGAATGGCTGATTTCTTGCGAACGACGATCAGTCGTTGACCAGTACCACTTTGCCATAGTGGGTTCGCGAGTCGACCATGCCATGTGCTTTGACGAGCTCGCGCATTGGCAGTACGGTGTCGACGACTGCCCTGAAATGTTTTTTGGTGAACAGCGGCAAAGCCACTTCGCAGAACGATTTCATGGATTCCGGAATGAAGCGTGCACTCGAAGAAATGCTCATCGCCAAAAGCTGCAGATTGCGCATGCCGATGTTGAGGCTGAAGCACACCTGACGACCGCCCGTGCTGCCGTACATGACGATGCGACCTTCGGCAGCCATCGAGTCGAAGAGCGCGGTTGCAGTTTCTTCGCCTATGGTCATGAGACCGATGTCGATGCCGTGACCGCTGGTGTCACGCATGACTTCGGCCGGCAACTTTTTGGTTTTGTAGTTGTAGGTGGCGTCGGCGCCGGCCTCGATGCCACGCCGGCATTTGTCATCGCGGCTCGCGGTACCCGCGACCCAGCAACCCTGCCACTTGGCGATCTGTACGGCCGCGCTGCCCACGCTGCTGGCGATGGCCTCGATCAGCACGCGTTCGCCGACCCGGGCGCGGGCTACGGTGTAAAGCGCATGCCAGGCCGTGAGCCAACCGACAGGAATGGCTGCGCCTTCAACGAAATCGAGAGTAGACGGCAGCGGCAAGGTGTGCACTCCATCGAACAGCACGTGCGTGGCATGCGAGCCGCGGGCACGACCGAACACGCGATCGCCGATGGCAAAGGCGGTGACCCCAGGGCCCAAGGCCTCGACGACGCCGGCCGATTCCATCCCCATGACGAACGGCAGCTCTTGGCCGGAGTAGGTCCCCGCACGCATGCGAGTTTCGGCGAAGTTGATGCCCGAGGCGTGGACGCGCACGAGCAGTTGACCGGCGGCCGGCCGCAACTCCGGCAGCGCGCCCCAGCGCATGACCTCTGGACCACCGAATTCATTGACCAGCCAAGCGTGCACGACAGCCTCTGAGCGCTCAGCGTCGCGAGGCCGTGAAGTTCGTGAAGGCCGTGTGGTACTCGTCGATGAAGGCGGCGCTGACGGGATCAGTCTGCAGCTTGCGCCACCAGGAGCCGAGCCGCGGCAGACCGTCGTAGGGATCGACGACACCGCAGGCGCCGGCGACCAAGGCCATCATTTGCAGGCAGGGCATCATGGCGACGTCGGCATAGCCGAGCGTACCGCCGACGGCATAGGGCCCCGTGCCCATGAAGTGCTCGAGTTGTTCGAGCGACTTGCGATAGGCGAGCACGCCAGCGGCGACTTCGTCGGCCTTACGCGTGGCCGGATTCATGTTGGTGAAGAAATAGCGGGCCTGCGCCGTGACGTAGAGATCGACGATGCGGCCAAGCAGTCGCGATTGCGCACGATCGTATGCCGAGGCCGGCAACAACGCTGGGGTGGGGTAGGCGTCCTCGAGGTAGTCGAGCAGTACCATCGACTCAGCGAGCGGCCGACCGTCGGCTTCCATTGCAGGCATCTTGCCGATGGGATTGAGGCGAAGGAAATCCGCACTCTTGATTCCGCCCGGTGGCAGTTCAGGGATGAGAGTGAGACCTTTGAGCCGCGCCGCAAAGGCCACGCGGGCGACGTAAGGTGACACGAGCGAGCCGTAAAGTTTCATGAAACCTCCGTAGGGATGTCGCGCTTCGCCAGCAATGCGGCGCGTCGTGAAAAGGCAGCGAACTATGTACGGACGGCCGCGGCAACGTCAACTCGCCGCAATGACCACAATACGAAGAAAAGCAGCGGTAGTGTCACGAGATTGAGCATTTGCCAGCCCATTGTCTCGATGGCAGCGCCGGCGGAGAGCGATACGAAGGCCTGCGAGCCAAACACTGCGAAATCATTGAAGCCCTGTGCGCGGAACCGCTCTTCTTGGGTATAGGTCGAAGCAAGCAACGTGGTCGCACCGACGAATAGCAGGTTCCAGCCGACGCCGAGCAGCAGCAACGCCGCGAAGTAGTGAACGAACTGGTGTCCGACGAAGGCGCAGACCACCACGCAGAGCACGTTGATGCCGACCCCTGCGAGCATCATGCCGCGGACTCCGAGGCGCGCGACGAACCACGGCGTCGCCAGCGAGGGCAGATACATGCCGAGCAGATGGGCGGTGATGACCGTCGTCGTTTCGGCGGTCGAAAAGCCATCGTGCACGTGCATGCTGAGCGGCGTTGCGGTCATGATGAAACTCATCACCGCATAGGACGACAGTCCGGCGAGCACCGCTAGACCGAAGCGCGGGTCGCGCAGCAGCTCGCGAATGCTGCGACCTGCGTTCGTGGTAGGTGTGACGGTCCTGCTCTGGCCAGCGGGCAATGACGCGAGGATGGCCGCGGCGATCACGCACAACACGGACAGCGATAGAAACGAGCTCGTGTACTGCGGCCACTCACCGAGATCGCTCGTCAGGCCGCCTAGCGTCGGACCGACGAAAGCCGCGATCAAGGTACCGATCATGACCGTCGAGACGGCCCGACCCGAGTCGGCGGGTTCTGCATATTCGATCGCAGCAAATCGGTACTGCTGCACGAAAGCCATGTTGCTGCCGATCAGCAGGCCGGCGAAGCAGAACAAAACGAAGCTTTCGTGGGCCACGGCCCAGGCACATAGCAGAGCGGCCATGGCAGCGACGAAGGCGCTGCCGATGAATGCGCGTTTGCGACCGATACGCTGCATCAGCAGTGCTGCCGGCAGCGACATGCCGGCAAGCCCCAAAACCGACATCGACAACGGCAGCGTCGCGAGCGCGGGTGCCGGAGCGATGTGCGTGCCGACGATACCGCCGAAAGTGACCAAGGTGATGGTGCCGCAGGCTGCAAAGGCTTGGGCGAGGGTGAGAATCCAGACATTGCGCATGCGAGAAGAGCGGCCCTGGACGGGTATCTTCCATGCAGTATATCGACCGTGTTGTCCTCGGTTATGCTGAAGCCATGAGCGACCAAAAGCTGCCGACGCCGGCTCCGGAACCGGCGTTTTTCGATAATCCCGCCATCGACAATCTGAGCGCCGTGACCCTGGAGTTGGGCGCCGAGCTGTGGGTGCAGCGCGAGCGCATGCGCGTCATCGAGCGCTTGCTCGCCGAGCGCGGCATGGTGACCGCCGCGGCGATCGAGCAGTACGTGATGTCTGCGGACGAAGCGGCACGGGTGCAGGCCGAGCGCGACGCCTTCGTGAAACGACTTTACGCCGCGTTCACCCGCGTGACCGTACCGGCGACGCCGGACGGTCCCTGAGGAGCGTCATGTCCGCCACGGTCGCCGCGGAGTACGTCGAGCGTATTTTGCGGGCTCGTGTCTACGACGTCGCTATCGAGTCGCCTCTCGACGCGGCGACGCGCCTCTCCCGAAGACTCGGCAACGAGATTCTGCTCAAGCGCGAGGATCTGCAGCCGGTGTTTTCGTTCAAGCTGCGCGGTGCCTATAACAAAGTGGCGCAGCTCTCCGACGTGGTGGCCGGCCGCGGCGTCATCTGCGCATCGGCGGGTAATCACGCGCAAGGCGTCGCGCTTGCTGCAGGCCGTCGCGGTATTCGCGCCGTCATCGTCATGCCCGTGACGACACCACCGATCAAAGTTCAAGCTGTGGTCGATCTCGGTGGCGAGGTCGTGCTGTTCGGCGACGACTACGACAGCGCCTACGATCACGCGCTCGGGCTCGCTCGTGAACGACAGCTTGTTTTCGTGCACCCGTTCGACGATCCGGACGTGATCGCAGGGCAGGGTACCATCGGTATGGAGATCGCTCGGCAAACCGGCGGCAACGTCGATGCCGTGTTCGTGCCGGTTGGAGGCGGTGGGCTCATCGCCGGTATCGCGGCCTATCTCAAACACGTACATCCGCGCGTCCGCATCATCGGTGTGAATGCTGCAGATTCGACGGCGATGCACGATTCGTTGCGTGCCGGCGAGCGGGTGTCCTTACCACGGGTTGGTATCTTTGCTGACGGTGTGGCGGTACGCTGTGTCGGCGAGGAAACCTTCCGTCTGGCGCGCGGTTTGGTGGACGAGATGATTCTCGTCGACACCGACGAGATCTGTGCCGGAATTCAGGATATTTTCGAAGATACGCGCTCCATTGTCGAACCCTCGGGTGCACTCGCCGTTGCGGCGATCAAAAAATTCATCGCTCGTGAGGGCTGC
>SXGQ01362669.1_pt1 | contig 22212 bp, 21 predicted proteins | sample 3178371 | NCBI WGS metagenome assembly SXGQ01 (sample SAMN11356859, study PRJNA531348) | freshwater metagenome | isolation source: freshwater sample F1-20 | place: China: Fuxian Lake, Yuxi | collected 2017-12-25 | reverse complement strand
GCTCCTCGCGGTCGGCGAGGACCCCGACCGCGAGGGGCTCAAGGAGACTCCCGCGCGGGTCGCCCGGGCGGACGCCGAGCTGCTGTCCGGGATGCGGATGGAGGCCGAGGACGTCCTGACGACGACCTTCGACCTGGCGCACGACGAGCTCATCCTGGTGCGCGACATCGAGCTCTGGTCGCTGTGCGAGCACCACCTCGTGCCGGTCACCGGCGTCGCCCACGTCGGCGACAGCCCGCGGGCGGACGGCTTCGTGACCGGGCTGTCCAAGCTGGCGCGCCTCGTCGACGTCTTCGCCCGTCGCCCGCAGGTGCAGGAGCGGCTCACCACGCAGATCGCCGACGCGCTCACCGACGTGCTCGAGCCGCGCGGCGTCATCGTCGTCATCGAGGCCGAGCACCTCTGCATGGCCATGCGCGGCGTCCGCAAGGGCGGGGCGCGCACGGTCACGAGCGCCGTCCGCGGCCAGCTGCGCGACCCCGCCACCCGCGCCGAGGCGATGGGCCTGATCACCGCGGGGACGCGCCGGTGACGGAGCCCGTCCCATGACGCCCCCGAGCCCGCACGGCCCCACCCTGGACGGCCCCGCCGTGCTGGAGCCGATCGGGCGCTGCCGGGTCATGGGCGTCGTCAACGTCACGCCCGACTCCTTCTCCGACGGCGGACGCTGGTTCGACCCCGCCCGCGCCGTGCAGCACGGCCGCGAGCTGGTCGCGGCGGGCGCCGACGTCGTCGACGTGGGCGGGGAGTCCACCCGGCCCGGCGCGGTGCGCGTCGACCTCGACGAGGAGCTGCGCCGCGTCGTCCCGGTCGTGCGTGCCCTCGCCGAGGAGGGGCACGCCGTGTCCGTGGACACGATGCGGGCGGCGGTGGCCGAGGCCGCGCTCGACGCCGGAGCGGCCCTGGTCAACGACGTCTCGGGCGGTCGTGCCGACCCCGCCATGGTCCCCCTGGTGGCCGAGCGCGACGCGCCCCTCGTGCTCATGCACTGGCGCGGGCACTCCGACCGGATGCAGGACCTCACGCACTACGACGACGTCGTCGCCGACGTGCTGCACGAGCTGCGCGACCGGATCGACGACGCCCTCGCCGCCGGGGTCGACGCGGAGCGGATCGTCGTCGACCCGGGGCTGGGCTTCTCCAAGACCGGCGCCCAGAACTGGACGGTGCTCGGCGACCTCGCCGCGTTCGTCGGGCTGGGGCACCCCGTGCTCGTGGCCGCGAGCCGCAAGCGCTTCCTCGGCGAGCTGCTGGCCGACCCCGACGGGACGCTGCGTCCCACCGAGGGCCGCGAGTCCGCCACCCTCGCGCTGACCACCCTCGCCGCCCTGCAGGGCGCGTGGGCGGTGCGCGTCCACGAGGTCGCCGCCTCGGTCGACGCCGTGCGTGTCGTCGCCCGGGTCGCCCACGAGCAGGACGGGGCCGATCGTGGCGAGTGAGGTGCTCGTGCGGCACCGCGCGTTCTACGACGCGATCGAGTCCGGCGACGTCGACCTGATGGCGTCGCTCTGGGTCGACTCGCCCAGCGTCACCTGCGTGCACCCCGGCGCCGAGGCGCTCGAGGGCACCGAGACGGTGCTGAGGTCGTGGACGCTCCTCATGGCCAACGTCGAGTACATCCAGTTCTTCCTGACCGACGTCCAGGTCGCGTGGCCGCTCGGCCCGAACGCCGACCTCGCCGTCGTCACCTGCACCGAGAACATCCTGTCGGGCGAGGGCACCGAGTCGCCCGAGCAGTTCGCGGGCGGCAAGGCCGTCTGCACGTCCGTGCTCGTCCGCTCCGGCGGCGACTGGCGGTTCTGGTCGCGGCACGCGTCGCCCGTGCTCGACATCGACCCCGAGGCCCCGCAGGAGCCCGGGATGACCGACCCGGCCTGAGGAGGCACCCGATGACCTGTCCGGAGGGACTCGACCGCATCGACCTGACCGGCGTGACCGCGTTCGGGCACCACGGCGTGCTCGAGCACGAGCGCGCGTTCGGCCAGACCTTCGTCGTCGACGTGAGCCTGGGCCTCGACCTCGGCGCGGCGGGTCGCAGCGACGACCTGACGGCCACCGTCAGCTACGCCGACGTCGCCGACCACGTGCTCGCGGTGCTCACGGGGGAGCCGGTGGACCTGATTGAGACGCTTGCGCTCCGTATGGTGGACTGGTGTCTGGCACGCCCGTCCGTCGAGTGGGCGAGCGTGACCGTGCACAAGCCCCAAGCGCCCATCGCGGTGACGTTCTCCGACGTCAGCGTGACGATAGAGCGGAGCCACCAGTGACCGAATCGCCCACGCCCTACGTGCTGGACGCCGACACCATGACGGGCGGGATGCGTCCCATCCGCCAGGCCGTCATCTCGATCGGCTCCAACCTCGGGGATCGTCTGAACCGGCTGCAGGGCGCCGTCTCCGCGCTCGAGGACACGCCCGAGGTGCAGGTCGTCTCCGTCTCCTCCGTCTACGAGACGCAGCCCGTCGGCGCCCCTGAGGGGTCCGGACCGTTCCTCAACGCGGTCGTCCTCATCGACACGACCCTCACGGTGCACACGCTGCTGGACCGCGCGCACGCGATCGAGGACGCCTTCGGCCGCGAGCGGTCCGAGCCGGGCGCCCCGCGCACCCTCGACGTCGACCTCGTGGTCGTCGGCGACCGGGTCGCCGACGACGAGACCCTCACCCTGCCGCACCCGCGCGCGCACGAGCGCGCGTTCGTGCTGCTGCCGTGGCTCGAGATCGACCCCGAGGGCGAGATCCCGGGACAGGGCTTCGTGGCCGACCTCGTCGGCGACGTCGACACGACCGGCGTCGTCCGGCGAGAGGACCTCGAGATCCTTCTGTGATGACCGAGGGACGGACGACCGCCGTCCACGTCGCTGCCCTCGTGGCCCTCGGGCTGCTGGTGGGCTCGGCCATCAGGCCGGTGTCGGTGCGTCTCGGTGCCTCGCCGCCTCGCCCGGGCTGGCTCGTCACGCTGCTGCTCCTCGGCCTCGCCGTCATCGTCGCGCTGATCGCGTGGAGCACCTGGCAGAGCCTGCACCGGCGCAAGGAGCGCATGACGTCGCAGCACGCCATGACCCTGCTGGCCCTCGCGAAGGCCTGCTGCATCGTCGGCGGGCTGTCGCTGGGCGCCTACGGTGGCGTCGCGCTCTCGTTCGTCCGTGACTGGGACACGATGTTCGGGCAGGACCGCGTCCTCCAGGGCGCCGCGGCCGCCGTCGCGGGCCTGCTGCTCCTCGTCGCCGCGCTCGTCCTCGAGCGCGCCCTCCACCTCCCCCAGCCCGACGACGAGGACGACGACGCGCCCCCCGGCGCCGCCACGCCGGCCTAGCCGTCCCCGTCCTCGTGTTCTGTTGACTTGATGACGGAAACGTGACGAGCTTTCGTCGAGAACTCCACAGATCGCGGGGAGGTCGCGGGGACGTGGCGCGCCGTCAGGCCAGTGCGGACCGGAGGGTGTCGAGGCCGACGGAGCCGAGGCTGAGGGCCCGGCGGTGGAAGGTGCGCAGGTCGGGGCCATGGGTCGCGACCCAGGCGTCGCGCACCTGCTCCCAGATCCGCTGCCCAACCTTGTAGCTCGGGGCCTGGCCGGGCCAGCCGAGGTCGCGGTTGACCTCGAAGCGGACGAACGGCTCGTTCATGTTCACGTGCTGCGCCATGAAGTCGAAGGCGTACTCGGCCGTCCAGGGACCCTGGCCGTCCGGACGGGGCAGCTCCAGGTGGACGCCGAGGTCGAGCACCACGCGGGCCGCGCGCATCCGCTGGCCGTCGAGCATGCCGAGCCGGTCGGCGGGCGCGTCGAGGTAGCCGAGGTCGGCCATCAGACGCTCCGCGTAGAGCGCCCAGCCCTCCCCGTGGCCCGACGTCCACAGCGCGCCACGGCGCCACGCGTTCAGCTCGGCCGCGTTCCAGGCCGCGTACCCGCACTGGAGGTGGTGGCCCGGGACGCCCTCGTGGTAGACGGTCGTCAGCTCGCGCCACGTGTCGAACTCGGTCACGCCCTCCGGCACGCTCCACCACATCCGACCCGGCCGGGCGAAGTCGTCGCTCGGCGGCGTGTAGTAGATCCCGCCCTCCTGCGTGGGGGCGATGCGGCACTCGAGGGTGCGCATGACCTCCGGGACGTCGAAGTGGGTGCGGCCGAGCTCGTCGACCGCGCGGTCGCTCGTCTCCTGCATCCACGCCTGCAGAGCGTCGGTGCCGACCAGCCGGTGCTCCGGCGACGACTCGAGGTGCGCCACCGCCTCCGCGACCGTGGCACCCGGCAGCACCTCGCGGGCGACGGCCTCCTGCTCGCGCACCATCCGCTCGAGCTCCTCCAGGCCCCAGGCATAGGTCTCGTCGAGGTCGACCTCGGCGCCCAGGAACCCGCGCGACGCGAGGGGGTAGCGGTCGCGACCGCACGCGTCGCGCTCCCGCGCCGCCGGCAGCAGCTCCTCGCGCAGGAAGCCCGCCAGGTCCGCGTACGCGGCCCGGGCGCCGTCCGCCCCGCGCCGCACGTCGGCGAGCAGGGCGTCCGGCAGCCCAGCTCCTGCCGCCGACGCGGCGAGGGCGTCGAAGAACGCGCCGGCCGCGGCCTGGCGGCGGGCCTGCTCGGCGACCTCGACCACCTGGCGACGCGCCGGGGTGTCGTCCGCGCGCACACCCTCGCGCAGCGACTCGACGTAGCCCGCCAGCGCCGCGGGCACGCGGGACAGACGCGTCGCCACGTGCGACCAGTCGTCGACGCCGTCGCGCGGCATCAGGTCGAACACGTCGCGCACGCCCTGGACCGGCGACGCGATGACGTTCAGGTCGCTGCGCCACGTGCCCGCCGCGTGCTCCTCCAAGGTCAGGTCGAGCACCCGCACCAGCTCGGCGTGCGTCACCGTGTCGACCGCGTCGACGACCGGCACGTCGTCGAGCCGGCGTCGGGCGGCCCGGGCGGCGTCGGCGAACGCGGCGTGCCCGTCGGGGGACAGGTCGGTGTACTCGCCCTCGCGACCGGGTCGTCCGAGGGACACGTGCCACTCCGGCTGCAGCGCGAGCATCGTCTCGAGCCACTCCTCGGCGACGGCGTCGACCGCCGACGGTGTCCGCGCAGCCGGGCCCTCGTGCGTGGTGTCGGTCATCGGTCGTCCTCTCCTCGGGGTCGTGCTCTCGGTCAGAGCAGGAAGCGGAACAGCGGGCTCTCGCTCTCGATCCGCTCGATGCGCGGCGGTGCGCCGTCCATGCGCTCGAGCAGGCCCGCGAGGTCCTCGGCGCGACTCAGCTCCACGCCGACCAGCGCGGGCCCGGTCTCGCGGTGGGAGTGCTTGACGTACTCGAACAGCGTGATGTCGTCGTCGGGACCGAGCACCTCGTCGAGGAAGCGGCGCAGCGCGCCCGGCTCCTGCGGGAACTCCACCAGGAAGTAGTGCTTGCGGCCCTCGTGGACGAGCGCCCGCTCGACGACGTCCGCGTAGCGGCTCACGTCGTTGTTGCCGCCGGAGAGGATGCATAGCACGCGCGACCCGGGCTCCACCTCCAGCACCCCACCGAGCGAGGCGGTCGCCAGGGCGCCCGCGGGCTCGGCGATGATGCCGTCGCTCTGGTACAGGTCGAGCATCTCGCTGCAGATACGCCCCTCCGGGACCGAGAGCATGGTCGGCTCCGTCCCGGCCACCGTGTCGAACGTGTGCCGACCGACCCGCCGCACGGCCGCGCCGTCGACGAAGGTGTCGATCGTCTGGAGGGTCACCGGCTCGCCGGCCTCCAGCGCCGCGGCCATCGACGTCGCGCCCGCGGGCTCCACGCCCACCACGCGCACGTGGGGGTGCCGCTCGCGCAACCACGCGACGCTGCCGGCGAGCAGGCCGCCCCCGCCGACAGGGACCACGACGACGTCGGGGAGCGGCTCGCCCAGTGCGGTGAGCTGGTCGAACGCCTCGCGCAGCACCGTGCCCTGGCCCGCGATCGTGCGCGGGTCGTCGAACGCCGGCACGAGCGTCGCGCCCTGCAGCGCCTCGTCGGCGGCCGCGGCCGACACGTCGTCGTACGTCTCGCCGTCGAGGATCATCTCGATCGCGTCGCCACCGATCGACGCGATCCGGTCGCGCTGCTGGCGCGGCGTCGTGCGCGGCAGGTGCACGCGGCCGCGGACGCCGAGCGCCGCGCACGCGAAGGCCACGCCCTGGGCGTGGTTGCCGGCACTCGCCGTCACCACGCCCGCCGCGCGGGCCGGCGCGTCGAGCTGGGCGATGAGGTTGTAGGCGCCCCGCGCCTTGTAGGAGCGGACCACCTGGAGGTCCTCGCGCTTCAGCCACACGTGCGCGCCGGTCCGCTCGCTGAGCCGGACGCTGCGCTCGACGGGCGTGGTGGAGACGACCCCGGCGAGGCGCTCGGCGGCGGCGTCGACGTCGTCGGCCGTCACCCGCGCCGCGGTCTCGCGGGGGTGTGCTGCGTCCGTGCTCATGCAGCCTGTCTACCCGACTGCCCGGCGACGCACCGCAGCACCCGTGCAGGCCGGCCCGGGCCGTGTGACCCGGGACACCTCCCGCCCCCTGTGCGGCCTGCGCGCCCGGTCGTAGACTGAGGCCGTCAACAGTCTGGTACCCGCTCGCGGGACTGGAACGAGAGGCACCACCATGACGCACCCCCGTCCGCACGCACCCGCGCGCCCGCACACCTACGGTGTCGTCGGCGCCGGCCGCGTCGGCTCCGTCGTCGCCGCGCGCCTGCACGCCGCCGGTCGCTTCGTCGTCGGCATCAGCGCCCGCTCACAGGCGTCCCTGCTGCGGGCCCGCACGCTCGTCCCCGAGGTGCCGGTACGGACCGCGGCCGACGTCGCCGCCGACTGCGACGTGCTCGTCCTGGCCGTCCCCGACGATGCGCTCGTGGCGGTCTGCGAGGAGCTGTCGACGGTCCTGCGACCCGGCCAGGTCGTCGTGCACACCAGCGGACGGCACGGGCTCGACGCGCTCAGCGCCGCCACACGCGTCGGTGCCCGCGCGGTCGCCCTGCACCCGGCCATGACGTTCACCGGCTCGGCCGTCGACCTCGGCCGCGGGTGCGCGATGGGCCTGACCGCCGCCGACGCCGAGCGAGAGCTGGCCGAGGACCTCGCCGCGGTGCTGGGCGGCACGCCCGTGTGGATCGACGACGCCGACCGCGTGCGCTACCACGCCGCGCTCAGCCACGGCGCGAACCACCTCGTCACCCTCGTCGCGCAGGCGCGCGACCTGCTCCAGGGCATCGGTGCGGGCGCCGAGGCGGCGACCATCCTGCGTCCACTCCTCGAGGCCGCCCTCGACAACGCGCTCGACCTCGGCGACGCCGCGCTCACCGGCCCGATCGCGCGCGGTGACGTCACCACGGTCCGCGCCCACGTCGACGCGCTCGCCGCGGAGCCGTCGTCGACCCGCGACGCCTACGTGGCCATGGCACACGCCACCACCGAGCGGGCAGCCGCCGACGGTCGCCTCGACCCGGCCACCGCCGCCGTCCTCGACGCCGCGCTCGACGAGCGGCCCCGCGTGACCGGGCCCGTGCGGTGACGCCCGTCGTCGCCCGCACCCGGGCCGAGCTGCGCACGGCGCTCGCCGACGCCGGCCGCGTCGCGTTCGTGCCGACGATGGGCGCCCTGCACGACGGCCACGCCCGCCTCATGCGGCACGCCCGCCCCCTCGGCGACACGCTGGTCGTCTCGATCGTCGTGAACCCCACGCAGTTCGGGCCGGGCGAGGACCTCGACGCCTACCCCCGCACCCTCGAGGCCGACCTGCGGGTCTGCGCGCAGGAAGGCGTCGACGTGGTGTTCGCGCCCGACGTCGACGAGGTCTACCCCGGGGGGCTGGACGACGCCGTCACGCTCGACCCCGGACCCCTCGGGCAGGTGCTCGAGGGCGCGGCCCGACCGACCCACTTCCGCGGGGTGCTGACCGTCGTCGCGAAGCTGTTCGCGCTGGTGCGCCCCGACGTCGCCGTCTTCGGCGACAAGGACTTCCAGCAGCTCGCGCTCGTGCGCCGCATGGTGCGCGACCTCGTGCTCGACGTCGAGGTCGTCGGCCACCCGGTCGTCCGCGAGGCCGACGGCCTGGCGCTCAGCTCGCGCAACGCCTACCTGACGCCCGAGCAGCACGACCACGCCCTGGCCCTGTCCCGCGCCCTGCGGGCCGGGGTCGAGCAGGCGACGGTCGGCGCCGACGCCGTGCTGAAGGCCGCCCGCGAGGTGCTGGACGCCGCCGACGGCGTCGACGTCGACTACCTCGTCGTCACCGACCCGTTGCTCGGTGCCGTCGACGACACGTACGAGGGGGAGGCGCGGATCCTGGTGGCAGCCAGGGTCGGCACCACGCGCCTGCTCGACAACCAGCCCGTGGTGCTCAGAAAGGGACCCTGACCATGCTCCGCACGATGATGACGTCGAAGATCCACCGCGCGACGATCACGCAGGCCGACCTGCACTACGTCGGCTCGGTGACCGTCGACGCCGACCTGCTCGACGCCGCCAACCTGCTCCCCGGCGAGCTCGTGCACATCGTCGACATCGACAACGGCGCCCGGCTCGTGACCTACACGATCGCCGGCGAGCGCGGTTCGGGCGTCATCGGCATCAACGGTGCCGCCGCCCGCCTGGTGCATCCCGGCGACCTGGTGATCCTCATCGCCTACGGGCAGATGGAGGACGCGGAGGCGCGCGAGTTCCAGCCGAGCGTCGTGTTCGTCGACTCCGAGAACCGCGTGATCGGCACGGGCTCCGACCCGGCCGAGGCGCTGCCGGGGTCCGGTCTCGTCCGCGGTGACGTCGTGGAGAACCCGCTGGTGTCGCACGGCGGGGCCGCGGGGTCGCAGGCGGTGGGGGCTCGGTGACCCTGCTGGCGCTCGACGTCGGCAACAGCCAGTCCGTCATCGGCGCGTTCGACGGCGACCGTCTCGTCGAGCACTGGACCGTGTCGTCGCAGACGCAGCGGACCGCCGACGAGTGGCACCTGCTGGCGCACGGGTTCGTGCGCGCCGCTGGTCTGGCCGACGTGGAGGCGGTGGCGATGTGCTGCACCGTGCCGTCGATCCAGGTCGAGCTCAAGGCGATGCTCGAGCGCTACTACGCGGGCCTGCCGGTCTCGATCGTCGGCCCCGGTGTGAAGACGGGCATCCCCATCCACACCGACAACCCGCGGGAGGTGGGTGCCGACCGCATCGTCAACGCCCTCGCCGCGGCCGAGGTGTACGGCGGGCCGGCCGTCGTGGTCGACATGAACGGCACCGCGACGATCTTCGACGTCGTCGACGAGCGGAACCGCTACGTGGGGGGCGCGATCGCGCCGGCGGTCGAGCTGTCGCTGGAGGCCCTGGCTCGCCGCGGCGCGCAGCTGCGCGCCGTCGAGCTGGCGGTCCCGCGCGACGTCATCGGCAAGAACACCGTCGAGGCGGTGCAGTCGGGCGCGGTCTACGGCTTCGCGGGGCTGGTGGACGGCATGGTCGACCGCATCATCGAGTCGCTGGGGGCCGACCCCGACGACGTCGCGGTGATCGCGACCGGCGCCTACGCGGACGTCGTGCTGGACCACTGCACCAGCATCACGACGCGCGACCCGTGGCTGACCCTCACCGGTCTGCGTCTGGTGCACGAGAAGAACCACTGACCCCCCAGCGGAGGTCTCGCTGGTCGAGTAGGCCGACCGGCGACGCAGGAGCTCGGTCGGGCGTATCGAGACCACTCTGGGCGGTCGCTGGGGGTTGGCTCGCGCTGAGCCGTTGCCGGGTGGTCTCGAGTAGTCCGAGCCTCGCAAGCTCGCTCGGACTACTCGACCAGCGTTATATCGCGTGGTGGGCGGGTCAGGGTCGCCAGCGGTGATTGCGTTGCCAGGCGGTGGCGCCGGGTGGTCTCCACTCGACGTGGCCGTCGTCGGGGTTGATGCGGCCGGTCCAGCCCTGGTCGTGGACGCGATGATGGTGGAAGGTGCACAGGAGTGCGCCGTCGCGGATGTCGGTGGTGCCGGAGAGGGAGTAGGGCGTGAGGTGGTGCGCTTCGCACCATCTCGCGTCGCGGTCGCAGCCGGGTGCGGTGCAGCCACCGTCGCGTCTCTCCATGGCTCTGCGTGAGGACTGGTTGAAGTATCTGTTGGCGGAGCCCAGGTCGAGGGGGAGTGACCTGCCGTTGAGGACGATGGGGACGAGCTGGGCGGTGCACGCGAGCCGGCGGGCCTGCTCGGCGGAGATCCGGGTGCCGTCGGAGAGTCCGGCGGCCTTGAGGCCGCCCATCAGCGTGCTCAGGTCGAGGTTGACGGTGACGACGGCGCTGACGCCGCCGTTGGAGGGCAGCCGGTCCGCGGGCAGCAGCTCGACCAACGCGGCGAAGGCATGCCCGAGCCGCTGCGGGTAGGACTGGCCGAATCCCACGTCGTCGTGCTCGCCGGTGGCGGCGTTGACGGTGCCGACGCTCTGGTGGGGTGCGGCGAGGGCGTCGAGGGCGGTCTTGAGCATGGTGGCCTGTGCCTCGGGGAGGGTGAACCGTCCGGTGTGGGTGCCGTCGCGGTTGTCCCACATCGAGAAGCTGGTCTTGGCGCGGGCGGCTGCCTCCTGGCGACGGAGCTGCTCGTCCTCGTCGGCATCGACGTCGTCCTCGGAGGTCTTGTAGGTCTCGGTGATCCGCCGAGCCCGTGCTCGCAGGTCCTTGAGGGTGAGCTTCTGCGCGTCCTTGAGCAGGGTGCGTTCGCAGGTGTCGCGCTGATCTTCGGTGACGTCCTCGGGCAACCACGAGAGTGCCTGAGAGATGACGTCGGCCTGCTTGGCCGAGATGTCACCGCCGGCCAGTGCGGCCTCGGTGTGGCTGGTCTGCTCCTCGATCCGGTTCGCCGTGTTCACCAGCGCGTCGGCACCCGTGCGATCGCCGCCGAAGTCGATGGAGATCGTCGACCCGGTCGAGGTCGCCGTGGTGCCGGCGCGACCCCCGTCGCGCGCAGCCTGCCGAGCCTTGTCGAGGACCCGCGCGGCGGCCATCTTGTGCGCTGCGACCTGGGACTCCAGACGTCCGAGCTCGGCCAGCAGGCGCCGCACCTCCGCCGGGGTCAAGGCGTCCCAGGCGCTGGTCGCCAGGCCACCGAAGACCTCCCGGGCCGTCTGCACGCACGCGTCGACCGGATGGGTCTCGTGCGCGGTGACGGCCATGCTTCCCCCTGAGGTCGTACCCGGATTCTATCGAACAGAATCGGCATGAAGCAAGTACGTGTTCGATAAAACATCGAGAGTGTGGAGGTTGTCGACGTCGTCGCGGAGCCTGCCTCGGCTCGTCGTCCGGCGGCCCGCGTGGCAGCATGCCGCCATGCCTCCCCCGACGTCGCAGCGTGGCCGCCTGAGCCGACGCAGGATCGCCGAGGAGGCGCTCGCGCTGATCGACGACGAGGGTGTGGGCGCCGCCTCGATGCGGGCGATCGGCAAGCGGCTCGGCGTCGAGGCGATGAGCCTGTACAAGCACGTCGGCACGCGCGACGACCTCCTCGACGCCGTCGTCGACCTGGTGGTCGCCGAGCTGGACGCCGACCCCGAGGTGCTGCGGACGGCCGAGCACGGTTGGCGCGACTACCTGGAGCGCCTCGCGCGCGGCGTGCGCCGCTACGCCCTGGCCCATCCCCACGCCTTCCCGGTCGTGGCCACGCGGCCGTCGCAGGCTCCGTGGATCAACCCGCCGCTGCGGTCGCTGGCGTGGATCGAGTCGGTCCTCGAGGCGCTGGAGGCGGAGGGCTTCGACGACGAGGAGGTCGTGTTCGCCTACCGGTCGTTCAACAGCTTCCTGCTCGGCTACCTGCTCATGGAGACGGGCGCGCGCACGCTGCGCGACCCGAAGGACGGCGACGGGTCGTTCGCTGCGGGGGCCGACGCGTCCGAGGCGGTCCCCGGTGGGCTGTCCCCGACCCGCGACGCCGACCAGCAGGACGCCGTGGCGGAGGCGTCGACGCCCGAGCAGGTGATCGACCCCGCGGGCATGGTCGACGAGCAGGCCTATCCGACGATCCACCGCCACGCCGCCCGGCTCGCCGCCGACCGCTACGCCGAGGAGTTCGAGCGCGCGCTGGCCGAGATGCTCGACGGGATCGCCTCGCGCCTGGCGCAGTGACGTCGCGCGGCCCGTGTCCACGCGCCGCAGCACGTCGTGACCGACGTCTCACCGGCTCACGTTGCGGCCTCCGCCTTACGGCGTAAGGTTTACAACGTAAGCCGAACAGATCGGCTCCCCACCCACCGACTCAGGAGGACGACATGAGCTTCATCGACAAGGCCAAGAACACCGCCGAGAAGGTTGCCGGCGAGGTCAAGGAGGCCGTGGGCAAGGCCACCGACGACAAGGACCTGCAGGCCGAGGGCAAGAAGGACCAGACGAAGGGCTCGCTCAAGAACACGGGCGAGGACATCAAGGACGCCTTCACGAAGTGAGCGGCCCGCGGGTACTGAGAACTCTCTGAGGAGTTCGGCGTCACCGTCACCTCGAGTTGCCGCCCCCCGCAGCCGCCGTAGCGTTTCAGTTGTCACCCCACCGATCCAAGGAGGATCACCATGAGCTTCATCGACAAGGCGAAGAACACCGCTGAGAAGGTCACCGGCGAGGTCAAGGAGGCCGTGGGCAAGGCCACCGACAACAAGGACCTCGAGGCCGAGGGCCAGAAGGACCAGACCAAGGGTTCGCTGAAGAACACCGGCGAGGACATCAAGGACGCCTTCAAGAAGTGACGTCCCCCTCGCACGCACTGCGAGAAGCCCGGTCGACCGCGTGAGCGGTGACCGGGCTTCTTCGCGTCCCGGGCCTGCGACGCGCAGGACCTGAGGGCATCAGGGCGTGGGGCGACGAGCGTCGAGCGCGGCGATGAGGGTCGGCGCGTCCCACTGACCGTCGTACCGCTCGGTGCCGATGAAGAACGTCGGCGTCGCCGCGACGTCCATCAGGTCGGCGTCGTCCTCGTCCTCGCGCACCCGCCGCAGCACGTCGTCGGCGTCGAGGTCGGCCTCGAACCGTACGAGGTCGAGCCCGATCTCGTCGGCGTAGCGCAGGAGGTCGAGCCGCTCGAGCTGGTCCTGGTGGGCCCAGAGCAGCCGCGCGTAGTCGAAGTGCCGGCCCTGGAGGTGCGCCGCCTCGTAGGCGCGGGCTGCGAGCTCGGCGTGCGGGTGGTGCTGGTGGAGCGGCAGGTGCCGCCACACCCAGACGACGTCGCGGCCGAAGTGCTCGATGACCTCGTCGACCATGCCGGTGGCTCGGCTGCAGAACGGGCACTCGAAGTCGCCGTACTCGACGAGCACGAGCGGTGCGTCGGCCGGCCCCTTGTAGTGGTCGCGGCGCGGGTCGAACGGGCGCAGCAGCACGGTGCCCGGCGGGACGACGGGACGCCGGGCGTCGAGCGCGCGCAGCACGGCCGCGCCGAGCACGAAGGCGAGCACCGACGCAGCGAGCACGCCGACCCTGGCCTCGTCCTGCGCGGCAGGGTCGTCGATGGCGATGCCGACGATGAGCAGCGAGATGGTGAAGCCGATGCCCGACAGCGCGGCGCCGCCCGCGACCCTGCCGATCGTCAGGCCTGGGGCGAGCACGCCGAGCCTGAACCGCTGCGCGAGCAGGGTGGCCCCGGTGATGCCCACGAGCTTGCCCACGACGAGGCCGGCGACCACGCCCCAGAACAGCGACGACGACATCGAGCGCCGCAGCGTCTCGGCGTCGAGCACGACCCCGGCGTTCGCCAGCGCGAAGACGGGCAGGATCACGTACGCCACGTACGGCGCGAACGAGCGCTGCAGCCGCTCGTTGATCGAGATCGACTCGCGCAGCTGGCGCCCCGCTGCGGCCGCGTAGGCCGGGTTCGGCGACTGGCGGAAGGCGCGGGTCAGCTCCACCACCCGCTCCACGTCGTTCTGGCGCGGTGCGGCGACGGGGATGAGCAGCGCGACGGCCACGCCGGCGAGGGTGGCGTGCACACCGGCCTCGTGCAGCCCGAACCAGACGACGACCGACAGCACCGCGTACAGCGGCCCGCGGCCGGACGGCATGAGCCGGACGAGGGCGATGAGCCCGAGCGCGACGAGCGCCACGAGCAGCGGGACGACGTGCAGCTCGTCGGTGTAGAAGACGGCGATGGCGGTGAGCGCACCGATGTCGTCGACGACGGCGAGGGTCAGGAGGAAGACGCGCAGCCGCGAGGGGTGCTGCGGCCGGATGATCGCGAGCGCGCCCACCAGGAAGGCCGTGTCGGTCGAGATGACGACGCCCCACGCGTGCGCCTGTCCGGAGTCGCGCGCGATGAGCAGGAACACCAGGGCCGGCACGACGAGGCCCGCGAGGGCGGCCGTCGCCGGCACGATCGCGCGGGAGCGGTCGGTCAGCTCGCCGATGGTCAGCTCCCGCTTCACCTCCAGCCCCACCGCGAAGAAGAAGAACGCCATGAGCGCGTCGTTGACCAGGTGGTAGAGGTCGAGCCCCATCGACCAGTCGCCGACCGCGACGCGCGCGTCGGTGTGCCAGAACGCGTCGTAGCCGCTGCCGAGGTTCGCCCACACGATCGCGGCGATGGTCGCGACCAGCAGCAGCCCCGCGCCGACCTGCTCGGTCTCGGCGTCGGCGAGACCACGCCGCAGCCGGGTGGCGCGGGACTCGGTGAGGGTGTCGGGGTCGCTCACGGGCTCATCCTTCCAGGGCGTCGGGGGATCACGCCCGGACGAGGGACCCCCGGGCCCCAACGTCTGTCACCTCTCGTCCATTCCTCGACCCGAGTCCATGGTGGTGGGATGCTGTCGACCGTGACGTGGAGACCAAGGTGGTGGGTGTGGGTCGGCGCGGTCGTCGTGGCCGCAGTTGTGGCTGGTTGTGGCGGAGGCTCAAGGCCGACGCAGGCTCCTCCCGAGATCGACCTGGCCGAAGCTGTCCGTGCGACCGTGAGTGACGGTCCGGTCCACTACCTCCTGCAGACGGGGTCGATGCGCTTCGACGGCAGCGGCGACTTCGACGTGTCCCGAGGTGATTGGCATGCGGAGCACAACCTCGGACTGGTCGACACCGCAAGGGGAACCTTCGTCCTCAAGATCATCATGCGCACCGTGGACGAGGGAACGTTCTTCTCGGCAGGTGATCTGACCGACGGTTGCTGGACGAGGTTGGGTGGGCGCGAGTATCGCGACGGGCCGGCAGTCGGTGCGCTCCTGGACGATCTCAAGCCGGTCGGCAGGTCCCGGGGGGCCGCCATCGCCGTCGACGTGCCCCTCGAGAGCCTGTTGACCGCGCTCGTTGCTGGCGCGCCGTCGCGGGAGTCGCTCGGGACGGCAGTGGCGGCGTCGACCAACGACGGCGGGCTCCTGGTCCCGGGGACCGTACGGGTGGTCGACGGCAAGGTCACCACGTTGGTCGTCGACATGCAGGTGGCCGCGAGAGTCGCCGAGCGGGTCGGCTTCGAGGTCCCCGACCCGGCGCAGGACCTGGTCGGCTCGCTGGAGGACCTGGAGTCCCTCATGACGGTAACCGTGAGTCTTCGTCCGTCGAACGCTCCTTTGGAGCTGCGCGCGCCCTTGGAGCAGGACAGGATCGAAGCAGGTTGCGACCCCGGAGATCGTACGCTCGGGTCCGCGACCCCCTGAGTCCTCCTGCTGCCCGTCGCCCTGCCGCGGAGACGGTCGAAGCCGCCTCCGGCGACCGGTCGTTTCCCGACTAAGGTGTGCTCTCGTGAGCGACTCCGTCGAGAACCCTGCAGCGCCCCCTGGTGAGAACGCGGTCGACGACCTGCCCGAGCAGCTGCGGATCCGCCGCGAGAAGCGTCAGCAGCTCATCGACGCGGGCATCGAGCCCTACCCGGTCGACCTGGGGATCACGCACACGATCACGCAGGTGCGCGACGCGTACGACGCCGAGGCGCTCGGCCCCGACCACCACTCCGGCGACGTCGTCACGGTCGCCGGACGCGTCATCTTCCGGCGGGGCACGGGCAAGCTGGTGTTCGTGTCGCTGCGCGAGGGCGACGGCACCGCCCTGCAGGCCATGGTCTCCCTCGACGGCGTGGGGGAGGAGTCGCTCGACCGCTTCAAGCAGCTCGTCGACATCGGCGACCACCTCGCGGTGACGGGTGAGGTCATCACGTCCCGCCGCGGCGAGCTGAGCGTGCAGGCGTCGTCGTGGGCGATCGCCGCCAAGACGCTGCGTCCGCTGCCCAACGAGCACAAGCCGCTGTCGGACGAGGCACGCAGCCGCATGCGCTACGTCGACCTCATCGTCCGTCCCGAGGCCCGCGAGACGGTGCGCGTGAAGGCGAAGGTGCTGCAGTCGCTGCGCCGCACGCTCGACGAGCGTGGCTACGTCGAGGTCGAGACGCCCGTGCTGCAGCACACCAACGGCGGCGCCGCCGCGCGCCCCTTCCTCACCCACGTCAACGCCTTCGACGAGGACGCGCTGCTGCGCATCGCCCTCGAGCTGCATCTCAAGCGCTCGCTCGTGGGCGGCATCGACCGGGTGTACGAGATCGGCAAGACGTTCCGCAACGAGGGCGTCGACAACACCCACAACCCCGAGTTCATGATGCTCGAGGCGTACGAGGCGTACGGCTCCTACGACACGATGGCCGAGCTGACGCGCGACCTCGTCGTCGACGCCGCGCGGGCGGTGGGCAAGACGGTGGTGCCTGGACGCGATGGCACCGACATCGACCTCGAGGCGCCCTGGCGGCGCGCGACCATCCACGAGCTCGTGGGCGAGGCGGTCGGCGAGACCGTCGACGTCGACACGTCGCAGGAGACGCTGACGGCGCACGCCGCCCGCCTCGACGTCGCCCTGCAGGACCACTGGGGCCCCGGCGAGATCGTGCTCGAGCTGTTCGAGAAGCTCGTCGAGCACACCCTGGTCCAGCCGACGTTCGTCTGCGACTACCCCGAGGCCGTGCGACCGCTCGCCAAGAAGCACCGCAGCACCCCGGGCCTCGTGGAGGCGTGGGACCTCATCATCAACGGCGTCGAGCTGGCGCCCGCGTACACCGAGCTCAACGACCCGGTCATCCAGCGTGAGCGCCTCGAGGAGCAGGCGCGCCTGGCGGCCGCGGGCGACCCCGAGGCGATGGACGTCGACGAGGACTTCCTGCGGTCGCTGGAGTTCGGCATGCCCCCGGCGGGCGGCCTGGGCCTCGGCGTCGACCGCCTGGTGATGCTGCTGCAGGGCGTCGGCATCCGCGAGGCGATCCTCTTCCCGATCTCGCGACGCGAGGTCTGAGCCCGGTCAGGCCGAGTAGGCCGACGCGTCGCCCTGGCGCAGCGTGGAGCGCACGCCGTCGGTGCTCACCGGGACGGTCCCGGCGACCGTGATGCGGTGCATGACGCGGTGGTGGTCGTCGTAGTCGGCGACCGCGTAGTGTTGCGTCGCGCGGTTGTCCCAGATCGCGACGTCGCCCGGCTGCCAGCTCCAGCGGGCGGTGTTCTCGAGCCGGGTCACCTCGCGCTGCAGCAGCTCGAAGACGTCGGCGGAGTCGCGGGTGGAGAGGCCGACGAGCCGCTTGACGAACTGGCCGAGGAGCAGCGAGCGCTCGCCGGTCTCGGGGTGCACGTGGACGACGGGGTGCTCGGCCTCGAACAGGCGCGAACCGAACTCCTCGCGGTAGGCCTCCTCGCGGACGTCGATGCCGCCGATGCGCTGCTCGTCGACGTCGGCGGCGTAGTCGTAGCGGTTGGTGTGCACGGCCCACAGCCGGTCGGCCATCGCCCGGAGCGCCGGGTGCAGGTCGGCGTAGGCGGCTGCGGTGTTGGCCCAGACGGTGGTGCCGCCGTACGGCGGGAGGGTCACCGCGCGCAGCACGCTGATGGCGGGCACGCGGTCGACGAAGGTCACGTCGGTGTGCCAGGCGTTGGCCTTGCCGTGGGAGGAGTCGATGGGCAGGACCGCGTTGGCCGCGCCGCGCACGGTCGGGTGCGGCGAGGTCGGCGTGCCGAGCAGGGCTGCGAACGCGTGGTGGTCGGCGTCGTCGAGGTGGTGCTGCCCGCGGACGAACACGACCTTGTGACGCAGGAGGGCGGCGCGGACGTCGGCGACCTCGTCGTCGGTGAGGTCGCCGCCGAGCCGCACGCCCTCGACGATCGCGCCGATCCGGCCGCCGACCTGCCGCACGACGACGTGCGAGCAGCGGAGCGTGGGGTCAGGTGCGGTGAGGGTCATGGTCGACTCCGGTGCTGCGGTGGACGGGACCCCTCCACGGTGCGCCCCGGCGACGTCGAGTGGGGCACGTCCCGCTCCGTGGGACGTCGGCCGGCGTGCGGAGCCGTGCGCTACACGCCACGATGTGGGCGTTTCCGACGTGAGGAGTTCCCGTGAGGTCGTTCAAGGACCTGAGCTTCGGTGCCCTGGCCCTTCGCGGCATCCTGGCCTGGCTCGCGTTCGCGGTGGGCTTGGTCGTCGCCAGCTTCGGAGACACGCAGGGCGTGCTGTGGATCACCGTCGTCGGATTCCTCGTGCTCGTGCCGGCGGGGGCGATCTTCGCGCTCTGCATCTACTACGCGGTGGCCGGCCCGTTGCAGCTCGGCCGACCGCTTCCGCCCCGCCGGGACGGCAGTCGCGCGACGCCGGAGGAGGACGCCGCCGAGCGTGAGGACCTGAGGGCGACCCTGCAGGGCGGGGCGCGACGCACCCTCGTCGTGCTGCCGGTGTTCATCGCCGGCGTCGTGCTCATGGTCCTCGGCCAGGAGCTGCCGAACGCCACGCTCTCCGCGGTCGGCCCGTGGGTGCTCGGCGTGGGACTCGTCCTCGGAACCCTGGCGGGAGCGTCGTCCACGGTGCCGATCATGCGGCACCTCTGGCGCCGCTGACCCGCTCGTCCACTCACCCCGGCTCCTCCTCACTCACCTGCGGATGTTTCCGAGGGTGAGTGAGGGACAACCGGGGTGAGCTGCTGACTCCCATCACGTGATGGGAATCAGCAGTGCGCGTCAGGCGTCCAGGACGGCGGCGACGGCCTCACGGGCGGAGGCGGGGTCGGCGGCGGCGAGGGCGGCTCGCGCGGCCTGCTGGCACTGCTCGAGGGTCACCGACGCGAGCCGTGCGCCCACAGGCCGCACGGCCGACGCCGCGCACGACAGGGACGTGACCCCGAGGCCGACGAGCACGCAGGCGAGCGCCGGGTCGGCGGCAGCCTCGCCGCACACGCCCACCGGCTTGCCGGTGCGCTCGCCGGCGCGGGCCACGGCCTCGACCAGCACGAGCAGTCCGGGCTGCCAGGGGTCGGTCAGGTCGCCGAGCTCGGCCGACATCCGGTCGGCCGCGAACGTGTACTGGCTCAGGTCGTTCGTGCCGATCGACACGAAGTCGACGTGCTCCAGCACCCGCTCCGCGAGCAGCGCGGCCGACGGCGTCTCGATCATCACGCCGGGCGTCAGTCCTCGCGCGCGGCACTCCGCGGCGAACGCGGCAGCCTCCGACGGCACCGACACCATCGGCGCCATGACCCAGACGGTCGCGTCCGACGCCTGCGAGGCAGCGGTCACCGCGTCGAGCTGGTGCGCGAGCAGGTCCGGCAGACGACGGCCGACGCGCAGGCCGCGGACGCCGAGCGCCGGGTTGGCCTCGGTGCCCATGTCGGCGAAGGCGAGCGGCTTGTCCGAACCGGCGTCGAGCGTGCGCACGACGACCTTGCCCGACCCCGCCGCGGCCAGGACGTCGCCGTAGACGTCGGTCTGCTCCTGCACGGTCGGCTCGGACGGACGGTCGAGGAAGCTCAGCTCGGTGCGGTAGAGGCCGAATCCCTCGACCGGCTCCTGCGCGGCACGCTCGGCGCCCTTGGCGTCCTGCACGTTGGCGAGCACCTGCACGGCGTGCCCGTCGGCGGTGCGGCCCGGGCCCTCCCAGGCGGCGCTCGCGGCGCGGCGCTCGGCGTCGGCCTCGGCGCGCGAGGCGGCAGCGGCGGGATCGGGCGACAGCACGACCTCGCCCGTGCCGCCGTCGACGAGCGCGGTGTCGGGCAGCTCGTCAGGGAGGTCGCTCACCCCGACGACGCAGGGGATGCCGAGCTGACGCGCGATGATCGCCGTGTGGCTCGTGGGGCCGCCCAGCCGGACGGCGATGCCGACCACGAGGGCCGGGTCGAGGCCAGCGGTGTCGGCCGGGGCGAGGTCGTCGGCGAGCAGCACCGACGGCTCCGACGGCAGGCCGACGCCGGGCTCGGGCTGGCCGAGCAGCTCGGCCACCACGCGGTCGCGCACGTCGCGCAGGTCGGTGACGCGCTCGGCCATGAGCCCGCCGGCGGCCGTGAACATGGCGACGAGCTCGTCGACGGCGCGCGACGTCGCGGTGGCCGGGCCGTGTCCCCCCTTCGCGTGCTTGGCGACGAGGGCCGCGAGGCCGCGGTCCTGCACGAGGGCGGCCGTGGCGCTCAGGACCTCCGAGGCGGACCCGCTGGCGAGGGCAGCGCGCTCCTGCAGGCGGCCGGCGACGGTGGCCGCCGCGGCGGCGAAGAGCTCGGCCGTGTCGTCGCGCGCGGGCTCGTCGGAGGGGACGTGCGGACGGTCGCCGGGCACCAGCACGGCGCCGTGCCCGACGCCGGCGACCACGGGGGTCCCGGTGAGGGTGACCGCCGTCATGGAAATCTGTGGGGATGTGCCCGACATGCTTGACATGGCCCGAGACTATCGCGTAGAACAGCAGACATCAACATCAAATCCACACAAATCCACACAACGCGGTGACGCAGGACACCCTGCACCCCTCTGCACCGTGTCGTGGGACGTGGACCGGACCCCAGGAGCACTCGTGTACGCCGCCGAACGCCGCGCACTCCTCGCCGCCCGCCTCAGCGAGCACGGCCGAGTGAGCGTCGTCGACGCCGCGGACGAGCTCGGGGTGTCCGGCGAGACCATCCGCCGCGACCTCGACGTGCTGCAGCGCCACGGCCTGGCCCGTCGTGTGCACGGCGGCGCCGTCGCCCGCACCGTGGCCCAGGCCGCGGAGCTCGCCGTCACGGACCGTGCCACCCAGCACGCGCCGGAGAAGGAGGCGATCGCGCAGGCCGCGCTCGCGCTCCTGCCCGACACCGACGGCTGGGTCGCCTTCGACGCCGGAACGAGCACCGCCGCCCTCGTCGACGCGCTGCCCGCCGACGCCGCGTTCGACGCCGTGACGCACGGCATCGACGTCGCCGGCCGGCTCGCGCGGCACGAGGGCGTCTCGCTGCTCGTGGTGGGTGGGCGCGTCCGCCCGACGACGGCCGCCGCGGTCGGCGCCGACACCGTCGCCGCCTACGGGCGCATGCGTCCCGACGTCGCCTTCATCGGCGCCAACGGCATCGGCCTCGAGCGCGGGCTCACGACGCCCGACGTCGAGGAGGCGGCGGTCAAGCGGGCGCTCGTGGCCGCGGCCCGTCGCGTGGTCGTGCTCGCCGACTCCTCGAAGATCGACACCGAGTACGCCATGAGCTTCGCCTCCATCGACGAGCTCGACGTGGTCGTCACCGACAAGGGCGTCACGCGCGAGCAGGTCTCGCGGCTCGAGCGCGCCGGCCTCGAGGTCGTGGTCGCATGATCGTCACGCTCACCGCGCACCCCGCGATCGACCGACTGGTCTGCCTCGACGGACCGCTCGAGCGCGGCGCCGTGCTGCGCACGTCGGCGTCCACCGACCAGCCGGGCGGCAAGGGCATCAACGTGGCCCGCGTGGTGCAGGCGGCCGGCGTCGACGTGCGGGCCGTGGTCCCGGCCGCCCCGGGCGACCCCGTCGTCACGTCGCTCGCGCCCACCGGCCTCGCCGTCGTGCAGGTCCCGATCGCGGGCGCCACGCGCGTCAACCTCACCCTCGCCGAGCCCGACGGCACCACCACCAAGCTCAATGCGCCCGGCACCCCGCTCGACGCCGAGGAGCGCGAGGCCCTCGTGGCGGCGCTCGTCGACGCCGCCCGTGGCGCGTCGTGGGTCGCGCTGTGCGGCTCGCTGCCCCCGGGCGTGCCCGCCGACCTCTACGCCGGTCTGGTGCCGCGGCTGCGCGCCGTGGGCGCCACGGTCGCGGTCGACACGTCGGGGGCGGCGCTCGCCGCCGCGCTGGCCGACCCGTCGACGGCGCCCGACCTGGTCAAGCCCAACGGGCACGAGCTCGTCGAGCTCATCGGCGGCGACGGTGACGCGATCGAGGCCGACCCCGAGCTCGCCGCACACGAGGCGCAGCGCCTGCGCGCCGAGCGCGGGCCGGCCGAGGTGCTGCTGACGCTCGGCGCCACCGGCGCCGTCCTCGCCACCGCCCGCGGCACCTGGTTCTGCGCCACGCCGCCGGTCACGCCGCGCAGCACCG
>SXGQ01255423.1_pt1 | contig 22214 bp, 22 predicted proteins | sample 3178371 | NCBI WGS metagenome assembly SXGQ01 (sample SAMN11356859, study PRJNA531348) | freshwater metagenome | isolation source: freshwater sample F1-20 | place: China: Fuxian Lake, Yuxi | collected 2017-12-25 | reverse complement strand
CGTGCCGAGTCCGGCTGCTCCGGCTTCGCGGCGGAAGCACGGTGTGTAGGCGGCGTAGCGGATCGGGAATTGATCTGCGCGCAGGATTTCCTCGCGGTGAAGATTGGTCACGGGGACTTCCGCGGTGGGCAGGAGGTAAAGCCCGTCGCGCTCGCAGCGGTAGAGTTTTTCTTCAAACTTCGGAAGCTGGCCTGTCCCGATGAGAGCGTCGGCATTCACGAGAAGCGGCGGCGCGACCTCGACGTAACCTGCCTCTCGGGTCTGTGTATCGAGGAGAAAATTGATGAGCGCACGCTCAAGCCGCGCACCCTGGCCGATGTAGGATGTGAATGCAGGAGCGGACATTTTTGTCGCCTTCTCGAAACTAAAGAGCCCGAGTTTTTCGCCGAGTTCGACGTGCGATTTTGGCTGGAACGTGAACGCAGGCTTCGCGCCCCACGCACGGACTTCGGGGTTCTGCTCGGCGCTGTCGCCAACGGGGCAGGCTTCGTGCGGGAGGTTCGGAATTCCGAGGAGAAGCTCGCGCTGCTCGGCGTCGAGCGCCGCGGCTTCTTCGTTGAGGCGCTTCATTTCATCGCCGAATCCACGGACTTGCGCTTCGATTTCGCTCGTATCCTCGCCGGCTTTTTTCTTAGCGCCGATTTCCTTGCTGATGCGGTTGCGGTCGGCCTGGAGCTGCTGGAGCCTTGTCTCTGCCTGCCGCCGCTGGGTGTCGCAGCGAAGGACGGCGTCGATCTGCGATGGCAGCGCGGAGTTGCGCGCGGCGAGGCGGGCTTTAACGGCATCTGGATTTTTTCGGATGAGCGCGATGTCGAGCATGGGGCGCGGAAGCTAGCGACTTTGCGCGAATAGCCAATTGCAAACAGCCAGACCGGAGCGAGGCTTTAAAGCGGCTCGGTCTCGAGTGCCAGCAGCGCCGATTTCCATTCGAGCCCGCAAGCAAATCCGCCGAGGCCAACTTCAGCAACAACGCGGTGGCAAGGGACGATCAGGAGCAATTCGTTTCGCGCACATGCCTGACCGACCGCCCGACTTGCCGAAGGACTGCCGAGGGCGGCGGCGAGTTCGCCGTAGGTGAGCGCTTTTCCCCATGGAATTTTGCGCATGCGTTCCCACGTTTTGCGAACGAATGGACCGCGGTCGGGGTATGCGATTTCAAATTCGCCAAGCTGCCTCAAAATCGTGCCGAGATGCTTCGATTCAAGCCCGGCGGGCACATTCTTTGGAAGTGTCACCGCCGCAAGGCGTCCTTCATCATCAATGCGCACGATGACAGACAGCGGGCCGGCTGTAATGGAGCGGGCTGGCACGGTCTTATCGCCCCATCACGCGAAACGCGTGATAAAGTGCCAGACCGAGCGCGATGAGGAGCACGACAAAGAACAGCTGCCCCAGCGTGCGGTCCTTGTGCATTTTCCGGCTGCGCGAAGGACGGGCAGCGACGGCATCGTAACGCCGATCCACCGGGCCTTCGATATGAACGACCGTAGACTTGCGCTTGATAAATTCGTCGCGCTGCTTGCGGACGAGTTCCTCGCGCTTCTTTGGAGCCTGCGAGAGCAACTGCTTAAGTCGCTCCTCCTCCGCCCTGATGCGAGCCTCCTCCTCGGCGAGCCGCTTCTGCCGATCCGAGATTGGCGAATTACCTCCGCGTTTTCCTCCGCTACCGCTGCTTTTGGCCATGGCTTTATTTGTTGGCAACGATGACTACGAGGACAAGTAGGACGCAGAGGATGAGCGGGAGCGTAAACGCGAGGCCCATCATGAACCACTCTTTGAAATCACGCCCGCCGGAATCGGCCGCGTAGCTTTCTCCCTGCATGGAAGACGCCGGAAACTCCCCCAGGTGCTCGGCGACAATTTTCGGGTAGCTTTTGCTGTATTCGGTCTTCGCGTCATCCACAGCGCTCAAAGCGCGGGTCAGTTCCTTGCTCAAATCGAGACCCTCCCACGATTTCGGGTCAATTCCCTCAAGCAGTGAAAGGTGACTTTTGAAGGAGTCCTCAATCGAATCCAAGGTCTCCACACGACGCTGAGCCTCGTATTTTTCCCGTTCGAGAACGACCAGCGCGCGGGTGAGCTTGTCCACCGCATCGGTGCGGCCGGAGTTGAACTGCTCCTGCCGTTTGCTCATCTCTTCGAGCTCGCGTTTCTGACGCTCCAGCATCTCCTGCTTTTTTCGAAGCTGGAGCAGTTCGTCGTGATGTCGCTGGACTTGCTCGTCCAGATGTTCGGTCGAGAGTGGATCCCCTTCGGGAAGATCGAGTAATTGTTCGCGCGGACGGTCGGTTGGCATGATGGCGGAGCAGCGCCTCAGTTAGACCAAAGTCCATCTCATAATTCCAGCGTTTTCACTCGGCGAAGCGCAAGAATCATCGGAACAAAGAGCAGCACAAAGCTGAACACCGCCGCGATGGCCGGCGTAAACCAATCCGGGAAGGGGAAAGGCCGTTTTGTGACCCGGAAAAACTCGGGCAATGCGAGCAGTGAGACGCACGCGGTGTTGTAAATGAAGCTGACCACCAGACACAGCGTGCCGCCAAAGCTGCTGACGATCTTGGATGGGTTCTCTTCCTTGAAATTCGGGAACAGCGCGCCGAGCCCCACGCTCAGTCCGCTCAGAGCAGCGCTCATCAGACATATCGCACACACAAAGTAGACAACCCGCCACCACGGAAAATTGAGCATCAGCGAGGAGACAACCATCAGTACGCCAGTAATGGAGCCGGAGACGATGAAACTCATCCAGAACTTCTGCAAAATGACGCGCTTCAACCCGACCGGCGAAAGCCCGAGAATCCATATCCGGCGGCCTTCGAGGCTGAACATCGGATACACAAATCGCGTCGTGAGAGTGCTGAGCGTCAGTGCGCTGGCGGCGAGATTCAGATAGCTGATCATCGTCTCCCAGTACGCCTGCTTCAGTTCCATCCGCACATTCCGGAGATTGGCCACGTAAATACAGAGCAGACCGAAAAAAATCATGAACTGCGTCCATTGCGCCGGGTCGCGCCAGAAGATGCGGATATCCTTGAAAATCAAAGCCACCACCTGGGGCGAAACCGGGCGCAGTTTTGCCTGAATCCACCCCAGTGCGGTGCGCCGGCGGGTCCGCTGCCGCTTTGCCACGGCCTCCCGCTGACTGCGTTCCGCCCGTGAACTCAAAGCCGCCGACCAACTTCCATAATACAACCGACCCGCGCCATCGAACGCCAGAAACAGCCCCATCAACGCCCAGCTTGAGAGCAGCAGGAAAAAGAACATCCCCTGCCGCCACAATCCATCCACGCTCCAAGCGCGCACCGCCTCGGCCAGCCACGAGCTTGGAAGAAAGACGGAAGTCACCACCCGCGTGCCTTTCATCAACTTCGACCACAAGACCGCTTCCTGCGCACTCGACGCCTCGACTTCAGTGACCGGCTTGATTCCGACGAACAAGGCTACGAGCAGGCCAACCGCGAGCGCGATAAGCACCTTTTTCACCCAAGGCCGCGCGAGTACCCGAACCAGCAGCAGAATCCCCCACGACCCCACGACCGCAGGAATGATGACAAATGGGACGTATCCAAGCGCGACCAGGATGTAAAAATACCAATCCACATCGTGAACCACTCCGTAGGCGGCCAGCATCGGCGCGCTCAAGAACACCAGCGCCCACGACGACACTGCGAGCGCCTCGATGAATTTCCAACGGTAGACATCGCGGTGCCGCACCGGCAGTGAGAGAAACCACTGCGCCTCACGATTCTTGAAGAGCGTCGAGTAACCGATGATCAGGTTCGACACCGTGAGCATCACGAAAAAGAACCCGAAGATCATGAAAAGAATCCGCTCCGCGAGCAGGCTCCCGACAATCGGAAACCGGTAGAGGTAGTTCATTCCACCTTTGAACAGGAAGAAACCGAACACGAGATACGCGGCGACGAGCGAAATCAGAATCCACGCCAGCAAGGGCGACTCCTTGTTCGACTTGGACAAACGTGCGCGGAAGCTCCGCCAGTGCATCCAAAAAAACAGCCCGAAAAGCTTCGGCGTGGAGATATGAGCGGCCGCGGAGGCATCCATAGCGCAAACTTGCATGTTTCAGCCAGTTAGTGCAAGGCTCGGACCAGAACTAAGAAACACCCACTCCTTCCATATTACATCCACCACGGCATCATTCGTGCTGCCTTAAAAAAGAGATACATGTTGGACCAGCCAAACCACTGCCGCGCCGGCGCCCGCCGGTCACGCCTTCTGCCTTCGTTGCGGAGGTGGACGCGCGCGGCGATGGCAGGGATTTTCACGGCAGTGCTGTCGTTTGGCCCGTGCAGTGCACAGGATGTAAACCGCGAATATCAAAAAAAGGCGCAGAATATCGGAAAAATCATCCGGTACGTCGATTGGCCGAAAGACAAACTGGGAGCCGGAGCGCCGTTCGTGATCGGTATCTTTGGAAATGATGAGGCATCCGACCAGATCAAGGAAATCATCGGCGGGCGGAGAATCAAAGACCGGGACGTCGTCGTGAAACACTGCGCGACAATCCAGGAAATCTCGGGCTGTCACGTGCTTTTCGTATCACGCTCCGAGGAAGCGCGGCTTGGGAAGATACTCGGCGAAGTGCGAGGCGATCCGATCCTCACAGTCGGCGAGTGCGATTCCTTCCTCAAAAAAGGCGGCATCTTCAATTTGCGCGTCATACTCGGGGAGGTTCAAGTCGAGATCAACGAACGGAACGCCAAACGTTCCAATCTTCAGCTTGCTCCGACTCTGGAGCCACTCCTCCGAGCTCAGGCCAACTCATGATCGCGAGACTCCGCCACGCGCCCATTCGCACGAAGCTGAGGTTCATTATCCTCACGACGTGCTTTGCATCTCTGATTCTGGCCGGTGGCGCGCTTTTCGCCGCACAACTGTACTTCTTCAAAAAGAACTTCATCGCCGATATGGAGTCCACAACGGCTGCGATCGCCCTGCAAAGCACAGCCGCCGCGGACTTCGCAAATCCGAATGCCGGCGAGGCTTTGCTCGCGCGACTCTCCGTCAAAAACGGCGTCCGTTCAGCCGCAATTTACCTGAGCAATGGAACCGTGCTCGCTTCGTATAATTCGCTCGCGCTGCCTGCCCGCATCCCACCCGCACAGTCGGCGCCGATGCAGTATTTCGACGAGGGCGCACTCAATTTCGCACACCCAATCGTCCGCGAAGGCGATAAACCGAACACCGTAGAACAAATCGGCACCCTCCACGTAAGTACCGATTACGGCCGCCAATCGAAAGAGCTCGTAAACCTCGGGATCGCGATTCTCACCCTCGTTCTGGCAATTTCGGCTTTGGTGGCGTGGTTTATTTCCATCCGACTTGGCGAGCTCATCAGCGCGCCGATTCAAAAGCTCGCAGACACAGCTCGCGCGATCGCCAAAAGCAACGACTACAACGTCCGGGCCGAAAAGTTTGGGAATGACGAAGTTGGCGCCTTCACGGAGAGCTTCAACTACATGATCGAGCGCGTCGGCACGCACGAGAGTGCCCTGCGGCACGAGATCGAAGAGCGACAAAAAGCCGAACGCGAACTGAAGGAGACGCAATCACAGTTGATTCAAGCCTCGCATCAGGCGGGAATGGCTGAAGTAGCAACCGGAGTGCTTCACAACGTGGGCAACGTTCTCAACAGCGTTAATGTGTCCGCGGCTTTGATTTCGGAAAAGCTAAACGGCGACCGGCTTGACAAGCTTCGAAAAACCGCGGCACTGCTGGCTGAAAAGAACGGGGACATCGGCGAGTTCGTCTCAAACGACCCGAAGGGCAAACTCATCCCATCCTATTTGGTGAATCTGGGCAACCATCTCGTCGCGGAACGCAACGACGCGGTGTCCGAACTCGAATCTCTCCTGCGCAATATTGAGCACATCAAAGAGATCGTCTCGATGCAGCAAAGCCACGCGCGAGTATTCGGACTAATGGAACGCATCGAGCCCGAAACACTCGTAGCGGACGCGGTGCGCATGATTTCGGTGAGTCTCCAGCGACACCAGATCGAACTCGTTACGCAAGTGGTTTCGCCGCGACCGGTCGAGGTCGATCGCCACAAAGTTCTTCAGATCCTCGTAAACCTTTTGCGCAATGCTAAACATGCGATGAACGACGGCGACTCGGACACCCGCCGGATCACGGTGATAATCTCCGGAGAAGACGAGAAGCTCATGAAGATCACGGTCACAGACACCGGCTGCGGAATACCCGCAGAGAACCTTACCAAAATATTTTCACACGGATTCACAACCCGTAAAGGAGGGCACGGATTCGGCCTTCACAGCTCGGCACTCGCCGCCCAACAAATGGGCGGTCGCCTCACAGTAATCAGCGCCGGCCCCGGAAATGGCGCCAGTTTCACCCTCGAACTCCCATCCCAAAAACCCGAACCTGCAACCGTTCACTAATGGACAGAAACCGCCGCATCCTGCTCGTCGATGACAACCCCAGCATTCACGAAGACTTTCGCAAAATCCTTCTGGGAAGCCAGATTCGAAACGAAGCGCTCGATGCCGCGGAGGCCATCATTTTCGGCTCCGATTCGGCCGCAAACGATACCTCCCACGATTTTGTTTTAGAATCCGCATTTCAAGGGCAGGAGGCGCTTGAACGGGTCACGCAATCGATCGCGAATGCAAACCCGTACGCCATGGCATTCATCGACGTGCGAATGCCTCCGGGATGGGACGGGATTGAGACGATTCACCACCTCTGGAAGGTGGATCCTGCACTTCAAGTCGTCATCTGCACGGCGTACTCGGATTACTCGTGGGAAAAAATGACCGCGAAAATCGGCGTGAGCGATAACGTGGTCATCCTTAAGAAACCATTCGACAACATCGAAGTTCTCCAGCTCACGCATGCACTGACAAAGAAGTGGACTGTTACCCGGCAGGCACAATTCAAGGTCGATGAACTCGAGCACATGGTTGCGGCGCGAACGCAAGCGCTGTCGAAAGCCTGCGAGGATTTGCGACACAGCGAAGAGCGATTCTCTCAGGCGTTCGCCACGTCTCCCATCCCCCAGGCAATTCAGACGGTCCGCGCCCGGCGATTCGTCGATGTGAATGCTGCATTTCTCACGATGACAGGCTACACGCGCGACGAGATCATCGGGCGCACGCCGCTCGATCTCCGGCTCTGTCTTGATTACGAGAGCCGCTTTGGCACTTCGGGAGGCGAAATACAGCCAATCCACGAAGCACCCGCTCAAATGAGCACGCGAACCGGCGAACTCCGGAACGTCATGTTATCAATCGAGGTGTTCGACCTCGCGAATGAAAAACACATCCTGCTCATGGCGCAGGACATCACAGAGCGCCAGCAGCTTGAGAACCAGCTCCGCCAATCTCAAAAAATGGAGGCCGTCGGTCAACTTGCCGCAGGAATCGCCCATGATTTCAACAACCTCCTCACGATTATTCAAGGTCACGCCAGCATCCATCTCGACGCATCCTCCCTCCCGCTCTCCGTAAACACATCACTGCATCAGATCAACGGTGCAGCCGAGCGCGCAGCGGATCTCACACGCAAATTACTCGCTTTCTCGCGCCGCGGAATGCTGCGGCCCAAAGTCCTCGACCTCAACGAGGATATCGCAACCGTCGGTCAGATGCTCCGGCGACTGCTCGGCGAAAAGGTGGATCTCCGCCTCGATTTCATGCAGGCGCCAGCGCTCGTTCATGCCGACCCGACCAGTCTGGAGCAGGTGCTGATGAACCTCACGCTCAATGCCAGGGACGCTATGCCCGACGGCGGCACGATTACCGTCTCGACCACGCGGGTGCAGTTCGACGCATCCAATCTTCCGTCGAATCCGGATGCCAAACCCGGCACATACATCCGGATCCAGGTCGCCGATACGGGCACTGGGATGGACGAACAAACGAGACTGCGAATCTTCGAGCCATTCTTCACCACAAAGGGCCTGAATAAAGGCACCGGAATGGGACTCGCGACTGTGTATGGGATCGTCAAGCAACACGAAGGATGGATCGATGTGGTTTCCGAGAAAGGCCGCGGGACAGTTTTCGACACATACATTCCAGTTACGGACCTTTCGAAGGTTTCGGAAGAGACTCCGCTCTTCACTCCTGCTGCGGACGACGGCAATCACACGATTTTCGTGGTGGAGGACGATGCTGCAGTGCGCGCACTGGTCGTTGAAGTATTGCAGACTTACAACTACAACGTAATCGAAGCCGAAAACGGCGACCGCGCCATCGCTCTCTGGCCGACTCTTCGCAATCAGGTGGACCTGCTGCTCACCGATATGGTGATGCCCGGGAGCGCAAACGGGCTGGATGTGGCGCGCCACTGCCTTGAGGACAAGCCAGAGCTGAAAGTCATTTATACGAGCGGCTACAGCAGCGAACTCTTCGCAAGCAACGTCAAGCTCCGCGAGGGCGTGAATTATCTCCCGAAGCCCTATCTCTCGAGCCGGCTGAGTGCGATCATCCGCAACGCACTCGACCCCGAGTCGAAACAGGCCGAAAGCGCCTAACCATCATTTCCCGGCTGCGCACTTCGCACACACGCCGAAAATTTCGAGCGTGTGGGTGACATTTTGATAGCCCTTCTGACGCGCCAGCCGCTCAAGGCCGTCAGCCACGCACATGTCGAGCGTTTCCACGCTGCGGCAGACCCGGCAGATGATGTGATGGTGATGATGCTCGCCGTGGTTGAACTCGTAGCGATAAGTGCCGTCGCCGAAATCGCAGCGCCTCAGAACGCCGATTTCCTCCATCGCTTGAAGGGAGCGATACACCGTGACCACATCGCAGCCAGCGACGCCGATTTTTTTGTGCAATTCCTCCGCGGAAAACGGACCGTGCTCCTTGATCAGAACGGACAACATCGCCTTCCGCGGCTCCGTAACACGACCGCCGCTTGCGCGAATTTTTTCCAGTGCGGCGGCAATCGCGCCAGCGGGTTCACAACAGGAATCGGACATGGCCGCAGGGAAGCGCATTCCGAGCGCCCATGCAAAGCCCGAAAATGCCGCCTTTCAAACTCCGCCGCCGCAAGGTAGCCAGAACCCATGCGCATCTTTGCAATCCTTCTCGCATCCGCCTCACTCTGCATTGCAGCAGATTCCGACTACCAGCCTGGACCGGATTCGCAGGCGAAACCCGATGTGCCAAAAGGCGAGGTCCGGACGTTCACACTTGCCGAAAGCAAAGCCTTCCCCGGCACGACACGCGAATGGTCGCTCTACGTCCCGAAGCAATACGACGCCGCGAAGCCTGCATGCGCGATGGTCTTTCTCGACGGCCCCGGATTCGCCAAAGTCGACGGCCAGTTCCGCGTGCCGGTGGTATTCGACAACCTGATCGCGAAAAAGGAAATGCCGGTCACCGTCGCCATTTTCATCGCACCGGGAACAGTCCCCGCCGCAGAGCCAGCCGCGAAATCCCGTAGCAATCGCAGTTTCGAATACGATTCGCTTGGCGCACTGAACGCACAGTTTGTCATCGAGGAAATCATCCCGCTAGCCCGGCAGCATGTGAAGCTGACGGACGACCCCGCAGGCTGGGCCACGTGCGGCCTCAGCAGCAGCGGCATCGCGGCCTTTACGCTCGCGTGGGAGAAGCCGGAGAAATTCGGGAAAGTGGTCAGCTTCATCGGCAGCTTTACCAATATTCGCGGCGGCTACGTCTATCCGGGTCTCATCCGCAAATCCAAACCTACGCCGAAACCCATCCGTGTTTTCCTTCAGGACGGCAGCAACGACCTCGACAACCTCCACGGGAACTGGCCGCTTTCGAATCAGGAGATGGCTGCGGCGCTCAAGTTCGCGGGCTACGACTATAAGTTCGAGTTCGGGACGGGCGGCCACAGCGGCCGACACGGCGGCGCCATTCTTCCCGATGCGTTGCGCTGGCTGTGGCGCGATTTCCCAAAGTAATCAGCGCACCCAGACACCGCGAAGCACCGACCGGTCGCGGCGTTGATTGGGATTGTAAAACGGGCGCGCTCCCGGCGCCGGCATCACACGCGGCAGAAGATTCATCCGGGCGAGCGTATCCATATCAAGCCGGCCTGTCGGGCGGAGCGCAAACCTTTCCTGAAAATTAAAAATCGCCTCGCTCGTCATCGGCCCAGCAAAACCATCCACCTCGCCGCGATAAAGCCTCTCCCGCTGCAAAATCCGTTGCGCCGCTGCAATAGTATCCTCCTGCAACTCACGTGGCGCGGTCGCGTAAGGCGTCCCGCGGAAGAGAGACGAGACTGGATCATACACTGCGTTAGGAATGCTCCGCGGTGGCTCCAAAACAGCCGGATCGACCGGCACTCCACGCAGAACCCGCTCCGGCGAGGTCTCACTGTCTCGGTCGCGCTCCCGCACCAGCAAATCACGCGACTTGTTGCGCAGCAGGGGCGCATCGTCGGAATCGTTTGGAGAAACTGGAGCTGGATTCACCTGCGGCGACTTTCTGGGTTCCGGCGCGGACGGAGCCATCGGCTTTTCCTGAGTTGGCTGACTACTTCCGAGACCAAGCGCAGCAAGCGTCTCGGTATCGATCTCGCCCGTCACATTCAGACCGTTGCGGATTTGGAATCGACGCACCGAGGCAGCCATTTCGTCAGATTGCTTTCCATTCACCTCGCCAAAGTAAAAGCCCTGATTCTTCAACTCCGCCTGCACATCGCGGGTTCGGTCATCCGCGGCTGCAGCGCAGACAAGAAGGGCTACGGAAAAAAGAAAGGCGGTTCTCTTCATTACAGCCAACTTCGACGGGAAATCATCCGTGTCAATTCAACCATTCTTCGTATAAATCGCGCCACATGCTCGCCAGTCTTGCCGACTACCATACGCACACGCCGCTCTGCCGCCACGCCGAAGGCTGGCCGATAGAACTCGCCCGGGTCGCCGCCGGGTTGGGACTTGGTGAACTTGGATTCGCCGACCACAACCCGATGCCGGAACCGTTTGACGATTGGCGAATGTTGATCGGCGAATTGCCGCGCTACATCGAATCTGTCGAACAGGCGCGGGCGGAGTTTCCACAACTGAACATCAAGATCGGTCTCGAGTGCGATTTCATCGTGGGCCACGAGCAGTGGATCGAAAAACTCGCCGGCCTACACGACTGGGATTACCTCATCGGCAGTGTCCACTATCTGCCCGACGGCTGGGAGGTCGATCATCCGAAATACATTAGCCGTCACAAGGACAGCGCCGATGCAATTTGGGAAAGCTACTGGAAAACCTACGTCCAATGCATCGAAAGCAGGCTGTTCGATTTCGTCGCCCACCCCGACCTCCCGAAAAAATTCGGGATTCGTCCGGAGGGCGACTTGCGCCGCTACTACGAACCCGCAGTCGCCGCGCTCGCAGAAACCCGGACGCCCTTTGAGATCAACACCGCCGGCTGGCGGAAGGAATGCGCCGAACAGTATCCGGCGCTAGATTTCATAGCCCTCGCGCATTCGGCCGGAGTTCCGCTGGTAATCAGCAGCGATGCCCATACGCCGGGTGATGTGGCTGCCGGGTTTCAAGATGCTGCCACTTTAGCGAAAAACTGCGGATACACGACGACGCTTCGCTTTACCCGCCGCACGCGCACCGCGGTAAGCATCCAATGAAACTCTCCGCCCGCGGCATCACGCTGACATTCACCGAACGCCCGCTCGTCATGGGAATTGTGAACCTCGTTGCCGATTCATTCTCGGGCGACGGCATCACGGACACGGCGGCGGCTGTCGAGAAAGCCCGCGGTCTCGTCGCCGACGGCGCCGACATCATCGACTTCGTAGCCGAAAGCGCGCGTACCAATCTCGTCCCCATTCCCGAGGATGAGGAAGCCGCTCAACTGATTCGGTTCATCGAGCGCTGGGAGTCTCCAATGCCGCTTTCGATCAACACATGGCGACCTGGAGTCGCACGCGCCGTCCTTCCGCGCGGCGGCCACATCCTCAACGACATCGGCGCACTGCCAACCGATGAAAATGCCCGCATCTGCGCGGACACCGGTGCGGCGCTTCTCATCATGCACACCGTCGGACAGCCCAAGGTCCCGCACACGCACGTTGGCTACGACAACATCATGACCCGTCTGGACGAGTTCTTCGAAGAGAAGCTCGCACTGGCTGCCCGGGCAGGTGTTGCCGCCGATGCGACCATCCTCGACCCCGGAATCGATTTCGCAAAACAGCGCGCCGACAATCTGAGGATCTATCGGGAACTTGGGCTCTTGAGCCGTTTCGAGCGGCCGATTCTTCTGCCGGTCTCACGCAAAACGGTCATCGGCGACATCCTCGGAATTCCCGCCCCAAAACGCGATGCGGGAACCATCGCGTGCCTGGTTTCCGGCGCATTGCGTGGCGCAAACATCTTCCGTGTTCACAATGCCCGCGCTGCTGCCCAGGCAATCCAGGCGCTCAAAGCGCTGGGCGCTTCGTCTCCCGGATCAATTGCGCCGGATTTCCCGCCACCACCGCACCCTCAGGCACGTCCTTGACCACCACGCTGCCCGCGCCAATCACCGCGCGTGCGCCCACCGTCACCGGGCCGATAATCACAACGTTTGCGCCGACATCCACTCCATCTCCGAGTGTCGGACACGCACTTTGAGTTCCGTCGGCAAGCGTCTTCGCGCCAATGGTCGTACTCTGCCTGAGCGTGCAACCCGCGCCAATGGTCGCGCCTTCGTGGACAACCAGCGCCATGCCATGAAACAAAGCGAGGCCCGGTCCGACCTTCGTGCGGTAGCGCAATTCAATCCCAAGCGACCAGACAACAGTGAGCTCATACCACACGAGATACGGAATCGTGAAATACCAAAGCGGCGCCGGCAGCGCACGACACCACGCGGCAAGTCGGAAGAGAAACATCACGAGTTGCCCCTTGATGTTTCCTCGGTTTGCCGACCAATCGCAGAAGAGTCCGTTCATTTTTCGCCCTCAAGATAACGCAGATAAATGGTCTCCACGTCACGCGCCATTCGCGATGCCGAGTAATCTGCACGCACGGTCACCAGCGCTGCCGCCGCGAGCCTTGTGGCCTCGGAAGGCTTTTCGATCAAAGTGCGCACGGCATCTACAAACGGAGAAACCTCGCCTGGAGGAACGAGAGCCGCATTCACTCCATCTCGCAAAATCTCCCGAATCCCGTCGAGATTGCTGGCGACAATCGGAACACCGCACGCCATCGCCTCCAGAATCGTAATCGGCAGTCCCTCGTAGCGTGAGGTGAGCAACAGACAATCAAGCGCAGGCCACAGCGACGGCATGTCCGAGACGTAGCCAAGAAACTTCACCCGCTCGCCGAGCCCAAGTCGAACGACTTGATCCCGAAGCGCAGCCTCGTCTTCACCGGTCCCGCCAATGACGAAGAATGCGTTCGGGATCTGCGCAGCGATATTGAGAAACAACTCGAAGTTTTTCTGGTGCGTGAGCCGACCCACTCCACCAACGACAAAGCCGCTCGCGGGCAGCCCCCACTTTCCCCGCGAAGCCCGGCGCAAATCGGGACGAGGCTGATAGGCATCCGTGTCGATTCCATTGTGAATGGTCGTGACGCGATCCGAGGCGATGCGTTCATGATTCACAAGAAACTCCCGGGTGCTTTCCGAGACTGCGATGATGTGTGTGGAGAGCGTATTCGTGAACGTGTCCGCAGGCAGCGCCCAGCGGCGCGGGTCCGTGAGCTTGTCGTTGCAGTGGTCGTGATTGATGCGAACCGGCACGCCGCACATCGCCGCAATGGGCTTGGCGATGACATTTGCCGCGAGGAGATGCGTGTGCACCACGTCGAACTGCCGCGAGAGGAATTTCCACATCAGGCGCGGCACGTACAGCGGAACTTTGTGATGATGGGAAAGCGAATGCATCGGAACGCCAAGCGCGGCGAGTCGTTCCCACATCTGACCGCGACCATGCATGGATGCGACCTCAAACTCGAAGCGCGACGTGTCGCCGTGACGGATCAGGTTCTCGAGCACGACCTGCGCGCCGCCGAGATCGAGTGAATCGATCACGTGCAGTACGCGATAGCGTCGAAAATGGGTGCCGTTTCTGAACATGCCTCCCGCACTTGGTAATGATGCCGGGGGGATTCGCCAAGCACGCGGATTACCGCCGCGCCTTCTCGTACATTCGCCGGGCGGAATCGCCCAGCACCGCGAGCGCTCCGACGCGCCACCACGGAATTCCAAATATCGCAGGCGGCCAGCATTTCAGCGCCTGCACGATTTCACCGAGGCCCGCGCTCCGCGAGAGCGTAAGCAAATTGTAGCCGACCCGCTCGTGAATCGCGGCGAGTGTGCGGCGGAAGTCCGGCGTGCTGCTCACACCGGGCCATGTCGCTTCTGAGCGGGCGACGAGTTCATCGAGCAGGCCGCGAAAAGCGCGGAGCTTTTCGGGGACAACACGCGAACGAAACAGCGCGATCAGGTCGAGATCCGCATCGCTCGCTGGCGCCCCGAAAAGCCGCTCGAAATGCTGCGCCTGCACACGCCGGATGAGCTCCGGGCGTTTGTGCGTTTGCGTAATGGAAGTGTTCACGACGCGCAGCGTGAGCAGCCGCTCGGGAAGATTTGCCAGCGCGTAACGCTCGCTCATTCGAGACCACAGTTCGTAGTCCTGCGAGGCTGGCCACGCTTCGTCATATCCGCCCGTCGCGACGACTGCGGCTTTGCGAAATGTGACGGCGGAGTGCGCGAGCGCGTTGTCGAAGAGATGAGCGAACTCGATGCCGCGATAGCTGAGCGGGAAGTCCTTCTTACCGAGCGAACGCCCGTTGCCGTCGATGATTCGAGCCTGCGAACCGACGACTGCGCACGACGGATGTCCGCTGAGAAAACCAAGCTGAAGCTCCAGCCGACGCGCGTCGGAAATATCATCCGCATCCTGCCGTGCGATGAATTCACCCCGAGCTTCACGAAAACCCACGTTGAGCGCCGCCGTGAGCCCGATGTTTTTCGGCAGCTCGATAACGCGAATGCGCGGGTCGGTTTGCGATCGCAGAAATTCACGCGTCCCGTCGGTTGAGGCGTCATCGAGAATGAGGAACTCAAAATCACGGAACGACTGCGCCAGAATGGACTCGATGGATTCGGCGAGATACGGCAGTCCGTTGTGGACGGACATCAGCACTGTGACCACGGGAGTCACTTCAGCAATCCCTCGAAAATCCTGCCGTGCGCATCCACCCAGTCTTCTTTGCGAAACAGTCGCTCGGCGCGTGCGCGAGCCGCTTCGCTGCGTCGAGGCCATTCCCGCATTACACGCGCAACTGCGGCGGCGATTGCACGCGGCGGCGGATAATTTGCGCGGAACCAGTCGCATTCCACATCGAGCATTTCACCGCCGTCGGCACCGACAATCTCCGGCATTCCGCCGCTCGCCGATGACACGACGGGGATTCCGCAGGCGAGCGCTTCGATCGCAACCGTCGGACACGGATCGTGATACTTGAGATGCAGCAAAACGTGCGAAGCCTGATAAAGGCGCACCGCCTCCTCCTGTGTGAACGCGGGCCGCATCGTCACCCACTCCGCGAGGCGCAGTCGCGTTACCGTGTCGTGGACTTCCGCCTCGGCGTTCTGCCAGCGAAGCTCACCAGCCACGGTGAGGGTCGCGCGATGACCGGCGTCCAGAAGCACGCGCAATGTTTCCAGCGCACCGATGACGCGGAATGGCTGATAGTGCGTCCCCGCCGCAAGCAGCTTCCACGAATCAGCCGGCGCGGGCGCGGGCTTGAAGAGGGCGGTGTCCACTGGATTGATCAGCACGCTCGATGGACACGACGCAGGCTCCAGCCATCGGTCGGCACTCACGCGGCAGAACTCGCTTTGATACACGACGTGGTCCGCAAGACGCAGCAAACGGCGCATCGGAAGATTTGTCTCCCATGCTCGAATTCCGGCCCACGCCGGAAAACCGACACCATTCTGATTCCATACAAACTTCGCACCTCGCTTCTTCGCCCACCGCACGAGTTCCAACGCGAATGGCGGCGGTGCGCTGCTGACCAGATACAGAATGTTAAATGGATCCGATTCCGGCCAGCGATCGGCGAGATGCGTGAGCTTTACGCGTCCGCCAGCGATGATCCCGCCTATCTCTCGCACACTCCCATAGCTCAACGCCGGCTCACCCTTCGGTACGACAAGCGGGCGACCGGCGAGCGAACGCCGGTAGTTTACCTGCTGCGGCATGGCCGCAAATGTGCGAATGAGCGATCCAATCATCGAACGAAGAATGCCCTACGGAAACAGAAGCGCAGGGGCTTTTGGAAACTTCTTTTGCAAATCGTCGAATCCGAAATAGCCCGACGGTCCGCGTAAAACGTCGCGGTGAATGATTTGCCAGCCGCCTTCCGATTTCTTCAGCAGCACTGTCACGTAGTCGATGTTGGTGTCGTAGGAAAACTGGGAATCGTCGGCTTTCCGCGCGCGGCCTTGGAAGAGCGCCCATTCTTTCCCGACGTGGATGAAATCGACCCGGAAGATGACCGGTTCACCGAGCTCTTTTTCGATGCGTGGACGAATTGCTTCCAGAATCTCCTTACGCTCGGGGCTTCCTGGTTTCGCGGAGAAAATCCCTGCTTTGTTCCGCTCTGGCTCGCGCGCGTTATTCGACTCTTTTTCCTTCGCGAGTTCCGAGTCTGCATATTCGGGAAAAAGCTCAGCCGGAGCTTCAGGGTTTGCGCGGCGTGCTTCCATCACCGCGCCAATGTCGCCCGAGAACGCCCACGAACGGATGTGCCACTTCGCGCCGACTCGCTGCGCAACGGCAAAGTAATCGAGGTCGAAATCGGCGCCTTCCACCGGACTTCCGTCCTCGCGAACGAACCCACTGCTAACCGTCGCCCATCCTTTCAGCATCGAAATTTTCGGGTCCACGAACTTCACCTTCGCGCCCTCGAGTTTGTTCAGCGGCGGACGCAGCGCATCGAGAATCGCCTTTCGCTCCGGCGAATCCTTCGGTGGCGAAGTCGGCTCTGCGGCGATGATGTTCAGCGTGAAAGCGAAAAGGAGTGTGGCGAGGTATGCCTTCATAGTTTGATTCAGATGCGGGCGTTCTACGATGGATACGACCCGCGAAATCCACTCCTCCTAGAGACGCCCGACGACTTACTTCGATTCGGCGTCCGGCTTTTTTGAGGCTGCGGGCTTCTTTTCTTCGGGCGCTTTTTGGATGTCCAGTTTGTCGCCGACGAACAGATACGATTTCGCGAGTTCTTCGAACGCCGGGAGCGAGTCTTTGAAAAGCTTCTCGTCCGGCGAATTGAGGACTACGAAGTTAATGGTCTTATCCTCCACAAAATACGCGACCGCTTCGAAGTTCCCCCATTTGTCGCCGCTGAAGTGGTAGATTTCGCCTTCTTTGCCGGACTCGGTTTTGACGCCCTTCACCTTTTTGCCGTCGTATTTGACGTTCCCGTTCTTCCGAAAATCGGCGATCGTTTTTGCGACCTGGTCGGCTGCGGTTTTCACCGCGCCACGGTCCGCGGCTCGTGCGTACGCGACGACCTTACTTTTATCCCAGCTCCCGCCCTTCTCGTAAAAGACCGCGTGCACGCCCTGATTCACGCCGCTCTCGTTATCGAGCATCCAGCCTTTCGGGGCCTTGAAGCTGAATGCATGGTTGCTGCCGTAGACGATGCCGACTCCTTCCTCGACGACTGAGGCTGAGGTGACGTGGATAAGAAGCGCGAGAATGAGTGCGATGGTTTTCATGGTTCGTTATTAATACGGAGCGATTCGCGATTTCTTTCAAACTTCCGCCAAAACGCGCTGAATAATCTCACGATACGCCAGGCACATCCCGTCTCCACTTGGCGGACGCGTGAGGACTGCGCTGCGATGGTGGGTGTATTCGGAAATGAAACGCTTTGCCGCGTCCGCAAGATTGTCGCGGAAGCCGATGCCGTATTTGCAGGCGAGCTCCGGGATGCCGCCGCCGTCTTCGTGAAAGAGCAGCGGGAGCCCGCATTGCGCGCCTTCGATGAAGTGCATGCCACCCGGCTCCCAGCGCGATGCGGTGATGTAGCCGTGGCATTGGCGTAGCAAATCCGCCAGCGCAGGGCCGGCGCAGGGCCCAAAGGTGCGCGCCTTTTTCCACACGATGTCTGCGGGCCAGCGACCGATGATCCACAGCTCGACATTCGGGAGCGTGCCGTCGGCGATGAGCGAATCGAGCGCGGCGTATTCGTCGAAGCCCTTCATGCGATTGTCCGCCCAGTGGTGCGTGACAAAGCGGAACGGCTCGCCGCTTTTCCAATGCGCGCTGCCGACCGGGTGAAAAATGCTCGGGTCCGCGCCGTTGAGGATGCACGAATGCGCGCGGCTGCGGTCGAACCAGCGCTCGGCGTGATGGTCGCGCAGCCATTCGCTGATGAACACCGTGTGGTCCGCGAGCACGTTGAACTTCGCCATCAGCGCATCCATCTGCCCCGTGCCTTTGCGCACATCGTTGTCGTTGATGCGATGCACCACACGCCCGCGCGGGTTCGCTTTGCGCCAGGCGGCGAGCTCGTCAAAGCCGATGCTCATGGCGCCAGTGAGGCCGTTGTGCTGGATGATCACGCAATCCGCGCCGCTGCCGAGGTCGTGCACCACTTCGTAACCTGCGTAGTGCATGTAGCGGGAAAACTGCAGCAGCCATTGATTGCCCCCGCCCCACGGGCCGAAAATAGGCCGCGTCGTCACCGCGATGCGCGCCACCGGCGGAACAGGTGGACGGACTTTGCGAAGGCGGTGTGCGCCGAGAAATTGTGTGAGTGGATTCATCGTTTAATACCGCAGATAAACGCAGATATGCGCGGATGCTGGCAAGGAGTTGCAGCAAACGCCAACTCGTCGGTTCAAATATCTACGTCGATTTGCGTTCATCTGCTGTCTCACATCCCCGGCTTCAGCTTCCCGCGAAGCATCAGCCAGCCGCGCTTCAGCGCAGCATTCACGCGCCATGCGGCGTAAAGCGGCGCGCTGAATTTCCCCTCCTGCCAATACCACGGCCACGCGATTCCGAAGTCGTGCGCCGTCAGCCCGTCATCCGTCGCCGCGTTCACGCGATTCAGACCAGCGAGGAATGTCTCCAGGAAAAACGTGAGCATTTCCCACGACGCCTCGCGCGGCCTCCACTTCGAGAACGGACGGCCGTTTAGCAAAATCTGCTGCCACCCCGCCTTGTAGTGCACCACGCAAATCTCGTCCGACAGCGGACGCGAATTTGTCTCGTTCAGCCGCGCGCACGGCTCAGCGCGCAGACGCACCGCGCGCCCTTCGGACTCGATTTCATAAAGCCCGCGCTCCCGCTCATAGCCGAGCATCTGGTAGAGCGACATCTGGTCCGTCCCGCCGTAGGGCAGCGACTGGTCGTTGGCCTGCGCGAACAGCTCCGGCGTGCGCAAAATCCGCGTCGTCGCATCGCGCCACGCCCGCATAAAAGGCCCCGCATCCCCCCGCGTTAAAATCACGCCCGTATTCAGCGGCACATTCTCCGGCTTCGTCGTGAAAACCACATCCGCATCGTCATTAAAAAACGAAGCCACATCCCGCCGCACCAGCGTATCCCCATCCGCAAACACCAAATCCCCGCGATGCTCCTCCGCCGCCCGCGCCCAGCACAGCACCTTCGACGAAATCCGCTGAATCGGGTCTCCCGCAAAATCGAACTTCGTCTCCACAAACTCCACCCCCGGAAACGCCGCCCGGATTCCCCCGATGAGCCGCCGCGGCATATCCTGCCAGTAAACCGACACCCCCGCCCCCGGATGCGACCGCGCCACCGACTCCAAAAACGCAAGCAACATCCCCGCATGACGGGAACCATAGTTGGCCACGATAAAACGCATTAAAAAAGAGGTGCCACGAGACAGTCCGCAGCTTGCGCAGATTCCCGCAGATTACGACAGCGGCAAAAAGTCCGCGTCAACCCGCGCAATCTGAGGACAAAAAAACGCCCCGGTCGTGTCGAAAAATGACCACGTAACCTCAACAAACCGCCCGGTCGTGAGCAAAAATCGCCCGGTCGGACGTACAAATCGAGCAGTCGGACAGATAAATCCGACGTTTTCAGTGGTTTACGAAGACTTCGGAAAATCCGTTCACCAAAAGCGCCATCAAGGCTTCTTCGGGTGACAATTGGGACACTCCTTTCTTGGCTCCGTCGAACGTTCAGTCGATTCGTCCCACGAAGTCGGAGGCAGCTTTTCCCAATCATGCGCGTCGCCCGTATCGCCAATGGCTGCCATACAACAACATTTCACACACTCTTTCACGAGCTCGACTTCCTCCGCCGTCACCGGTTGCCGGACCAAATACGACGTCCCGCTTGAATCATCCCGAAGGAACAACCCAACCGCAACTTCCCGGCAAAGATCGCAGTCGAGGCAACAGTCATCCACGAAGAACTTCCCCGGAGCACTCAGCGGATGCCGCCGATGAATATCCGCATGGGAACCGGGATTCGGGTCGGGTGTGGAAGACATGGTGAAACGGTGTGTTATGTCCTAGAGAGAGCCAGAGATTAGCCGGAGATGAAGGCCACATCGCTTTCTATCCAATATTCAGGCAGCAAAGATTTCCCTGTTTCCAAGCAAGGCCGGCAAGAGCGATGGCGAAGACAAGCGCACCGGGATGAAGGATAAGCGCCATTTCGATCTCGAGCTTCGTCGCACAGGTTTCCCGGATTCTGCGGCGGAGGCGTAATGCGTTGCCGACTATAGTCAGGAACATGAACCAAAACATTTCGGCGTCATACGCGCCCAGTTTCTCTTTTGGGTAAATCAGAGCGAGAACGGCGAGCGTTGTGAACGGAAACCATATCCACCACCCGAGTTCTTTGACGGGACTCATCGCTCAAGGCCGCATCGTTTTCCACCCGGCATCGATGCCGCACATTTGCGCCATCATCGAGAGCGCCCAGACGAGGAGGCAGGTGCCTTGCACGTCGCTTTCCTCCAGGCCGCGCGAGACGGGGACGCCGTAGTAGGCGGTCTGCGCTTTGCGGGCGTAGAAGGAGAAGCCGCCGTCTTCGTTGGCGTGCGCGGCGAATTGGGAGGCGACGGTTTTGCAAAACGCCACGGTGGCGGCGTCGGCTTTGAACTCGCCGCCGTGTCCGCAGAGCGCGCGGTGGAGGACGTAGATGGCATCGACGAGGTGACACCCGGTCTGCGCAGGCGGCGCGGCGAGGACGGTGGCGGCGAGGCGGTCGGGGTAGTGGATGGGCATGTCGAGCCAGTCGAGCGCCATGAGCACTTTCATCGCGCCATTCACCAGCTCGCCATGCTCGGGCACGGACCCGCGGAAATACGCGCCTGTGGCCGGGTCGGCGAGGCCGGCGTAGAAATCGCGGCAGACGTCGAGCAGCTCGTCCACATCGCGCTGCGGCATAAACGCGGGAGCCTGCGTCTTTATAAAAACGACCATCCCCGCGCTCTGCCCGCCCGCTCCCCAAGGGCGCGACCAGTCCTGCGATTCCAGCCACTGCTGCACGCGCTCGGGCTTTAGCGGGAATCCGCGAAACGGCCTGCGCGGTTCAGCGCCGACTTCCGCAAGCGTGGCGATGGCCTGCTTTGTCTCGGCGAGCAGGATGCTCTGCGCATCGGGCCGCCACGGTGCCTTGCCGATGAGCCCGAGCAGCCGCGCTTTCAAAGGCGGAGGTTTGCGCAGATAGGCGATCTCCGGCGGGTCCTCAAAGAAGCTGTCGCCATCCGTGCGCTGGTAGTCCTGGATGAACTCGACCCAGTACTCGCGCTCTTCGCGCTCCAGCAAATCCCACCGTCCGAGCATGTGGAGCGTCTTGAGCACAAAACAACTCCACCCCAGCCCCATCTCGCGCCCTTCATGAGTGGCCCCGCGTTTGCAAGGCAGATACCGCCCCGCCTGCTCGCCGAGCTTCAGCGATTTGAGAAAAGCCGGGACACTGTCTTCGAGCGCGCGGTAGGTGGAGAGGTCGAGGGTCATCACGCAAACGGATTCATCCGCCGCAGCGCCGCGGACAAGCCGCCGACGCAGCACGGCTTCTCCCATTTGCACCAGCCCACGCTCTTTTGCCGCTTCCGCGCGCAGTGGCCGAAATACTTTCTCGCGATCTCGCGTTCGTGCGGGCGGTGGGCGTCGTGCCAGACGATGAGGGCGCCGGGCGCGGCGTATTTCGTGGCGAATCGAAAAGTGCCGGTGCGGCCGAAGTTTTGCGGATGCGCCGAGCGCGGGCCGTCGAGGAAGAGGAAGTCGAAAGGCTCG
>SXGQ01441589.1_pt1 | contig 22218 bp, 5 predicted proteins | sample 3178371 | NCBI WGS metagenome assembly SXGQ01 (sample SAMN11356859, study PRJNA531348) | freshwater metagenome | isolation source: freshwater sample F1-20 | place: China: Fuxian Lake, Yuxi | collected 2017-12-25 | reverse complement strand
TCACTCCAGTTTGGATAACCATTTGGTGAGAAGTAATCAGTTATACGAACAGCGCCTCTAAAGTTTGCCGATGTACCAGATGTGCTTGGGTCAATATACCAATAAGTGTCATCCGCATCATAGAAAATTGGTGCTCTAAATGAGCCGTTTGCCCACACAGTACTACCATTATCCCAACGTAAGTTCCAACCTACAATTGAACCAGTACCACCCCAACCCAATCTCCAATCATTTGGCGATACGTTCAACATCAATCCCCAATAGGTTGAGTTGTTGTTCATAGCGTATGCACCACTATTGTTATATCCGTAGTGAATTATACTATTACCATACCAAATATAAAGATTTCTAATTCTACTATCACCAGATGGGTCTAAATAGAATGTAGTATCATCTCTATCGTAAATAAAGTTTGTTCTTATTTCATAAAGGTAAGTTCTATTTCCAGAATAGTGGTTAATATATGTTTCATATCCGTTTTGGCAATCTAAGTGTAAGTTACCATTGGTTATTACCGCAGAACCCCAAGAGTTAGGTCTACCATTTGCACCCACATACATATATGCTCCCCAAGATGGGTTAGGTCCATGTAATGCACCACCTCTAATTCTTAATGCTTCATTTGATGTAGTATTAGGGTCTAAGTAATATCCAGTATCATTTGAATCGTAGAATATTGGTGCTCTTAATGAATTACCGGCTTGAAGGTAGTTATTAACATAAATGTAATGAGATGGATACATTTCCATATTAGTTACACGATTTCCAGATGTATTTGTATTATAAAAATACATGTCTCCACCTTCACTAAATCTTATATAACCCTGTCCATAGTTTGTATTAGGTCTACCAAAATAATATGCACCGCCACCACTATTTAAGTTATTATCAACGTTATATCCAAATCCACCACCATTCCAAGTATTACCTGGTTCAGATACCCACCACTGCATACTAATTCTTTGACCTGTACCATTGTACGCTGCAGGTATTGTTAATCTCATAGATGTATCACCGTGATTACCTAATACATGAAATCTTTTTTCAGGACTTTCATAACCCACACTCTGATACCATAATCTTGAAGTACCATCAGGATCTAATCGATAGTTAGCATCATTCGCATCATAGAAAATTGGTGCTCTCATTTCACCAGCAGCATATATAGTACCTTGAGACCAAATATATCCATTATAATGGGAAATCATTGCCGCAATTCTACTGCTTGGATTATATCCAGACCAGCCTGGCATTGATGGACCAGATGATTGTCCTACAAAGAAAGTTTCTGCGCCTACAGTTGAATATGTACCATATCCCTGTCCACTTTGAGAACCTCTATTGAAATAGAATATACCCCAACCTCTAGCATTTTCTTGGAATAACCAGTTGTTATTTTCAGATACGTTTGATACTAAGAATGTACCACCATCATTATTTTGAGTTACATATGAATTTACAATTAATTCATTAAGACGAGATGTACTATTAAAATCTAAGTAGTATGAACCATCGGTACTATCTTGAATATATGGTAGGTATAAATTATTTGTAATTCTAACGTGAGAATCACCTCTACCAATACTCATTAATATTGAAGTATTTACACCAGGAGAATCTGCCATTATAGTTGTACCACCATATGCAGGGTTACCTCCTAATTCTAAACCAGTATGCCATCCTAAAGAAAGTCTTGTGTATGTAGAATATCCATTGTTATATGGAGATTTAACATACATCATATAGTATGGTTGATTATCACCTCTTTGTCCAGAACTAATACCAGTTGCCGAACCCACCGCAGATGGGTCAGTTGTACTATTTGCTAAATTAATATGTCGTGTATTACCGCTTGTTTGACCTGTTCTAAAGAAGAATGTACCATCATCATCATAAAAACGGTCACCCCAAATTTCAGGTGCTCTAAACGAAGATACTGCATTAACATTACCAACATTAGTTGCCCAAAATAATCTATTACCATTATTATTACCTTGCCATATTGTAAAATGGTCAAATGAGTTTTCACCAGAACCAACACCACCATCAGTATTTAATACAATATGAACACCACCAGCCGAACCTAACTCTACCCAATATTTAGAACCATCTGAGTTTGCATATCCTTGAGCTGGATAACCATTTGCTCTGATATATGTACCATAATCTCCACTTGCTCTACGGAATCCTAATGTACCATCTAAGTTTAAGTTTGTAAATCTAGAAGTACCAGTAGGGTCAGCTAAGAAACTACCATCATTGTTATCAATAAATCTGCTAGCGTATATATCACCCAATACAGTTGTATTATTTGCTAAAGTATTATCAACTTCTTCAATTTTAAATCCTATAAATTCTGCAGTACCACTATATCCAGCATATAGGTAGTTGTGTAAGAAACCTAACTGCATGAATCTTGCATATCCATACCAACTATATCCTGCGCCTGAACCAGCCGGTCCAATTGTCATTGTGTATTCTGTCCAAGCTCCGGAAGGAACACCAGCAAAATAATATGGCTGTCCCCAACCACCATTATCAGGTTGAGAATAATCATACCCAGCTTGAGTAAATGAAAGGTAACAATATGGATTACCACTTATAGTTCTCATCCATGCAGATACCTTATAAGTTTTGGTTCTATCAATAGGCACCCAACCATTTTGTCTCCAACCTTGCCAGCCACCTGTTCCTCTATGCGAATATGAACCAATTGGCGAATCTGACATTCCCGTCACATATTGCATACCATCCCAAACAAAGGCACCATCACCAGCATGCCAATTACGAGTTTGATATTTACCATCTGGTATAAACATTCCAAAGAATCTAGACCCATTACTATCATTATATGGTATGCTTCCACCTAATCTTAATTGATATAATGTAGATATACTATTACCATTTATGTTATAAGCAGTATTATCTTGGTCATAGAATATTGGTGAACGTGTATCAATATAACTATAAAATCTTCCATCTGAATCAAATCGTGCAGATAATGTACCATTAATTGATGTGAAGTCTGATGTATTATTGACATATACATCAAATCTACCTCCGGGATTAGTACGTCCAGCAATAAGGTAGTTTGCACCATTATTACCTAATTGTAATCCATACCAGTTAAATGAACCATGATAGATATTACTACCACCAGAGTATCTCGCTCTAAATTGATTTCCACTACCGGGTACATAGATATCTCCAGTTGCTATATTACCTCTATTAGTTACTGTTGCTAATGTTTCAGATGCTGCAGTACCACTAATGTTACCGGTAATATCAGCTATTGTATCATTAAGATGATATGCTGAACGGGGTATTGATACAGAATAAGTGCTATGATTTGTAAAAGTAAATGGACCTTGCGTCATACCCAAATTAGAATATGATACCTTTACATTATAACTTAATCCAGCACCACAATTTGGATTTACAATTAAACGTAATACCCAACCAGCTGAAACATGGTCACCATTAATCCCTGCTAATCCATTTGCATTACTACCATTCCATAATCCAACATTATTATTAGAACCAGCTGATTGTATTAAATTTGATGAAATTCTATCACCAATATAAATTACCCATTTTTTATATTCTGCATATGAGGTTGTTGTATATCCTCTATGTGAACCTATTACTTCAATTATAATCGTACTATCATATCCACCAACAGAATTTATAGTACCAATTGTATAAATTCTGGCAGGTGCTGTACATGTAGGCCAATCATCAGGTGTACTTATAACACCTTTAAATTCAGTATAGTTATTACTAAATGTATGAGAACCATATAATCTTAAAGAACTATTGTAAAGATTCCCTCCAGCAATAGGGTCTAAGAAATATGCAGTATTATCAGTGTCATAGAATACTGGTGAGCGTAATGAGTATGGTGCTGTTACGTTTCCAGATGTATCAAACCTTAAATGATAATCTCCTAATCCATTTCTATAAATACCAAATCCACTTGCACCAACTCCATAACCACCAGTATTTGCGGTATCTGCAAAAATTAATCTCCATGCATTTGCACTACCTGCAGTCCAATAACTATCTATACTATTAGAATTAGTTATATTTAAATTACTGTGTGTTACACTATCGGTTGTACGAAGGTTTTGATTCATTAGATGAACTTCCGTAAAACCAGGTCCTGTGTTTATTGATGCAAATGTAGGTGAATCGGTTGTTCTAACATTTTGGTCCATTGCGTACAATTCGTAATTACCTTGACCGGTATTTACGGTTGCAAATGTTACCGAATCGGTTGTACGAACATTTTGATTCATATTAGCCGCAAATGAGTATGCGGTGGTATCCATTATTAATCTCCAAGCAGTTGTTGGTGAATCGTTAGTTTTTCTAAACCATAATTGTTGGTCAAAGAAACTACCAGCAAATTGCATTGCGTAATTATTATTATCATTAGTATGTCTTACATCAATTAAATGTTGCCAACTTGAAGCACCAGCGTAATAATTTGTTGGACTTGATGTTTCAAAGAAACCACTACGTGCTCCAGCATCCCCTCTTAATCCAGCATTATCTCGTGTAAGAGTTCTTTGACCTGATATGTTTGACCATGCAACACTTCCTGCTGAACCTGGTACATTACCACTTTGGTCTAATATAGTTGTACCACTATTATTTTGAATTACACCACTTAATCTAACGTTACCAGCTACATATAATCCATCTTCAGCATACCATCTATCATTTGCTTCATCCCAATAGAATGCTTTGGTTGCCGCATTACCTCTTTTAACTTCAATACCAGCATTTTCAGTTGGTGTAGTTCCTGCTCCAATATCTGCATTTAATGTGATGATATTATCACCTACATTTAAAGTTGTTGTATTAATATATGTTGTTGTACCACTTACAGTCAGGTCACCACTAATTGTAGCGTTACCAGTTACTGTTAATGTAGTACCATCAAATCTTAAATTTGCTTCTACCGTTCCGTTTGGTGCACTTCCGTTTAATGTAATTACACCATTATCAGTTGTACCGGTTAATGCTAATAATCCAGAAGAACCTCCACTACCACTAGTACCAGAAGTTCCCGATGTGCCACTCGTACCTCCACTGCCAGCTGTACCTCTTGTACCTGATGTGCCGCTGGTGCCAGATGTTCCTGATGTGCCTCCACTTCCGCTAGTGCCACTAGTTCCGCTAGTGCCAGAAGTTCCTGATGTACCAGATGAACCACCACTACCTGATGTAGCAGATGTACCTCCACTTCCGCTAGTGCCAGAAGTTCCTGATGTGCCTCCACTTCCGCTAGTGCCAGAAGTTCCTGATGTGCCTCCACTTCCGCTAGTGCCAGAAGTTCCTGATGTGCCACTCGTACCACCACTACCTGCTGTAGCGGATGTACCACCACTACCAGAAGTTCCCGATGTACCAGATGTGCCACTCGTGCCAGATGTGCCACTCGTGCCGCTTGTGCCGCTTGTGCCAGATGTTCCTGCACTACCAGATGTTGATGATGTACCACCACTGCCAGACGTTCCTGATGTACCACTTATTCCAGAAGTTCCTGAGGTGCCGCTTGTACCCGATGACCCAGCAGTACCAGTATTACCTGTTCTACTAAAATCAACAACTAACTGAGCCCCATTAACTGCAGGTAGTGTACCACTTACCCAAGATACAGGAATTTTATAATAACCACTAGCTGCGATTACAGCGCCGGTTACTACAAATATATTATTTATTGTACCACTATCTCTACTCGAAATAGTAAGATATCCTCTTGATGTTAATGTTGTACTATCATCCCAAGTATCATACCATGCTGCTTGAGAATTTGAACTTTGGTCGATGTTATCTATAAATAATTGAGAAATTGCAGCTGGTGATGTATTATTATATGCTATATTACCATTACCAGGATCTGCATCAGTATTTGATGTATTAAAATTATATTTTATTCCACCAGCTTGTCCACTTGTTCCAGATGTACCGCTTGTACCGGATGTGCCGGCGCTACCTGCGCTACCAGAACTTCCTTGTGCACCCGATGTACCGCTTGTGCCGCTCGTGCCGCTTGTGCCGCTTGTACCGCTTGTGCCAGATGAACCACCAGTACCTGTACTACCAGCACTTCCGCTTGTTCCTGTTGTGCCACTCGTACCACTAGTGCCATTTGTGCCTGATGTGCCAGAAGTTCCCGATGTGCCAGAAGTTCCTGATGTGCCGCTTGAACCACTAGCTCCACCAATACCACTTGTGCCGCTTGTGCCAGAAGTTCCTGACGTGCCGGATGTTCCACTACTACCGCTTGTGCCAGAAGTGCCTGCTGAACCTGTTGTACCTGCTGAACCACCTGCTCCACTTATACCACCACTACCAGAAGTTCCTGATGTGCCAGAAGTTCCTGATGTTCCGCTTGTGCCGCTTGTGCCAGAAGACCCAGATATTCCGGATGAACCAGTTGTACCAGCAGAACCCGTAGAACCACTTGTGCCACTTATACCTGATGTTCCCGAAGAACCACTTTGTCCGCTTGTTCCTGATGTGCCTCCTGTTCCTGATGTGCCTCCTGTTCCTGATGTACCACCAGAACCACTTGTGCCACTTATACCTGATGTTCCCGAAGAACCACTTTGTCCGCTTGTGCCACTCGTACCGCTTGTGCCGCTTGTACCACCACTACCGGATGTTCCGCTTGAGCCACTTATACCGGATGTACCCGATGAGCCAGAACTGCCTGTTGTGCCAGATGAACCTCCACTACCGCTTGTGCCAGAAGTTCCTGATGTGCCTCTCGTACCAGATGTTCCTGATGTGCCGCTTGTGCCAGATGTTCCTCCACTACCCGATGTGCCAGACGAACCACCACTACCGCTTGTGCCAGAAGTTCCTCCACTACCTGATGTACCAGACGAACCTCCACTACCACTAGTGCCGCTTGTGCCGCTTGTTCCCGATGTGCCAGAAGTTCCTGATGAACCACCACTACCGCTTGTGCCGCTTGTGCCAGAAGTACCCGAAGTTGCTGCTGCAAATCTTCTGCTGATTCTACCTGTTGTAGTATTCAGTACCAACACCTCATTTGTTGTATTATCGGTTGGTATAGAATCTCCAGTTACTAATATAGAACCACTTACAGAAAGAGAACCAGTAATTTCTTGCTTATCAGTTATAGAATCACCAAATTTATTTGAACCTGATGAATATATTACTGATGATGAAATATAAGTAGCAAATAATTCAGTAGATTGGATTCTACCCGCTACATTTAAGTTTTGGCTTATTACGACAGAACCAGTTATATTTGAATTTCCATTTACTGCTAACCCACCACTAATTGAAGTTGGTACATTTACTACTAATCCTTTATTTGGTGAAATTGTTGCTGTTGCAGAACCTGATTTTATCTTATCAATATCACCGATTGATGTGGCTGATATATTAAATAATCCACTACCATCACCTCTAAATAAAGATGAACTTATTGAAGATGATACAGCTAATGACCCAGTTATTTGAGTATTAGATTTTATTTCTAATGGTAGGTTTTCAAATGAATCTATTTCAAATGTTTGTATTCCAGACGCAGTTATTTTTCCAACCACATTTAATGATGCAGATGAAAAATCTACTATTCTACTCCCACTTACAAATAAACCAACTAAGGATGAACTTAATTGATTTAAACCATTAGGATTTTTACCCAAATACTCCATTAATTACAACTTTTATGTTATTTCCAATACTGAAACAATTACATCTGCTGAATTAACTAATGATGATGTTACCGAAAGAAAATCTCCACTTTCTAAAACTAACTTTTGCTCACCACCAACTAAAACATCAGAACTACCAGGTACAATTAATGCATCTTTTACAACGTATGCTGCTTTATTTGCAGATGCATCTCTAACCATTACACTAACTGAAATATTATTTGTATTTATATTAGCCACACTAACACCAATTACGGTTGTAGATGTGTTTGCTGGAGCTTCGTAAACCTTAACTCCTGTTATTCCTATTGAACCTGTTATACTATTTTTAAATGCGTTTGCCATTTATTTTAATTTTTTTATCCCAATGCTATTGAAAATGCTATTGCTGAATCTAAAACATTTACTCCATCTACTAAATATCCTCCAGCTGTCAAATTTATAGAACCTGTTACAATTTGTGAACCAGTTACACGTAATCTGCTTGTAATAGTCAAATCACCAAATGTTGCTTGTTGTACATCAATTGTTCCTTTAAAAGAACCAGTAAATGAACCAGTAAAAGAACCACTCAGGTCCGCAAATGCGTTTATTCTATCTTGAATAATTGAACCTGAAAATATGGGACTGTGTATTACCATTTATTTTTTACTTTATCTTTTAGTATAAATATAGAATAAGACTAATTAAGGTTTCGTAGCCCAAACTATATTAAAAGGGTTTGATTGTAATGTGACATCTCTTAGTTCTTGTCTATATATTTGCCAAAGTGTTTTTATTTCATTTGGAATATCACCTAATTGTGTCCAATCACACTCTAATAATAATTCATTTCTAATTTCTCTAATTTCAACCCACTTAGATTCTATTCTTGCATTAATTTCAGAAGTTGAAGCATTTATTTGTTGCCAATTTTGATAATAAACACCATCAATTAATATTGGTGTTGTTTCAAAAATATTTTTTGTATAATCATTTGGTTTTGGTGTTATTCTAACTTCGTAAATATTATATTCATTCATTAAACTTTCTGTCATTTCAGATGGAAAGCTTGTATGTATATTATCTTCTCTTAATTTTTGTAAAGAGTAAGGATAATTTATTTCATTATTTATTATTCTTAAATACATAGTTATTTAAAATTTACAGGTATAGATGCATAGTTACTTAATCCAAAACAATTATTAAATGCATCAGTTCCAGATGGAATTGGAGTTCTTGTCCATATAGCTGGTGCGTTTCCAGTTAATGAATTGGAAGTTGAACTCATATTATAAACATTATTAAAAATTGTTACAGATGTATTATTTGTAAATTGTAAAACATTTGTCAATGCTAAACAGTTTCTAAATGTTGATGAAAAGTTTACAACTGAAGTATTTAAATCAAATAAATTTCCTGGCACTGTCATTAAATTTGTACAAGCAAAAAAGCAAGAAGCAAATGTTGTAGCAAGTGGAACATCATCAAATAAACCATTAGGTAATGTACTCAACGTTGTTATTCCAGAAAAAGTATCTGTAAAGGTTGTAGCATTTGGTGAATACTCAAATATATCCGATGGTATTGATGTTATTCTAGTACCTCTCATAAAAGATGCAAACGAAACAACTTCATTTAAACCAGTATATCCACCTACTGCACTTAATGTACCACTACCAGGTATTGATGTCAAATTAACACAACCATAAAAATTTATAGTTCTTAATCCAACAATACCCCATTGTACCAACTCACTAATAAGATTCCTAATTGATGCATTATTATCTACACGAAATCCTGGCATAAATCCATTAATTGTTATAGTATATGTACCAGGCGAAACAAATGTATGAATTCTATCAGGCGATGATGATGCTGTTATTAATGGTGAATTTGCACTACCATCTCCCCAACTAATAGTCAAATTTGGTGCCAATCCACCATAATCTGTCAATGGTGTTGTAAATGTTGTATTTGCTACCGTTGTTATAATTCTAAATACAAATGGAAAAACTTGTCCAGATTCCGAAGGTATTAATTTTCTTGCTATACTCATAACTCTAATTATTAACTAAGATTTTTTCCTACTACAAATCCATAATATGTTGTACCACCATTAAATGTAAAGAATGTTAATACATCAGTTCCAGATGATGTTAAAACAGGAGGTGTACCACCTGCCCAATCAACGGAAGCAGGCCATGTAATAGCAAACGCTCCAGCATTTATGGTTGTTAAAGTAAATCCAAATGCGTTTGTAGCAGGTGGATTACTATATGTTAAAGTTGCAGTTCCATTAAATGTTCTTCTAAAATTATTTGCTGTTGAAAGGTCTAATGTAACACTTCCACCTGTACCTAAATCTGAGTGTGTTTCTCTAAAGGTTGTAGATGTTATATGTGTTGAAGATACTATATTTCCTGTGATAGATAAACTAGTACCATCAAATGTTAAATTATTTTCAACGTTTGCTTGAACAGGAACATCTTGATATGTTAGTAATCCATTATTAGTTGTACCATTTAAAGAAAATCCATTTGTACCAGAAGTTCCAGATGTAAAACCCGGAGGATTTGTGCCTGATGTACCCGATGTACCAGTTTGCCCAGATGTACCAGCTGTACCTGATGTAAAGTTTGGAGGTGTTGTTCCAGATGTTCCTGATGAACCCGATAAGCCGGTAGAACCTTGCTGTCCAGATGTACCTGAAGTTCCTGATGAACCAAAGTATGTTCCATCTAATCCAGAAGTTCCTGATGTACCATTTGTACCAGTTGAACCCGATGTGCCATTTGAACCTGATGTACCATTTGACCCACTCGTACCGCTTGTGCCATTTGAACCTGAAGTTCCTGAAGAACCAAAATATGTCCCATCAAATCCAGATGTACCAGACGTTCCGCTTGTACCCGAAACTCCTGATGTGCCGTTTGAACCACTTGAGCCACTCGTACCGCTTGTGCCAGAAGTTCCCGATGAACCAAATAATGTACCGTCTAAACCCGAAGTTCCACTTATACCTGATGAGCCAGAAGAGCCTGCTGTTCCTGTTGAGCCGCTTGTACCAGCTGTAGCTGTACTACCAGAACTTCCACTAGTTCCAGATGAACCAAAATATGTTCCATCAAATCCCGAAGTTCCTGATGAGCCGCTTGTACCATTTGAACCATTAATACCTGAAGTGCCTGCTGTACCCGTTGAACCTGACGTTCCATCCGTACCAGATGTACCTGCAATTCCTGACGTACCATTTGAACCAAAGAATGTTCCATCTAATCCAGAAGTTCCTGATGTGCCAGCCGTGCCATCAGTTCCGCTTGAACCAGATGTACCGGCTCCAGAAGTACCTGATGAACCACTACTTCCACTTGAACCAAATAATGTACCATCTAATCCAGAAGTTCCTGAAGAACCACTGGACCCAGAAGAACCAGAAGAACCTGCTCCGGAAGTACCCGATGAACCACTACTTCCGCTTGAACCAAAGAATGTTCCATCAAAACCAGATGTGCCAGACGTTCCACTTGTACCGCTTGAACCAGTTATGCCAGATGTACCACTCGTGCCGCTTGTGCCATCTATACCTGATGTACCACTACTTCCAAAGAATGTTCCATCTAATCCGCTTGTACCACTAACACCAGAGGAGCCAGAAGAACCTGCTGTTCCTGTTGAGCCGCTTGTGCCAGAAGTTCCTGATGTACCAGTTGTACCGCTACTACCAAAATATGTTCCATCTAATCCAGAAGTTCCTGATGTGCCAGTTGTGCCGCTTGTACCGCTTGTGCCACTCGTACCACTCGTGCCGCTTGTACCGCCACTACCAGAACTGCCTGATGTACCACTACTTCCAAAGAACGTACCATCTAATCCCGATGTGCCCGATGTACCGCTTGTGCCGCTTGAACCGGATGAACCAGCAGACCCAGTACTTCCACTTGTTCCGCTTGTGCCACTACTTCCAAAATATGTTCCATCCAATCCAGATGTACCCGATGTGCCACTTGTACCATCACTACCGGATGTACCTTGTGTACCACTGGTGCCGCTTGAACCACTTGTGCCATTTGTACCTGATGTGCCATCTGAGCCGGATGAGCCGGATGTTCCATCTATACCACTTGTGCCAGAAGAGCCCGTAGTACCAGCAGAACCATTTGTACCGCTTGTGCCAGACGTGCCGCTTGAACCGCTTGTACCATCTGAACCTGATGTGCCAGATGTACCATCTATACCCGATGTACCAAATGAGCCCGTTGTTCCTGATGTACCTTCAGAGCCATCCGTTCCAGAAGTTCCCGAAGAACCTGCTGTGCCAGTTGTACCATCTGAACCTGATGTGCCAGATGTACCATCTATACCACTTGTGCCAGAAGAGCCCGTAGTACCAAATGAGCCTGTTGTTCCACTTGAGCCAGTTGTTCCTGAAGAACCACTCGACCCAGAACTTCCTGATGTGCCGGAAGTACCATCAATACCTGATGTGCCGCTTGTTCCCGATGTGCCGCTTGAACCAGTTGTTCCCGATGTGCCGCTTGAGCCGGATGTGCCACTCGAACCTGATGTGCCATCCGTACCCGATGTACCACTAGAACCAGATGAGCCTGATGTGCCGCTTGAGCCAGTTGTTCCCGATGTGCCAGAACTTCCACTACTACCACTTGTGCCAGATGTTCCTGATGTGCCGCTTGTTCCACTACTACCACTTGTGCCATCCGAACCAGTTGTACCACTCGAGCCAGAACTTCCAGAAGAACCGGATGTGCCATCTGTACCAGATGTGCCGCTTGTACCGCTTGTTCCTGAAGAACCGCTCGAGCCAGTTGAACCCGATGTGCCAGAGGTGCCGCTTGTGCCGCTTGTACCTGAAGTGCCGCTTGTTCCCGATGTGCCGCTTGTACCAGACACACCATCTGAACCAGAAGTTCCTGAAGTACCACCACTACCAGCTGTGCCGCTTGTACCCGATGTGCCACTTGTGCCAGATGAGCCCGAACTACCTCCAGTTCCAGAAGAACCCGCAGAACCACCACTACCAGCTGAGCCTGAAGTTCCACCACTTCCACTCGAACCTGACGTACCCGATGTGCCGCTTGTACCTCCACTACCAGAAGTTCCTGATGAGCCGCTTGAACCACCACTTCCTGATGAGCCGCTTGTACCACCACTTCCTGATGTGCCGCTTGTACCACCACTTCCTGATGAGCCGCTTGTACCCCCACTACCAGATGTACCACCACTACCGCTTGAACCGCTACTTCCACTACTTCCGCTTGAGCCGCTCGTGCCGCTTGTGCCTGATGTTCCTGATGTGCCACTTGTACCGCTTGTGCCAGAAGTTCCTGATGAGCCACCACTACCACTACTACCGCTTGTGCCAGAAGAGCCCGATGTACCGCTTGTGCCACTCGTACCGCTTGTGCCACTTGTACCGCTTGAACCAGTTGTTCCTGATGACCCACTTGAGCCGCTTGTGCCAGAAGTTCCTGATGTGCCAGATGTACCTCCACTTCCAGATGTGCCACTTGAGCCTGATGTACCACTACTTCCACTACTTCCGCTTGTGCCGCTTGTACCTGACGTGCCGCTTGTACCACTCGTGCCACTACTTCCGCTACTTCCGCTTGTGCCAGAAGTTCCTGATGAACCGCTTGTGCCACTACTTCCACTACTTCCACTTGAGCCTGATGAGCCTGATGTACCATCTTCACCAGAAGTACCTGCGCTTCCAGATGAACCACTTGAGCCGCTTGAGCCAGACGTTCCTGATGTACCAGTTGTGCCACTACTTCCGCTTGAACCGCTTGTGCCAGATGAACCACCAGTACCAGCAGTACCAGATGAACCAACGGCTGCTACTATATTTCTTCTTTCTAATTTTTTAGTTGCACTATTCCAAACAACAACATCCTCAGATGAACCAGATGCTAAGTTTCCTAATAATAAACTACCACTAACTCCTAAACTTCCACTTATAGTTAAATTTGCATTAATATTACTATCTTTATTTACTTGTAAGAATGATGCGGTATTTACACCTTCCGCATTTAAAGCGTAAAGAGCGTAAGATGCTGTGAATGCTAATGATGCAGTTCCAACCAACATTGATGATGTTTGTGAACTAAGTAAATCACCAACACCACCGCCGCCGCCACCACCAAGTATTTTTACCAATACTCCATCTGAACCGGATGCTACTACATCAACACCAGAACCAGTAAAATGAATTTTTCCTACCTGCGCTTTTACTAAAGAACTTGTTTGATATATACGCAATTCAGTTCCACCACCTTCTCCTGCGTTTAGTGCATAAGATGCTGTTAATGCGTAAGAAGAACTTACCGCACTAAATACAGCCATTGATGATGTTTGGCTATTTAGTACATATGCATTTGCATTAGATAATGATGCGGATAATGCTACCAATGATGCTGAATCAAATCCAGTAACCGCATCTGCTAAATCTGCTCTGATTGCGTGAGATGCTGATAATACCGTACCAAATACTCTATCACCAGGTATTGTACCATTAATTAATGAACCACCACTACCAATTACAACATGTCCAGATGTTAATCCAGCAAAAATAAGTTGAATTGTATCATCATTGATTGATTTAATCGTACCAGGTATAATTTGGTCTTCAGAACCAGTTGCATATACTTGAACAACAGGGTATCTAATTCCTAAGTTGTGTACAATCGTTAATGTACTTACATTATTAAAAGATACTGTTTCGGTTAAAGATGTTTCAGGTTGTGGAATAAAATAACCTTGTGATTCGTTATATCTTAAAATATCATATTCAGCTGATGCAGTAGGTCCAACTCCTTGGAAATTATATGTACCTAAGAATGAACCCGTAAATAAAGGAGCAAATACATATTGAGATGCAGTTACTTTATTTAAATAAGCAGTATTTGCTGTATTGTAAAAATCTCCCCAAATAAATGAAGATGTATTAACTACAAATCCATTATTGGGAGAAATTGATGCCGTTGCAGAACCACTTTTTAATATAAATGTTTCGAATGATAAATTAGCAATATTAATATTTGTCAATCCGCTACCATCACCAACAAATGCAGAACCACTTTGTAGTATTACATTACCACCACTTATAAATAATCCTCCACTTACTGTCAATGAACCAGAATGTATTCTTACAGATGTATTTATATCAAGTCCTTTATTTGGAGAAATTACTGCCTGTGCAGAACCAGATTGAATTCTATCTAATTGGAGGTCTTGTAATGCATTTGCAGGAATATTAAATAATCCACCACCATCACCACTATAAAGGGCTGCGGTAATTTCAGTACTGACATCTAATATATCTGGTCTTTGTATTGTTTTAGCTGAGCCAGATTGTATTCTATCTAATTGTAAATCTTGAAGAGCTGATGCAGGGATATTAAATAATCCACCACCATCACCAATATATTTAGATGATGATATCGACCCAGATATTTCCACCGAACCTGTAATTTGTACTCCTACCGAACCAGATTGTACGCCGGTAACAACCTCAAAAAATCTTCCGCTTTGTACTGATGCAGTCGCGCTACCACTAGCAATTAATGGTGCTGCTGCGGCTTGTACGTTTGTTAGTTGAGAACCATCTCCTACAAATGCAAATGCTTTAACACTACCACTCACATCTACCGAACCTGTAATTCTTGTTCCTATTGCTGAACCTGTTGCGCCTGTGGTTACTACGAAGGTATTACCACTTGCTACCGATGCGGTTGCCGAACCACTTGCTATAAATGGTGCTGCTGCCGCTTGTACATTAGTAATTTGAGAACCATCACCAACAAAAAATTGTGCAAATATACTACCACTTACGGATACCGAACCCGTAAATTCTGAACCTATTCCAGAACCGGTATAACCCGTTGTTACTATTAATTTATCACCGCTAGTTACAGATGCAGTCGCACTACCACTTGCTATCAAAGGAGATGCTGCCGCTTGTACATTAGTAATTTGAGAACCATCTCCAATTAAGAAAAATGCTCTTAAACTACCACTTACATCAACACTTCCAGTAAATTGTGAACCAAATGCCGATGATGTAAATGGTGTAATAACTTTAAATCCAAAATCAGGACTAACCGATGCAGTTACACTACCACTTTTAATTTCAGTACTAATAAGTGCATCTTCAGTCAATGCTGAACGAGGAATGTTTCTAAGATATTTACCTTCTCCATAATAATTTGAAGATGATTGTAAATATATCGCACCACTTACTTCGTTTACAAATAAACTACCACTTATATCAACTGAACCAGTAATATGTGAACCAACTTGAGTATTGTAAATATAAGGTAATACACCATTGGTTACATTTATTACACCCGCCATTGATGAGTGAAATTCGCAATTGTAGTATAATGTATCTGGTGCAGAGCTGGATACTAAAAATATTATTGTACCATTATCTTCACCATTATTTGTTACCCAGCTATTATATGCGTTTGATGTACCAGTACCGCTTGTAGAATTAATATAAAACGGATGGCCCATCGCATTTATATTAAATTCATACTCAGTATCTCTATATAAATTTAATGTAGGGTTTGCACCATTTGCTAAGCCTGTGAAAACATATTCACCATTTCCGTTATTGGTTACATTAAATACATTATCTACTTTTAAAGAAGAAGTAAATGGAGTTGTTACTCTAAATCCAAAATCTGGAGCTACTGATGCGGTTACAGAACCTGATTTTATTTCAGTTGATATTAACGCATCTTCAGTTAATGCTGAACGAGGAATATTTCTTAGGAATGTTCCCTCTGAATATATAAATGAACCAGAATCAATATAAACACTACCAGTTACATCAATCGAACCCGTAAATCTAGAACCAATTTGTGAACCAGTAAAAGGAGTTGTTACTCTAAATCCAGAATCAGGACTTACTGATGCGGTTACAGAACCTGATTTTATTTCAGTTGATATTAATGCATCTTCGGTAAGTGCTGAACGAGGTATTCTTCTAAGATATTGGCCTTCAGCGTAAATATAAGATGATGAATCTATATAAACAGCACCACTTATTGCGTTTACATAAAGACTTCCACTCATATCAACATCCCCTAATAATGATATTTGTGCTGATGCAGAAATAGCATCAACTACATTTATAACACCCTGCATTGATGAGTGAAGTTGACAAATATAATATAATGTATTTGGTGCACTACCAGATACTAAGAATATTATTGTACCATTATCTTCTCCATTATTTGTTACCCAGCTATTATATTGCTGACTTACACCAATTACAGGTGTATCTTTAATATGGAATGGATGACCGGTTGCATTTATATTAAATGTATATTCTGCATTTCTTACTAAAGTTATTGTTGGGTTTGAACCTGATGCTGCGCCAGAAAATACATATTCGCCAGAACCATTGTTAGTTACATTAAATTCTCTATTTAAATCAATAGGATTTATAATTCTTTTTGAAGATGATACTATTAAACTACCAGTTATTGTAGAGAACGTATTTACATTAAATCCATAATTTGGAGATATTGATGCAGTTACAGAACCAGATGCTAATCTTACCGCATCTTCAACTATTGCTGAACGGGGTATGTTAGTCAATCCTGCACCACTACCACTAAATACTGATGCGGATACTCCACTATTAAAAAGTGCCGGACCATCTACAACTAAGCTTGAACTTAATATTGTGTTTGCCCCAGTTACAAATAAACTTCCTGTAAATTGTGAACCACTTGCCGCAGATTTTACAACAAATCCAAAATTTGGAGAAACTGATGCTGTTACTGACCCAGATTTAATTTCGGTTGATATTAAAGCATCTTCACTTAAAGCATTTCTAGGAATATTTCTAAGATATGTACCCTCTCCATAGTATGCGGATGAAGAACCCAATATCAATGCACCAGATGTTGCTGTTATAATTAAACTACCCGTAATTGCAACACTACCAGTAATTCTAGAACCACTTGCTACTGATTCTACAATAAATCCTCTATCAGGTAATGCAGAAGCAGTTACCGAACCACTTGCTATTCTAAATAATTCTTGCGAAAGTGCTGAGAATGGAATATCCGTTAAACCTGCACCACTACCACTAAATACCGATGCAGAAACACCCATTGTAAATCTAGCGCTTCCACTAACTGATAAACTTCCACTTAATGCCGAACCACTTACTACTGAATTTACTACAAATCCAAAGTTAGGAGAAACTGATGCAGTTACACTACCACTAAATATTTTTGATGTATCTAAATCAGAAATTGCTGCTACAGGTATATCAAATAGTTGTCTACCACTACCACTAAATGAACCGGTTCTTAAAAATACCGAACCACTTAGGAATAATGAGCCACTAAATTGAGAACCCCTTTCTACGGATTCAACTCTAAATCCAAAATTAGGGGATACAGAAGCTGTTACCGAACCAGAAATAATTCTGTTAGTATCTAATGCATCTGGCGCTAATGCCGTTCTTGGAATATCAAATAATCTAGCACCACTACCAGAGTAAGATGAACCAGAAACTAACTCAATACCTCTTGCTCCACTAATAAATAATGAACCTGTTAATTGAGTACCTAATTCTCCGGATTGTACAATAAACCCTCTATCAGGTTGTGCAGAAGCAGTTACCGAACCACTAGCAATTTTAGTTGTCTCTAATGGTGGGATTATTATATTTCTTAATCTACTACCATCACCAACAAAAGAACCACTTATATCGAATGCACTCATTGATACAGCAGATACAGTTTGAGCAGTTATAGAACCACTCACTGATATACTACCAGTTATTTCAGAACCTTTTTCAGCAGATTCAACTTTAAATCCAAATATAGGTGAAACTGATGCCGTTACCGAACCAGAAGATATTCTAAATGAATCTCCAGTGAAAGCAGAACGAGGAATATTAAATAATCCACCACCATCACCTTGAATAAATGATGAACTTATTGATGCTGTTATTTCTCTAGCTACAATTCTATCAGATACAAATAGACTACCACTAATTACTACATCCGGTCCTCTTTGTAAAATAGCATCTACAATATTAATCGTACCAGCCATTATATTATGGAATTGACAAATATAATAAAGAGTATCAGGAGAACCTACCTGCGGAGTAAATGTTATTACACCAACAGCATTTCCATTATTTGTAACACCAGTATTATATTGATTTCCTGTTCCACTTGTTTGGGCTGTTTTAATCCAAAACGGATGACCGGTTGCATTTAAATTAAATGTATATGTAATACCTCTTACTAAAGTTATAGTTGGATTCAAGCCATTTTCAGCCCCAGTAAATGAATATGCTGATACTCCATTATTTGTTACATCAAATACAGTTTGAATTGATTCGCTTGGTAAAAAAGTAGCTGATGCTGATATAATCATACTACCGCTGAATGTAGAGAATGTATTTACTCTAAATCCTTCATTTGGTCTAATAGATGCTGTTACAGAACCGCTACCAATTTTAGAAAGGTCTAAATCTTTTATTGCATCTAATGGAATATCTCTAAGTAATCTACCACTACCAGAGAATGAACCAGTAAATATTTCTATGTTTCCACTTACAAATAATGAACCAGTAAATTGTGAACCACTATTCGGTGAAAATACTACAAATCCTTTTTCAAGACTAACCGATGCACTAACTGAATGAGTTGCACTTCCGGTTGCCATCAAAGTAACTTTTAGAGCATCAACTGCTAATGCAGATAATGGTACGTTTCTTAAAAATGTACCATCTGCATATAAAAATGATGATGAATCTATAAAAACACTTCCACTAAATTTTGAACCACTATTTATTGATGTTACAACGAATCCAGTATTAGGTGCTACTGATGCAGTCACACTACCACTTGTTATTAATGCAGATAATAAAGCATCAGGCGATAATGCTGAACGAGGTATATCAAATAATCCTTTACCACTTCCAGAAAAAATACCAGAACCACTTGGTATAAATATACTACCACTAACATCAATACTTCCAGTAAATTCAGAACCGCTAACTAAAGATTCTACTCTAAATCCAAATACAGGGGATACTGAAGCGGTTACTGAACCCGATTCTATTCTCGGTGCTGCTGCCGCTTGTACATTTGTTAATTGAGAACCATCTCCAATAAAACTAAATGCCCTAACACTACCACTTACATCAACACTTCCTGTAAATTGAGAGCCGAATAGTGAACCCGTAAATGGTGTAATAACTTTAAATCCAAAATCAGGACTTACTGATGCGGTTACGCTACCACTTTTAATTTCTGCAGAAATAAGTGCATCTTCGGTAAGTGCTGAACGAGGTATATTTCTTAAATACTGACCATCCGCATATAAAGTAGATGATGATGCTATATATAATGCTCCACTATAAGGATTTATATAAACACTTTGACTTGTAGATAAATTTCCACTTACAAATAAACTTCCAGTTATTTCTACACTACCGGTAAATTTAGAACCACTTTGCGCAGATGTAACAACAAATCCGGCATTTGGTGAAACCGATGCTGTTACACTACCACTAGCTATTAATGGAGAAAGTAAAGCATCAGGTGCTAGTGCTGAACGAGGTATATTAAATAATTTATCTCCACTACCACTAAATGAACCACTATAAATTGCGATTACTGCCCCACTTACAAATAAAGAACCAGTAAATTGCGAACCGCTATTAATTGATTCTACTTTAAAACCAAAATCAGGACTTACGGATGCAGTTACACTACCACTCGCAATTTTACTTGCTATTAATGAATCAATATTAAGAGCAGATAAAGGAATATTTCTAAGATGCGTACCTTCACCATAATAAGATGAACCAGATTCCAATGTAATTGAACCACTATATGGTGAAACAAATAAACTACCTGTGATTGAAACACTGCCTGTAAATTGCGAACCGCTATTAACTGATTCTACTTTAAAACCAAAATCAGGAGTTACCGAAGCAGTTACTGAACCTGTTGATAATTTTGTTGCTACAGGTAAATTAAATAAATCTCTACCATCACCAAAAAAAGAACCAGTAAAAGAACCACTAAATGATGAACCCGTTACATTGTTTCCAATAAATTCGGATTGTACTCTTACTGATCCTGTAAATTGTTGTATATCCGTATCAGAATCACCAAATATATTTGAGCCTGATGAATAAATTACTGAAGAAGATATTATATTAACAATTAGCTGGTCTGCATATATTGATTTTGAAACATACAATTCACCACCAATAGTTACATTTGTATTAATATTAAGTGCGGTTGGTGAAAAAGATGCTGTAAAAGATGCCGATGCTAATCTTTCTGCTGTATTTGATAATGGTAAATTAGTTAATTTTGAACCATCTCCTTGAAATGAGCCAGAAAAAGAACCTGAAATTTCATCTAAATTAATTGTCCTTGCAAATCCTCTATTACCTTGGTCATCCGAAACTACGATAGCCGGAGAACCTGAAAGTGAAGCGCTAAAATTAGGAACACCCAAATTTGGTTCAACCTGAGATAGGTCAATAAACTGATACCTGTCTGCTGTTACGTTTTTTGGGGATACAACCCTTACCCTACCTGTTAATAGATTACTAATTGCCATTCTGTATTTCCAGCTTTATTATAAATATTCAAAAAATCACCTATAAATATTAATAGATAATATATATCGTTATTCATTCGCAGATTCTAGTAATGATAAAATTACTGTTAAATCTGTTGAGCCGGAAACTATGAAACCATAACCTTCTTCTAATACCAATTTACCACTAACAACTGGTGAAAGAGAGTCTGCGACCGGTATTGTTACATTAGTTACTAATTTAATTGGTTCTTGTGCAACCAATACAGGTGATTCAATTGTATTAATAATTACATCAATCAAACCATCAAACACATATAATGAAGTTGAAATTTCATTTTCAGTACCATTTGTAAAATTAGATATTAATATAGATTGTGTTACTGTACTTTGGTATAATTGCGCAACATCAGCCGATGCTGTAACTGATTGATTTTTTATTACCTGATTTCCCAAGGTTTTTAAATAATCTAATGCAAATATTGATGCTGAATATTCAGTAGAATCTATTAAGGATACACCATTTTTATCAAAATAAGCTTTTGCAGCTTTATTTGTTCTAATGGTTTTATTATTTTTTATATCATACACTAATGCATCTACATTATCTAATGTATAATTTTCAAAAAATGATGAAATGAATGGAAATGGAGTTTCTGATAATGAGTTTTCATATTGTGTATATGCTGCAACTTCTTTTCTTAAAAATTGTCTATTAGATGCAAGTAAAAGCGATGCGCTACTAAAGCTTCCACTATAATTAATTAGACTTGGATTTGTAGAGCCACTAATAAATGAACTACCACTATATATTCCATCAAAATTTGGTACAGGCAACTCTCTATTAGAGGTTACAAGCATAGTTACAGGTTGTGTTGTCAAACTATTATTAGTTACTTGACAAGATAGAACAATTGAT
>SXGQ01350948.1_pt1 | contig 22223 bp, 17 predicted proteins | sample 3178371 | NCBI WGS metagenome assembly SXGQ01 (sample SAMN11356859, study PRJNA531348) | freshwater metagenome | isolation source: freshwater sample F1-20 | place: China: Fuxian Lake, Yuxi | collected 2017-12-25 | reverse complement strand
GTTGGTTGGGGGTTCAAATCCCTCTGGGCCCACTCTTCCTTCTGCATCATACAGGAAATAATCATGAATGCAGCCACTCCCTCCTATTGCGCATATGTTCTTCAAGAACATTGTTCACCTTTGCATGTGGAATATCACGACACAGAATATGGTTATCCATTGGATTCAGACAATGCTTTGTTTGAACGATTAAGTTTGGAAATCAACCAGGCAGGATTATCGTGGCTAACCATTCTCAAAAAACGACATCATTTCCGTGAAGCATTCGAGGGTTTCGATATAGCCACTGTAGCAGAATATACGGATCACGATATTGATCGACTTCTGCAAGATGCATCCATCATAAGAAATAACTTGAAAATCAGGGCGGTGATACACAATGCAATCATCATCAGATCATTGCAGCAAGAGCATGGATCATTTATGAAATGGCTGGACAAACATCATGCTTTTTCGAGAGAAGAATGGACAAAACTCTTCAAAAAAACATTCAAATTCACCGGTGGCGAAATAGTCAATGAATTTCTCATGAGCACGGGTTACTTACAAGGTGCCCATCAAGAAAATTGCCCTGTTTATGAACATATACTCACATTATCACCTCGTTGGAATATCTTGAATCGACGTTAAAAGCAATCATTAGAAAGGGCAATAATCTACTTGTATGGATATTTTTCAGCAAGATTTAGCATTCTGCTGAATTCTCTGCCAATGAAATTCAAAACAATTCAGCATTTTTGTATAATATAAAAAGTGGGGCCAATCGTCTAAACCCCTCATTTCTCATACTTTAGGACAAGCGTACCTCATGAGATACATCATTGTAACACTCGTTGGTATCTTTTACTCCCTCTGTGCTTTTGCACAGAACCAAAAATCACAGGTCAAAAAATTTGAATTTGGTCTCTATACCGGAGTGAACTATAATTTCCATGCACCGAGCTTTTCAACATCAGGTGGAGGAAATTATACACTTTCAAGTACTTCCATGGGTTTTCATGGCGGAGGTTTTGTTGACTATAGTTTAGACAAAACTTTTCGATTGACTGGAAGACTGGGAATCCATGGTATGGGAGCAGAATTGATTGAAGATTTGGGAAATAATTTGTTGAATACGCTGACAGCCAATATCACCATGTTGGAAATATCCACTGGCGTAAAATTCATGGATCTCTTCAATGATAGTCCGGCATATATTCTTACCGGATTTGAATATGGTTCACGCTTAACAAGTGAATACTCCGAAAATCTTGCTAGCAATCCAGTTTCATCTACAGCATATAGCACTATTCCTGGTACAAATGACAGATTGGCTTTGTATGTCGGTGCGGGCATTCCAATGAAAGCTTGGAATTACACAATCACACCAGAAGTGACATATCGCAAATCTTTGGGGGATTTCAGCTCGGATCTCTCGCCATGGGGATTAGATCAATTGCGCCTCGGTGTTTCAATCACACTTGGACCAAGCTCCAAAATAAGTGGGCCTCCAGAAAAAACCATCACAAATGCAGCAAAAGTAGAAGTTGGGTATTATGATGATGCCGGTGACTATCGCATTTTGGAATCTGGTTTGACCGTTGAAGATATTCAATATTCCGAAATGTATCCATTTGTGCCATTTGTGTTTTTTGGACTAAACAGTGAGAAACCGGATCCTGCATTGCAAAGGACAAATAGTGGTGATGCTCGTGGACAATTTTCTCTAGAAACTTTGCCACAAGATGCTATTGAAATCAATAAAAGAACAATGGATATCATCGGACTTCGCATGCGAGGAAATCCTGATGCAACATTAAGCCTCATCGGTTCTATTGACGGAAAAGCCGAATCCAAAAAAGGATTGGCACTGAGAAGAGCTGAAAATGTCAAATCATATTTGACAACCAATTATGGTATTGATGCAAATCGGATCGCAACAACTTCAAAGGTATTGCCCGATGTACCTACCGCAAAAAATCTCAAAGATGGTATGAGCGAAAACAGAAGAGTCACATTCAAATCTTCTCATTTTGACATCCTTGAACCTATCACAATCCGTGGAGATGAAAGTCGTTGGACAAAACCGGAATTGATTGAATTCCGCCCAAAAGATTTTGATAGTACTGCAGTAAATACCTGGACGCTGAATATTTCGCAAGCAGGTCGTTCTTTGAAAGATTTGGCAGGAGCAGGCACACCCACTCCTCAGCGCTGGGTTATTCGCCCCAATGAGCTATCCAATTCACAGGTCCCAATTGATTACACTCTATCGACAGTAAACAATAATGGTACCACATCAGCAGTGAACGGTTCAATCCCTGTAGATTATAGTTCAAGCATCAAGCAATCCGTTGAATCCAAACCCGATATGGTTGTCACGAAATTCTCATTGATTTTGTTTGATTTTGACAGAGCAGAGATTTCACCCGAGAATGCTGAAATTCTCAAGAATCGCGTGGGACCTGTCATCAAAGGAAATTCAGTAGTTAAAATCATTGGTTATACAGATCGCATTGGAGCTCCAGTTTATAATCGTTCTTTGGCTTTACAAAGAGCAGATGCAACAAAGGCAATTTTGGAAGAAAAATCCCCCGATGCGCAATATGAAGTTGCAGGTCGCGGTGAAGATGTTGAAATTTTCGATAATGGTATCCCAACAGGAAGAGTGCTCTCCAGAACTGTACAGATTTTTGTTGAAACTCCAAGAAAATAATTCGGCAATCAAATCTTTTTGACCGGCGAGAGGGCATCCCTCTCGCCGGTTTTGTTTCTTAGCAAATCCATTCATGAAACAGTTGAATGATTCACATCCTGCAATGTCGTGCATCGGAAATTTGACATCCGACGAATTATCGACATCACTATCCGCTTTGGGTTTTCCTTCCTATCGCGGAAAACAGGTATTTCATGCATTGTATGCAAGAAAGTATGATGCTCCCTTCTCTTTTGAAACAATCAGCACAATACCCCTGGAATTAAGGCAAATATTAACATCTCATTTTGGGGAAGATCATCATGCTGTTCAATTGAAAGAATTGCATGAATCAGAGGATGGCACAAAAAAAATGCTCTTCACTTTATTGGATGAAACAGCAATTGAAACTGTTCTCATTCCAAGCGAAATGTTGAATGAAGAAGGATTGCCCAAAAGACGTACATTATGCATTTCTACCCAAGTAGGCTGTGCCTTAGGTTGTGCATTTTGTGCAACCGCAACATTGAAACTCAAACGAAATCTTGCAACCTCTGAAATCGTCGGTCAATATATGAGGGCCCGTGAGATATGTTCCACGGATATCACCAACATCGTTTTCATGGGTATGGGTGAACCAATGCTCAATTATGATCATGTGATGAAAGCTGTTGATATTCTCACGCATCCGGAAAGCGGACTTATCAGCCCAAAGTATATCACATTGTCAACCGCGGGGATTGTCCCTGGAATCATCCGTCTTGCCGATGAACAACGTTCAATAAAATTAGCATTGTCATTACATGGAACAACACAGGGTCAAAGAGAAGCTATCATGCCCATCGCAAATAAATATTCTCTGAAAGAGCTCGGTGATGCATTGGAATATTATTATCGCAAAACAAAGAAACCGGTGACATTCGAATATATTTTATTTGATGGATTCAATGATACACAAGAGGATGTGATGCGTTTGGCTAAATTGACGAGAAGAATTCCTTCAAAAGTGAATGTTATACCTTTTCATACGATAGAATTCACTGCTCCTGAAGGAATTTCAGCATCGCTTAAACCGGCACCCGAACAAACATTTCATGCATTCATAAAAGCATTGAGACAAGAAGATGTAACCGTGATGATTCGTTCATCAAGCGGATTGGATATTGATGCCGCATGCGGTCAATTGGCTTATTCTCATGCTGGCGGCAGTGCTGGAGTCCTGTGATGATTCTACTCATCTTGATATCACTCATTGCCTGCATGACATTCCAATCTTTTGCGGAAGAAGATAATTTCACCAATCGCATATTCAATTCAATCAAGCTTGGGAAAGATCAAGCTTATCGCATGCGACTTATCAATGGCGATATCCTCACAGGCAGATATAAAGAAAAAGGTGACAATACAATTCGTGAAGATTCAGCGATCATAGAGTCAATTGTGATGAAAACAATGATGGGTGACATAACTCTTTATTCTGATGAGATTCTTCACATTGCCATGATTGACGATGCTTATCGACATTCCTCTTCATTGTATGTTATGCCAACAGCGGATGCAATCAAAGACAATGTTTATTGCTCTCTGACACAATTGGTATTTGTACAAGCCGGATTCGGATTCGAGAATATCTCTGTCAATGGCGGCATCACCCTGATTCCGGGAATGTCATTTGAAGAGCAAGGAAAACATTTGAATGTGAAGTATACATTCTATGAAGAAAAACAAGATATTGTCCCCGGACATTATACCTTGGCCGGAGGTTACTCACTCATCTATGCAAATACAGCGAATCTTTTGCAACATGCATACATGGTGGGTTCATTTCATATGCCACGCACAACATTAACGACTTCTCTGTTTTTTAAAACAGGTTCAGATGATGTCTATGATGCAAGTGCAGGCCGCTGGGGATCAGGAATCATCCGATTCAGCAATGGATCTTTGGGTTTTGGATTGGGATTGGATATCTCCCTAACTGCAAGGCATGATACAAAAGTACTTGCTGAATTGTGGTGTGCCGACATCATGCGTCCAAAAAATTCAGCCGGTTTTTTGGGTTTACGATTAAGCAATGATCGTTATTCCATGGACGCGGGTTTGGCCATGTTCACTGCACCGGCAATCATACCGGCAGTGAAAATTCAGTGGCTGCCATTTCATTGAGGAATGAATGTGAGAAGTTTGACTATACTTGGATCAACTGGTTCCATAGGAACACAAACTCTGGATATCATCAGACAATTCAGAGATGATTTCTCGATCAATTTTCTTACAGCAAACACACGCATAAAAGAATTGGAGGAGCAGACTCGTGAATTTTCACCTAAAGGCGTGGCAATCAGCGATGAAGCTTCTTGGAAAGAGTTCAAGCAGCATACAACATTTAAAGGGGAAATTCTTTGTGGTGAAGAGGGAGTAATCGCCGCTGCATGCCATGCTGATAATCATATTGTAATGCAAGCACTCGTTGGCTTTAGTGGCGTGCTTCCAACATTGGCAGCCATTGAACAAGGTGCTACAATCGCACTTGCAAACAAAGAGACGCTCGTTAGCGCAGGCTCTATCGTCATGAATTCTGCCAGGGAAAAAGATGTTTCTATTTTAGCAGTTGATAGCGAACATAGCGCGATTCTTCAATGTATGGCTGGCGAAGAACGCTCAATGATAGATAAGATAATCCTTACCGCTTCGGGTGGGCCATTTCGTGAATTGGATTCCGAATCATTCGAAACAATAACACGTGAACAAGCATTAAAACATCCAAATTGGGTGATGGGACAAAAGATTACTATTGATTCCGCCACACTCATGAATAAAGGCTTCGAAGTGATAGAAGCACATTGGTTATTTGATCTTGCGCCTGAGAAAATCGACGTGGTCATTCACCCTCAGAGCATCATTCATTCACTTGTGCAATTTGGAGATGCATCCGTAAAAGCACAATTGGGTACTCCTGATATGCGAGTACCGATCATCTACGCTCTGTTCCATCCCGAAAGAAGGCATGCGGATTTACCCAAACTTGATCTTCTCACTGCGGGTAATCTATCATTTTTCAAACCCGATACCGGTCGTTTCCCTTGCTTGCAGCTCGCCTATGAAGCAATGAGTAGAGGAGGCACAGCACCTGCCATACTCAATGCGGCAAATGAAATCGCTGTTCAGGCCTTTTTGGAAAACAAGGCAAGATTTCTACAAATACCCCAAATTATTGAAGCAACATTGCAAACAATGAACATTGTGGACAATCCAGACATAGCGCATATCAATGCCGCTGACAAGGAAGCCAGGAATATTGCTCGGGCTTTATTACAATAAATCCAAGTACCATTAGTCAAACAAAGATGACTTCCGCGTTTATTTGGGGATTGCCTTTCATAATCCGATATTTGCATGTCATGATTTTCCAATTTTCCAGAGGCCGCCATACTCCTTGAGACCATGTTTTCCCTTTTAGACAGCATCAGCAGTCGATGAGTGCGAATGTTTGCATGTATCAAGGAACAATGGAGTTTAGAAAATGGAACAATCAAAAAAACGCATACTCTGGATCGATGACGAGATCGATCTACTCAAACCGCATATTATTCTGCTCAATCAGCGTGGCTATGATGTAGAGACAGCCACAAATGGTGAAGATGCCATTGAACTAGTCACAAATCAACCCTTCGACCTTATTTTTCTCGATGAATCCATGATGGGAATGTCCGGACTGGAAACTTTGTCCGTATTGAAGGATATAGACCCCTCAATGCCAGTGGTGATGGTTACAAAGAATGAAGCCGAATCATTGATGGAACAAGCGATCGGAAGAAAGATTGATGATTATCTCACCAAACCGGTAAATCCTGCGCAGATTCTGGCTGCATGTAAGAAATTTCTTGAATCAAGAAGAATTGCCGAAGAAAAAATTACACACGATTATCTGCAGGGTTTTTCTGAAATAGCAAGACGATTGCATGGATTTATGGACTGGTCTGATTGGTTGGATGTATATCAGAAATTGGTTCACTGGAGCATTGAATTAGACTTGCATCCGGAATTGGGTTTTCATCAAACATTGAAAGATCAATGGCGTGAATGCAATGCGGAATTCGGGAAATTCGTGGAGAATAATTATGAGTCATGGATTCGAGGTGATGATGCTTCTCCCTTGCTTTCGCCGCAAATTGCAGACACATATGTCTTGCCAAAATTAGCCAATGGCAAACCAACATTCTTTTTTGTGATAGACTGCATGCGTCTTGATCAATGGATGATGATGGAAGAATTGATCAGGCCTTATTTCACTGTTCAGAAAGACTATTATTGTTCGATTATTCCCACAGCAACACCATATGCTCGTAATGCCATTTTTGCAGGGCTTTTCCCCAATGAGATAAAAAAACATTACCCTGATTACTGGAAAGGCGATCTTCCGGGAATCAGCGAGCACAGTCAAAATGCACATGAAAAAGAATTATTGGCTGCATTACTCAAACGTAGAAGAATTCAGCTGAAAAATGATTTGTCATATGTGAAAATCATCGACACCGATTATGGAAAGAAGATTGAGCAAGACATTCAGCGATATGCAAGAAATCATCTTACAGCAATTGTTGTAAATGCTGTTGACATGATAGCACATTCTCGTTCTGATTATCCAATTTTGAAAGAAATTGCACCGGATGAATCGGCATATAGATCACTGACCCAATCATGGTTCAGACATTCTTCCCTTTTGGGAATGCTTAGAACTTTGTCTCAATTCAAAGACATCAATATCGTGATCACCACCGATCATGGTTCCGTTCGTTGCATGCATGGAGTAAAAGCCCATGGAGATCGAGAAACATCTACTAATCTTCGCTTTAAACATGGAAAGAATGTAAAGTCGGATGCAAAAAATGCAATGACCATCAAGTATCCTGATGCATATAAATTGCCCGAGCATACAGCATCAACAAATTATATCATTGCAAAAGAGGATACTTATTTTGTCTATCCAACTGATTACAATCATTATGTACAGAAATATCGTGATAGTTTCCAGCATGGCGGAATTTCTCTCGAAGAAATGATTCTACCTGTCATCACTTTGGAACCTCGATAAATAGCATCAGGGCAGGCTTTTCGCTTGCCCTCATTTTTGTCTTGTCTCACAATTCAGACTTGTACATGGAAGCAGACAGCTACCACACTCATTCGGAAGAAGAAACTCGGTCAATAGGCAAGCGTTTTGCAGAGAAGATCACACCCGGTGAAATCATTACCTTGGCCGGTGACTTGGGAGCAGGAAAGACTGAATTCGTGCGAGGAGTTTGTTCCTATTTTTCAGTCCACGACATTGTGTCGAGCCCAACTTTCACGATCATGAATCAATACATAGGAACAAATCCGGATGGTTCTGAGATCGCATTGTATCATATTGATCTGTACAGGATTCAAGATATAAAGGAATTATTGGAAATTGGATTTTCTGAGTGCATGAGCGATGATCAAGTGATAAAATTCGTGGAATGGCCTGAGAAAGCCGGTTCTACAATGCCATCGATTGACTGGAAAGTGACAATCAAATCAGCTGTTGAACATGAAGATGAACGCTTCATCAATATTGAATATTTAGGTGAAAATCGTTGATCGACACGCATGCTCATATTGATGCTGATGCCTTCGATGATGATCGCGAGGAAATGATTCGCAGAGCATTTGATCAAGGAGTGGAGGCCATCATCATTCCTGCTATTGAGCCAAAGCGCTTCGAAGGGGTACTTTCTTTATGCGAGCAATATGATCAAGTTTATTGCGGGATTGGGGTTCACCCACATAATGCCAATGATTTTAATCAGCAAGCTGAAACACGTATCATCAATGCGATGCAATTTCCAAAAGTTAAGGCAGTTGGCGAAATCGGACTTGATTATTACTATGATTTTGCACCGAGGGATGTTCAGAAAGATGTGTTCAGAAGACAATTGCGAATTGCAAAAGAATGTCGCAAACCTGTAATCATACACAATAGAGAATCCGATGATGATGTCATGGAAATTCTGAAGGAAGAACAGCACGGTGAACTCACCGGAGTTCTTCATTGTTTCTCTTCAAATATCCATGTATTGCGAACTGCTTTGGATCTTAATTTTCACATTTCCTTTACAGGAAATATAACCTATAAAAAGAGCATACTTGATGATATTGTGAAAGCTACTCCTTTGTCAAGAATCATGATTGAGACCGATTCGCCGTATATGACACCGGTTCCTCATCGTGGAAAAAGGAATGAACCGGCATTCGTGCAACTCATTGCACAAAAAATAGCCGAAATACATCAAGTTACTATAGAGGAGATTATTGCCATGACAACAAGAAATGCAAGAGCATTATTCGGGCTTCCACTTCTTATGATTGGTTTGATTATTGGGCTTTCTACATTCCCGATGCATGCACAGGATGAAAGAGATGAAGAAGAGGAGGAGACAACTGAAACAGTTAAAACACCTTCCCCTTATGCACGCTTCATTGGCCTTGGTCCATCCATTGCAACAAATACTATTGTGGAAACACTCACGAGTCTTGATGTCAGCGAAAAAAGAGGAACACGTTCATGGGATGGAAATCCAGCTTTTGGATTCAGCGTCGCATATAATCCCCTCGAATTTTTGATGTTCGATCTGGGACTTATGCATACAAGAAATAATGCCAAATTGAATAATGCAAACAAAGTGCCCGGAACACCGACTGATCCCGATGTGTATACTGTGGGACACCTTACTGCAAGAGCAATAGCAAATCCACGTGGAAAGGTTTCGTTTTTTGCATCAGCGGGCATCAATTATTTGTCGAAAAGAGTATATGCAACCAATGTTGAATTCTCTGACGACAAACAGTTGGCTTTCAATGCTGGTGCAGGCTTTATGGTCAATATTCCTACATCATACGGTATGATCATTCCAATTGCAGAATGGAGACTTGATTTCGAAAGCAAAAACAATGTGACCAAAATTCCAAATGTTGATCCATATAATACCTGGGGCAACGTTGAAATTTCCACTTTTTATTCATTGCCCAAACTAACGATCCTGTGGTATCCGAAGTTTTAACCCGTCATTTTCTTGATGGGATTATGATACATGAACACTAGCACAACTTCTGATTCCGAAGCACCAAAACAACAAAGGATGGGCGTTGATCTTCTCAATGGCCCTGTAGATTCAACTTTGCGCATATTTGCTTTGCCGCTGGCTTTCAGTTTCATCGTGAATATGCTGTACTCGTGGATAGATACATTTTTCGTGAGTAAGCTAGGGTCTGCAGCCATTGCAGCAATCGGGGTTAGCGAACAATTGGGATTCATGATTTTCAATTTTGGCAGTGGCTTTGCAATTGGAACGGGGATCATTGTCGCAAGAAGAATTGGCGAAGGTAATCGCGATGAAGCTTCATACACTGCAACACAGGGCATCATGACGATGCTCGTATTTTCAACTGTGCTTGCAATCATTCTCGGCCTCTTTTTGCCGATGACTCTCACAGCGCTTGGACTTGACAAAGACCCACAGGTCTATGCATTTACGGAGATTTACCTTTATGCATTACTCTTTGGTGTTCCCGGAAATTTTGTCACTTTCCAAATCAATGCTATCATCCGATCATCTGGCAATTCTGTCTATCCTATGTCAATTCTGTTATTGACAACAATCATCAATGCCATCCTTGCACCTTTATTGATTTTCGGTTGGGAATTCATCCCAGCTTATGGTATGCTTGGTGCGGGTATTGCAACAGCGGCATCACAGATTATTGGAGCAATGATTTCACTTTCGATGATTATTTCTGGAAAGGCAGGGCTCAATCTCAAACTGAAAGGATTTGCTTTTGATTTTCCACTCTTGTTTAAAATCATCAAGCAGGGGATATGGTCTTCACTGCAAATGTTTTCCGTGAGCATAAGCCGTTTGGCACTCTTCAAATTTGCTTCTAATTTTGATCCGAAAATCACACTAGCGGCATATACTCTTGGACTGAAAGTCGATCTTTTTGCATTCATGTCTGTGTTTGCAATGGGCATAGCACTAGAAACAGCCACCGGACAAAACCTTGGTGCCAGACAAGAGCATCGGATAGTTCTGTTCTACCGATCAGCAGTAAGGCAACTTACTCTCTTACTGGGCGTGCTTGCAGTTTTGACTTATCTCTTTGGAGAATACTTTGCACGCATTTATACGAATGATCCTGCAATTATTCGAGAAACCGTTGAATATCTACGCATTGCTTGTTTTGGGTATATCTTCTTTGCGATTGGCTCAATCACTCTTCGCGTGATCAGCGGCGCAGGTGCTGCGGCAAGAAGCATGATGATTGTGTTTATCTCACTGGTCTTGATACAAATCCCTTTGGCCTTCATTCTCTCCCATTATACACTGCTTCATGAATCGGGTATTTGGATAGGTGTTGTATTAAGCTATATTGCATTGACTGCTATCGGCTATCAACAATATCGATCAGGTAAATGGTTGACCGTGCAGATATAATATCACAACATGATCAGGGGTTTTCATGGCGTGCATTCTTTTGCTATCGTCACTCTTTGCATCTGTTCTCTATGCACAAGATGATGCCATAGGCGGCGATGAATCAGGGTTGACGGAATCCCTCTTACGCATTGATGCCATGGACTATTATATGGCTCATCCAATCAATCTACGAGAAACTCCTGATGAATTGGTAAATATACCAGGCATGACTGTTGCCTTCATTCGTGAATGCAAAAGCATGTTGAAGCAATACCCACATCTTGAATCAGTGAAAGACTTTATTTCTTCTTTCCCCAACCCTATAGATTCTTCGGTAGCAACACTATTGCTCAATTGCACCAACCTTTCATCTTCATCCGTATTCTCAGGTAGAGTTCGCACAAGATTCTCATCCACTTTTCAGGAAAGCCGTGGCTTCACACAACATGCTTTCCTTGGCTCAGAAGAAGCTTTTATAAATCGTATTCTCATTGGAAATAACAATGTAAAAACATCTTTGTCATATGGAAAACATTCAGGGGAATCATATATGCATGGAATGGTACATGGATCAATTTCATATTCACAACATAATCTTATGCTCATAATTGGGGATCAGACAATTCAAACAGGTTTAGGAATTTTATTTTCAGCAGGGATATCCATGCCGAATATGTCCAAACCGGCACAGAGAGCACTTCATTGGTCAACTACAATCCGGCCGAATACTTCATTGATTGAACATTCAAATTTCAGAGGGATTTCTTTACAGCATCGTTCGAATCCATTTGGGATTACATTTCATGGTGGAATGATCTATGCATCGAGAAATCGATATGCATATCGTAATGACAAGCATGAATTAACGGGCTTTCCTGCCATCACCTATGCGAGAACAATCACAGAATTAGCTTATAGAGAAGGTGTCAAAGAACAAAGGCTGGCAGGTTTTGGAGAAATAAAGCATGATTCTCATTCATTTGCAATTTCGGCTTTGTATCAATTCTATGATGCAAGCATTGCTCCTTCTGCAAGGAGCATAGGTGAGAAAGAACAATTTCTAAGCTCTTTGGACTATCAATGGTCTAATAAGGAATTCACAGTTTCCGGAAGTGCATTGATTGACAAAAGAGCCCAAATAGGTGGATTATTGATGTTTCATCATCGTGCTCAAAAGCAACAACAAGCATGCATTATCCGATACTTTGATTCCGATCTACATTCCCCACTCGGAGTTTCTCCCGGCAGATTCGCTTTCCCTGGTAATGACATGGGCATTCAAGCACTATTCAATGGAGAGTATGAATCAATTGCTTATGCGACTTCCATTGAGATGTATACAAATGTATCGGTGCCACATAATAGTGATACACGCAAACAAGGAATGCGGTCCATAGTGCAACTTTCTTCAAAAAGCAAAGAATCAGGGATCACTTTTAGAATCATGCATGAATTGCAAGCACCAGCAAGGATAACTTCTACATATGAATCTTCATGGAGAGCCCGATGCGACTATACACATTCTGGCACTTCAATGAATGCGATCTTGAGAGTTGAATATCATCATAATGAATTGGATCAAATCGCAAGTAGAGGAATAGGATATTCCTTTGAATTGAAGTCTGCTAAGAAAGCACATCCCTGGAATTGGTCATTTCGTTTTGCTTGGTCCAATACCGATTCATATTTATCGGCATTGTATCTACCGGAAATAGGTCTACCGGGACAATTGTTGATTGAACCATTATATGGAATCATGACAATGCTTGGAGCAAAGATTGGGTATGACTTTAAGAAATGGAGTTGTTCTTTTCTTTTCCGACAAAGACATAAACCTCGAGAACATTCTTTGGGGAGTGGTTGGATGGAAATACAAGGGAATATGGAAACTGAATGTCATATACAAACAGATATTACTTTATAGAAATCATCTTTGCAAGTTTTGGCTCCACGTGCCAGCGATCTCTTGCCTGCATCCATCGTTTTCTTGCATCTTCTTTGTGTTTATGAGGCATATTGCGAACTTTTTTTGCTCGTATCATCACATTTTTCGCAGTGTGCTCCAAGGCAGTAAACTCAATCAGGTCGGCTGTGTAGCCCTCGGAAATCAGTATATCTCTTCGCATGGAATCAGTGAGCATGTCACCCAGTCGTTCTTTCATGATCCCATCCCGCAACAGAAATGATTCTTCTGCAGGGATTCTTGCATTATCCATTTGTTTCTGAACATAGTGATGGCAACATGGTGCAGCAAGAATAATATCTACATTACGAGAAATAGCCAAAGCAAGTGCATCATCAGTGGCAGTGTCACAGGCATGCAGGGCAATGAGTGCGATGCTTCCCTTTTCACTCAATATATCATTCCAATGTGCAATCTCAATGTTTGAGAATGAAGCATGCTCCTGCATGTCAAGACTATCAACTGTTGCATTGCAGGAGGCAATCAATTCTCCATTCTGCTCGATTCCTATTAATACAGCATCAATTTTTTTCACATTTCGCAAATACCACAGTAATGCAATGCTGAGATATGCCTGACCACATCCACAATCAATTATCTGAATCGGCTCGACTAATTCCGTTGCATATTGTTCGAATATTCGAATGAAGTGATTGATTTGAACATACTTGTCTCGCATGGCCGGAATAATCGCATACTGGGAATCGGCTATGCCAATTGCATGAAGCAATCTAGCATCATGTCCGGGGCTTATCGGCATCAGATCTTCAGCGCTTGATGACCAATGTGTTTTTGACGGCTTTGTGAAACGATGCAGAATAGTTTGTCCGCGGCTGGTTAACGGAGAACGTTTGATATAAAGGTCTTTGGCAGGAGTCTGCAAATGCCATTGTTTGAATGGCAAGAGAGATAATGCACTCAGAATGTACATCCTATCTTCATTATTGGAAATCGTGATTGAATGTGTATATGATTTGTCATTCGTGATGATGTCGATCAGCATTAATCCCAATAAGGATGAATCATGGTGGATGATGATTTTTTTACAATGATTGTATGTATCATCTTTTCCCGGTACCTGAATTGCATCCTTCCCATAGGGATTGGAAATGGTGATGATGATTCGTGCATCATCTTGATTCAATGAAAAAAGACTGGTTATATATTGCTGCATGGATATATTCATATTCAAATTTACAAAACTCATTCAAGACTATGCCAATGCATTAGAATGATTTCATAAGTTTGCGGCATAAACTTCTCTATACTTTATTCTAACTTCAATGATACGTTTTCCGGAACTCTTGTCGATATTCATGGAGTATATCTCTGATCATGGTATTTCCTTGATTGGCCATATATTGAAATATGCAGGAATTCCCATCTGTATTGCTTCTTTTCTAGGTAGTATTCCTGCTTCTCCATTGAATAAACCTTCCATCATAACTCTGGCACAATTCCCGATTGATGATCATATATGGTTGTTATCTGGAATTGCATTCTTTACGTTTCTTGGATTGACACTTGCCATCAGTACAGCATCGGCATTCACTTTACATTGCCTGCTTCATGGAGAAAGGCCAGGGGATGGAATGCTGCGTGAAACAATTCAATCATCATTTGTGAATGTATGCATAGTTGGATTCTTGCTTGCACTCACTTCAATCATAGGAATCATAGTGTGTGTTGCTCCTGGAATCTATATTATGTCTGCAGGAACAGTGATGATTCCTCTTTTGCTTCATGAACACCGTTCTCCATTACAGGCCATGCAATCTGGAATTCAATTGATTCGTAATCATGCATTGAAACCATTTGCCTTTTCGCTGTTTGTCTTTATTGTTGCATCAATATGCATAACCGCAATAGAGTATGTAATGGACTTTGCCATTTCACCCCTTCATGTACAGTTGGGGAGATTATCGTTCATGGTGATTGCATGTCTCAGAATGCTTGGAATCGGTATGATCTTCGCATTTGGCACCATACTCTACATTGAAATAACCCGCAATAAGGCCTTGAGCCATGGGGATGCCCTGATTAACTAAGGATTTCGTATTTTTGAGCCAATGATCGTCCATCACATCGGTTTTTTCAATGAAGCATTTTAAAGCAATGATAACCATCACTTTGCGCAAGAGCATCCTTGATGTGCAAGGGAAAACGGTTGAACATGCACTCCATTCGACAAATTTTACTTCGATTGATCAAGTTCGCATAGGAAAATATGTGGAACTGACAGTCCATGCCGCAGATACGCAACAAGCAATGTCAATTGTCGATGATGCGTGTAAGAATATAATAGCCAATCCGATCATGGAAGATCATCACATTGCATTGGAAGAAATTTCAGTCGGAGAGCATGCATGAAATTCGGCATAGTCGTTTTTCCCGGTTCCAATTGTGATCATGATGCATGGTATGCAACTTCACATAATGCAGGTGCTCAGGCACAGATGTTATGGCATAAAGATACCATGATTCCTGCAGATATTGACTGCGTGATTCTTCCGGGTGGATTTTCTTATGGTGACTATCTTCGCTGTGGAGCAATTGCAAGAGTTTCACCAATCATGACTGCTGTGCGTAAGCATGCGGAGCAAGGAAAATTCGTACTTGGCATATGCAATGGTTTTCAGATTTTGACTGAATCCGGTCTCTTACCCGGTGTATTGTTGCGGAATGCTTCTCTGTCATTCATTTGCAAGGACATTCATCTTCGCACCGAGCAGATACTTTCGCCGTTCACGTCTTCATTCGAGCAAGGACAAATCTTACGTGTACCGATTGCCCATGGTGAAGGAAATTACTTTGCCGATGAACAAACGATTCACATTTTGGAACAAGAGCAAAGGGTTGCTTTCCGATATTGCGATGCTAATGGCAATATAACTACCGAGGCAAATCCTAATGGTTCCATCAATAATATTGCCGGCATATTGAATGATAAAGGAAATGTGCTTGGCATGATGCCACATCCTGAGCGTTGCTGCGATCCATTACTCGGCAATAGCGATGGTCTTGGTGTGTTTACTTCACTCATGCAAACAGTTGGTTTGTATTGATACCTTCATTTTCTTGAGAGGTTAATATGGGTTTTCTACCCGGTGGTTCAGAATGGCTCATCATTTTATTGGTCATCATCATACTTTTCGGAGCAAAAAAAATTCCTGAATTGATGCGTGGTCTTGGCAGTGGAATTCGCGAATTCAAGAATGCAGCCAATTCAACTGATGAGAAAGATGCAAAGAATGATACGCCAAAAGGCGAATAAGATTCAGTACATATAGTGAGAATCGATAATTATGTTTGATATCGGTGGTGCTGAGTTTCTTCTTATCGGCCTTGCAATTTTGATGTTGTTCGGTCCGAAAAAAATTCCTGAGATTATGCAAGCCATCGGGAAAGGGATTCGGTATTTTCGTCAAGCACAAGAAGACCTAAAAACACAAATCAGGGATATATCCACTGAAGTGGAAAAGCAAACAAGTCTTAATGCCACGATTCACCGGTCGGTTGACTCTAACCAAAATATTACAACCGAAATCACTGAGGATGTAACAGAAATAGTAACCATCAAGCCTGCTGATGGATCAATTCCTTTATTTGAACAAGATCCACCTACCTACCCTGATCAATCGCCTGAACGTCCATGAAAACCATGTACATACATATCATGTTGTTCGCATGTTGTTCTATGGTGGTATTCGCTCAGGATTCAACTACTGTTTCAACCCCCATTCCGCAGCAAAAATCCCCAACACTAGCAATTGCTTATACAGTCTTGTTTCCTGGTCTTGGTCAGGTCTATGTAGGATCTTACTGGAAGGCACCAATTGCAGCCGGAACTGCATTATTCTTTGCATATCAGATAGCATCATATAATGATTTGTTCAAAGAAAAGACGGCTTTGTATGAAGGATTACTCTCTCAGGGTTTAAGTCCTTCCGACTCTAGAGTAAGACAAGCAATTCGTGAGAAAGAGTTTTACAATAATGCGCGCGATTTGAATGCACTATGGTTATTGGGGGTCTATGGATTGGCGGCTGTGGATGCATATGTGGGTGCTCATATGCTTGAATTTGATGTAAGCGATGATCTATCTTTCACTATACTTCCCGACCCTATAAATGGTATGGGCAGAATTCATGCTTCTTATCATTTTTGAAGCACTTTTGCATCCTTTGGAAGGATAAAGATTCCAGGGCTTTGAGAATAATATCCACTTCCAAAAGGGAATTCCTTTTTCTGCTTTTTACCATTCTTCAATTGTACCATCAAGGAAGTACCCTGCTTCGCATTTTGAATTGTTGCACCTTTTGGTAATGTCAATCTATATGTCTGAGCAGCTTGCGAATTAACCCCCATGATAATATCACATGATTGCTGATCATGCTTCATTATCACTATGCTTCTTCCGTCTTTTGGCACAACAATTCCACTTTGCAATAATGGAAGAGCTGTGAATTCACCGGCCCCATTGCCAAGCATAACACAACCGAGACTATTGTCATAGCGAAACATTTCCGGATCAGGGCCATTGAAATTTCCAATGGTCATGATATCCATCGCGCCATCGGCATTAAAATCTTCGCAGAGAATTCCATATACAGGCGAAAATTGCGTTTCGATTGGCAAAGCATGCTTTACAAAATGCTCACCACCGCGATTCTCAAGCCACATCGTTTCATAATCATAAGCTTTGAATTGCTTTGTGCCCATGAGGTCTGATCCGAAAATATCGTCAAATGTTGCGGAGCCATATTGATGATATGTTTGAAAGCGCCTGGTAAGTGTCGGAATTTGAGCATATAATGGCGCTCTCATTCTGACCGGGTATTTCTTTCCAAAATTGAAATATGTCATGATCAAATCCACGCTTCCATTTTCATCGAAATCTTTTGCATATAATTCAATCGGCTCTTGCCTTGTTGGTTTATAGCGAGTATTCTTTCCAAGATTTCCAAGAACATAGTCCATATCACCATCATTATCAATATCTGCGGCAGCAATGCTATGATATTGTCCCGACAAACCCTCCAATTCTGTTTTTGCAATAGTGGACTCAGCAAGATATCCATTATTGTTTACGAATAATCGTGGGGCCATCCATTCACCAACCACCCAAAGATCGAGATCATCATCATTATCAGCATCACTCCATAAAGCACTTGTTATCATTCCAATTTTTTCGAGCTCGGGTGCTTTTTCTTTTGTGATGTCAACAAGACTTGTCACATCATTTCTCAATATCACTGATTGCGGAATTTCAGGATATTGTCCCGGTACATTTCTACCTCCAACAAATAAATCAATATCACCATCACCATCAATATCTCCGCCCACTATGCATGACGATGCGATTGTATCGAGAGGTGGCGAAAATGAGTGGCCTGCTTTTATGAAGTTTCCTAAACCATCATTGATGTATAGTCTATCTTGAAACAACTCTCTGTCCTCTTGTACGATTTCATTTCCACCCGATGCGACATAGCAATCCAAGTCACCATCACTATCAGAATCGAACAGCATGATTCCTTGATCTTCACATCTTGAATCCGTGGCAAAGGCAGATTGAGGTTTTTCTGAAAATGTTCCATTGGCATTCCGTAGGAAAAGCATTGTTTTTCCTTCATGTGATCCACCAATCACGAGGTCGGTCAAACCATCTGCATTCACATCACCGGCAGCTATTGCAGGACCATTGATTGACAATCTATGTGGTAATAATCGCTGTTGATAAAAGTCATCAAATTGATTTTCTTTGTGTACATAGTTTAATGATGTTTCCGGCTTAAGGAATTCAAACAAAGGTTTAGTTCTGTTAACTTGAGTGCTTTCTTTCCCCGCAACATATTCTATGTTCAATTGTGTATTGATTTGAGCTTTCTGAATGGTTTGTTTGATATTTCCCGGCCAGAACACATTAATCTCTTTTATGGCCACTGCGCTTCCCAATCCAACATGAATGATGGGTTCAGTGCAGGAAAGAAATCCCCTATTGACATGCATTTCTCTAAAGTGGCGCGTTTCTTTCCCTTTTGCATCTTTTGTGATCACTTCAATTTTTGCGCCCAAACCTTTCGTGTTTTTCCCCGGACCTTTCAGTGCAATTTTCACATATGAACCACTTTTGTTTTCAGTGACATAGTTTCGATAGACTGCCATTGTCGAATCAATATTATTGAGCAGCACATCGAGATCCCCATCATTGTCTAAATCGGCATAGATTGCACCATTTGTACTTAGCTTTTCAGAAAATCCCCAGGCATCGCTTATGTCTTGAAATTGGAGATTGCCTTTATTGCGAAACATATAATTTCTCAAACGGGTTTTAGGCATGCTATTGATCAGCCACATGAATTTGTCTGTCTTTTTCTTTACGGCATAACTTGCCAAATCCATGTCTATTGCATCCCGATTGATTCCATTCACTATGCACATGTCCTGCAGACCATCATTATCCAAATCGGCGATCCATGATGACCAACTCCAATCTGTTTCTGCAATCCCCGACAGATATCCTATATCGCAAAAATTTAGATCCCCGCAATTGAGTTGTAAAACATTTCGAGTCATGGAGGTGGAATCAAAATAAGGGCTGAATACTTTCGGGATTGTCATTTGCGTCATTCTTCGCTCATGCTCATGAGGCATCATATCTACAGATAAAATATCCATCCAGCCATCATTGTTGATGTCTGCAATATCAGAACCCATTGAAAAGTGCGAAGTATGGCGAAGCTTTGTGGGAGCTATATCAGTGAATGTTCCATTCTTGTTGTTGACATAGAGCAAATCCCTTGCTTCAAAATCATTTGCCACGAATATATCTGTCCAGCCATCATTGTTGATGTCCCCAAGAGAAACACTCAGCGCATATCTATCATCTTCAATTCCAGCTTGTTTGGATACATCTACAAAATAACCAGCATCATTTCTGAAAAGTTTGTCCGAATATCCATCAATCTGTGCATAGCCACCGGCAGTAAATCCATTTTGTGCAATGTAGCAGTCAAGATCATTGTCATGATCATAATCAAAGAAAACCGCTTGCACTGATTTGCCTTCAAATGCCAAACCCATTTCTTTTGCTTTTTCCGTAAATGTTCCTGTACCATCATTGATATACAAATGATTTGGTTCATTGAAGCGGCAGACATACAAATCCAAATCATTATCGCCATCAATGTCTATGAAAGACGGAGTAAAACATATGGCAGCTGTATCAGGAAATCCTGCCACTTTGGATACATTTTCAAATTTCCAATTCCCCTTGTTGATATAGAGAGCATTAGGCACCTGCATGCCTGTAAAAAAGAGATCGGGTAATTTGTCTCCATTCACGTCACCAACCGCAACACCCCCACCCAAATAGACAAAAAACTGTCTTGCATAATTGAAATCTTCCGTTTCAATCAATCGATTGAAAAACGTGATTCCAGTCGAATCCGGAGATTGCAATCTGAATTGTTTTCTATTGCCATCTGCCCAAAGTAGGCAGGGCAGGAGCAGTACATATGAGATATATAGTAAAATTATCTGCACAGGAATTCAATAGTTGTCTTCAATCTATACGATTTAATGATGCAAATCTCTTCATTTTCAAGGAATTTCCAATTTTCTAACAAGATTGACCACCCATAAGAAACTGCAGACTTGGTATATTTGCGTATCACTTGTAAAGCAACACTAACAATCAACCTATCGTTTGCGTTCATGGAAACAAAAAGCACTCTCTTCATCATGGTATTGGCGATTGCCGCCGGAGTTTTTACCAAAAATGCCGGAAAGCTAGTCCGATATCTTTCTTTTGGCAAGCCGGAAAACAGACTTACATCATTGCCTGAGAGAATCAAGCAAACCTTGCTTGTGGGTTTTGCACAAACAAAAATCCTTCGTGATAAAGTGGCCGGACCAATTCATGCTGGAATTTTCTGGGGATTTTTGATACTTCTTTTCTCTGCAGCAGAGGGCGTACTAGAGGGTTTGAATCCCGCATGGTCATTTAATTTCCTTGGCCCCATATATTCAGGTATCACGATTCTGACAGACTTATTCTGCTTATTGATTATTCTTGGCACTGCCCTTTCACTTTGGAGGCGATATGTGACCAAAGTAAAGCGTCTTCAAGTAGAGCATGAGAAGGTTGAAGCAGGAATGATACTTCTCACGATATTCTCTATCGTCACATCATTGCTTTTACAAAATACTGCACGGATAGCGATGGGAGATGATTTTTCATGGGCTGTGAGACCAGTTGCGAGTTCACTTGCCACCATACTGCCACTTGGACATGTGAGCTTCGAAATATTTTGGTGGTTGCACATGATATTGATTTTCTCATTTACCAATTATCTTCCATTCAGCAAACATTTACATGTTCTTACTTCGATACCGAATGTCTTTTTTAGCAATCTGGGTCCTGTCAATCGTTTGGAAAAAATCGACTTCGAAAATGAAGCATTGGTAAAATATGGTGTGACAGACATTGAGGATTTTTCATGGAAAACATTTCTCGATAGTTATACATGCACGCATTGTGGTCGTTGCACAAGCGTATGCCCGGCCAATCAAACAGGCAAAGTGCTTGATCCTCGCATGGTGATCATCGGGATTCATGATCGCGTAATTGACAAAGCTCCTTTGATAGATAAAATTTCAGATTATCGAAAAAATGCTTCGCGCGAAGATATTCGAAATGCTGCTAATGGCATTTTATCAGGTAAACAATCAGGTGAATTCGATAAAAAAGAACGTGAGCTTTTTACGATATTACTTAATGATGAAGAACAGAAAACCTGGGACAAAAAACTCATTGGAGATTATGTTAGCCCTGATGCACTTTGGGCATGTACCACTTGCGGAGCCTGCATGGAGGAGTGCCCTGTAAATATCGAGCACGTTCCTGCTATTATTGGCATGCGTCGATCAATGGTGATGATGGAATCATCATTCAATGAGGAAAGCGCATTGCTTCCTGACATTTATGGAAACATGGAAACGAATTCCGTACCATGGGGAGGATTTAGCGAACAAGACAGAGCATTATGGGCAGAAGGCATGGATATCAAAACAGTTGCCGAAGATC
>SXGQ01327584.1_pt1 | contig 22223 bp, 21 predicted proteins | sample 3178371 | NCBI WGS metagenome assembly SXGQ01 (sample SAMN11356859, study PRJNA531348) | freshwater metagenome | isolation source: freshwater sample F1-20 | place: China: Fuxian Lake, Yuxi | collected 2017-12-25 | reverse complement strand
CTACTACACCTGGGTCGAGCAGCAGGGCACCCCGCTCGAGGTGTTCGAGGCGCGCCGCTCGCAGGACTTCTGGCGCGGTCTGCGCCGCTACGCGCCGGTGTGGGATGAACTCATCATCGAGTTCAACGGGCGCGTGGCCGCAGAGCGCTGACCACATGTCAGTTGTTGACCGTCCCGGCGTGACCGGAATGGTCTGTGCGGCCTGCGGCACGGAAGTGGCGATCGGTGACGGTGCGCTCGTGTGCCCGGCCTCCACGCCAGAGGACCGCCGTCACGTGCTGCACTTCGTCGACTCGGTCGCGCCCTTCCGCCCGCTCGACGCCCCGAACCCGTTCGTGGCGTACCGCACATACCTTGCGGTCGATGCGTACGGCGCGGCGATCGGGCTCGACGATGCGCGTCGTCTCGCAGTCATCGAGGACCTGGACGATGCCGTCGCCCGCGTCGCCGGCACGGGCTTCCGGCGCACCCCGCTGGTCAGGGCCGGCCACCTCTCGGACGCTCTCGGGTTTGCGCCCGCCGGCGGCATCTGGGTGAAGGACGAGACCCGCAACGTGGCCGGGTCGCACAAGGCTCGTCACCTGTTCACCGAGATGGTGCAGTTGCTCATGGCCGAAGCCGCGGGAACGGCACGCTGGGGCAGCGGGCCGCGCCCGCGTCTTGCGATCGCATCCTGCGGGAACGCAGCGATCGCCGCATCGACGATCGCACGCGCCGTCGGATGGCCGATCGACGTGTTTGTCCCGCCGTCGGCGTCGCCCACCGTGCTGACCGCACTTGAGTCTCTGCGTGCGAGCGTCACGGTGTGCCCGCGGAGTGAGTCCGGCCCGCCGGGCGACCCGTGTGTGCTCCGTTTCCGCGGGGCTGTCGCGGCGGGTGCGGTGCCGTTCGGCGTGCAGGGCACGGAGAACGCATGGTGCCGGGACGGTGGCCGCACGCTCGGTTGGGAGATCAGCGACGAGATGGGACACCGTGCAGACCGGGTCTTCGTGCAGACCGGAGGCGGGGCCTTCGCCGCGTGTGTCGGGGCATCACTGCGCAGCTCGGGTGTCCATCCCATGCTCCATGCCGTGCAGGCGGAGGGGTGCGCGCCGCTCGAGCGCGCGTGGCGCCGTGCGATCGCGACGGGCGGTGTCGGCAATGTCGGTGCGCGCTGGTCGGAGTGCATGTGGCCGTGGGAGGACGAGCCCGTCTCCCTCGCGGACGGGATCCTGGACGACGAGACTTACGACTGGATAGGCGTGCTTGACGCCATGGCGCACACCGGGGGCTCACCGGTTGTCGCAAGCGAGGCCCACATCGTGGAGGCGAACCGGCTCGCACACGCCCACACCGGGATCGATGTCAGTCCCACGGGCAGCGCGGGACTTGCCGGGGTGCTCGCGATCCGCAACCGGATCGCCGACGCCGAGCGCGTCGTCGTGATCTTCAGCGGCGTGCGTCGCTAGCCGATGTGGCGGTCGTCCGGCTGCACCTCGATGAGGCGACCGGTGTCCACGTCGTAGACGAACCCACGGATGTGGCCCTTCGTCGTGATGAACGGGCTGGAATGGAGCCGCGACATGCTCTGGCGCACGTCGACGTGCGGGTCGGTGAACGTCTCGATGGCCCACCACGGCTTGATGCCGCAGTCGCGCTCGATGTCCGACTTGAAGCCGTCCTCGCTCACGGTCTGGAGCCCGCAGTTCGTGTGGTGGATGAGGATTATCTCCTGCGTGCCGAGCAGGCGCTGGGACACCACGAGGGACCGGATGACGTCGTCGGTGACGACGCCCCCTGCATTCCGGATGATGTGGGCGTCACCGTGGTCGAGGCCGAGTATCTGGAAGATGTCCATGCGGCTGTCCATGCACGCGACGACGGCGAGCTTCCTGCGCGGGGCCAGGTGGAGACCGTGGTCGGGAAAGTTGTCCGCGAACCGGGCATTGTGAACGAGCAGTTCGTCGGTGCTGGGCAGGAACGGGTCAGCGGGTGTCATTGGCCCATTATTGCTGGCGGGGCGCCGCGATTGCTCGCGGGCGCAGTGGGGGCGCACGGTAGCCTCGGAGCCATGAGCACTCCCGGCATGCCCCTCGCCTTCGACGGCGGACTCGACCCCAGCGCGAACATCTTCACCCGACTGCTGAAGAACCGCGTGGTCATGCTCGGGACCGACGTGAACGACGACATCGCGAACCAGCTGTGCGCCCAGCTCCTCTACCTCGAGGGCGAGGACCCGAACACCGACATCTGGCTCTACATCAACAGCCCCGGGGGCTCGGTCACTGCCGGCATGGCCATCTACGACACCATGCAGTTCGTCTCGTGCGACGTGGCCACGGTGTGCATGGGTCTCGCCGCCTCCATGGGCCAGTTCCTCCTCACGGCCGGCGCGCCGGGAAAGCGCTACACACTGCCGAACGCGCGCATCATGATGCACCAGCCCCTCGCCGGCCTGCGCGGCCAGGCGTCCGACATCGCGATCCAGGCCGAGCAACTGCGCTACACGAAGAGGCGCATGGCCGAGCTCATCGCCCATCACGCAGGCAAGGACATCGCCACCATCCAGGCCGACAGCGAGCGCGACAACTGGTTCACGGCCGACGAGGCCAAGGAGTACGGCCTCGTCGACTCCGTCATCGTCAAGCGCGGCCAGATCAGCTGATCACGGTGCCGGTGCCACGACCGTCGTGGTCGTGGTGGGTACCGTCCGCGGCGGCTCGATGCTGAGTCCCGTCGCCAGGTCGACCGCGCACGTGCTCTTGACCCACTCACGCACGTTCTCTGATGCCTGGTCCGCCTTGTAACTGGCGTCGGCCAGTTCCTGCACCTGCGCCGGATCCTGCGTGTCGACCCTCGTCGCGAGACGCAACAGGTCGGTGACCACCCTCAGGTCGGGCTCGATCGTGAGGGGTGCCTTCTCGAGCAGTCTCTCGTAGCGCTCGACGACCCCCAGTGCCTGGGTCTTCGTGGTGACGGTCCCGCCGATCGCGGGCACCTCCTTCGCGAGCTGCCGGCAGAACGCGGTGCCGGTCCGCTCGCTGCCGCCGCACGACGCGAGGCACGCCAGTGCGAGGACAGCAGCAATGACCGCCGGCGCGCGGGGGATTCGTGCACACATGGTCGTCAGTCTTCCAGAGACCCGCACGGGAGGGACTGCACATGTACGCCGCCATCAATTCGTCCACGCTCCACGGAGTGTTCGGCGCGCCCATCACTGTCGAGGTGCACATCGGCCACGGGTTACCCGGGTTTGCCATAGTCGGCCAGCCCGACGAGGCCTGCAGGGAGTCGCGCGACCGGGTGCGCGCGGCGCTGCTGTGCGCGGGGATCGAGTGGCCGAACCGCCGCATCACCGTGAACCTCGCCGGGGCAGCGGAGAGGCGCGGCGGCCCCACTGCCGATCTTGCGATCGCTGTCGGGGTGCTCGTCGCGAACGGTGAGGTGCCGCTGCAGGCGACCTCCGGCACGGCGTTCCTCGGGGAGCTCGGTCTCGACGGCTCGCTGAGGCCTGCTGCGGGTGCAGCGCCGCTCGCATTCTCGGCGGAGGGTGAGCGTGTCGTTGTGCCCTCGGCTTCCGTCGAGGAGGCACGTCTCGGCGCCGGCTTGCGCACCGTCGGCGCAGCCGACCTGCGGGAGGTGATCGCGGTGCTGAAAGGGCTGGAGAAGTGGCGTGATGCCCCACGCGGCACCGTCGGCACAAGTTCAGCCGTGATACCCGATCTCGCCGACGTGAGGGGCCAACCCGAGGCGAAGTTCGCGCTCGAGGTCGCAGCGGCCGGTTTCCACCACACGCTGATGGTCGGCCCACCGGGCGTCGGCAAGTCGATGCTCGCCGTGCGGCTCCCCGGCATCCTCCCCGTGCTCGACGAACGCGCCGCCTTCGAGGTGTCCATGGTCCGCAGCGCGGCGGGTCTCCCGCCGCAGTCCCCGGCCCCGGTCTGCCCGCCGTTCCGCGCCCCGCACCACACCTCTTCCACCGTGTCGGTCGTGGGTGGCGGGTCGCCGGTGAGACCGGGGGAGGTGTCGCTCGCGCACAACGGTGTGCTCTTTCTCGACGAGATGGGCGAGTTCGCGCCCACCCTGCTCGAGGCCCTGCGCCAGCCTCTCGAGGAGGGCACCGTGCGCATCGCGAGAGCACGTTCGGCTGTGGAACTGCCGGCCCGTTTTCTGCTCGTCGGGGCGAGCAACCCGTGCCCGTGCGCGAACGAGCAGGTCACGGGTTGCGGATGCACGCCGCAGATGAGGCACCGGTACCTCCGCCGTTTCAGCGGGCCGCTTCTCGACAGGTTCGACGTGCGCATGTGGCTGACCCGTCCGCGCACCGAGGCTGTCATGTCCGGGGAGCGCGACGAGCCGACGACGGTCGTGGCCGCCCGCGTCGCCAACGCGCGCGCGGTGGCGGTGCGCCGCCAGGGCTGCCCGAACGCCCTGGTCCCGCCGGGAATGATCGACGAGGTCGCCCCGGTCACCGGTGGTGCGCGGACCGTCCTCGAGGAACGGCTCCGCCGTGGGGACCTCACCGCACGCGGCTACCACCGGGTCCGTCGCGTCGCTCGCACGGTCGCGGACCTGCGCGGCGACGATGATGTGGACGAGGACCATGTCGTTGTCGCCATCGGCCTGCGTCGCGAGATGGGCAGACGGTGAGGCACGCCGCCGGCCTCGCCGCCCTCCCGTTGCAGACCCCTGGGCGACTGCGCCGGCTCGTGAAACTCGGTGACCCTTCGTCCACCTGGACGCGCATCATGGACGGCGAGCGGGTGATTCCCGGCGTCGACGAGCGCGTGTGGCGTGCGTGGCGCGGGTGCCGTGGCCTCGAGGACGCCGTGGCCGCACGTTGCGAGGATGCAGGGATCAGTGTCACGTGGGTGGGCGGTCCGGGGTACCCCGCCCCACTGCTCGGCGATCTCCGCGGCCCCGGCGTGCTGTTCCACCGGGGCGACCTCGCGTCCCTTGCCCGGCGCCGGGTCGGCATCATCGGCACGCGCGCTGCATCGCGGGCGGGTGCGGCGTTCGCACGCCGGCTCGGCAATGACCTCGCCCTGAACGATGTCGCCGTGGTGTCCGGGCTCGCGCGCGGCATCGACATCGCCGCCCACAGGGGTGCGCTCGTCGCTGCACGCGGTGCACCGGTGGCCGTGGTCGCGGGTGGTGTCGATGTGACGTACCCGCCCGAGCACGGTGCCGAACGCGATGAGATCGCGGAGCGCGGTGTCGTCGTGTCGGAGGCACCGCCGGGGACGGCACCAGAGACCCACCGCTTCCCGCTGCGAAACCGCATCCTCGCCGGGTTGTGCGAGGTGCTCGTGGTGGTGGAGTCGAGGGCCCGCGGAGGCTCGATGATCACGGTGCGCGAGGCCATGATGCGTGACGTCACGGTTCTTGCGGTGCCCGGGTCGCCGAGCATGCCGGTGTGCGACGGCACCAACGCGCTCCTGCGTGACGGGTGCGGACCCGTCACGGACGTCGATGACGTGATGGTCGCGCTCGGGCTCGTGACCGGGGCTCACCTCCGGTCCGTCGACACACGACGACCTCCGGGGGCCAATGAGCAGTTCCTGCTGGATGCGTTCTGCGGCACGCCGCGGACCTGCGAGGAGCTCGTGATTGCGACGGGGCGGGAGCGCTTCGAGGTGGGTGTCATGCTCGGGCGTCTCGAGGCCGACGGGTGGGTGGCCCACGACAACGGGTGGTGGGAGGCGCTCACCGCCTGAGTCCCGACAAGTACGGTGGGGTGCATGGGCGGAGCAGCCAGGGCGTCATCCGTGCGCCCCACCACCGACAGGTACGAGGTGCCCCGGCACGTGCGGACCCTTCGCGTGACGGACGCCGCGCGCCAGTCGAGGGCTGACGTGATCCTGCGTGCCGCCGCCCACTTCGCCGCGCTCGGCGCCCCGGATCCGTCGTCTGTGCGGGCGGAGCACGTGTCCTCGTGGGTCGCCCATCTCGAGCGGACCGGCCACACGGTGGAGACCGTCGCGCAGTCGCTCTCCGCGGTCTCTGCCTACTTTGCCTGGCACTGCCGCGAGCACCCCGCGCGCCGGGGGGAGGACCCGCGCACGAACCCGGCCCGCGGGGTGCGCACGGTGCACGGCGCGCGGTGCACCGCGTGTTCGTCCCCGGCACCCGCGCGGGCCGACCGCGGCTCCAGCCTGAAGGGTGAGTGCGCCGAGAGGGACTCACGGCTTCCCGAGTGGTCGCCCGCGCGCTACGAGGCCTCGCTCACCGCATCCGCGGCGAACACCCGTGCCGCATACCGCCGTGACGTCGAGTTGTTCGCCGAGTGGATGATCGCCATCGTTCCCGGTGCCGTCCCGTCCGCGACGGAGCGCGAGCACGTCCGCGAGTATCTCGCGGCACTCCACGATGCCGGTGCGACGTCGCGCACGGTGGCGCGCCGCATCGCGTCGCTGCGTCGGTACTTCTCGTGGGCGGTTCGCGAGGGCCTGGCAGCCTCCGACCCCACGATGTCCGTGCACACGCCGGCGGCAAAGGGACGCCTGCCACGGCCGCTCGATGCGGACACGGCCGCCGAACTGGTCTCCACCGAGGACGAGGACGCACCCGAATGGCGCAGGGCAAGGGACCGTGCGGTGCTCGAGATCCTGTACGGCAGCGGCCTTCGTGTGTCCGAGGTGTGCGGCCTCACTCTCCAGGGCGTCGCAACGGACGGGTCCACGCTGCGGGTGATGGGCAAGGGCTCGAAGGAGAGGATCGTGCCGGTGAGCCGCCAGGCCAAGGCCGCGATCGCGCGGTGGCGCAAGGTGCGTGACGAGGTGGTCTCGGAACGCTCGGGTGCGTCTCTCTTCCTCGGCGCGCGGGGCGCGCAACTGTCGCGCCGGGACGTGACGCGCCTTCTCGAGCAGGCTGCCGAGCGCATCGGCCTGCCCGGCGGCACCCATCCGCACGCACTGCGACACTCGTTCGCCACCCATCTCATGGACAACGGTGCGGACACCCGCAGCATCCAGGAACTGCTCGGCCACAGTGATGCGAGCACCACACAGAGGTACACGCACGTCAGCAAGGAGAAGCTGCGCCTTGCCTACTCGGAGTCGCACCCCCGCGCATGAACGCGCGCCCCGTCCGGTACGGAATCGAGTCCGCGTGGCAGGCCTGGCACGACACGAACGAGCCGATGGCGCGCGAGTGGCTCGTCGTCCACTATGCCTCGCTCGTCAAGTTCGTCGCCGGCCGACTCGCCGCCGGCCTCCCGCGTTCTGTCGACACCGGTGACCTAGTGAGCGCCGGCGTGTTCGGGTTGATGAGCGCGATCGACAGGTTCGACCCGGCGAACGGGGCGAAGTTCGAGACGTTCGCGATCCCGCGCATCCGCGGCGCGATCCTGGACAGCCTGCGGGCGCTCGACTGGGTGCCGCGCTCCGTCCGTTCGCGGTCCCGCTCGGTCCAGGACGCGATCGCCACCCTCGAGCACACCCACGGGCGCACGCCGACCGACGAGGAGATCGCCGCCGAACTGTCCATCGCGGTCGAGGAGCTGGAGCAGTGGCTCGCCGACATCGCGGCCGGCTCGGTCGGCCCGCTCGACCATGTGGCGATGGACTCGACCCCGAGCGACAGCACACAGGAACTGCAGCCGGGGCACGCGCTCGAGCAGGCCGAACTGCGTGATGCGATGCGTGACGAGATCGGGAGGCTTCCCGAGAGGGAACAGGCCGTGCTCATCCTCTACTACGAGGACGGGCTCACGCTCGCAGAGATCGGGGAGGCGCTCGGCGTCACCGAGAGCAGGATCAGCCAGATCCACACGAAGGCCGTGCTTCAACTGCGCGCGCGGCTTGCCTCCGCCGGCATGGGGTGAGCCACATTCCGGCGTGCCGCTGACTGCCCTCGTCGTCTCGCTCTCCTGTCTGGCGGTCCCGCCGCTCGTGGCCCTGCCCGGTCCCGTCATCGAGCCGTTCGTGATGCCGGCATGCGGCCGGTGTGCCGGCCACCGAGGTGTCACGGTGGCCGTGCCCGCCGGGCTGCCGGTGCGTGCCGGGCACGGGGGAAGGGTGGCCTTCGACGGGTCTGTCGCGGGGCGCCGCTTCGTGGTGATCCGCACCGCAGGGGGACAACTCCTCACCTACGGCGACGTGGTCCAATCTGGGGACCGGCTGGCACAGGGCGAGCAAGTCGGGCCGGGAGCGGTGCTCGGGGCGTCATCTGGCCGCGTGTATGTCGGGGTGAGACAGGGTGGCCTGCCCGTGCACCCGCGGGTGCTGTTCGCGGGGAGGGGCAGTCGCCTGGTGCCGTCGGCCCGCCTGCGCTGTCCGGCCCGCCCGCCCGGGCCCCTTTGACCGATGCAGGTCCGCCGATAGCATGACTAACGGCCCGGGATCCCCCCGGACCACAAAGACATCCATGCACACCGGCCACCTGCGGTCGCTCCGGCGTCGGACCGGTGTGTGGCAAACCGCAGAAGGAGAAAACCATGGCCGTCGTCACCATGCGACAGATGCTCGAGGCTGGGGTCCATTTCGGCCACCAGACCCGCCGTTGGACCCCCAAGATGAAGCAGTTCATCTTCGGCGAGAAGAACGGCATCCACATCATCAACCTCGACCAGACGCTCGAGCGTGTCGAGACTGCGTACGTCTTCGTGCGTGACCTCGTCGCGAACGGCGGCACCGTCCTGTTCGTGGGCACCAAGAAGCAGGCCCAGGACCCCATCCGTTCCTACGCGGAGAAGTGCGGCATGCCCTGGATCAACGAGCGCTGGCTGGGCGGGATGCTCACCAACTACGAGACGATCTCGAAGCGCGTCAGCAAGATGCAGGAGTACGAGCGCATGCGCGACTCCGGCGAGTTCGACGCGATGCCGAAGAAGGAGGCGCTCCTGCTCACCCGCGAGCTCGAGAAGCTCCAGAAGAACCTCTCGGGCATGGCCGGCATGTCCCGCCGCCCCGATGCCGTCTTCGTCCTCGACACGATGAAGGAGCACATCGCGGTGACCGAGGCCAACAAGCTGAAGATCCCGGTCGTCGCGGTCGTCGACTCGAACGTCGATCCCGACATCGTGCAGTACCCGATCCCGGGCAACGACGATGCGATCCGCTCGAACGATCTCCTCACCCGCGTCATCGCCGAGGCTGTCATCGAGGGCCGGTTCATCGCCCAGAAGCGCACCCCTGCGGCTCCTGCCGCAGACGCCGCAGCGACTGCGCGCACCCCGGAGCAGGAGGCCGCTTTCGAGGCCCAGCAGGCAGAGGCACGCCGCCAGGCCGCCGCCGCTCAGGCCGACCGCGAGGCACGCCTCGCATCCACGAAGACCCCCGACACCCCCGCGGAGTGACCACCCGATGTCGTACACAGCCAAAGACGTAGCAAGCCTGCGCGCCACGACCGGCGCCGGGATGATGGACTGCAAGAAGGCGCTCGAGGAGAACGGCGGTGACATCGAGGCAGCGAAGCAGTGGCTGCGCGAGAAAGGTCTTGCCGCGTCCGCCAAGCGCGACGACCGTGACAATGCCCAGGGCCTCGTCGCGATCCTCGAGGAGGGCGGCACGGTCGCCATGGTGCACCTCAAGTGCGAGACCGACTTCGTCGCGTCGAGCGACGGTTTCAAGGCGGCTGCCGACGCACTCGCGAAAGCGGTCCTCGCGAAGGGCGAGGCCGCCGTGGCCGAGCAGGCGGCGGCCATCGACGACCTGAAGATCGCCCTGAAGGAGAAGATCGAGGTCGGTGCCGCGGTCCGTTTCGAGGCTTCCCCCGGCAACATCATTGATGTCTACGAGCACGTGCAGGGTGGCCGCGGCGTGAACGGTGTCATCGTCGAGATGTCCGGGGCCACGAGGGAGCTCGCCCATGACGTGGCGGTCCACATCGCGTTCGCACGCCCCAGGTACCTGCGCCGCGAGGACGTCCCGGCGGACGTGCTCGAGAAGGAGCGCCAGACGCTCGAGACGATGACGCGCAACGAGGGCAAGCCCGAGCAGGCGGTCGCAAAGATCGTCGAGGGCCGAATCGGGGGCTTCTACAAGGACATCTGCCTCCTCGAGCAGGCCTATGCGAAGGACGACAAGGTGAGCATCGAGAAGCTCATCGGGTCGGCGAGCATCGTGCGGTTCGCGCAGTTGGAGATCGGCTGACCATGGCGAATCGGCCCGCGTGGTCGCGTGTTGTCCTGAAGCTCTCGGGCGAGGCACTCGCGGAACCGACCGGGTTCGGCCTTGACAACGGCGTGCTCACGCAGGTCGCGCACGAGGTGCGCGAGGCGCGCGAGCAACTCGGCACAGACATCGCAATCGTCGTCGGGGGCGGGAACTTCTGGCGCGGCGTGAAGGGTGCGGGCCAGGGCATGGACCAGGCCCAGGCTGACTTCATGGGGATGCTCGCCACTGTGATGAACGGTCTTGCCCTCCAGGATGCGCTCGAGCGCGCGGGTCAGCACGCACGCGTGATGTCGGCGATCGAGATGCCGAAGGTCGCAGAGCCCTACATCCGCCGCCGCGCCGAGCGGCACCTCGAGAAGGGCCGCGTGGTCATCCTCGCCGGCGGCACGGGCAACCCGTTCTTCACCACAGACACCGCCGCTGCGCTCCGTGCCGCCGAGATCGACGCACAGGCGATCCTGAAGGGCACTCACTCCGGGGTCGACGGCGTGTACACGGCAGACCCGAAGGTCGACAAGGCAGCGACCCGTTACGACCGCATCAGCCACATGGACGTCATCACGAAGGGGCTGAAGGTCATGGACTCCACCGCCATCACCTTCTGCATGGAGAAGAACCTCCCCATCGTGGTGTTCGACCTGCTGGCCAAGGGCAACGTCAAGTCCATCCTGCAGGGCGAGCCAGTCGGTACGCTGGTCGGGTGACCGAAGAGACCCTTCTCGACGCTGTCGACAAGATGGAGCGTGCCTTGGAGCACGCCCAGGGCCAGTTCTCCACGGTGCGCACCGGGCGCGCAAATCCTGCCCTCGTGGAGAAACTCCTCGTCGATTACTACGGCTCGCCGACCCCGCTCCAGCAGCTCGCGGGGTTCCAGGTGCCGGAGGCGCGCACCCTCGTGGTCAAGCCCCATGACCGCAGTGCCCTCGCGAACATCGAGAAAGCCATCCGCGAGAGCGAGCTCGGCCTGCAGCCCTCGAACGACGGCATCGTGATCAGGCTCTCGTTCCCCGCACTCACCGAGGAGCGCCGCAAGGAGTACGTGAAGGTCGTGAAGAACATGGCGGAGGACGCCCGTGTGGCCGTCCGCAACATCCGCCGTGACGCGCGCAAGACCATGGAGACCGCGGAGAAGAACTCCGAGATCTCGAAGGACGACCTCGAGCGCGCCGAGAAGGAACTCGAGAAGCTGACCCACGACCATGTCGACCAGATCGACAAGGCCGTGGCCCGCAAAGAGCAGGAATTGCTCGAGGTTTAGGTGCGGGACACGGGCTGCACGGGCTGGCAATTGCCGGCGAACTATGGTTCGCCGAGGAAAGGGAGTACCCGATGAGCGACGACATCTGGCGCAGGCGCGACGACACCACCGAGGGCAGTGGCTCTGACTACGGCACCGACTTCGGTTCTGATTTCGGGACCATCCAATTCGCCGACGACCCCACGAGCGAGCCTGCGATCGTGTTCTCCGACACCGACTCCACCGGCCTGCCCCACTGGACAGAGCCACCGACCGGCGAGATCCCCCGTCCCGTGACCGTGGATGACGATGACGAGACCGATGTGTGGGCCTCTTTCCAGCAGCCGAGCCAACCGACACGCCGCCCCGAGCGGCTGGTGATCGGCGGGGACTCCACGGGGGACCGCAGCCGCCCGCGGGACGTCACCGGGGACGCACTGCGCGATCCGGGCCGCGACGCCCAGCGCGACACCACCGGGGGTTCCAGTCGCCCCGTGTCACGGGGCCCGCAGGTCCGCCGCGGCGCAACGAGAGGTCCGCGCGGTGCGGCCGGGCGCGACATGCCTGCTGCGGTCACCACCGGACTCATCCTCCTTGCCGTCTTCGTCGGAGCGGTGATGTGGCGGGCGGCCGCCGTCATGCTCATCGTCGTGGCCGTCGTCGGGCTGGCCTCCGTCGAGTTCTTCAGCAAGGTCACCGAGAAGGGCTACCGCCCCGCCACGTTCGCCGGGCTGATTGCCTGCGTCGCTGCACCCCTCGCCTCCTACTGGATGGGTGACGCTGCTCTCCCTCTGGTGGTCGCATTTGGTTTCCTCGCGACCTCGATCGGGTTCCTCGGCGCCCCGGGCGTGCAGAGCGGGCCGATGCCGAACGTGGCGATCACGAACATGGCCGTGACATGGATCGGGCTCCTCGGCTCGTTCGCCGCCTTGATCCTCCGCCAGAGCGTGTCCGCCAGCCCGGGCAGCAATATCGGCACGGACACCATCTTCATCCTCGTTGCTGCTGTCGTGGCGAACGATGTCGGCGCTCTGTTCGTCGGCTCGGCCGCCGGGCGCACACCGCTGCGCGAGTGGGTCAGCCCGAACAAGTCGGTCGAGGGTCTCCTCGGCGGCGCCGTCGCGACCGTAATCGTCTGCGCGCTCGTCGGCTCCCAGAACGGCACGTGGAACAACATGGGGGAGTGGCTCGCGCTCGCCGTGATCGTGTCGGTCATGGCCCCGCTCGGCGACCTCGTCGAGTCCATGTTCAAGCGCAATCTCGACGTGAAGGACTTCGGCACCGTCATCGCCGGTCACGGAGGCGTGCTGGACAGGTTCGACGGTTTCTTCTTCGCGCTCCCCGCCACGTACTACCTGCTGCAGGTCCTCCAGCCCTGGACGTCCTAGCCCCGGCCCGCCCCCGTGACGTGCGTCCAGCGCCGTCGTGGGTGGCGTCCTTGCTGTCAGACTTGGACCGATGACAAGAACACGCGTCGCGATAGCCGGGTCAAGCGGCTCGATCGGAACCCAGACGATCGATGTCGTGCGGGCTGCGCCGGGGGATTTCGTCGTCACCGCACTGTCGGTCGGGACGTCCGTCGAGACCCTGATCGAGCAGGCACGGGAGTTGAATCCCGAGATCGTCGTGGTCACCCGCGGGGCTGACGCGGACAGGGTTGCTGCGGCACTCCCGGGCGTGACTGTCTCGTGCGAAATCACCGACATCGTGGACGTCGCGGACGTGGTCGTGAACGGTGTTGTCGGGTTCGCCGGGCTCCCTGTGACCATGGAGACGCTCCGGCGCGGGAAGATCCTCGCGCTCGCGAACAAGGAGAGCCTCATCGCTGCCGGTCCCGTGGTGCGGCCGCTCCGTTCGGTGCCCGGTGCGGAGATCATCCCCGTGGACAGCGAGCACTGCGCCGTCCACCAGTGCCTGCGTTCCTCTCTCGACACCGGCCGTGAACTGGCACGCATCGTGCTCACCGCGAGCGGCGGGCCGTTCAGGGGCCGCACCGCCGCTGATCTCGCCTCCGTCACGCGTGACGAGGCGCTGGCGCACCCCACATGGAAGATGGGGCCCAAGATCACCGTCGACTCCTCGACCCTCATGAACAAAGGACTCGAAGTCATCGAAGCCCACGAACTCTTCGGCACACCCTTCGACAGCATCGACGTCGTCGTGCACCCGCAGTCCGTCGTGCACTCCATGGTCGAGTTCACGGACGGGTCCACGGTCGCGCAGCTCTCCATGCCGGACATGCGCCTGCCCGTCGGGTACGCGCTCGGCTGGCCGCGGCGCATCTCCGTGCCGTACGGCCGCATCGACTGGGGTGTTCTGTCCCGCCTTGACTTCGAGCCACCCGACCGCGCGGCGTTCCCGTGCCTCGACCTCGCGTACGCAGCGGGCCGTGCGGGCGGCACCGCCCCGGCCGTGCTCTCTGCCGCGAACGAGGTCGCCGTCGAGGCATTCCTCGCCGGCCGCATCGCCTGGTCGGGGATTGCCGCCACGGTCGAGTCGGCGGTGCAGTCCCACACACCGTCCACGCCCCGCGACATTGACGACGTCCTCGCAGCAGATGCAGAGGGCCGGCGGCTCGCCACGGAGGTCCTGTCCCGATGAGCGACATGTACCGCAATTTCCGCAATGAGATCGCCGCAGGCGGTGCCGTCGACGACGGCGAGGGGTCATCGACCCCGCAGGGCCGGGTCACCGGGTTCGTCATGCTCGGGTTGCTCGTGTTGCTCGCGGTGCGTTCCCCGTGGACCTTCGTCTTCGTGCTCGGACTGCTCGTGTCGGTGTTCCTGCACGAGGTCGGCCACTTCTGGACGGCCCGGCGCACCGGCATGAAGGCGACACAGTTCTTCATGGGATTCGGTCCGCGCGTGTTCAGTTTCCGCCGCGGCGAGACCGAGTACGGCGTGAGGGCGCTGCCGCTCGGCGCGTTCGTGCGCATCATCGGCATGAACAACCTCGACGAGGTCGATCCATCCGACGAGCCGCAGGCCTACCGCAACAAGTCGTACCCGCGCCGGATGCTCGTCATCACGGCAGGGTCGCTCATGCACATGGTGATCGCTTTCGTCCTTTTCTTCGGCGTTTACGTCACAGCAGGTGGCGAGCACTCCACGGGCCGTGCCGTGGTGCGGGGGATGCTGGAGCAGAGTCCCGCGTGGCAGGCCGGCATCAGGTCTGCCGACGAGATCGTCTCCATCGGGGGCACGGAGGTCGGCTCGTACGACTCCGTCGTCGAGGCGATCAGCGTGCACAAGCCGGGTGCCACGGTTGCGGTCGTGTGGGTCTCGGCAGGCACCGAGCGCCGTGTCGACATCACACTCGCGGAGAACCCGTCCCGTCCCGGCCGTGCCTTTCTCGGTGTCGTCGCTGACGACAGGGAAGAGAAGAGATTCGGCCCGATCGAGGCGGTCAGCCGCACCATGGGTGACATCGGTGGCACCGTGGCCGACTCGGCCGGTGGCGTCGTCACGGTGCTGAACCCGGTGAACAGCTGGCGCCAACTCACCGACGAGGACGCACCGATCGAGTCGCGACCCACCACGGTCGTCGGGATGAGCCAGGTCGGCGGGGACATCGGGGAGTCCCGCGGGCTTGCCGGGGTGCTCCAGCTCCTGGCCTACGTGAACGTGTTCGTCGGCATGTTCAACATGTTTCCATTGCTTCCGTTCGACGGCGGCCATGCCGCGATGGCCACGTACGAGCGGATCAGGTCCAGGCCGGGGCGGCCCTACCGGGCAGATGCGGGCAAGATGATCCCCGTTGCCACGGCCGTCGTGGGGCTGATGCTCATCCTGTTTGTGACCGGTTTGTACCTGGACATTGTCCGCCCCATCGGCTGAACCTGCACCGCACCTGACACACTTGGTGACGATGTACGAGCGCCGCCAGACCAGGCAGATCTCCGTGGGCAAGGTCCCGGTGGGTGGCGCCACCCCGATCTCCGTGCAGTCGATGACCACCACCAAGACAGCCGACGTGGAGGGAACCCTCCAGCAGATCTACGCGCTCGCGGCAGCCGGCTGCGACATAGTGAGGTGCACCTGCAACGAGCAGGAGGCAGCCGAGGGACTGGCCCAGATCGTGCCGAGATCACCCATCCCGATCATCGCTGACATTCACCACCAGTACAAGATGGCGCTCGCCGCGATGGAGGCAGGCGTGCACGGCCTGCGGCTGAACCCGGGGAACATCCGCAAGCCCGAGCACATCAAGGCCGTGGCCACGGAGGCCCGTGACCGCAACATCCCGATCCGCATCGGGGTGAACGGCGGTTCTCTCGACCCCTCGCTGTACGAGAAACACAACGGTCTCACCGCCGCCGCCATGGTCGAGTCTGCGATGCAGGAGATGGCCTACTTCCGGGAGGTCGACTTCGACCTCATCAAGATCTCCGTCAAGGCGAGCAACGTGCCCCTCATGGTGGAGGCGTACCGAATGCTCGCGGACGCGACCGACGTGCCGCTGCACCTCGGTGTGACCGAGGCAGGTCCGCCGCCGATGGGCCTCGTGAAGGCCACCGCCGGCATCGGGGCACTGCTGCTGGAGGGCATCGGCGACACGATCCGCTACAGCCTCACCGCCGACCCGGTGGAGGAGGCCAAGGCCGGCCGGCAGCTGCTCGAGGCTCTCGGTCTGCGCGAGCGCAAGAACGTGGATCTCATCGCGTGCCCCAGCTGCGGGCGCGCCGAGATCGACGTCATCGACGTGGCGAACCGTGCGATGAAGGCCTTCGAGGACAAGAAACTGCCGCTCCAGATCGCCGTGATGGGCTGTGTGGTGAACGGACCGGGGGAGGCGCGCGAGGCAGACCTCGGCATCGCCGCCGGCAACAAGCGGGGTCACCTCTTCGTCAAGGGCCGCAACGTGGCGGTGGTGCCTGAGTCCGAGATGGTCGAGTCACTCGTGGAGTGGGCGGAGTTCATCCATGAGCACGGCACCGAGGCGGCGATAGCGCGTGTGGACACCGCGCGGGCCGAGCGCGAGGCCGCAAAGGACAGGGCCCAGTTGCTCGACGAAAAGGGCGACGACGCGAACAACGCAGGCGAGAAGATTGTCGAGATCCGGCGCACCGTCGGCCAGTGAATCAGCCCTGGCGGCAGGCCCATACTGTCGCGCTGCCGGAGATCACCGTTGACTCGCCCGGCTTGAGCACGACCGCCTGGTCGGGTGCCAGACCATCCACGGAACCCGACGTGCGCACGAGGACCGTCAGCGTGGTCGCATCGACAGTGACGCTGCCCGCGAGCGCGATGCGCTCGACCGTGAAGGCCCCGCCAGGCCCGGAGTAGATGCCGTCCTGTGCGCGGAGCTTGGGGTTCTGGAGCACGGTTGTGTCGACAACGTGCTGCACCTCGGTCACGTCCACGTGCTTGGCGGTGAACCCCGCGCGGATCACGTTGTCGCTGGAGGCCATGACCTCCAGTCCTGCGCCGCGGAGGTACGCGTGCAGGTTGCCCGCGGGCAGCGACATCGCCTCTCCCGGCGCGAGATGGACGTGGTTCAGCAACGGCGCGACACGCAGGCCGCGGTCGCCGGGGTGCATGGCCCCGATGCGCCCCAGCCAATCCGGGCATGCCCCGAGATCCGGGGAGGTGCGCTGGTCGAACGCCCAGAGCATGTAACCGTCAATGCCGTAGAGGTCGAGCATCTCTGCCTCCTCGTGCCATCTGTACGCCTTCAGTTGCTCCACCGTGGAGTCGACATCATCGAACCCGCACAGCGCCTCGAAGTCCGTGAGCGCGATGAGCATCTCGGGTTTCGCCGACTCATCGCGGTAGTTGCGGCGCGGGTCGTCCAGGGCGATGCCGGCCGCGTCCTCACGGGCAAAGCCACGCCGGGCCTGGTCGGTCGTCGGGTGCGTCTGGAGCGAGAGCGGTGCAGCACATGAGAGCACCTTCACGAGCATCGTCATCGGGCCGGTCACGTCCTCGAGCGGGGACCCGCCCTCGGTGAGCGACGGTGCGACATGGTGCGTGCCGAGCCACCACTCCGCCCACGGCGCGCCGTCTGGCTGTCTGCCGAGCATCGACGGGAGAAAGGCCGTGTCGCCCCATGCGTAGTGCTGGACGGTCCCGGTGATGCGTGCAGGCACCGGTCAGCCCCGCGAGAGTGCGACGACCGCTTCGGCGGCCTCACCGACCGCAACGGCGGTGTTCGTGCCGGCATGGCGGTCACGGACCTCCACGTTGCCGTCCGCGAGTGACTTGCCGACCACGACGATCGTGGGGATGCCGATGAGTTCTGCGTCCTTGAATTTCACGCCGGGGGAGACCCCGTTGCGGTCGTCGATGAGGACCTCGAGACCGCGCGATTCCAGATCCCGGGCGAGTGCCTCTGCCGCCTGGGTGATGGCGTCGTCGTTCTTGCCTGTCACGACCACGTGGACGTCCGCCGGGGCGACCGCGCGCGGCCACTTCAGGCCGAGTTCGTCGTTGAATACCTCCGCGATGGACGCGACGGCACGCGACACGCCGATGCCGTACGAGCCCATCGTGACCGTGACCTGCTTGCCGTTCTGGTCGAGCACCTGCAGGCCCAGCTTGTCGGCGTACAGGCGGCCGAGCTGGAACACGTGGCCGATCTCGATCCCGCGCGCGATCTCCACCGGTCGCGAGCACACCGGGCAGGGGTCACCGGCGCGCACCTCCACCGCCTCGATCTCGCCGTCGCAGGAAAAGTCACGTCCGTTCACGAGGTGCAGAACGTGCGTGTCGGCCCTGTTCGCGCCCGTCACCCACGCCGATCCCGGCACCACGTTGGGGTCGAGGAGGTAGCGGATGCCCGCGGCGGAGGCGGCCCCGAGAACCTGCGGGCCGATGTAGCCGCGCACGAGGCGGGGGTGGGCGGCAAAGCCCGCCTCGTCGAGGGGCTCAACCTCGGCGGGGGAGACCTGCGCCTCGACGCGCTTCAGGTCCACCTCGCGGTCACCCGGGACGCCGATCACGACCGTCTCGCGCGATCCATCGGGGTGGCGCAGCGAGAGGACCACGTTCTTCAGCGTGTCGGATGCGCCCCACGGACGGTCAGGGCGCGGGTTGTTCGCGTTCAGGAAATCCACCAGTGATGCGATGGTGCCGCAGCCCGGCGTGACGACCTCGGTGGTGGCAGGGTGGCCGACAGAATCGGGTTCGAGCGAACCGGTGGCGACGGCCTCGGTGTTCGCGGCGTAGTCGCAGGAAGTGCAGCGCACGAACGTGTCCTCGCCGGCCTCGATGGGGGCGAGGAACTCCTCGCTCACGGAGCCTCCCATGGCGCCGCTCATGGCCTTCACGATCACGTACGGCAGGTGGAGGCGGCGGAAGATGCGCTCATAGGCGTCGCGGTGGTCGTCGTAGCTCTTCTTCAGCCCGGCGCCGTCGATGTCGAACGAGTAGCTGTCCTTCATCAAAAACTCGCGGCCGCGCAGCAGGCCCGCCCGCGGTCGGGCCTCGTCGCGGTACTTCGTCTGGATCTGGTAGAGCGAGACCGGCAGGTCCGGGTAGGAGGAGTACAGGTCCTTCACGCGGAGAGTGAACATCTCCTCGTGGGTCGGGCCGAGCAGGTAGTCCGCGCCCTTGCGGTCCACGAGACGGAAGAGGTTGTCGCCGTACTCGTTCCAGCGGTTCGTCTGTTCGTAGACGTCGCGCGGGAGCAGGGCGGGAAAATGGACCTCCTGGGCCCCCATCGCGTCCATTTCCTCGCGCACGATGGCCTCGACCCTGCGCAGGACCCGCCACCCGAGGGGCAACCAGGTGTACCCGCCGGGGGCAGCCCTGCGGATGTACCCGGCACGCACGAGCAAGCGGTGGCTCGGGACCTCAGCGTCGGACGGGTCCTCGCGGAGGGTGCGGACGAAGAGCTGACTGAGACGGAGCATGCAGAACAAAACCTTACTGGGGGCTGGTACGCTGTCTGCCGTCCTTTGAAGTTCGGTGAACGTGAAGGCACGGGCCGAAGGTCCGTGCCTTTTGTTCTGTTAGGGGCCGGTAACAGCCGGCCAGAGAGGTGGTGAGCCACATGTCCAGCGTGATTGACAGGGTCACCGAGATGGTGACGCCCATCCTCTCTGACCTCGGTCTCGAGCTCTACGACCTGGACTTCGCGGGTGGTGTCCTCAAGGTCACCGTCGACACCCCTCCGGGCGGGCCAGCCAGCGTGGACATCGACCAGATTGCCCTTGTCACCCGTCTGCTCGGGCGGGAGCTTGACCATGACGAGAACGCCGTCCCCGGTCGGTTCACCCTCGAGGTGTCGAGCCCCGGCCTGGAGCGCACACTGCGGACCCCCGCCCATTTCGCCCGCGAGACCGGCAAGGAAGTGAACGTCCGGCTGCGCGAGCAGATCGACGGGCGCCGCCGCGTGAACGGTGTCCTCGTCTCGGCCACGGGCAGCACGGCCGTTGTCCGCGAGGAGGACGGCACCGAGGTGGAGATTCCGCTCGACATCATCGACAAGGCGCGAACCGTGTTCGTCTGGGAGACGAACCCGAAGCCGAATTCCCCCGAGGCCCGCGCCAAGGGCAAGAAGAAGACCGCACCCGACAACGCACAGTCCCAGACACAGGAGGCAAACGCGCAATGAGCAACATGGACATGTCCGAGGCAGTACGCATGCTCGCCGACCATCATGGCATCTCCGTCGACGCACTCCTCCAGGTGCTCGTGGAGGCACTCGCCACCGCCTACAAGAAGCGCCCGGGTGCAGCTGACGAGGTGATCGTGGAGGTCAACCCAGAGAACCTCGACATGAAGTTCACCGCCTACGACTTGGATGACGAGGGCAACTGGGTCAACGAGCGCGACGACACCCCGAGCAAGGCCGACCTCGGCCGCATCGCGGCCGCCACGTTCAAGCAGGTGATGAGCCAGCGCATCCGCGAGGTGGAGCGCGACCGCAAGTTCGAGGAGTACGCCAACCGCGAGGGGGACCTCGTCACCGGCATCATCCAGCAGTCGGAAGGGCGGTACGCACTGCTCGACCTCGGCAAGGTCGAGGCCCTGCTGCCCCAGGCCGAGCAGGTGCCCTACGAGCGCCCGGAGTCCGGTGCGCGCGTCAAGGCCTACATCGTGGAGGTCCGCAAGACCGCGAAGGGTCCCCAGATCGTGGTCAGCCGCACCCATCCCGGCCTGATCAAGCGCCTCTTCGAGCTCGAGGTGCCCGAGATCGCCGACGGCATCGTCGAGATCAAATCGTGCGCCCGCGAGCCCGGACACCGCACCAAGATCGCCGTGGCATCGAACGACCACAACGTGGATCCTGTCGGTGCGTGCGTCGGCGCCCGTGGTGGCCGCGTGCGCATGGTCGTGAACGAGCTGCGCGGGGAGAAGATCGACATCGTGAGCTGGTCCGAGGACCTGCACGAGTTCGTGGCGAAGGCGCTGTCCCCGGCAAAGGTCACCGAGGTGCGCCTCAGCGAGGACCGGACCCAGGCAGACGTGATCGTGCCCGACTTCCAGCTGTCGCTCGCCATCGGCAAGGAGGGCCAGAACGCACGCCTGGCCGCACGCCTGACCGGGGTGCGCGTCGACATCAAGAGCGAGACGCAGGCCGCCGAGGAGGCTGCCGGCATCATCCGCCCCAGGTCCGGTGACACCGGGTACGCAGCAGGCGAGTGGCGCAAGAACGACGAGACCGGCGAGATGCAGTTCCATGCCGCCGACGGTTCCGTTGTCAGCGAGCAGGAGTGGGCCGGCGGCTCACCGGCAGAGAAAAACACGGAGGCCTGAACCTTGGCAAGCAAGAAGGTCAAGATCAAGGAGCTCGCGGACGAGTTCGGCGCGTCTGCCGACGCGATGTACACGCTTGTCGTCACGCTCGGCATCGATGCCAAGTCGAAGGCGGTGAGCATCGAGGAGGCCCAGGCCGACCGCGTGCGTCGCCACGTGAAGAAGAACGGGGTGCCCGAGGCGAAGGAAGATCCCGCCAAGCCCGAGAAGAAGGCCCCCGCGAAGAAGGCGGCGGCGACGAAGGACGACGACGGCACCGCGACGCCCGAGAAGAAGGCCCCCGCGAAGAAGGCGACAGCAAAGAAGGCTCCCGCGAAGAAGGCGGCATCGGCAAAGACGCACGAGGACGCAACCCCTGAGGTCGTGGCACCTGCACCTGCTCCTGAGGTCGTGGCACCTGCTCCTGCACCTGCTCCTGAGGTCGTGGCACCTGCACCTGCACCTGCTCCTGAGGTCGTGGCACCTGCACCTGCGGCCGAGACCACGGCGGATACTCCGCCTGCACCTCCCGCAGGCGGAGGAAGGGTCATCTCGAGCGGCCCGAAGGGTACGAACACGGGTGCAATCCCGCGCCCGGTCGCGCCCACCCCGCCCGGCCGCCCGCCGGCAGCAACACCACCTGCACGTCCCCTTCCCCCGGGTATGCCGCCGAGCCGCCCTCTCTCGCCGTCCGGCCGCCCGATTCCGCCGCCCCCCGCGGGTCGCCCGACGTCTGCGTCCGGTCGTCCGATTCCGCCGCCCCCCGGCAGTGCACGCCCCGGTGGCGCCCCCGGCGGGTTCCGTCCCGGTCCTGGTTCTCGTCCCGGTCCTGGTTCTCGTCCCGGTCCTGGTTTCCGTCCCGGCCCCGGTGGTCCTCGCCCCGGTGGTCCTCGCCCCGGTGGTCCCGGTGGCGCTCCCGGCGGACGTCCCGGTTTTGGTCCTCGTCCTGGTGGCCCCGGTGGCCCTGGTGGTCCCGGCGGTCCCGGTGGTCCCGGTGGTCCTGGTGGTCCTCGTCCCGGTGGTGGCCCAGGCGGTCCTCGTCCCGGTGGCGGCCCCGGCGGCAGACCGAACGGCCAGCGCCGCGCACCTCGCAAGAAGTCGCGTGCCCGCCGCAGGCGCGAGTTCGACGAGTTGCAGCCGCAGTTCACGAACTACACGAACAGCAATGCACCGGTCCCGGAGGGCACCATCATCATCGAGCGCGGCTCG
>SXGQ01588909.1_pt1 | contig 22226 bp, 14 predicted proteins | sample 3178371 | NCBI WGS metagenome assembly SXGQ01 (sample SAMN11356859, study PRJNA531348) | freshwater metagenome | isolation source: freshwater sample F1-20 | place: China: Fuxian Lake, Yuxi | collected 2017-12-25 | reverse complement strand
GGCTGGTGTCGGTGTCGCCACGGTCGAAGCAGTAGGACCACTGGGCCAGCGCATTGGCATTGCCCAGGGCGGTGTAGCCGGGTGTCGTCGGCAGCGTGGCGTTGTCGACGGAGACGGGCATCTGGCCGGTGATGACCGACATCGACGAGTGCTCATGGCCGGCCACGACCGATTCCAGGCCGAGGAACAGCGGCACGTTCTTTTGCGCCGCCAGGTACTCGACGACCTGGTACTGATATTCCTGCAGCGACTGCCAACGCCACATGTTGCCGTTGCCACCCACGCCACCACCCGTGCCTTTGATGTTGGCGGCGCCGATGCTGTTGGCCCAGGTCGTCGTCGGGCCCTGGCCAGCGACGTAGGGGTAGGCAGGCGTGGACAGCGACGCGTCCTCGACCAGCGTGCAGTTGCGGGCGCCATTGCCACCGTGGCCCGCCTGGACGAACCAGTCCAGGCCCCACGGGGAATCGGCCGTCTTGTCGGTCACCTTCTTGACCAGCTTCTGCATCGACAGCGCGCCGTCCGAGCAGGTGGTGTGGTTGTGGAAGTCGCCGGCGACGTACTTGCCGGGGGTCTTGCCGGCGGCGGTAGCCACCGTCGGCGCGACAACGGCGACGGCGCTCAGGGCGCCGAGTGCGGCCAGCGCAAGCTGGGTCTTGCTGAATTTATTCGTCATAGGAGCTGCTCCAAGAATGGTGGGAGGGCTGAAACGCGGCGGATGCTAGGCAGCGGCCATGAAGTTGCCGTGACGGCATTGCGACGGCCATGGACCGAAAAGTAGGGGTTGGTCAACGCAAGGCGGCGTAGTCGATGTTCAGCTGTGCGTTCACCGGCTCAGCCTTCTCGAAGATCAGGCGAAGCTCGAACGTGCGGCCCACTTGCAGCGGTTGCTGCAGGTCCATCAGTTCGATGTGCAGACCTTCTTCGGTGAGCGTCAGCTCCCGGCCCTCGGGGATGAGCAGGGACAGGCCTTGCTCACCCTCCGGGGCGCCGGGACCAGCAAGCCGAGCCCCCCCAGCCACGGGGGTCTCCACCCCGATCAGTCGGTCGGTGCGCTGCACGTCATCAAAGCGCATGCACAGCCGAGCCGTGTCGGCATCGACCCTTGTCGCTCGCGCCCAGGGGTGCCAGATGCGCATGCTGCTGCTGAAGAACTCGCAAGCCTGCGCAGGACGCACCAGGCTCAGAGGGCCGATGGCGCCCAGCGCAACCAGCGCACGGCGACGGGACAGGAAAGCAGAAGTCATGGGCGTCCAAGCGATCGGGAGGGGGCAATGACGATCGCAGCCGCCAGTGACAGCCGCATGACGTGAGCGATCCGGCAGGCGCATTGCCTTGCTCACGTCACGCGGCTGTCGTCTTCGCCGACCACACTGCGCCCCCGACCAAGACACCGCGGCCCGATGCCGCCTCAACCTTCAAGCCCTGGAGTCCTTCATGAAGCTCGCCACCCTCGCTCTGGCCCTTGGCCTTGCTGCCCCCGCATTCGCGGCCCCCATCTCGACCGTCGACTTCGAGAAGGCCTGGGACTATGGCCAGACTGTCGACGACACCTACGCCGCGCTTGGCGTGAGCTTCGTCAACGTGATCGCCTTCTCCAACGGCGACGGCCTGGGTCCGCTGCCCACGGGCGACTACTACGTCGGCGCGCCATCGATGATGGGCGTGGCGATGGCCCAGCTGGACGGGACGACCAACACGTCGGCATTCATGAACGTCTTGAATGGCGTCAGCGGCGGCCTGAGCTTCTTCTATTCGTCGCCTGTCGATGTGGCCCTGGCCGTTGAGGCCTACTCGGGTCTGAACGGGACCGGCACGCTGCTGGGCTCCATCAGCCTGACGGCCAACTCCGATGACTACACGGCCTGGAGCCAAGCCGTGCTGAACTTCGGTGGCACTGCCATGTCGTTCAGCCTGACCAACGCAGCCAACGTCGTTGCCTTCGACAACATCAGCTCCGTGCCCGAGCCGAGCAGCGCCGCCCTGATGCTGACCGCTGTCGGCGTGCTGGCTGCCGTCCGCCGCCGTCGCAGCTGACCAGCCTCCTGCCCGAGCCGATCGCAGCGCCACCGACACGCGTGTCGGTGGCGCTTTGTCGCCTTGATGCGTCAACGCTGCGCATGGCTTCGGCGCGTGGTTTCAAACGCGCGTTCTCGCTGCAACGCGCCTGCATCCGGCTCTGATGCTGCCCGACGCGTCACCACTCTCAGTCAAGGCCGCCTCGCGGCCGACGGGCATGTCCATGCCCGTCCAACCTTGCCCCTGCGCGCAACGCTCAAGGTGGTTTCCGACGAGCCCCCAAGAAAAGACCCCTGGTGGCCAGGCCGCACAGGGGTCGAATCCACCGGGCGGTGGAGGAGACAAACGAGAAAGAGCAGAAATGTTGCAGCGCAGCATATCTGCCGAAGGCACATTTGTGCGCAATCCCTGGTCGTCAGCCCGGGTTTCACAACACCGTCGCCATGGACTGCGTAGCGGCATCGCGCCATGGTCATCCACATCCGATCGGCGCGAGCTGCCCTTTCTTTGTGCACCCTCAGAAAAGTCTTTTGCCCTCAATGACTTGAGGCAAGCCCTCAAGGCTTATCAACAGGATTGCCCACGGCTGGCGCGAACAACTTCGTCCTGCGCCGGCGAGCACTTCGCGCGTAACGGGCGTCAAAGCGTGGCGTAGTAAAGCAGGTGAAGGCTGTTGTAGACGATGTGCAGGACCACGCCGGGCCAGAGGGAATCTGTCCTGAAAAACAACCAGGCCGCCTGCATGCCCACCATGAAGGCCAGCAGGAAGATGACGCTCGGCCCGTGGGAGGCCGCAAAGATCAGCGAACTGGCGGTGATGCACACCCAAGCGCCGTAGCGCTTCAGCGCGCTGGCGATCACGCCACGGAACAGGAACTCCTCCCCGAGCGGCGTGAGGATGCCGCCCGTCAGGATCAACATGGCCAGGGACAGCGCGCCGCCTTTGGCTGCGACCTGGAAATCTGCCTGGGTGTTGGCCTCGTCGATGAAGTGGAAGTAGACGCCTTCGATCAGGAAACTGAGCCCAAAAGCGAGCAGGCCCAGCCCTGCGCCGCAGGCGAGCCAGCGCCTGCCGGTGGCACGGAAACCGAAAGCGCTCAACGTCCGGACTCGCCAGGCAGATGCCGCGAGCAGAGCGGCGATGCCCGCGATGCCATTGACAGCGCCACCCACGTTGCCGCGTGAGGCCGTGGCATGCCCGGCACTTGCTGCGAGCCACACGATCAGCGGCCCAAGGATGAGCAGGTAGGTCAGCAGCCCGATACCAATCTCCGGCCAGCCTGGGCTGACGGTCCGTGGCGGGCGGTGGGGGTTGGCGGTGGCCCGGTGCTCTGGCCGAGGCGATGGCGACATGCGTTCTCTCAGTGATGAATCAAGTGCGATCGCCCTGCCGGGATGCCCTAGCTGGGAGACGATGGAGAGATCACGAACTGCTGAGGGGGCAGCACGACAGGCACACCCTGCGCCCGCAGGTTCCTGAGCGCGGTCAGGATCAGGCGGCTGCGCACGCCGTAGGCCGACCGGGGTGACTGCACGTGCACGAAGCAGTTGAGAACGGCCATGCTGCCCTCCACGCGATCCACGAAGACGGCCGGCGCCGGCGACGGCAGCACCTCTTGGTCATCGGCCAGCGTCTGCGCCAGCGTGCTGATGGCGTGATCGAGATCGGTTTCGACGGGCACCGACAGCAGGATCTGCGCGCGGCCGAGCGAGTTGCCCATGGTCTTGTTCTGCACGACTTTGGTGATCAGCTCGGAGTTGGGCACGATCATGGTCGAGTGGTCACCCACCTGGATTTCGGTGGAACGGACGTTGATGCGACGGATGTCGCCCTCGACATCATTGACCTTGACCCAGTCACCGATGCGCACGGGCCGCTCGACCAGGAGGATGATTCCCGACACGAAGTTCTGGGTGATGGCCTGCAAGCCGAAGCCGATCCCGACCGACAACGCGCTGGCCAGGATCGCGACCTTCTCCATGCCCACCCCGAAGGCGGTCAAGGCCCAGAGCACCGCCAGCACGATGCCCATGTAGCGCACGATCTTGTCGATCGAGTCGCGCGCGTCGACGGGCAGGTTGGTGGTGGGAAAGTAGCTCTTGGCAAACCAGGAGCGAAGCAGCCGCACCAGGACCACGACGATGCCGAAGGCCAGCACGGCGCGCAGCGCCGCCTGGGCGGACACCGTCACGCCGCCAATCTCGAAACCCTTGGCCAATGGGCTCAACAGGCCCAGCACCGAGGTGAAGCCGGCGCCGAACGGCACCAGGAGGGCGCCGCAGGCGATCGCCACGAGGAAGAGCCGGCTGATCGCCGACAGCAGCACGGACGCCTGGCGCAGCGGCAGGTTGGCGGCGGCCTGGGCACTGACGTTGCGGGTGGTGGCCAGCCGGCTGCAGACGCCGTCCACGAACACCATCAGGACGGAGGTGGAGAGCACGACGACGGCGGCCCAGATCGTCCACTGCGACATCCGGTTGGCCAGGTTCACATAGCCCACGGCCCCGAAGACCGCCAGCAGCGCGACCATCAGCCATGCCAGCCCGACCCAGAACAGCACACGGCTCGCGTCGCCACGCGGCGTGCCGCTCGCCGGCTTCTCCTCGCTGCGCCACATGCGGTCCAGCATGTACAGCGCCGAGGCCAGCAGCGCCGTGCACGCGAGCGCCAGCGCCGAATGCACCAGCACCTGCGTGGGCGCACTGAGTTGCATCACCTGGACAGTCGCCTCCACGGCAACGACGGCCACGATGGCCATGGCCAGTGCGTTGGCGGCACGGATGCCGGACTCGGCGGCCGGCGTACCGAACTTCCACAGCCGCCAGACCCGTCGTCGGGGCTGCAGGACGGCCTGCGCCATCGCCCGGAAGATCAGGCCGAACACCACGGCCGTCAGCAGCGCGCCCGACAGGCGGATCGTCAGGTCATGCAGGCCCATCGCATGCATCAACACGACGGCCACGACGGCTGCCAGCGTGGGGATGACGGCCCGCACGCCGATGAACCCGAGGGCGAACAACGCCCTCGAGAACGCGACGTCGCGGCCGGAGAGCCGGTGCGCGAGCCTGGCGCCCCAGTTGTCCAGCGCGATGTAGATGCGCCGGCGCAGCAGCCCGACCACCACCAGTGAACCCAGCAGCGCCAGGCCCAGGAAGGTGGGAGCGTCGGTGGACGGCTTGGCGGGTTCCGTGCGCGACTGGAATTGCTGGAGGTCCTTGAGCAGCGAGGCGAAGCCGGCCTGCCAAAGAAAGGGCGCCAGCGGCGACGGGCCGCGCTCGAACAATTCCTCGCCCAACGCCTGAACCTGCGCCTGGCTCAGCTTGTCGAGCATCTGCGTGGCGTCCACCTGGGAGAGCGCCGCCCGCCGGGTCAGCGCCACGTTGAGCGCGAGCTCCCTCGACAGTTCCACGTGCTGCTGCCGCACGGCGGCGTCCGGGCTCTTCGCGGCATCGGCGCCCAGCTGCGCGATGCGCTGTTCGATGTCGGCCACCGGCGCGGCCATGTCCGCCTGCAGTTTCTCGGCCCTGCCCAGCGATGCCCGGGCCTTGGCGATGAGCTCACGGCGCTCCTCGACCGACGTGGTATCGACCTTGGCCCGTATGGCCTCGACCTCATCCTCCAGCGTGCGGATGGCAGCCGCCGTGTCGGCGGGCTGCGCAACCGCGACATGCCCGACACCCATGCCCAGCATCAACAGGCAGGTCAGCAGCAGGCCCAGGGCCGCGTGCCGGAAGACGCGTGGCTGTGACCGTGACACGTCACTGACAGGCCCATGGAACCGCCACCGGCGCCACCGGGCGTCCTGATGAGGTGTTGCGGTCACAACGTTCTGGGAGTGGGTGGGCATCTGCATCCTTCTTGGTATCGGCCTTTTGCCCCGGTGCACCACGGGACGAGCCTGGAGCCTAATGCCGTCTCACGGTCCCGACGTATCGCCAGGTACGTCATCGCAGCGGGTGATGGCGACCCTCGTCGTCGCGCCAGTAGCGCCCGCCGCGGCCATCGGCGTAGACCTGACGCTCTCGACCGTCCACCACCACCCGCCCCAGCACCACACCCGCCGCGGCACCAATCGCTGCGCCCTTCACTGGATCGTTGCCCGTCATCGCACTCACCGCGGCACCTCCAACAGCACCGATCAACGCATTGCGCGCGTCCTTGCGGTTCTGGCGCTCGGACGCACAGCCCGTCACAAGCCCCCAGCACACGAGGATCAACACCGTCCAATTCATCACCAGCTCCTTGCTTGCACCACGGGATGTGGAAACACGCAAAGCTACCCATCGCACGTTGTGCGAACGTTGCCTGCGCCTGGCCGCCTGGCACCGCTCCCAAGGGCTAGGGGCAGCCCTTGGGAGGCAACGTTGACGCAATGTCGCCCCGATAGCCTGGGCGGCTTTTGAACGACCTCGACCACGCCCATGAAACTCCATCCCCTAACGCCGAGTGCAGCAGCCATCCTGGTGACTGCCGCTGCGTTGCCCCCTGCGGCGCATGCCCAAGCGTTCAACGCCGTGGACCGCGTCAGCCTGGCCGTCGGTGCCTACCATGTGCGCCCCACGCTCAGTGCACGCGGTGCCTCGCCCGAGGGCGGCGCCAGCGTCTCGTCGTTCTCCGGCCGCAACGCCAACCTGCCCCGCATCACCCTCGACCTGCGTCTCTTCGAGCGCCAGGGCCTGTCGTTCGATTACTACCGCTACGACCGTGCCGATCGCTTCAGCGGCTTCGACGCCGACGGCGCGCTGTCCTCCAGGCTGGAGTTCGGCAAGGCCTCCTACCGGTGGTGGTTCGGCTCGGGTGACACCGCCGTCGGCGTGGGGGCCGGGGCGAGTTACTACAAGGCGAGCACGCGGTCCCGCGGTCACGTCAGCCGTGCGGACGGCGGGATCACCTCGATTGATGTGCAAGGCAGCGGCGGCAAGCTGGCGCCTTTTGGCGAAGTCGGCCTGCGCTATGCCGCCAGCCCGCACGTGCGCCTGTTCGCCGACGCGTCAGGCGCCTGGCGCAATACCGGTGGCCGCCGCGCGAGCATCCTGAACGCGACGTTGGGCGCCGAGTGGTTTCCCCTGCACAACGTGGGCCTGACCGCGTCGTACAACGTCAGCGACTTCAAGCTCAAGGCCCACGACGACGTCGGCACCTTCCTGAACATGCGGCTGACCGGCCCGTCCGTCTACATGAAGCTGAGGTTCTGAGCCAGACGCCTCAGCCGGGCGGCTGCACATCCAGTTGCACCACGAAGCTGGCACCGCCCGACTCGCTTGGCCCCACCATGACGCGCCCGCCGTGCAGCGTCACGATCTCCTCCACCAGGTGCAGGCCCAGGCCGTGACCGCCCGAACCCGCGTCGCCGCGCACGAACGGGCGGAAGATCTCATCGCGCGCCTGGGGCGCCACGCCGCGGCCATCGTCGGACACCTCCAGGAACGCGTGGCACGCATCGCGGCGGATGGCCACCACCACGACGCCCGGGCTGCCACCATGGACCAGGGCGTTCTGGACCAGGTTGGCCAACACCCGCATCAAAGAGGCCTGCTGCCCGCGGACATGGACGGCCTGTTCGGGCGCCTCCAGCACGAGCTCGTTGCCACGCGACAAGGCCAGAGGCGCCATGTCCGCCACCACCTCGCGTGCCATCTCGCAAAGGTCCACCTCCGCCATGTCCTCGGCCCTGCCGCGCAGCCGCTGCAGGTCCAGCAACTGCTCGGCCAGGTTCGTCAACCGGGTCAGATCGGTCAGCAGCTCGGCCTTGATGGGATGCGCCGGCATGCCCTCCACGCGGGCCATCAGCACAGCGATGGGAATGCGGATCTCGTGGGCCGCGTCGCGCAGGAACCGGCCCCGGGCCTGATGCTCCGCCTTGATGCGATCCAACGCTTCGTTGAAGGCCCGGATCAGCGGGCGGATCTCGCGCGGTACGCCGCCCTCGGACAGGTGTGCGGTGCTGCCGCTCAGCGCCAGTGACGCCGCTTGCCGGGCGACCTCGTGCAAGCCGCGTGTGGCTCGCCAGATCGACCACGGGATGGCGATCGCGGACAGCGCCATGAGCGGCAGCGCAAACCACGACGTGAAGAACAGGGCGAGCAACCCCATCGTCCGTTGCACCGATCCTGGCTTGCCGCCCCCCGTCATCAGCAGGATGCGCTGGCCGTCGCGCGTCAGCGCATCGACGCGCATCGACAGCTCGGGGCGTGACGGGTTGACGGTCAGCTCGGACGGGGCAAAGGCCGTCATCGACGCCACCACGCTCGCCAGCTCGGCCGGCGGCCGGCCATGCGCCAGCCGGCGCCCAGCCTCGTCCAGGGCGATCCACCAGAGCTGCGGGTTCTCTGCCGACAGGGCGTCCACCTGGGACCGGTCGGTCACGAGCGGCCCGTCAGGCCCCAGCGCGATCAGCGGGGCCAGGTCATCCGCGATGGATTTGTTGACGTATCCCGGACTCTTGTCGGCCACCCAGAAGACCAGCCCGGCGGCTCCCACGACGATGACGACGCACTGGATGATCGCCAGGGGCACCAGCAGCCGGATCGTGAGGGACGGACCTTTCCCGGATGAGGCGCCGGATGCCGCACTCATGGACGCTCCCGCAGCAGGTAGCCGACCCCGCGGACCACGGCGATCTCCACGTCGGCGTCGGCTTCCTCGAGCAGCTTGCGCATCTTGGAGATGTGCGCATCCAGCGCGTTGGACTGGATTTCGTCGTCGAGCCCGTACACCGCCTCGCGCAGGGCATCGCGACGCACGGTGCGGCCCTGCCGGTAGATCAACGCTTCCAGGATCAGCAGTTGCCGGCGCTGCAACCGAAGCGGCGCCCCGCCCCCGACACTCACCTCCTGGGTGTTGAAGTCGAACTTGAGCCGGCCCACGGTGGCTTCGGTGAGCGCCGGCGTCGCCGGCCGCCGCACCACGGCTCGCAGGCGTGCCAGCAACTCATCGACCGCCACGGGCTTCACGACGTAGTCGTCCGCCCCCCCGTTGAGCCCCTCGACGCGATCCAGCACTTCACCGCGCGCCGTCAGCAGGATGATGGGCAGCGCCGGCGTGATGGCACGCGCAGCCACGATGAAGCCGATGCCATCACCCTCCGGCAGCGAGCGGTCCAGCAGCATCACATCGTGCACCCCCAGACGCAACGCGCGGTCGGCCACCGCGATCGAGTGGACCACGTCGATCACCAGGCCATGGCGCTCCAGGGCCGCCTTCAGGGCGTGGGACAGGGGAAGGTCATCCTCGACCAGCAGGACTCTCATGGGACGGGAAAAGTCGCAGAACGTCCACCATGCTAGGGGCTCACGCGCCTCGCCGCCCGAGCATCCCCGCGGCCTGCAAGGAGGCAATGTTCAGGCAATGCAGCGCCCGGACGATGGCAACGCTGGACTCCCTGCCACCGTGCCATGTCATCCATCTCTCGCCCGACCTGCCCCTCCATCGCCTCGGGCCGCCCCATGCGGGTCATTGCCGACCGGATCTTCGCCATCACCCCCGATCCCGAGGTGGCGTTCGCCCGCCTTTCACAAACCCGCCTCGGGCTGTTCGAGCACAAGACCGTCCTGCAGGTGGTGCTGGACGGCCGAGGCGAAGATCTGCTGCGTGTGTTGAACGTGTTGGGATGCGGGCTGTTCGAGGACTGAGCCGGCGACGTCGCCGTCGGCATGCGCCGCAAGAGCTCACAGCCCCGGGTCGGCGGCGTCTTCGGACACCAGGCGCATCATGGCCCTGCGCATCAGCGGTCCCGGATCGTCGACGAGCACCGCCAGCATGCGCTCCATGAACACGGCCTGCAGGGAACCGTTCGCCGTGTGCGCCTGCCGCCATTCCGCCAACAGCCGGGCGTACTCGGCGGTGTCCAGCGCGCCGGTCGCGGCAAGCGCCACCACGAGGACCTGAAGCACCTCCATCACGCCTTCTGAAGCATCCAGCGCGGCGGCGGCAACACCACCGATGTCGTCCATCTTGCTCATCTTCTTGTCTCCCTTGCAGATGAGGCGGGTCGGGGCGATGGTATCGAGTTGGCTCAGAGATGACGCGGCTTGCGCACCGATACGACGCGCAGCGCCGGCAGGTTTGCGATCCTTTACTTGCTCGAAGCGCTTTTCGCATCCGTCCTGCAGCGACGGCCCGCACGTCTCGCGCTGCAGCGCCTACTGCAGCTTGACCGCGAAGGTCACGCTGCCCGTCAGGCCACTGCCGAGGCTGCCCGTGAACGTCCATTCGATGCGGCCGTTCACGCCAGCACCCGGTTGCGTCGTCACGGCGCAGCTGATCTGGGCGTTGGGCACCGGGCCGCACGCCACGGTCTGCAGCACCGTGAAGGCTGGAGTGGCGTCCTGGATCTTCAGCGCGGTCAGGGTGCCGCTACTCTGGTTCGTGTAGGTGATGGTGTAGGTGATGATGTCGCCGCTGATCGCGGTGGCCTTGTCGACGACCTTCACCAGCTTCAGCCCGGCATCCGTCGCCGAGCCGGCGATGGTGAGGTCGCTGCGCTGCAGGTCGCGCGTCACGGTGCTGTTGGCGTACACGTAGTGCGCGGTCAGCGTCAGCGGCAACTGGGCGCCATCCGTCGCGGAGGCCGGCGCCGTGACCTTCACCAGCAGGCAGAGCTTCTGGTCAGCCACCATCACGGTGGTGCTGCCCAGCACCGTCTCGGTCGCATCGATCACGCCATTGCAGTTGGCGTCGAGATAGACCGCCTGCGTCCAGCCGGGCGAGGCCGGCGCTGTGGCCGTCAGCGTCACGATGCCGCCGCTGCCGGCGGTGAAGGTGTGTGCATAGAGGGCCGAACTGCCGGCCAGCACGCTCTGCTGGCCGTCCGGCTGCAGCACATTGACCGGCACGTCGCCGAAGTTGACGCCCGTGTAGACGGTGCCCGCGACCGGCGTGAAGCTGACCGAGCCGCTGGCCTGTGAGAACGCACCGCCCGTGGAACCCGGCGTGCCGGAGATCACGAGCCAACTGGCGTCCAGACCGGCATGGGTGATCTGCACCGCGCCGCTCGCCGTCGACGGGATCCACAACGTGTACGCCCCCGCATCGACGCTGACCGCACGGTCCAGCAGCGTGGCGGTCGAGTCGATGGCCGTGACCACGGCACCCGCCAGCGGCACCTCCGTGCCGTCTCGCACACCGTTGTTGGCGATGCCGCCCGTGCCGGTACCGTTGTCCTTGAAGATCACCCCGCTCACCTTGCTGCCATGGAACAGGCCGAATCGCTGGTTCGGCACGTCCGCGGCGGACAGGGTGAAGGTGCGCGTCAGCGTCGGCGCCTCCGTGCCGATCCAGCCGCCTGGCGTTACCGGGGCCACGTCCGTGGAGGACGCCGTCAGGTTGATCACCACCGAGTAGCCCGCCGCCGCCACGCTCGCGAAGCTGTAGCTTCCCGTCGACGGACTGACGGCCACCACGGCCACCGCCGGCCCGGCGGGCTGCGTCGTGGGAATCAGCTTGGCGTAGAGGGTCAGGCCGGTGCCCGCCTCGCTGCCGTCCAGCGTGGCATTGTGGTTGGCGTCCGCATACACCGCACCGGACACGGCGCACGCCAGCACCATGCCCTCGGTGCTGATGTCGGTCTCGCCCAGGCGGATGCCCAGCAGGTTGAGCAGCGGATTGATCAACGAGGTGACCAGGCTGTTGACCGTCGTGGTGAGGGCCGTCTGCAGGATGGGCTTGAGCAGCGCAATCGTCTCGGCCACCAACTCGGCCGCCAGGCCCGACCCCAGGTTGACCTGGAGGTTGCCGACCAGGGTGCTGACCAGGGTGGTCGCGAAGCCCGCATTGGAGTAGACCGTGGCCGTGGGGCTGCTTGACGTCAGCGTGACGGTGGTGGCGCCGATGGCGCTGCCGGAGGCGGCGGCCTTGACCTGGATGTCCACGGCCAGGCTGCCCACGGTGAGCTGGCCGATGGTGCCCCACGTCAGGTCGCTGGTGGCGCTGATGGCGTGGTTGCGGTTGAAGAACAGCGAATCGCTGATCTCGCCGAGATAGAGGGCCGCCACGCCGGGCGTGGCCTGCACGGTGACGGCGCCCGCGAGCGAATTGATGGTAGTGATGACGCCGCTGGTTTGGGCCACCTCCACGTACACGTCCAGGTGCGCGATGCTGGCCGACACGGTGCCGCCCAGCAACTCGTTCAGCACCGCCACGTTCAGGCCGACGGAGACCAGGTTGATGGACAGCTTGACCCGGATCGCTGCCGAATGGAAGGTACTGCCGACCGGGCCGCAGTTGATGACGGGCGGCTCCACCACCTGGGCCTGCAGCGACACGTTGTTGATCAGCGAACCCAGCCCGAGGCTGCTGCCGGACAGCGTGATGGGCGTGGGGGTACTGACGACGTTGCTGCCGTTGTAGAGCTGCACGACGCCCGTCACCAGCTCCAGCGCATTGACGCGCGTGGTACCCAGCACGCCGTTGCTCTGCAGCAGCTGGCCCAGCTGGATGGGCGTGCTGAGCGCGCTCAGCGGCACGGTGAGCGACTGCAGCGACGCCGCCAGCTGGGTGTGCCCCTCCGCGGTGGCGCCCGTGATGGCGGCGTTGAGAACCTGCAGCACCGTGACGTTGGTGGTCAACGTCGAAGCCGGACTGGAGGCGTTGACGTTGGCCTGCAGCGCGCTGACCGTGCGCAGCAGGCTGAGATCCCCCGTGGCGAGATTGTTCCAGTCGAGCACGCTGAGCGTCAGCGTGGAGTTGGTCAGCCCGCCCAGCAGCGCATTGAGCAGCGCCCCCTGCGTGGAATTGACGCTCGCCAGCCTCGGCCCCGCGGACACGCAGCCCACGTTGGCGCAGGCCGCGCGTGCAGGGTTGCCGGCCATGGCCAGGACGGCAAGCAGGCCGATGACGATCCGGCACAGCAGGCGGGAGAACAAGGCGTTCATGAGCTCAGGCGCGAGAACAGGTTCTCGTCGAATTTGAAGCGCAGCCGCAGGTAGAAGCCCCGCGCCGTCGAATCGTCGCCGCTGAGGTCGCGGTCGCGGAAGCCTCGGACTTTGGCACCCACCGAGATCCAGAGGTTGTCCTGGGCGCGGTAGCCCACCTCGCCGCCGAACGAGGTCTGGCGGCTGCGCAGGCGGGCGTCGCCCATCACGCTGGCCGCCACGCCAACGTCCCACCGTTGCCCCAGGTCGCGCGTGATGCGCACGCTGCCCAGTTGCGCCGCCGTGCGCGTGGCCATGCCGCCGAAGCGTTCGTCCACCCGCTTGGCGGCGTAGCGCCCGGTGACCGCGAGCCCCGAGCCGACCTGCCGCTCCGCGTGCGCGCTGATGATGTGGGCGCGGCGGCTGTCCACGTCGCCGAGCGTGCCGCGCTCGTCCTTGTACTCGTAGCGTCCCAGCGCATTCAGGCGGTTCTCCTTGTCGCGGTACGCGGCGCCGACCTGCAGCCGCTCCTGCCAGCGGTCCGGCCGGGCGTTGCCATGCGCCAGCGTGCCGGCCAGCACGTTCTTGCCGAGCAACGTCCACTGGTCGTCCAGCTTGTACGCCAGGCCCACGGTGGACAGCAGGCCGGTGCTGCCATCTCCCTCGCGCAGTTCCAGCCGGGCCGTGCCCTTCCAGCGCGGGTCGGCGGTGTACTCGATGGCCGCGGTGGCTGCGGTGCTCTGGTTCTGGCCATTGCCGCCGCGCAGCGTCTGCACGCGCTCCAGCGTGGCATTGAGGCGCAGCCCCGGGCGCAGCAGCCACTGGTTGCGCAATCCGATGGCGGCTTCCGTCTCCCGGCCCGAGAAGGCCTCGCGCCCGCGGTACTCGCTGAACACGCGTCCATCGCCGCCCGCGACATCCGTGCCCGCATCCACCCCCACCACCGTGGTGTTGTGGCGCATAGCGGGGTCCAGCGAGTAGGGGCCGGTCAGCGAGGAGATCAGCTCATGGCGCAGGTAGGCGCGGCCGCGGCCAGCCAACTGGTAGTCGCCGCCCACCGCGAGCAGGCGCTTGCTGGCGTCGTGCACATCTTGCTCGCCTTCCACGAACACCGTCGCCAGCGGCACGCCGGGCACGGGCATGCCCACCTTGCCGCGCACGCTGGTGGTGGTGCCGCCCTGCACGTCCAGCGCCTGGCCGTTGGCATCGGTGATCGCACCGGCCTGGTCGTTGAGGTCCTTCACGTGCCGCACCCCCAGCTCGACCTTGGCACCGCCTTCGAGCGCGCGCTCCACCCCCAGCAGCACGCCCAGGCGCTTGGCGCCGCGGGCCACGTCGGCGGTGTACAGCGCCTCGCCGGTCAGGCGGGTGCGCTCGTCCAGCCGGTAGCTGCCCTGCGCGCCGCCTTCCGCCCGCCCGCTGTTGATGGTCGAGGCGCGGTTGTCGAAACCCACGTCGCTGCGCGCGGCGTGCATGCGGCCCTTCAGCGCCTCGCCGTCGTGCGAGAGCTGGAAGCGCTGCGCGTTGCCCGCGTGTGCCGCGGTGCCATCGACCTCGGAGTCGCCCCGCTCGACGCGGGCGACTTCGGCGGTCAATGCGGTGTGTTCGCCCAGCGCCAGCTTGGCGTTGGCGCTGCCCATGCGCATGGACGCCATCGGGTTCCAGTCGCGCACCAGCGCACCGCCGACCTGCAGCGCCTGGGTGGCCTGCCACTGCGCATCCACGCCGGCCACCCAGAACGACGGGCCGCCCTGCTCCACTTCGTAAGTGACGCGGATGAAGACCGGGTTGAGATCCGCATCGACGCTGGGCACCGGCGCGCGGAACAGCAGCCGCCCGGTGGCGGCATCCACGTCGTAGTCGGTGAAGCGTGCCTTGGCTGTGGTGGCAATGATGAGCGCCGGCTGGTTGCGGTCCCTCACCAGCAGCTCCACCTTCTCGCTGTTGGGCACCAGGCCGAGGCCGATGCCGAAGGGGCCGGACGTGCCGTCGCCGCGGATCTCCACGATGGTCTGGCGCGTGTTGTCGCGCGAGGCAAAGGCGTTGGCATTCAGGCCGCCCAGCTGCAGATGCTGCTTCAGCCCATTGAGGCTGCGCTGGTAGATGCCGAGCTTGCGGCTGGGGTCGTCGCTCTGGGTCGTGTAGTCGCCGAACAGCAGCCAGGACTGCCCACGGTCGACACGTGCGTACAGGCGCCCGGTGGATTGCGCATCGAAGCTGCGCACCGAGGCGTCACCGTAGACCGGATAGAAGGCGTCGGGCTGGATGTCGCGGAACAGCCGCTCCTGGCCGCCCTTGTCGGAGTCGTAGGCCAGCGTCAGCAACGTGTCCGGGTGCACCTCGCCCTTCATGAACAGCGCGGCCCAGCCGTCGGCCCCGCGCGGGTCGCCGGAGAAGGCGCGCAGCTGGTCTTCGAAGGTGTCGCCATTGCGCGGCTGAGCGCGGCGCAGGTTGACGGTGGCATCGATGAGGCCGGCCGCGATCAGCGGCCGCAGCGCGGCGGACACCGCGATGCGGGCCTCTCCGCTGACGCCGTTCGCCGCGACCTTCAGCCGCGCCTCGCCCGGCAGCTCGGGCGCCGTCCAGGTCAGGGACAGCACGCCGTCGGATGCGAAGGTCTGGACCTCCGGTTCGCGCGGATCGAGGTCTTCCACGCTCCAGCGCCCGGGGCCACTCAACGTGACCGGCAACCGCGAGGCGATGGGCAAGCCACGCGCATCCTCGAACCGCAGGCGCACCGGCACGGCCGCGTCGGTAGACGCCGACGGCGCCGCTTCGACAACGATGCGGGCCAGTTCGCCAGCGACCCGCACGGTGAGTTCGCGCGTGCCGCGCAGCTGACCGAACACGTCATGCTCGGTCAGCCTCAGGAGGTTGTCTCCCGCCCGCAGCGGCAGGCCCAGATACAGGCGGGTCTCGACCCGGGTGTCGTGGAACTCGGAGCGCTCTGCCATGCGGTCGTCGCCCACCGGCACGCCGTTGACGTGCAACGTCAGCCGCGTGCCCAGGTGGCCGGCCAGCTTCACGGGCGACGCGGCAGACGTCATCACTTGGCCGTCGCGCAGCCCGATGAAGTGCGGCAGCGGCCCCGGTTCATCGTCGATCACCGCAGGCGCTGGTGTGGCGGTCTGCACCACCGCCGAAGCCGCCGGCGCGGCCATCTGCACCGCGGGCGGCGCGCTGACCGGCACGGTGGCGGCCAATGCCTGAACCGCCGCATCGACAGGCCCATCGCCGGATGCAGGCCTGGGCACTGCCGCGACGGCCTCCACGGCCGGCTGGGGGGCCGCCTGCCCCGCCACCGGTGCGTCCGAACTGCCGCCCTGCAGCCCAGGTGCCACGGGCGCGGCACCGGTTTCGCCCAGCCGGCCGCTGGCGGGCAGTGCGCGCACGTCGGTCGGCACCACGACGGTCGTGGGCGACAGCGCGGTGCGCAGCGAACTGGCGATTTCGTCCACCTGCTGGCCCGCCCGCGCGATCCGCTGGTCCACCTCGTCACGCATCTCGCTGGAGCAACCGCCCAGCGCGAAGTCCGCGCGCTGCAGCTCACCCGGCTGCAGGTCAACGAAGCGGCTGCGGCCGTCCCCCGCGTGCCGCTGGGAGGTTGCCAGCGGCACGGCGCCCCGGGGCAGCGTCATGGGGTCGAGCTTGAGCACGTGGGTGCGGGCGCGCAGTCCATACAGGCTGTAGCGGCCCGCGCTGTCGGTCACGACGGAGGTGCCGTCCTCCATCCACAGCCGCACCCCCGGCACGCCGGGCTCATCAACGTCTTTGCGGCCATCGGCATTGCAGTCGACATACACGGTGCCCATGACGAAGCCCCGATCCGAGAAGACGCCCGCTTCCACTTTGACCTTGGCTGTCGCCAGGTTGCTGGTTACGGCTTCCGGCGCCAGCGCCGTGGCCTGGGCGCGGTTGACGGCATCTCCCTGCATCGCGCCGGTGCCCACCCGCACGCGGTAGCGCAAGGTGCGCAAGGCGGCGGCCGGCAGGCTGTCGGCCACCGGCCATGCCAGGCGCGGGCCGGCGCCACCCACCGGGTCGGCCAGCAGCGTGCCATCCAGGCGCGACGTCCCGGCGACGTAGTGGAAACCCAGCGGCAGCGTGTCCTGCAGGCGCACCTGGGACAGCACCTGCTGGCCGACGTTCTTCACCGTCACCACGTACTCCAGCGTCTCGGCCACCTCGACGGTGGTGCGCGAGGCGGTCTTCTGCACCGACAGGCCCCGGGGCAGCGGGTCCAGCGGCACGTTGACGACGGCGGTGTGGGTCTGTGCATCCACCGTGAACACCGCGCCGAAGGACGCGGGCACCGTCTCCATCGCGAAGCTTCGAGGGGCGTTGTTCACCGTCTGCGCGGCAGGGAAGCCGTAGCCGTCGGCAGGCCGCACCACCAGGCGGTACTGTCCGGCCACCAGGTAGGGAAAGGCATAGCCGCCGTCCGCATCCGTCACGATGCCGCCGGTGATGGGGGTCACGCCGTCGGCCTGGTAGATCACGGCCGGCCCGCCCGCATTGCCGCCGTTGCTGTTGCCGCTGACGTCGATCAGCTGGACGAGTTCGCCCGCCAGCGGCTTGCCCGTGACCGCATCGAACACGTAGGCGCGGGCTGCGATCTGCAACGTGGCGTGGATCACGCCACCCTTGCAGTTGGAGGCACTGGCGTCGATGGTGTCGCCGGGCATCACGTCCAGCGCATCCGGGTTGGGCGGGTTGTTGGCGGACCACAGCCGCGTGATGACGTCGTCCTTCAACTCGAACTCGCCTGAATTCAGGCTGGTCTCCACCGCGGTGTACTGCTTGGCCTGCTGCGACAAGCTCGCCTGCAGCGTCAGCGTGACGGTCTCCAGCTTCTGTGGGTCGACATTGCATGCACTCAGGCGCAGCCGCGGGAACATGACCCTGCCGGGTTGCGTGCTCAGCACCGGTGTGTTGCCATCGTCGCTGGAGAAGAAGCCGATCTCCGGCACCGCCTCCGGCGTCTCGGCTTCCACGCGGTTGGACACGGTGCTGACCGTCACGCCGGTGACCGGGTCGGTGTAGCTCAGCCGTGCCTGGGCCAGGATGTCCAGGATTTCCTCCTGCGCCCAGGCGGCGGGCGCCATCAGCAGCGCCTGCAGCACGAAGGCCAGCAGCGCCCAGAGGCACGGTGGCAGTCGAGGGCGACGGCGGGGCAGCATGGTCGATGCGTCGGCGTGGGCAGAAAGCAGCGGTGAGGCGAGGGCCCGTCAGGTCGGTGCCGCCCCGGGGATGCAGCGCTCCGCCTGCCGGGCCGGAGTCCTTGCGGCTCGGAGGAGCGCTGCCCCGCGGCGGCCAGGGGTCAGGGGTCGATGCGCACGCCGAAACGAAGCACCACGGCGGCGCCTGGCGCCAGCGTCGGCACGGTCGTCTGCACCGTGCCCCGGGTGCCATTCGCCGGCGCGGTCACCGTACCGGTTGTGGCGGAAGCCGGCACGATGGCGCTGTAGGTGGTGTAGGCGGGTGTCGAATCGCTGACGACGACGTTGGTGACGGCCACCGGCCCCACGTTGGTGGCGGTGATCTCGTACCGCAGGCAACCGCCGGGCAAGGCGCCAACCAGAATGGGAATGGTGGAGAACGCCGTATCGGCTGTGCCGTCGCAGCCCACGTCGATGGCCTGGGTCTTCACCAGCGTCACCTGCGACAGGATCACGGTACTGGTGTCGGTGGCCACCGCGGGTGGTGGCGGCGAGGCACCGCCATTCGTGCCCGTCAGCGTGATGGTCAGCGTCGTGACGTCGGTCAGCCCCGCGGTGGCGGACTCGGGTGCCGTGACCTTCACGAACAGCCGCACGCTCTCGCCCGGGGTCAACCCCGGTGTGGTGCTGGCGCCGTTGGTGCCGCCCACAAGTTGCGACAGGTCGGTGATGACGATGTCAGTCGCATCGAGCACGCCGTTGTTGTTCTTGTCCCAATACACCACCGAGGTGAAGCCGGTCGTCGAATCGGCTGTGGCCAGTGTGGCCGTGCTGGCGACACCGTCGCCCTCTACGACGTTGCCCGTGTTGGTCACTGTGTGCACGTAGACGGTGCCGCCGCCGGGCGTCAACTGCGCCGTGTTGTTGGGGGCCAGCACCAGGGTGCGAACGGTGCCGACGGCCACGGCGTCATGCAACGTGTCGGAGGCCCCGCTGTTCGGCGACACCACGTTGAAGTAGAGCTGCGTGGTGGAGGCCGTGGCACTGGAGGGCACGGTCACGTCGGCGTAGACGGTCTTGTTGGCGCCGCCGGCGATGACGCCGGTGTTGTTGATCACCGCGCCGGAGCTGTCGCGGAACACGACCGTCCAGCCCGAGGGCAGTGCCGTCGTGGCGAAGGTCGAGTCGGTGCTCGCGCGCAACGTGAACGTGTCAGGCACGGTGGCGCCGTTGGCCACGACCAGCGTGACGCGCGTCGTGCCGCCAGGAGCCACGCCCGCGGTGGAGACGGGCAGTGCCTCCGGCCCTGCGCCATAGCCGGGTGCACCCGGGCCGGCGGAGTTGTTGGTCAGGTCCACCGTGCTGGTGGAGATGGTGGTGAGCGTGTTGATGGCCGTCGCGATCTTGGTGGGATCGGTGCCGGAGGCCGCCCGGACCACGACGTTGAACGGCCCGCCCGTGGCAGCCGATGGAAGGATCGCCCGCACCACGACGTTGACGGACGCGCCAGCCGCGACGGGGCCGGTGTCCGGCGTGCCGTTGCCGTTGTGGTCGACCATCGGCGTCACGCCGTCTGCCATGTAGAACTGGAAGGTAGTGCCGACCGGGAAGGTGGAGGTCAGCACGCTCAGGTCGAAGCTGTCGGTCGCGTTGCCGTTATTGGTGACGCTGTCGGTGAAGGTGACCACCCCGCCCTGCGGCGCGCTCGGCACGATGGCGCCGGTGAGCCCCACCTGCGCGGCCGTGACCACCACGTACTGCACGGTGTTGGTGTTGCTGGCGGGGATGTTGGAGGCGCCGTCGTTGTAGCTGTAGGTGCCGGTGCTGGCCGTGGCCGTCGTGGCACCCGCCGGCAGTCCGGCATTGATGTTGACCTGGTAGCTCAACGTGCCGCTGGCGCCTGGCGGCACGGAGGCGATCACCGCGGTGACGCGGTTGGTGACCGTGACGTTCTGGTCGTAGATGATGCCGCCCTGGTTGTCGGTGTTGTCGGCATCCGTCAGCACGGCCGATCCCGTGGCGCTCCATCGGCCGCTGCCCGCGACGTAGGTCATGCCGCTCGGGATCAGCTCGGCCAGCGTCAGGTTGGCCGCGGCGGTGTTGCCCGTGTTGGTGTACGTGATCGTGATCGTGCGCGGGCTCACGGAAGGCGACGGGCCGGCCGTGACGTCCAGTGCCTGCGTGACGTTGACCACGGCCTGCGTGGTGATGGTGGTGACGTCGGTCACGCTGGCGCTGGTGGAGGCGTTGAAGCCGCTGGTGGCGGTGGTGACCAGCGTGTTGGTCGAGCCCGCGACCGCCGTGCTCGGCACCACGCCGGCCACGACGAAGCGGACGCTCTGCCCCGCGGCGATCTGGCCGGTGCTGAGGATGGGCGTGTTGTTGTCGGGCACGCCGTCGCCGTTCGCGTCGGCGTAGAAGAGCACGCTCGAGAACGTGAAGCTGCCGGAGGCCGTGCTGGACAGCGCGAAGGTGTCGGTGCCGTTGCCGGTGTTGGTGAGCGTCTGCGGGTAATACACCTGCCCGCCGACGGAGATGGTCTTGGCGCCGTTGGCACCGAGCGTCACGCTGGCCACCTGCTGCACCGTGGTGGAAACGGTGTTGGAGGTGACCGTGCGGACGACGGACGTGCCGTCGGAATAGGTGGCGGCCGCCTGGTTGCCGATCACCGTGCCGGCCGGCGGCGCCGCCCAGGCGGTCGCAGACACCAGGAGCAGGACGAAGGCGAGCGCGGCCAGGCCCACCGGCAGACGGAGGATGCTCTTCATGACGACGTCCTGAAGTCGGGGGGTGTTGGTGGGTGGCTCAGCGGCCGGCGCTGACCAGCGCCGGCAGTTGCATGCGGGCGCGAACCGTGCGCTCGGCCCCCGCGGGCAGGTCGCCCAGGTCCCAGCGCAGGTAGCGGTACTCCGCCAGCGGCACCGGCTCCATGGCCACGCGGCCATCGGCCCGGCGCACCTCGCGCTTCAACGGAATCGGGTCGAACCGCCGGCCATCCACGCTGGCCGACCGTGCCGGTGTGGACAAGGTCTCGAGCGGCAGCAACTCCAGCCCCCCTTCGGGCACCGGCAGGGTGACCTGCACGTTGCGCACGGTCTTGACGGTGGGGTTGATGTAGCGCGCCTCGTACTCGACGACATCGCCGGGCCGCAGGTCCCGCAGCGGCTGGCGCCGCTCCTGGACACGGGCCTGCTCGACGACGGTCTGCACCAGCCAGGCCTGAAGCCGGATCTCGGGTTGCAGCGGCGGGTCCGCCGCCAGCGCGGGCGCCGCCCACAGACAAGGAAGGGTCAGCAGCGAACACATCACGACGAGCAGACCCCTGCAGCACGAACGCGATCGGTATGACATCTCTGTCCCCCCTCAAAGCTGCCATCCGGCGGCTTCTGGCCGTTGTTCACATGTCAACGCAAATTGACGTTATGCCTGCGCCAATACCGCAAGAATAGGTAGTTACCCCAAGCCAACACAGGCAAGGGATGCGGCACGACATAACCGATCAATCCATGCACAACCAATGCATCGCTTCAAGCACACCCTTCTGTCTGCCATGAGGGGCTGGAGATGGGTCGTGGCGACGGCAGAAGGCTGGTGACGCCCTTGTTGGCGCCGCTATGCAGGGTCATTTGCGCCGTGGTCTGCGGCCTCCAGTTCATTGCTCGATCATGGGTCAGTCTCACGACCTTCGTGACAGGCGCCGTGCTGGCCGCCAGCCCTGACCGGCCAGGCCGCGCCCCTACTTTCTTTCTCTTCAGCCACGCCAGGAGATCTGCTTCATGACCGCCACGCTCGCCTACGCCGCCCCGTCCGCCACCGCGCCACTGGCGCCCTTCAGCATCGAACGCCGCGCCCCCGGCGCGAGCGACGTCCAGATCGACATCCTCTTCTGCGGCGTGTGCCACTCCGACCTGCACACGGCCCGCAACGAGTGGAAGAACACGATGTACCCGTCGGTGCCCGGCCACGAGATCGTTGGCCGTGTCAGTGCCTTCGGTACCGGTGTCAGCAAGTTCAAGCTGGGCGACGTCGTCAGCGTGGGCTGCATGGTGGACAGCTGCCAGCACTGCGCCTCCTGTGGGGACGGCCTGGAGCAGTACTGCGAGAACGGCTTCACCGGCACATACAACGGCCCCGTCTTCGGCGGCGAGAACACCTACGGCGGCTACTCCAGCCGCATCGTGGTGCCGGAGAAGTTCG
>SXGQ01581798.1_pt1 | contig 22227 bp, 19 predicted proteins | sample 3178371 | NCBI WGS metagenome assembly SXGQ01 (sample SAMN11356859, study PRJNA531348) | freshwater metagenome | isolation source: freshwater sample F1-20 | place: China: Fuxian Lake, Yuxi | collected 2017-12-25 | reverse complement strand
CTCCACGCCACCCGGGCGGCCGTCGAGGAGGGGATTCTCCCCGGTGGCGGTGTCGCCCTGCTGCGGGCCAGCTCGCAGGTCAAGGCGAAGGGGCTCTCCGACGACGAGGCGGTGGGCTTCAACATCGTCGTCCGCGCCTGCCGGGCGCCGGTGACGATGATCTCCTCCAACGCCGGCCAGGACGGTTCGATCGTCTGTGAGAAGGTGCTCGCCGGCAGCGGCAACTTCGGCTACAACGCCGCCACCGACGAGTACGAGGACTTGGTCAAGGCGGGTGTCATCGACCCCACGAAGGTGACGCGGACGGCGCTGCAGAACGCCACCAGCGTGTCGACGCTGCTGCTCACCAGCGACGCCCTGATCGCCGAGAAGCCGAAGGAGTCGAAGGCCAAGGCGGCCGCGGGCCACGGCGGCGGTGACTACGACATGTATTGAGCGTCCGCGGGCGGTGCCGCCGCGGCGGTGCCGGCTTGGTCGATCACGCACTGGCCGGGGTGTCCACGGGGGCACCCCGGCTTTTTCGTTGCCAGGGGGCGGTGGCACGCGGGGCCCGGCATCAGGCGGCCTTGCGCCACGGATGGGGCAGGCAGCCGCGCCGCTCGAGCTTGTCGACATGCTGGCGGGCGGCATGGAGCCGGAACTCGAGGTCCTTGCAGCGATGCTCCAGGGCGAGGCACTGGTGCTCGACCTCCTGACGGCGGTGCTCGGCGATCGAGACCTCGCGCTGCAGTCCGAGGATCTGGCGCTCGAGGCTGGACTCGCTGGGGCGGAGTTCCGCGAGCTCGTGGGTCGCCTTCCGCCAGGCGGCGTCGGCGGCCATGGTGGCCTGGAGCGAGAGGGCGAGGAGTTCGTCGGTTTCGGCGAGTGCCGCGCTGGCCTGCTGCTCGGCACCCTCGGCGGCGGGTTCGCCGAGGCGGTGGTGCGCAGCGTCACGCGACCACCAGCGGCGATCGCGGCGCAGCCGCTCGGCGGTGTCGGGATCGCAGAGCCCGAGGAGGCGCTCGCTGGCGGCGCCGGTGGCGTCGATGATGGCGTCGAGTTGCGGCTGCCCGATCACGCCAGGCAGGCCCCCCATCGCCCGGACGCGTGCCTCACTGTCGTCGACGGCGCGGACCCAGCGCCACCAGGCGAACTTGAGCTCCGACATGCTTGCCGACGAGGGCATCGTGTGGCGGGTGAGGAAGCGGGCGAATGGTCCGGGAAAGGCGACGTTGTGACGCACGTCGGTGGGCGACGGCTGGCAGCCGAGCACGCGGCAGAAGTCCTCCGCCACCGAGCCCTCCATGAGCCGCACCGTGAGGCGGCGCACGGCGGGCAGCGCCTGCCAGACGGCGAGGTGGTCGGCCCAGCGCGTGAGTGGCAGCAGGGCCTGGAGCCACTCGTCGATCGACGAGGCCTCGGCCTGGTGCCGTTGCCAGTAGGCACTCGTCAGCCAGGAGACCGGGTCGCGGACGTAGGCCACCACCTCGAGCGGGGCCTGGAGCAGGTCGGTGAAACGCTCGACGAGCGACCGGTCGGCGTGGACCCACAGTTCATAGCTCATGATCGGCACGATGCCGTCGCGCCGCATCGCCTGCAATTCGGCGACACAGGCGTCGAGCCGGGCCCGGGGGAGCTGGAGGAGGCTCTCGATCGCGCCGCTGTTGGCGTAGTGCGCGGCGAACCGCGACGCCATCTCTTGGAGACCGCGGCCACGGCGCAATTGGCCGCGGGCGTTGAGGGCGACGTACTCGTAGGCCACCCCCGGCCGGTCATCGGCGGGGCGGAGCGGATTCCACGTGAGGTCGTACTGCAGCGCCGAGGACCCGGCCTTCGGTCCACCGATATGGAGCACGATGGGCAGTTCGGTGGGCATGCGGACGAAATCCTCCCGGTTCCGACATCATCGGAACCGGTGGACCGTACGCTTGAGGCCGATCATGCCGCGGGGGAGGTTTTTTCCAGATAGACGAGGAATTCCGCCTGCGGCGACCCTTTAAACCCGGTGTGGGGGCCGCTCACCTCGGCGTCGATGAGCCCCACCCGGCGGATCCGCTGGAAGATCTCGACGAACGATTCGGGTGTCCAGACCGTGCAATGGACGTCGAGGTAGCTGTCGGTGCCATGGACGTGGCGGGCGAAGTCGACCGCCTGCCGGTCGGAATAGTGCCGCCGTGCCTGCTCGAACGGCGGGAGCGGCGTGGCGAACGACACCGTGCCGTCGTCGAAGAAGGACTGCGAGAGGAAGTCCATCACCTGGGTTGCGGTCGGCCGCGACGGCTTCTCGATCGACCACCCCACCACCTGGGCGAAGGTCGTCGGCGCCCGGTAGTAGTCCATCGTGTAGTGCTTGTGCGGCAGGAGGATCGCCACGCGCCCGCCGACCTCGACGCACTCGAGGATCTCCTGGAGCCAGCCCAGGGGATTGGGGACGTGCTCGAGCACGTGGCTGGCGATCGCGTAGCCGAAACGTCGACCGTCGACGCACTTCGACAGCCGCTTGCCCGGCACCCAGACGGCGTCGATCCACGGCACCTCGCGCCCCACGCTGCCCGGGTTCACGGCGGCCTTCCGCTGGATCTCGTCGTTATCGATGCAATCGACGTAGAACACGTCGTGCTTCGACCGGTCGCTGACGGGATGGAAGTAGGGGGCGATCTCCAGCCCCGGCAGGTGCGCCGGCAAATGGCTCATGATGAAGGCCCGGCGGCCTTCCTCGGCCTCCACGAACCACTGCGGGAAGGCCTGGGTAGCGGTCGCTGTCATCGGGGGGGTTCCTCGCGGGAGCCGCCGGGGCGGCGGCATGGTCGATGGGTGGGTGCGGTCAGGCGGCGCGGCGGATGGTCGCGGCCCCGGCGTCCTGCCGGGCGGCGGCGACCCAGGTGGCCACGTGTCCGGCGGCATGGAGCCAGGCGATCGTCTGGCGGATTCCCTCCACCAGGCCGGTGGAGGCGACGTAATCGAGCCGCTCGGCGGCGTGGTCGACCGACATCACGCGGCGCGTGTAGCCCACCGGCTTGTCGGCACGGAAGCGGGGTCGGACCCCCGACCCGGCCGCGGCCGCCACGATCGTGGCGATCTCGCGGATCGAGGTCTCGCGGCCCGAGCCGAGATTGAACGTCGCCCCGGCGAAGGCCTCCGCGGTCGTGACCACGGTGGCGATGCCCTCGGCCACGTCGGTGACGTAGACGAAGTCGCGCGTGGCCGAGCCGTCGCCCCACACCTCGAACGAGCCTTCGTCCAGCTCCGCGGCGAGCACCGCCTTGCGGATCAGGGCGGCGACCACGTGGCCGCGCGTCTCGTCGAACGCATCACCGGGGCCATAGAGGTTCGAGGGGATCACCGTCACGGTGTCGGTCGGCAGGCCGTCGCAGAGGGTGGCCGCCGCCAGCGACGTGGCGAGCTTGGCGTAGCCGTAGGTGCCGGTGTCGCCGGAGGGCACACCCTCGAGGAGCGCCTCCTCGGCGAGCGGCAGCGCGGCGTCGCCCGAGTAGGAGCAGGGGGTACCGGCGAGGACGAGACGGCGCACCCCGCCGCGGATCGCCGCTCGGATGACATTCAGCCCGAGGGCGTAGTTGTCGTGGAACGCCCGTCCGGGGCAGCTTTTCAGGTAGCCCACGCCGCCGACGTCGGCCGCGAGGTGGACCACCGTGTCGGCCCCGGTGAGGACGCGCTCGGCGGTGGCGGTGTCGCGGAGATCGCCATCCTGCCGCCCCAGCGGCCTGACCGGAAGGCCGCGGCGCTGGAGGCTCTTGACGACATGCCGCCCGAGGAATCCCCGGGCTCCGGTGACCATGATCGGTGCGGGGTGGGTGGTGGGCATCGGCTCCTCTTTGGCAAGCGCGGGGGAGACTCGGTCGCGTGGGTGACGGGCGGGGCGGTGAGTGGATCGGCTCGGTCAGACGGTGCGGCCGGCGAGCACCCCGCGGTAGATCCGCTCGTAGGCGGCCTGGGTGTTGGCGAGCGAATACCGCATCCGGGCGGTGGCGCGGTGCTGCCGCGTCTCGGCGTAGAGCTGCGGCTCGAAGCGGGCGCACTGGCGGATCGTGGCGGCGAACTGCTCGGCATCCCCGACGTCGGTGGCGATGCTCGAGAAGGCGGTGTCCTTGTCCATCCGGTAGACGAACATGCTCCGCGCCCGCGAAGTGATCACCGGGCGGTCGTAGGAGAGCACGTCGGCGAGCACGGCCGACCCCGACTGACCGACCTCGTCGTAGGGGAGTACGAAGACGTCGGCCTGCTCGAGGATCGCCGCCTGGTCGGCGGCGCTGGCGAGGAAGCCGGTGAACAGGATCCGTGACTGCAGCCCCCAGACGTCGGCCTGCTGGATGAGATCCATCCAGTAGTCGTTGCCGGTCTTGTCCTTCGGGTGGACGCCACCGGCGACCACCAGCTTGAAGCCGTCGGGGAGGTGACGGAGGGCCGAGAGGACGTGGCCGTGCCCCTTGTAGCGGCTGACGAAGCCGGGAACCATCACCCAGGTGTCGCGCGGGTTCTTGCGCAGCGGCGGCTCCGTGACCTCGGTGACCGCCCGCTCGATCGGGATCGGCACCACATGGACCCGCTTCTTCATGTCGGGGAAGGTCTCGACGAAGTACTTGTGGGTGTCCTTGCTGTGAAGCACGATCGCATCGGCTCGGCGCAGGGCGGCGGCGATGTGTCGGTTGCGGTGGCCGTGGAGCGCCGTCTCGAGCAGTTGCGACGAGACCCGGTTGCGCTGGGCCCGCGACATGCTCTTGAGCCAGGTGTGGAGGCTGATCACGACCGGCTTGCGGAGCTGCTTCATCACCTGGAGGAAGCGGCGGTTGGCGGGGGCGATGCGCCGGGCGAAGAAGCAGAATTCGTGCTGGATGTGGATCAGGTCGGCGTCGGAGCGGTTGACCGCCGCGACGAGGTCGCGGAAGTAGCGGTCGAGCTCCCAGCGGCTGATCCGCTTCTCGCCGTCGATCAGGTTGCGCATGTCGAACGGCAGGATCGTGGCGAAGCGTTCGAGGCCGACCGCCAGCCGCTTGGCGTATTCGGCGTTGCCGCACTGCTGGTCCCAGGGAGTCATCAGCGCCACGCTGAACGCGGCGGGGGGAGCTGCCAGGCGCGGCAGGTCCGACTCGTCACCCGCCGCCCTTCCGCGGCTCGGCGGAACCACTGCCAGATTGCCCTTCATCGCGCCCCTCTCGTGGACGGCCGCCGGCCAATGGGTCGTCCCGCCGGTGGTGATCACCGCTGGGTGGCGCTGGCTGGTCGGTCGCGGCGGGAGGGTAGCGACCGCCGGAGAGGGTCAAAAGGTCAGTTTTGCCGCTGGGTGACCGGTTGCCGGTGAGCGCTTCCAGGGCCACGAAACCATCGGCGCCGGCAGGTCGCGCTGCGCCGCACGGAGGTGGGCGGCGGGCGAAGACGGCGCGGTGGATGAGCCACGCCGCCGCCAGGGCGGCGATCGCGAGGGCCACCGCATCCTGCCACCAGTCGACCATCTGGTATCCCGTCGTGGTGACGACCGCCCCCGTCAGCCGCCGTCAGCCGCCGACGAGGCGGGAGGCGAGGGCGTGTGTGATCCAGGCGGCCACCCAGGCCAGCGCCGTCATCGACGTGAACGAGACCAACGGCCAGATCCAGCTGTGCGTCTCCTTGCCGATCACCACCAGGGTGCTCGCGCACTGGGCACACAGCGCGAAGAAGACCATGATCGAGAGGGCCACCGGGAGGGTGAAGACCGGGCGGTCGGTGCCGTCCCAGGTGGCGGCGCGGAGGCGCGCCGCGAGACTGCCGTCGGCGGCGAGGGGATCCTCGTCGCCGACGTTGTAGATCACCCCCAGCGTGCCCAGCACCACCTCGCGGGCCGGAAAGCTCGCCAGGACCGCGCAGCCGATCCGCCAATCCCAGCCCAGCGGGCGGACCAGCGGCTCGATCCAGCGGCCGGCTCTGCCGAGGAAACTCTGACGCTGGGCGGCCCCACGGCGCGCGGCGGCGGCCCCCGCGGGGGTGTCGAGGCGGGCCAGCTCCGCGGCCGGTGGCCCGGGGTCGGCGGCGGCGCCTGCTCGGCGCTCGAGTTCGAGTCGCTCCGCGGCCACCTCGGCGTCGATCGCCGCGTCGCTGTGCGGGGAGCTGGCGAGGGCCCAGATGATCACGCTCACCGCCACGATGAGGGTGCCGGCGTTCTGGAGGAACGAGCCGGCCGCCTCCGTCACCCGGCCCACGACCACGTCCCAGCGCGGCCAGCGCCAGCGCGGCAGCTCCATCACGAACGGCTGGCGCGAGCGGCCGATCACGGTGCGCGACAGCACCCAGGCCAGTGCCGCGGCGACCGCCACCCCCAGCCCGTAGAGGCCCACCAGAACGAGCGCCGGGAGGCGCAGCCACGGCAGCCCCACCGGCCGGTCGGGGACGAACGCCCCGCAGAACAGCAGATACACCGGCAGCCGCGCCGAGCAGCTCATCAGCGGGGCGAGCATGATCGTCAGCAGGCGGTCGCGCGGGTTTTCGATCGTGCGCGTCGCCATGATGCCGTGAATCGCGCAGGCGCAGCTCGACCGCAGGGGGATGAACGACCGTCCGGAGAGCCCCACCCCTGCCAGCAGCCGGTCCATGAGGAAGGCGGCCCGGGCCATGTAGCCGCAGCCCTCGAGGAGGGCGACGAAGGCGAACAGGAGCGCGATCTGCGGCACGAAGACGACCACGCTCCCCACGCCGGCGAGGACACCATCGACCACGAGCGACTCGATCGGGCCGTCGGGGAGCCAGTGCCGCGCCAGATCGGCCACCCAGCCGACCGCCCCTTCGAGGAGGTCCATCAGCGGCGCCGCCAGCCAGAAGATCGAGGAGAACATCGCCAGCATCGTGGCGGCGAAGGCGAGCGTGCCCCAGACGCGGTGGGTGAGGAGGGCGTCGATGCGCTCCGCGAACCGGGTGCCGGGGACGGTCCGCCGTGTGATCACGCCGTCGAGCTGCCGCTCGATCCAGGCGTAGCGGGCGATCGCTTCGCGGGCGGCCGGCGAGTGGTGCGTGCCGGCGTCGGCCTCCATCTCGGCCAGTCCGCGCGGCGCCGGCGGCGGCGGGGCGCCGATCGCGGCGACGATCTGGGTGGCCAGCTGCTCGGTTCCCCGGCGGGCCGGGGCGACGACCGGGATCACCGGGCAGCCGAGCCGCTCGGCCAGCCGGAAGGTGTCGATCGCAATCCCCTGTGCGGCGGCGACGTCGGACTGGGTGAGGGCGATCACCACCGGCACGCCGAGGCCGAGGACCTGGCTGGCGAGGTAGAGGTTGCGCTCGAGGTTGGTGGCGTCGGCGACCACCACGGCGCACGCGACCGCGGGCATGTCGGCCAGCCGCCCGGTGAGGGCATCGACCGCCACCTGCTCGTCCGGGCTGCGGGGCACGAGCCCGTAGACGCCGGGCAGATCGACCAGATCGAGGCTCCGGCCGCCGTGAGTGAAGCGGCCCACCTTGCGCTCGACGGTGACCCCGGGATAGTTGCCGACCCGGGTGGGGATGCCGGCCAGCGCCGTGAACAGCGAACTCTTGCCGACGTTGGGATTGCCCACCAGGGCCACGGTGGGAACATCGCTCGGCGGCCCGCTGACACCGCGCTGCGGGTTGGGATCTTCCCCTGGCGGAACAGCCTCCCGACCTGGGGTCTCACCGGAGCCGGGCGGGGGCGTCATGGTGGTGTCAGCGCGGAGACGCCGGCGCGGCCGTCACCGCCACCCGACGGGCGTCGGTCCGCCGGATCGACAGGCGGTATCCGCGGAGCTCGAGTTCGAGCGGGTCACCCAGCGGTGCCCGCCGCACCACCCGCACGCGCACGCCGGGGGTGAGGCCCAGTTCCAGGAGGCGGCAGGTGGTGGGATCGTCGCCGTCGAGGCTCGCCACCCGCGTGGAGTCGCCGATCGGCACCTGATCGAGCGATCCCAACGGCATCGCTGCACGGGCCCGCGGCGAATCACCGACTGAAACCTGATCGAGCGGGCCCATGGTGTGATCCTGGGATGCGATCGGCCTCTGGCGAGCGATCCTGGGGGTGATCGCCAGAATTGAGATTGAATCTCAATACAACCTCTAGTGTAGAACCCAAGCGATTGCCGGGCAACAGTCTGGTTTTTTTCCGGTCCGGGAGTGGGCCTGGAGTTGCCCGGGAGTTGTTCGATGGCTGCCATGCACCCACCGGCGCTGTTCGTCACCGGCACCGACACGGGGGTGGGGAAGACGGCGGTCGCCGTGGCGATCGTCCGGCAACTCGCCGCCGCCGGGGTCGCCGTGGGGGCCTACAAACCGGTCGCCAGCGGCACCTCCGCCGCCGACGTCACTGGCGACCCGTGGCGCCTCTGGGACGCTGCGGGCCGCCCCCTGTCGGTGGCTGATGTCTGCCCGCAGATCTTCCGCACCCCGATCGCCCCGGCCGATGCGGCCCGCGCAGAGGGCCGGGCGATCGACGAATCCCGGCTGCGGTCGGGGATCATGGCCTGGCGATCCCACGGCTTCGTGGTCGTCGAGGGGGCGGGAGGGCTCTGTTCTCCACTGGCCGACGACACGCTGGTGGCCGATCTGGCCCGCGACCTCGGCACTGCGCTGGTGATCGTCGACGATGCCCGGCTGGGGTGCATCGGTCGGACACTGGCGACGGTGCTCGCCGCCCGGTCGCTCGGGTTGTCGGTCGCCGCGGTCGTGCTCTCGGAGGTCGCCGATCCGGGGGACGATGCCACGCGCCCCGATCATCCCCGCCGGATCGCCGCCGCCGGCCAGGCGGCCCTGGTGCGCCGCCTCGCCCCCATGCCGATCCTCTCGCTGCCCCACGGCGCGCGCGCGATCCTGCCCCCTGCCGACTGGGTCGCGCTGGGCCACCGGGCAGAGGTGACACCTCCCGGTGGCTGACTGCCGGTGGCCCCGGTCCTGCCGCCGGGCCGCTACCATGGAGGACCGTTCGGGGGTCGATCACGTCGCACAGGGGGTTTTGTCATGCAGCGGGAGTGCCAGGGAATCCGAGCCCGTTGGGGTGTGTGTGGCGTGCTCGCCGCCGGGGTCTGCGTGGGCATCGCCGTGAGCGCGCCGGCATCCGGACAGGAACTCGCCGCGGCCGACGCCGGCTGCTGGCAGCAGTGGCGCGGCCCGTCACGCGACGGAATCGTCGCCGGGGCCACCTGGCCCGACGGCCTCGCCGCCGACCGGCTCGCCCGCTCCTGGCGGATGGAACTCGGCCCGAGCTACTCCGGGCCGGTGGTCGCCGGCGACCTCGTGTTCGTCACCGAGACGAAGGACCGGAAGACCGAGCATGTCCGCGCCCTCGAGCGGAAGACTGGCAAGCAGGTCTGGGAGGCCTCCTGGGAAGGGGCGATGACCGTGCCGTTCTTCGCCATCTCCAACGGCTCCTGGATCCGCGCCACGCCGGCGGTCGACGGTGGGCGGATCTATGTCGCCGGGATGCGCGACATGCTCGTCTGCCTGGATGCCGCCACCGGCACCGAGGTGTGGCGCAAGGACTTCGTCAAGGAGTTCGACAGTCCGCTTCCCGCCTTCGGTTTCGTCTCCAGCCCGCTCGTCATCGGCGACCATGTCTTCGTCCAGGCGGGCTCCGGGTTCGTGAAGCTCGAGAAGGCCACCGGCAAGGTGGTGTGGCGCGTGCTCGACGACGGTGGCGGGATGTCGGGGAGCGCCTTCGCGTCGCCATTTCCCGCGACGATCGACGGCGTGCCGCAGCTGCTCGTGCAGGCGCGCGAGTTTCTCGCCGGCGTCGACCCGGAGGCGGGCACCGTGCTGTGGAAGACGCCGGTGGAGGCGTTCCGCGGGATGAACATCGTCACCCCCTCCGTCAGCGATGGCCGGATCTTCACCACCAGCTACGGTGGCGGATCGTTTCTCTTCGCGGTCGGTGCGCCGGCCGCCGAGGGGGCGCGGCCGGTGGAGACGGTGTGGCGCAACAAGGTGCAGGGCTACATGTCGAGCCCGATCGTCATCGGCGGCCATGCCTACGTCCACCTGCGCAACCAGCGCTTCGCCTGCATCGACCTGGCCACCGGCAAGGAGGCGTGGATCACCACCCCGTTCGGCCGCTACTGGAGCATGATCGCGCAGGGCGAGCGGATCCTCGCCCTCGACGAGACCGGTGACCTGCGTCTGATCCGGGCCACGCCGGAGAAGTACGACCTCGTGGGGGAGATGAAGGTCGCCGACAAGGAGAGCTGGGCCCACATCGCCGTCGATCGTGGCACGGTCTATGTGCGCGATCTCGAGGGGATCACCGCCTACGAGTGGAAGTGACCAGGTCCCTGGGGCATGCGCGGAGTGATCAGACTGATTCGTCGGGCCCCGTGGGCCACCGTGTGGCTGGGTCACGCGCGGAGCTGCCGGGCCGATTCCGTCGCGCCGGCCGTCGTGACATGGCACCCGGTGGCCAACTCGAAGCCGGCAAAGCCGGAGAGGCGCGGCAGGATCTCGAGATGCCAGTGCCAGCGGGCCGGCAGCAGCCCGACGAGCGGCGCCTGGTGGAGCCACCAGTTGTAGTCGGCCCCCGGCGCGAGGTGCTCGAGCCGGCCCACCACCAGCCGGGTGAGGTCGGCCAGCGCCCCGACCGACCCGGCGTCGGCATGGAGATGGGGGCGCGGGTGGCGGGGAAGGATCCAGGTCTCGTAGGGCTGCCGCGGTGCCGGGGGCACCAGTGCCACCAGGTCGGCCGCGGTGGCGACGATCCGGTCGTCGGCGGCCGCCGCGGTGAGCAGGTCGGCGAACGGGTCGGCCACGCCGCCGGCCAGATCGAGTTCCGCCACCGCCAGCGGCGGCACGAAGGCCAGCCCGACGATCTGGCTGTGGACGTGGGCCAGCGACGCCCCCGCGGCGGGCCCGGAGTTCTTGAAGACGGTCGTCCAGGCCAGGTCGCCGCGCTCCGCGAGCTGCGCGAGGCGCCGTTGGCACAGCGACCAGGCGGCGCGCCAGGCCACCGGGTCGATGCCGAGGATCGAGGTCTGGTGGTCCGGCGACTCCACCAGCACCTCGTGGACCCCGTGCGCCGGCGTGTCGCTGCCGGTGGTGCTGCCGGCGGCGAACGCCTCGACCACCGGGTAGCGGTTGGGGATGATCCGCGCCACCCACGCTGCGGCGGGACCGGGGAACCGGAGCACCTCGTCGGGGGTCAGATGCTCGTGGCCGGCGCAGAACGGGCAGTCGGCCGCCGAGGAATCGCCCGGCGTGTCGATCGGCCGGGCGGCGCGGCGCGGCGCCACGAACACCGTCCGTGGCACGGCGCGGTCGTGGGCGAGTCGCGGTCGGGGATCGGGTGGGGGCTCCTCCGCAGGGCGCGACCGGCTGCCGTCACCATTTCCGCTCATCGCTGCGCCCCCTGCGTGCGCCCTGCGGCGCTCCCTGTGGGCGCGTTGAAGCAGGCCGGTGGCATCCGTACACTCTCGACCGTCGAAGCCGTTCCCGGAGACCGTTTTCATGCTCACCGTTGGCGATGCCTTTCCCGCGTTCTCTGCCCCCGCCTGTATCGGCACCGGGAAGGACGACATCAAGTCGGTGTCGAACCGTGACTACGCCGGTCGCTGGGTGGTGTCCTTCTGCTACCCCAAGGACTTCACCGTCGTCTGCCCGACGGAGCTGGCGGAGTTCCACAAGCAGCTCAAGGCGTTCGCCGACCGCGACACCGCCGTCGTCGGCGGCAGCACCGACAACGAGTATTCCCACCTCGCCTGGCGGCGCAGCCATCCCGACCTCAAGGACCTCGGCTATCCGCTCATCGCGGCGCAGAAGCTCGCCCCGGAGCTGGGGATCCTCGAGAAGACCGAGGGCTACTGCCTGCGCGCCACGTTCATCGTCGATCCGCACGGTGTAATCCAATGGGTCGATGTCAACCAGGGGCGGGTCGGTCGCAGCGTCGCCGAGGTGCTCCGGGTGCTCGACGCGCTGCAGAGCGACGAGCTCTGCCCGAGCACCTGGAAGAAGGGCGATCCCTCCGTGAAGGTGGGATGACGTCTGAACTGTGGCCGGTTTGTTGTGCGGCCAATGGCCGGTTTGTTGTGCGGCCAATGGCCGGTGAGTTGTGCGGCCAATGGCCGGTGCAGCGGGAGCGGTAGGGTGACCCAGGAGAGGAGCTGGCGACTGAAGTTCGCCGTCGCCTTCCGCGGCCTCTTCCGGGCGGTGCGGACAGAGTCGAGTTTTGCCGTCCACCTGCCGGTGGCAGCGGGGGTGATCCTGCTCGCCGCCCTCCTCCGACTGCCGCCCGGTGACTGGGCCGCGCTCCTGCTGGCGATCGGCGGGGTGCTGGCCGCCGAGGTGTTCAATTCCGCCCTCGAGGCGTTCGCCCGGGCCCCCGGGCAGGGGCGCCATCCGCGGATCCGCGATGCCCTCGACATGGCCAGCGCCACGGTGCTCGTCGCCGCGGGCACGGCGGCGACGGTGGGGGCGGTGGTCTTCGTACCCCGTCTGGTGGATCTGCTCCGGGCGGGCGGCGGTTGAGCGGCCGTGCGGGTCACGTTGACCCTGTTTCCGCAGACAGGCTACCGTGCCGCTGCGAAGGCTGTGCCGCATGGGGCGACAGCCGGCCCGTTCCCCTTCTGGAGGTTTTTCATGGGTAAGCTCCTTGCCGAATTGATCGGCACGTTCTGGCTGGTCCTCGGTGGTTGCGGCAGCGCCGTGCTGGCCGCCTCATTCGCCGACAACCCGCACTTCGGCATCGGCTTCCTCGGTGTCTCGCTCGCCTTCGGGCTCACGGTGCTCTCGATGGCGGTGGCGATCGGTCACATCTCCGGGTGCCACCTCAACCCGGCGGTCACGTTCGGACTGGCCGCCGGCGGCCGGTTCGCCTGGAAGGACGTCCTCGGCTACGTGGTGGCGCAGACACTCGGCGGCTTCTTCGGGGCCTTCGTGCTGTTCGTCATCGCCAGCGGGTTGCCGGGATTCGAGGTCGGGGAGTTCGCCTCCAACGGCTACGAGGAATTCTCACCGTCGAAGTATTCGCTGGTGGCCTGCTTCGTGACCGAGGTGGTGCTGACGGCGGTATTTCTCTTCGTGATCCACGGGGCGACCGACAAGAAGGCCGGTTCGGTGATCGCGCCGATCGCCATCGGCCTCTGTCTGACGCTCATCCACTTGGTGAGCATCCCCGTGACCAACTGCTCGGTGAATCCGGCGCGGAGCACCGCCACCGCCCTGATCGCCGGCTATTTCGGCAGCACGATCGTCAACCAGCTGTGGCTGTTCTGGGTGGCACCGATCGTGGGCGGCATCATCGGCGGCGTGCTCTACCGCGTGGTCGACGAGTGCGACGACTGAGCACCGGGCGCGCTCCCGGCGCGGAGGAACAACCGAACGGCCGGCCATACGCGGGTGTGGCCGGCCGTTCCGCAGCCCCCGTGAAACGCGTTGCGTTTCGGTTGGCCACAGGCTATTCGGCGGCGGCCGACCGGCGCCTATTTCTTCCGCAGGTCGTAGCAGAGGATCGCGTCCCCCTCGCGCAGGTAGAGGAGGCCATCGACGATCGCCGCATGCGACCAGCTCGGCCGCTCGTCGCTGCCGGGGATCTTGAAGGCGCTGACCTCGCGGTAGGTGGACGGATCGGCCTTCACCAGTGCCAGCGTGCCGTCGGAGTAGCGCACGTAGATGTGGCCGTCGGCGGCCACCACGCTCGCCGAGTTCTTGCCGCTGCCGCGCTCCTTCCAGACGATCGTGCCGGTCTTCAGCTCGGCGCAGAACGGGATCCCCCTGTCGTCGGAGTCGCCGTAGAGGTGGTCGCCGACGAGGACGATGCCGCCGTGCTTGTTGGCGAGTTCGGTCTTCAGGCCGTAGACCTCCTCGATCTTCACCGTGCCGTCGCCCTGCGGCACCTGCTTGAGGAGGGCCCCGCCCCGCTTGTAGCCGGCGGAGAAGAACACCAGGTCGCCGCTGACGATCGGCGTGGGGATCACCGCCGTGGTCTGGTCGATCGGGTAGGTCCAGAGGAGCGTGCCGGTGTCGGCATCGACGCCGAGCGCCCCGCTTGCGGTGGTCTGCACGTAGATGCGGCGGTTGCCCACCGGCGCGACCACGATCGAGGCATGGCCGGCGCCGCGGTCGCCCGGCAGCGAGCAGGTCCAGATCGGCTTCCCGGTCTTCTTCTCGAGGGCCACGACCGTCGCCTTCTCGCCGCCGGGGGTGCAGACGAGCCTGTCGCCGTCGATCAGCACCGACTCGCTGTAGCCCCAGCTGTCACCCTTCTTGCCGCCGAACTGCTCCTTGAGGTTCACCCGGAAGGCCTCCGCCCCGTCGCCGGTCTTGCAGGCGACCAATTCGCCGAACGGCGTGATCACGTACACCATGTCCCCGTCGACGGTCGGGGTGCTGCGCGAGCTCTGCCACGAGGCCTGCCCGTCGGTCCAGGGCTTGCCCGTCTTCGTCTTCCAGAGCGCTTTGCCGGTGCCGCGCTCGAAGCAGGTGAGATACTCGTCGGCATCCCCCGCGGCGCTGGAGAGGCCGTCGCCGAGGGTGTAGATGCGGTCGCCGGCGATCGCCAGGCTGGCGTAGCCGCGGCCGGCGCCGGCCGTCTTCCAGACCAGCGGCGGCCCCCCCTCCGGCCAGGCGTCGAGCAGGCCGCCCCCCTTGGCGACGGCCGTGCGGCCCGAGCCGCGGAACGTGGGCCAGTCGTCGGCCCGAGCGGCGCCGGGCAGCGTGAGGGCCGCCAGCGCGGAGAACATGGCGAGAACGAAGGGCAACGACTCCGGGCGGGGGGCAAACGCCATCGTGCGGGCTCCGGGGAAAGGGGAACGACCGCCGTGGGGGCGGCCCGGCAGCGGATCCTCTCGGGCTTGGGAGCCTAACAGACAGTGGACAACAACCATCCCTGGTTTTGCCCTCGGGTAAACCTCCGGGTTTCGCGGGAACCGCGCTCCCGGCACCTCATCCGTGAGGTGCAGCAGGCTGTGTGTGCACAGTCTCCTGGCTGGGCCCGAGCGATGGTCAAACGGCGGGGAGGGTCGCGCCGGGACCGTTCCCCTTGCCCACGTGAGGCACCGTTGCGAGACTCCGCAGCGGCGCCATCCCGGTCGTGGGGGATTCATCGTCCGGTGTCGTGGCGCCTCCTCCCCTCGCCGAGGTGCATCATGGGTGTCGCGCCAGGGTTCTTCCGTCGTGCCGTCGCCGGCCTGGCAGCCCGAGGCCAACGGCCGGCCCTCTGGTGGGGCAGGCTGTGTGTCCACAGCCTGCTGGCGGCGGGGCTGATCGCGATCGCGGGCATGCCGCCGGCAGGGGCCGCCGACACCCCCCCGCTCGCCGACTCCCTCGCCCCGTGGTGGGCCTGCGTGAGCGGCGGGCGCGAGTCGTTTTCCCTCGCCGGAACCGTCCTCCTCGACGCCCGCGGTGCCGGCACGCAGCGGGTCGCCGTGCGCCTCACGCGCCACGATGGCGAGGCGTTCGACCTCGTGATCGACCATCCCGAATACGGCGCCCACATCCGCCGCCGGGCCGACGGCATCGCGCTGGCGGTGCCGCTGCACGGCGTCGTCCATCTGGGGGAGGGGGGGCTCGACGGCGCCGACCACCTCGCCCCGGCCGGCTGCGGTGCCCGGCTCGTCTCACCCGACTCGAAGCTCTCTCTCGCGCTCCCGTTCCTGGCCCAGCCGAGCGCCGCCGGGGTGGCCGGCCTGGCGACCGGGCTGCTGGGGGTGCGATTCGATGCCGACCGGGGGGTGTGGCGGCTGGGTGACGACGCCAGCCTCGCCTTTCCTGCCGTGGATACGCTGGTCGTCGCGGCCGGTGACATGCGCGTGGAGCTGGCCCTCGCCGAACCGGCACCCCCGGCGGCGGTGGCCGACTGGCCAGGCCTGCGGGTCAACCGCCTGCCGCGGGAGGAGATCGAGCGGCAACTCGCCCGTGGGGCGCGGCGGGCCCTCGAGATCCTCGCCCCGGGGCCAAGCCTCCTCGCCCCGGCGGAGGAGGCGCGGAGCGTGCCCCACGGCCGTCTCGAGTGGATCGGTGGCCAGCGTGTCGTGACGCTCCACGGCACCCCCGGGGAAATGGGCCGTGCCCATGGGGAGTTGCTTCCCGTCGAGGCTGGCCGCTGCATCGATTCGGTGCTTCACGTGGTCGGCACGGTGGAGACGGTCCGCACCGGCGAATGGTTCCGCCACCGCCTCGAGGCCGCCGCGGCGCGCCTCGCCCCCCACATCCCGGCACGGCACCAGGAGGAGAACCGCGCCCTGGCGGCTGCCCTCGGGGTCGATCCGCAGGTGTTTGCGGTGGTGAACGTGTTTCCCGAACTGTTCCACTGCTCCGGTTTCGCCGTCTCCGGATCGGCCACCACCGACGGGGTGCTCTACCACGGCCGGGTCCTCGACTACATGACCGAGATCGGCCTCCAGGATGCGGCGACGACGTTCGTGGTCGTGCCCACGGGGATGATCCCCTTCGTCAACGTCGGCTACGCCGGCTTCACCGGCAGCGTCAGCGGGATGAACGCCCGCGCCATCTCGCTCGGGGAGATGGGGGGCCGCGGCGAGGGGCAGTGGGACGGCGTGCCGATGGCGACGCTCATGCGGCGGGCGCTCGAGGAATGCTCGACCCTCGACGAGGTGGTCGATCTCTGGAAGCGCAGCCCGCGGACCTGCGAGTACTACTACGTCTTCGCCGATGGCAAGAGCCGGCGGGCGGTGGGGGTGGCGGCCACGCCGGAAACGTGCGAAATCGTCGGCCCGGGGGAGGGGCATCCGCTCCTCGGCGCGGGGATCGGCGACGCGGTCGTGCTCTCCGCCGGCGACCGGCTCACCTGCCTGCGCACGCGCGTCGAGGAGGCGCACGGCCGGCTCGATACCGCCGGCGCCGAGGCCCTCATGGCCCGCCCGGTGGCGATGAAGTCGAACCTCCACAACGTGCTCTTCGTGCCGGAGCAGCTCGTCCTCCACGTCGCCCTCGCCGGCCATGGCCGACCGGCGGCGGAGTGCCCGAGCGTGAGGCTCGATTTCGGGGCGTTGCTCGAGCAGGTGCCGGCCGAGGCCCGGGCGGCGGCCGCGGTGCCCGTCGTGGCCCCGGGGGGGACGTTCGCGGCTGCCGACTCCCTCGCCCCCGGCACCGAGACCAGCCCCGACGCCCGCGACTGCCTCGCCGGCCTGGTCTGGGAGCGACAAGCCTTCACCGTGAGCCTGCACGACGCGGCTGCCGGCAAGGGGGACATGCTCGTGCGCTTTCCCTCCCCCCGTCCTGACAGTGTCCGCTCCAACGACATGGTGTGGATGGAGTGGTTCCAGGCCCGTGACGAGGCCGGCCTGCCCCGGCGCGCTCCGGCCTGCATCGTCGTCCACGAATCGGGCAGCGGGATGACGGTCGGCCGGCTCGTCGCCCGCTGTCTGGCGGCGCAGGGAGTGCACGCCTTCCTCGTGCATCTCCCCTTCTACGGGCAGCGGCGGCCGGCCGACTCCGGGCTCGGCAGCGAGGCGGTCGTGATGGCGGTGCGGCAGGCGGTGGCCGACGTCCGCCGGGCCCGCGACGCCGCCGCGGCGATTCCGCTGGTCGATCCGGGGCGGATCGCCCTCCAGGGCACGAGCCTCGGCGGCTTCGTCGCTGCCACGGCGGCGGGGCTCGATCACGGCTTCCACCGGGTGTTCATCATGCTCGCCGGCGGCGACCTGGCGGGCATCCTCGAGAAGGGGGCGAAGGATGCCGCCGAACTGCGGGAAAAACTCGCCCGCGCCGGGCTCGAGCCGCAGGCGATCCGCGACACGCTGCGGACGATCGAGCCGCTGCGGCTGGCGCACCGGTTCGCCCCGGACCGCACCTGGATCTATTCGGGCCGCTTCGACGACGTGGTGCCGCCGGAGCACTCCCGGCAGCTCGCCACCGCCGCCGGCCTGCCGGCCAAGCACCATGTCGAGATGTACGCCAATCACTACTCGGGGATCGTGTTCCTCCCGGCGATCCTCGCCGAGGTGCAGGCCCGGATCGCCGAGCCTGTCAGCCCGCCGCCGGCTGCGGACTGAATACCGTGCGGGATCGCTCTCGCACGGCCCGCGCGCCCTGTGCCACGCGGCAGGTACGGTCGCCAAACGGCGGCGGTTTTCATGGGTCCCCACAACCGGGTGGTCGATCCACGGTGGCGGGAGGAATCGATGAAAACGCCTGAAAAACGCAGATCTCTGTTTTGATTGTGAGGAAACGATGAGTTTTTTGTCACGCTGTTGACGCAGAAACTGAGTCCTGTATATTGCCGAAGTCGTTTTTCTTTCTCCAGGAACCGCTACTGCAATCACACGGATCTGCCGCTGACGTCCGCGTCGCCGCGCATCCTTTGCAGTGTCTTTCAGGTTCCCTCCGGTTCGCCGGTCCATTTCGGTCCTTTCGGGCCGAACATGTTTTCCGGTGATCCGTTTCGGTGCAGGTGTGCCCTGCTCCGATCTGCCTGCCGAACTGCCTTGGCTGCCGGTCGTGGTTGTGGCGGAAAACCGTGTGCTTGTGGGGCCTACCCCAAAAGGTTTTCCGATGCGTTGCCTCCTCTCCCTCGCGAAGACTGTCGGTTGTGTCTCGGTTCGCTCGCTGGCCGGTGGCTGTGCCATCGCCGCGGCGATCGGATTGGTCGCCCCGGCCGCACGCGGCGAGATGATCGGTTGGATCGATCCCCCTGCTGCCCGTTCGGTGGGTGAAGCCGAGGCCTGTGGCGTCAGGAGCCTCGACGTCGCGACCGACACCGTGACGCGCGAGTCAATCGCCGTTCTCGCCATCGGTACCGCCGTCGACAGCAAGCCCGTCGCCGTCGCACCGACCACGCCCGCCCTCCAGGCACCGCTGGCCGATGGCGCGAAGCCCGACGTGTGGGGCACCCACACCGAGCGGATGGAGTGGTTGTCGGTCGAGCCGACCGAGACCGTCTCCATCGATCCGTATCCCACTTGGAGCGCCGCCTCCGTGGTCGTCGACGACATCGTGACGATCAGTGCGTCGTCCGGTCGGTTCGGGTCGCTGACCACTCTGGCATCGGCGGCTGACTATCGCACCGGCGTCGCCGCCCTCGGCCGCAACTTCTGGAGGTGGTGAGCGGCGACGATCGGCCGTGGTTCCGCAGTCGCGGCGGCTGGCTGACGAAAGAGGAGCGTTGGCCGTCTGGCAGGCGTGTGGAACGGGGCCGATTCGGAGCCGAGCCCGGGGGGAACGAGGGATTCCCATCCCGGTGCGGGAGTCGGTCGGATCGGGTTGGTAGAATCGGAAAGTGAATCGACGAACGAGCCCCGGCGGGCACATCGCCGGGGCCGTTTCGTTTGGTGGGCGGTCGGTTCGGTGCAGGCCGGTGGGCCACGGCCCGTCGGATCGACGTCTTCGAGTCGCGGAGGTGTGGGGTGGCGGCAGAGGGTGACGTGTTCGTGGGTCGGACGAGCATCGAGCAGGTGGAGGAGGGGACCGAACTGGCCCCCAAGTTCGACCCCCAGGGGTTCATTCCCTGCGTCACCACCGACCACCACAGCGGCGAGTTGCTGATGGTGGCGGTGATGAACCGCGAGGCCCTCACGCGCACGATCGAGACGGGCGAGGCCTGGTCCTTCAGCCGCAGCCGCCAGCAGCTCTGGCACAAGGGGGCCACCAGCGGTCTCGTGCAGCGTGTGGTGGAGATGCGGATCGACGACGATCAGGACTGTGTCTGGCTGCGGGTCGAGGTGGCGGGTGGGGCGAGTTGCCACGTCGGCTACCGCTCCTGCGTCTACCGCCGGGTGCCGGTCGGGGCCGAACGGGCCGGCGGCACGGCGCTGTCGTTCACCGAAGCGGAGAAGGTTTTCGACCCGCGCGCGGTCTACGGCGACGCACCCAACCCCACGCAGTTGTAAGGGTTTGGGGGTGGGCAGCAGGCGGGGGCCGCGGGTGCTGTCCCCGCCCGGGTGAGGTCTGCCCGGCGGTCATCCCGGGGGTATGATTCATAGTCGTCCGATGCAGCCCGCCCGCGGCCGCCGTCCTCCCGAGGGAGGTTCGGCCGAACTCCGCCGGGGGGGCGCGGCGACGGTCGCCGCCCCGATCCGTGACCGGCGGCAGGCGATCATCGACGGCCCGATCGGCTCCGGTTCCCTTCGCCAGGTGCCCCATGCTCTCCCCCGCCCAGGTCGCCGAGCAGTATTTCCTCGAGTCGCGGCACCAGTTGCTGGAAATCGCCGCCTATCTCGACCGCTACGACGCCGCGGTCGCCCGGACGCAGTCCACCAACGGCCAACTCGCCGGGGCCGAGCGGAAGCTCGAGGTGATCCGCCGGGCGCTGGTGATCGTGGCCGAGAAGGCGCCCGGTCGCGAGCGGACGGTGGCCCTGCTGGAACTGTTCGCCACGGTCTGATGGCCCGTCGGTCCCCGCGGCGCACCCCGCGCCGCCATCTCCCCGGAGGATGCCGCCGATGCAGATCATCCAGCCCCACTACCACGCCATCGCGCGCACGGCGCAGGACTACGAGCGGATGGCGATGAGCGGCGTCGTCGCCGTGGCCGAGCCCGCCTTCTGGGCCGGCTTCGACCGTCTCTATCCCGAGACGTTCATCGACTACTTCCGGCAGATCTCCGAGTTCGAGCCGACCCGCGCCGCCCAGTATGGAATCCGCCATTTCTGCTGGGTGGCGGTCAATCCCAAGGAGGCCGAAAACCCTGTCCTCACGCGCGAAGTCCTCACGCGCTTCCCGGAGTTCTTCGCCAAGCCGACGGTCCTCGGCGTCGGCGAGACCGGCCTCCACAAGTCGACGAAGAACGAGATCGAGTCGCTCCAGGCCCATGTCGATCTGGCGATGAAGCACGGCCAGCTCGTCCTCATCCACACCCCGCACCTCGCCGACAAGGCACACGGCACGAAGACGGTGCTCGAGGTGCTCGCCGGCATGGATGTCGATCCGCAGCGGATCTGGATCGACCATGTCGAGGAGCAGACGATCAAGCCCTGCCTCGACGCCGGCTACTGGGCGGGGTTCACGCTCTACCCGATCACCAAGTGCTCGCCGAAGCGGGCCGTCGACATGCTGGAGAAGTACGGCCGCGAGCGGATCCTGGTCAATTCGTCGGCCGACTGGGGGCCGAGCGATCCGTTCACGCTCCAGGAGTGCATCCTCGAATTCCGCCGCCGCGGCCATTCACTCCAAGACGCGATCGAGGTCTTCCACAACAATCCCTGCCGGTTCCTCGGGCAGAATCCCAAGTTCGACATCCAGCCGATCCGCATCGAGTCGGCCGAGGTCGCCCACGCCTGACCGGCGTCAAGGTTTGCCCCGGCAGCCCCTCCCGGCCCCCCATGCCAGCCCCTCCCGGTTCCACGACGAGCCTCGCCCTCGTGCGGCAACTGCGCTTCTGCGCGGGCCACCGGCTGTGGCGGCACGAGAGCAAGTGTGCCTACCTCCACGGCCACAACTACCGGGTCGATGTCGAGGTGGTGGCCACGGCGGGGGCGGCGGTGGTGGACGACGTCGGCCGGGTGGTCGATTTCTCCCTCATCAAAAAGCGCCTCCTCGGCTGGCTCGATGACCACTGGGACCACGCCTTCATCCTCTTCGCGGACGACAGCGAGGCGATCGCCGCGGTCCGCCTCTCGACCCCCTCGAAGCTCTTCCTCCTTCCCTGGAATCCGACCGCCGAGAACATGGCCCGCTACCTCCTCGAGGTGGTCTGCCCCGGTGTGCTCGCCGACCTCGGGGTGGTGGCGCGCCGGGTGAGCGTGTGGGAATCCGACGAATCGTGCGCGATCGCCTCCCTTTCCGGCCCACCGCCGGCGCCCCGCATGCCGCCCGGCAGCGCGGAGATCGTCGACCGCCGCTGAAGAAGAGAGGACACCCCGATGCACCATCGCGCTTTCCCCGCCACCCGCATGCGCCGCAACCGCCAGCACCCCTGGCTGCGGGCGCTGGTGGCCGAGACGGTGCTCGCGCCCGCCGACCTCGTCTGGCCGCTGTTCGTCCACGACCATGCCGCGGCCGTGCCGATCGTGGCGATGCCCGGCGTGGAGCGCTTGCCGATCGATGGCGTGGCCCGCGCCGCGGCCGAGGCGGCGCGCCTCGGGATCCCGGCGATCGCGCTCTTTCCCGCCACCGACCCTGCGCGCAAGACCGCCGACGGCGCCCATGCCGTCGATCCGGAGAACCTCGTCTGCCGCACCGTGCGCGCGGTGCGCCGTGAGACGGGCGATGCGGTGGGGATCATCTGCGACGTCGCCCTCGATCCCTACACCACCCACGGCCACGACGGTCTGCTCGTCGACGGGCGGATCGTCAACGACGAGACCGTGGCCGTGCTCTGCCGGCAGGCACTCGTGCTTGCCGAGGCCGGCTGCCACCTCGTGGCCCCCAGCGACATGATGGACGG